>Ga0181520_10003399_pt1 | contig 28077 bp, 22 predicted proteins | sample PEATcosm2014_Bin_29_FD_132451 | JGI IMG/M metagenome (GOLD analysis project Ga0181520, IMG submission 132451) | Peatland microbial communities from MTU Mesocosm Facility, Houghton, MI, USA - PEATcosm2014_Bin02_30_metaG | ecosystem: Environmental > Terrestrial > Soil > Wetlands > Peat | place...
GATGAGCTGCGCCAGCACCCGGTCCACCGTGCCGGCGGATTCCTTGAGCGCCTCGATGCCCTCGGCGGCGAGCTTGCGCGTGGTATCGGCCTTTTCGTGACCGTAACGGGCCGCGCTGCCGGCCTTCATGGCCGCGATGCTGCCCATGCCGCGATATTGTTTGTAGAGTTTGCCGCCAATCTCCATGACCTCGCCCGGCGCCTCGGTGCAGCCGGCAAAGATGCCGCCGCAAATCACCGCCTGCGCAAGTGTCAGCGCCTTGACGATGTCACCGGATTTGGTGATGCCGCCGTCGGCCAGAATGGAAACCTTTTTCCGGGCCGCCGCACGCGAGCAAACATACAGCGCCGTCATTTGCGGGATGCCCACGCCCGCCACGATGCGCGTGGTGCAAATCGAGCCGGGCCCCTGCCCCACTTTGATGGCGTTGGCGCCGCAGTCGGCGAGATATTCCACGCCGGCCGCGCTCGTCACGTTGCCGGCAATGATGGGCAGCTTCGGAAACGCGTCGCGCAAAACCTTTACCGTGTCGCCCACGCCCTTGCTGTGGCCGTGCGCGGTGGAAACCGCCACGACATCCACGCCGCGTTCCACGAGGGCGCCAACATGGTTCAAAACGCGTCCACGATCCAGTTCGCCAAACGCATTGCGCGTGGCGCTGACGGCCGCGCCGCACACGAGACGGAACTGCGCATCGCGCGCGGGCTTGAACTGCGCCTTGCGTTCCTGCGTAATCCGCTCCACGTCGCTCATCGTGATCAGGCCGTGCAAATGATCGTCATCGTCCACGACGAGCAGTTTGTGGATGCCCAGATTTTCGGTAAAAAATTTATCGGCGCGGGCGATGGGGTCCTTGCCCAGTTCTTTTTTGGTAATGGTGCGGACCTGTTCGCGGGGCGTCAGGGCCTCAATCACTTTCTTCGCGGCGTAACGGGGTTTGACGACGTGGCCGGAAAGCAGGCCAACGAGTTTGCCTTTTGCATCCACTACCGGGAAGGTGCTGAAACCGAACCGCTTTTGTTCAATCATCTCCAGCACGTCGCCGATCAACTGCTCCGGCGCGACTTTGATGGGGTCCTGGATGAGGCCCTGGACGTGATATTTCACGCGGCTGACCTGCGAAAGCTGGTCGCGCTCGGACATGTTGTAATGAATGAGGCCGAGCCCGCCGTTGAGCGCCATGGCGATGGCCATGCGCGATTCCGTGACGGTGTCCATGTCGGCGGAAATCGCCGGGATGTTCAGGTGCAGGCCTTCGGCGAGCACGGTGTCGAGCTGCGTGTTGCGCGGCAGGATTTCGGAATACAAGGTGGCCAGTGTAATGTCATCATACGTCAGGCCCACTTTGCTGTTGGCGGAAAAAAAAGTGTCCGCCGTCTGGTAGAAGGTGTCGTCGAGATTGGAATTGCGCGTCGCTGCCATGTCGGAAAATGCCCGACGCGCGACGGCTTTGGCAAGCAAAATTTGGCCGCGAAATTTTTTGGCTCAGTGGGGATGAAGGTGATGCAGTATGTGCGGTTTCTCCAGTCCGTGCGCGAGCATCAGGGCCTCGTCCGCCAGCAGCCGCATGGTCTCGCCGTCAGCCACCACCTCGCCACGGTCTAAAATGATGGAGCGGGAACATAATTCCACGGCCATTTCCAGGTCGTGCGTGGCAATGATCTTGGTCGCGGGGATTTCGCGCAGCAGCGCCTTGAATTCGCGCCGGCCACGGGGATCGAGATCACTCGTGGGCTCGTCCAAAACCAGCACCGCCGGCTCGCACGCCAGGACGCCCGCCAGACAGGCGCGCCGTTTTTCGCCGTGGCTCAAATGATACGTCACCCGCTGCTCAAATCCGGCCAGGCCGGCCTGCGCGAGCGATTTTTTTACCCGGCCGGCGACTTCACTTTCCGTCAAACCAAGCTGCTGCGGACCAAACGCCACATCCTCCGCGACGGTCGGACAAAACAACTGGTCGTCCGGGTCTTGAAATACCAGCCCGACCTGCCGCCGGATTTTTTCCAGATTGCCGGCGGCGAGTGGCTCGCCCTGAATTTTCACCGCGCCGGCAGCGGAGATTTTTTCCGGCAGCAATCCGTTCAAATGCAGCAGCAGGGTGGATTTGCCGGAGCCGTTCGGACCCAGCAAAGCGACGCATTCGCCCGGTTGCACCTGGAAGCTGATGCCGCGCAACGCTTCCGTGCCGTCGTGATACCGGTATTTTAAGCCGGTGATTTCAATGGCGTTCATTTCATTTCCAGCCGCGGGCACACATGGCGTCGTAAATTCGTTCGGCACGTTCCGACGCGCGCACAAACAACTGCCCGACCACGGACGAGAGCGTCTGCCATTGGAACCGGCGGCTGCGCGAAAACGTGCGGCTGGCGCGGGCGCGGCGCATCCGTTCGGCCTCGTCTGCGAGCACGAACAAATACCGGTGCAACAGTGTCAGGGTGGTGATGAACAGCCAAGGCACCCGCAGGCGTTGCAGCACCCGCAACATCCCGGTGGCCGGCGTGGTCTGGGACAGCAACAGCGTGGTGAGCAGGCAAAGGTTGGCCTTGCACATGGCCCACCCGCACAGCGCCAGGCCATCCGGCTGGAGCAACATCAAGCCCGCAACACCCAGCACCAGCGGCTCCAGCAACAGCAGCCGTTTTGCCAAAAACCAGATCGAAAGGCGGCTGGCCAAAAGCAGCCCGCCCAACACCAGCGCCGCCGTCAGCAATACGGCCCATTGTCCGCGCGGCGTCAGCACAATGATCAAAATGAGCGCCAGCGCGCCAGCGAGTTTGGCTGCCGCCGGCAGACGGTGCAAAAAGCCCGGCGCGGAGCGGCGTGATTGCAGCGTGCCCTCGTTCATGGCCGGCCCCCGGCAATATATTTTAAATTGACCGTAATCATCACGGTGTTACAATGTATTTGATTCGTAACACTTAACTTAAACGCCCGCGCGGGGCAAGATTTTATGCACATTCCGGACGGTTTCCTCGACGGCAAGACCCTCGCCCTCACCGGCGCGCTCTCGGCCGGAGGACTCGCCGTGGCGGCGCGCCAGGTCAACCGCACGCTGCCGCGCAATAAAATTCCGCTGATGGGCCTGGGGGCGGCGTTTGTCTTCGCGGCGCAAATGTTGAATTTTCCCGTGGCTGGCGGCACGTCGGGCCATCTGCTCGGCGGCGTGCTGGCGGGTGTTTTGCTCGGCCCGTGCGCGGCGGCCATCGTGATTGCGTGCGTCCTGACCGTGCAGGCGCTGCTGTTCAGCGACGGCGGCGTGCTGGCGCTGGGCGCGAACATTTTCAACATGTCGTTCATCGGCGCCGTGGCCGGCTATGCCATCTATAAACTGGCGCTGCGTTTTTCAGCCGGCCTGCGGGGACGCCTGACGGCGATTTTTTTTGCGGCCTGGTGTTCCACGGTCCTCGCCGCCGCGACCTGCGCCGGTGAACTGACGCTGTCGGGCACGCTGCCGGCCGGCGTGGTTTTTCCGGCCATGCTTGGCGTTCACGCCCTGATCGGCGTCGGCGAAGGACTGATCACGTCGCTGGTGATTGTGGCCATTGCGCGAGCGCGGCCGGATTTGCTGGAAACGGAAACGGCCCCCGCCACGCGCGGCAGCGGCTGGGAATTTCCCGCGTTCGGCCTGGTCATCGCGCTGGGGCTGGCAATTTTTGTCTCGCCTTACGCCTGTTCGTGGCCCGACGGCCTGGACAAGGTCGCTGAAAGATTCGGGTTTCAAGGCCATGCCGCCACGCTGGTCAGGACGTGGATTCCTGATTACAAAATGCCCGGCATCAGTTCGACCGGAATCGCCACGGCGATTGCCGGCGCCATCGGCACCCTCTTCATGTTCGCTCTCGCCTGGGTGGTGGGACGCCTGCTGGTCCGGGATAAGCCCCGCGACCCAACCCGCCGGCCATAAACTGCACCTATGAAAAAAGAAACCGCCACGCGCTTCAGCGTTTCACTCCCGCCCGCGCTGCTCGAACAACTGGATGAGATGACGCATGAAAAAGGCTACGACAACCGGTCGCTCGCCATCGCCGACATGATCCGCGCGCAGCTCGTCGAACACCGCCAAAAAACTGACACCGGCGAAATCGCCGGCACCATCACGCTGGTGTACGACCATCACAAACCCCATTTGCAGGCAAGCCTCACCGACATCCAGCACGATCATCACGACGCAATTCTTTCCACCGTCCACGTCCACCTGGATCATCACAACTGCCTCGAAGTATTAATCGTGCGCGGCAAGGCCAGCATTATCCGTAAAATTGCCGACGAACTCATCGCCGCCAAAGGCGTGAAACACGGGAAACTGACCGTCACCACCACGGGAAAAGATTTGCCCTCATAACCACAGCCGGGAGGTTCAACGGCAAAGAATTGTCGTTGTCAACAGCCGTTCAGCCAGGCTTTGACTGGCTTAAGCAGCCGGTTGCGGAACGGGATCGGCCTCGCCCAGCAGTTCGGTGACTGCTTTCACCAGTTCCCTGGGCGTGGACTGCGATTTTAAAAATACCCGGTCCGGGTGTTGCGCCAGCACCTCACTGGCCACATCCGCGTTGGTCGCGTTGGAAAGAATAATCACCTTGGTGTCTTTTAACTCCGGCCGGGAGCGTATGAATTTCAACACATACGTCCCCTCCACTTTCGGCATCATGACGTCCAGCAAGACCAAATCGGGGCGCATTTGAGGGATAAGTTTCATGGCCACCAGCCCATCCTCCGCCACTTCCACCTGGAAGCCGCTGTTTTTCAACGGGCCGCGGTAAACTTGGATGATGATCGGATCATCTTCGACAAACAATATGGTTTTCATGATTGTCTTTCTGATCGTGCTCCCCAAAGCACGATGTTTTATTTATAGATTACTAAGCATACAGTGTACCATAACACAAAAGGCATGAAAGAAAAATTGAATTCAAAAACACCATAATTGAACCATACCTTATCACTGCCTGCAAACACGAAAGGATAGAGGTCAATCTCCAAGATCCTGTCAATTAGGAGCCTATTCGAATTCCGGGGTGTGTTTCCCCGTATTCGGTAAAAAAGGGGCAAAATCCAGCCTCAACCTGCAGATTCGGCTTTCAGGCTGCCAGTGTTGCCCCACAGCGCCAGACAGATGTCCTTCGGATTTCGAACTTCGGATTATGGAAGTTAATCGGAATATCCGTCCGGATGCTTCTGGTGCCAGGCCCAGGCGGTTTTCACGATGTCTTCGAGCTTGGGATACTGTGGTTTCCAGCCGAGTTCGGTAAACGCCTTGTGCGCGGCGGCCACCAGTTTCGGCGGATCGCCCGGACGGCGCGGCTTTTCAATCGCCGGGATCTTCTTGCCGGTGATCTTCTCGCACATCTGGATGACTTCCTTTACCGAATAGCCGTCGCCGTTGCCGAGATTGAAAAAGCCTGTTTTGTCCGGCGCCAGGCCCAAAATGTGCGCCTGCGCCAGATCCTTGATGTGAATATAATCGCGGATGCACGTGCCGTCGGGGGTGGGATAATCCGTGCCGTAAATCTCCACGTGCGGCTTGTGACCCAGCGCGACGAACAGCACGTTGGGAATCAAATGCGTCTCAATGCGGTGATGTTCGCCGAAGTTCACGCTGGCGCCGGCGGCGTTGAAATAGCGGAACGCGACGAAGTTCAACTTGTAAATTTCCCGGTACCACAGCAGTGCCTTCTCAAACATCAGCTTGGATTCGCCGTAGGGATTGATCGGGCGCTGCGGCAAATCCTCGGTCATAGGCACGCGGTCAGGCGGGCCGTAGGTGGCGCAGGTGGAACTGAAGACGAATTTCTTCACGCCGCATTCCACGGCGGCGTCAGCCAGCTTGAGCGCGTTTACAAAATTATTGTGGAAATATTTTTTGGGGTTGGTCATGGATTCGCCCACCAGCGCAAAGGCGGCGAAGTGCAGGATCGCATCTGGTTTCACCGACTTGACGGCGGCGAGGATGTTCCCCTCCTCTTCCGGCCTGGCCAGGATGAATTTTGCGCGCGCATCCACGGCCGAGCGGTGGCCTTCGGTAAGATTGTCATAAACCGTGACTTTATGTCCGGCGTTGAGGAGTTCCTCGGTGCAAACCGAGCCGATATAACCGGCGCCGCCGGTAACCAAGACGTTCATGCGGACAGTGTAAATTTTTTTACGCGTGGCAAAAGTTCAAAATGAAAAAGCCCGGAGGCGCTGCGCCTTCGGGCCTGGCGGGAAATTGAATTCAAACCGCAAGTTTTTTGGAGAAACCTGCGATTTTTACCCAATAAACAATCCAGCAGACCAATGCGGCCGGCCCGCACAAATAATTCAGGATGGGAATGCAGGCGCAACACCATAGCACAGATGCGATCAAACCAAGCGTTTTGCCCGGCTCGGGATCTTCCGTGATGCCGCGTTTTTGGAATTCCGCCGCCAAGGTCTTCGACAGGTTGATCACCACGAAGAAATGCCAGACAAAATTGACACAGGGGATTAATAACAACCAGGTCAGGCCCGGCTCCATGGCACGGTTTTCCGGGGCACAACGGTTCAGCGCTTTCTGCAGCGATAAGATATAAAAGATCCCCGCCACCAATTCGACAAGAACGATTAACCCAATAATCATAAAAATCGCTGCGCCGAGTCCGTGGGCCAGCGTTGAACCGCCAAAGTTGTTGTTCATAATGAATATCCTTACAATTTTCTGGTTTTATTTGAACTGAACTCACAGTTTTCGCTGGGAGCTGTCTAATACCTATCTATTTGAGGATGCCTTCGTCAACCTGCAAATGTGGTGTCCTCACGCGTGGAGCGCAACTCGGCACCCGCACCGTGGCGGCGGCCATCCTTGGCTGCCGTAGAGCCGGTGCTTCCAGCCCGGCGGAAACAGGCGTCTATTGCCATCATCGCGTGTTTTCTGGAAAAGAGTCGTTTCCTCCGGGCGGCTGGGAAGCACGCCCTTTACGTCAGGCAGGGATGCCTGACGCTACAACGGTGCGTGGGCCGAAGTTGCACCCTCACGCGTGCCCTGGTAAAATTGCGGATGCTGCCGCAATCGCTCCAGGGTCTCCGGCGCAATGGCTGAACGCAAATAAACCGGCCCGCGCAGCGGCTCGGCGCTGTCGGAACGCCCGGCGCGCGCCAGCCAGCGTGCGTCCAGCGGTTCGGTGATCAACTCCAGGGCGTTTGCGGCCACGGTCGTTTCCTCCTTCATGCCGGTGGCATGACCGACGCCCACAAAAAATCCCGCGCGCAGCAGCGTTGCGCGAATCATCGTGCTGCGCGAATAGGTTGTCAACGCGCAGGGCCGCGCCGGAGCGAGCGCGCGGAAGAGGTTTTCAAAGACCGGCAGCGTCCACATCGCCGGGTTTTTGGCGGGCGAAAAGGCGTCGTAAAAAATGGCGTGCGGAGCAGGTGTTTCGGATTTCGGATTTCGGATTTCGGATTTTAGAACTTTATCCTCATTGTCCCGACTGCCGCCCGAAAGCCAGGCTGGAAAATCGCCCAGGTGAAATTCCCAGTTCACCTTGAGTTTGCCATGGTCAAAGGTCGCGCGCCGTTCGTACAGCAGACCGGCCAGTTGAGGTTCGTACCCGGCAACGTAGCCGAGCGCGGCGGCATTTTTCAGGGCAAATTCCAGCGGCTCGCTGGTGTTGTCAAAACTGACCAGGCGCAGTTCGCCGGCCAGTTCCCGCGTGGCGCGCAGGGTGGCAATCGCGTTCGCCGCCCCGCCAAGGCCCACGTCCCAGATGACAAATTCACCCGGATGATTTTGCAGGCGTTCGCAAATTTTTAGCTGGCGGACGTAAAGCACTTCCGCCTCCGCCGACGGGCCCAGGCCGGGATGCATCTTCTCGCCATAGCTGGCCGAAAACAGAGTTTTCCCGCCACTGGCAAGCGGCACGAGCTGGTAATCGCCGGACATGATCCAAGCAGGGTGGCCGTGAACGTGAGTTCACGGCAAATCTAAAAATTCGGTGGATTTAGCCGCGTTCTCACGAACGCAGCCACCCATCAAAGCTGCTTGATGGCCTCGTCCAGCGCGGCGATGAGCGGCGTCATGCTCGCCTGGGTTTCATCGCCCATGTTTGAGATACGAAAGGTGGTGCCCTTGATTTTGCCGTAGCCGCCGTCAATGAGGAAGCCGCGATCTTTGACGAGCTTCTGCAGCTTGGCCACGTCCACGGTGCGGCCGCCGGGCCGGGCGCCGTTGCTGACGCAGGTGAGCGTGAGCGATTCAAAACCCTTTTCCGGGAACAGCGTGAAACCGTGTTTGGCGGCCCAGTCGTGAATCATCTTGTTTGTCTGGCGATGGCGGGCATAACGCTGCTCCAGGCCTTCGGCGAAGAAATCGTCCAGTTTGGACGACAGCGCATAGATATGTCCGATGCTCGGCGTGCTGGGGGTCATGCTCTGCTCGGCATTTTTTTGGAACTCGACAAAGTCGAAGTAATAGCCGCGGTCCTTGGCGAGCGCGGCCTTGGCGAGCGCGGCGGGCGAGACAACGAACACCGCCGTTCCCGGCGGCAGCGCGAAGGCCTTTTGCGTGCCGGCGAGCAAAACATCAATGCCCAGTTCGTCGAATTTCAGCGGCACGGCAGTCATGGAACTGACGGCGTCCACGATAAACGTGACGTCGGGATATTTTTTCTTGAGCGCGGCGATCTCCGCGAGCGGACTCATCACGCCGGTGGAGGTTTCGTTGTGAATCAGGGTGATGGCATCGAATTCACCGGTGGCAAGTTTCTTATCCACGGCTTCGGCGCGGATGGGCGAGCCCCAGTCCACTTGCAGCGCCTCGGCCTGCTTGCCGCATTTTTTGGAGACATCAAACCATTTGTCTGAAAACGCGCCGCACATGCAGTTCAGGACTTTTTTCTGAACGAGATTGCGCAAGGCGCCTTCCATCACGCCCCAGGCGGAGGAGGTGCTCAAATAGACCAGTTGCTTGGTGGAAAGCAGCGCCTGGAGCTGGGGCTGGATTTTTGCGTACAGGTCTTTGAAACCCTGGCCGCGATGACCGATCATCGGCGAGCAGAAGGCCTTGAAGGTCTTTTCGCTGACTTCGACGGGACCGGGAATGTGGAGTTTGACGTGTGCCATAAAATGTTCGTGAAAGTTTTCACAAGGCTGCCGGGAAGGCAAGCCTTATCACCTTGCCGGCGTTAAATTTTGACAGGTGAACAAAATAATTTCACATTTAGCTTAAGCCCAAAGCTGGCACTGGCGATGCTAAAGAACAAGTATGACGCACAAGCAACATGCAATGACGCTGTTTAGGCCGTGGCCGCAAAACGGGACGTTCAAGTCGCATTGGCATGAAATCGTCGCCAACCTGAAGCATATCGTGGAAATCCCCACGGGCTACCAGGATGAAAACGGTTTCCATTTCGGCCCTGAACCCGCCCCTCAGGAAATTCAGTGGCCGCCAGCCTGATCGTTTAGCAGCACCGCCAATTTTTGGCAATTTAGCCTACAGCCAAAGAGTGTCCTATAATTGGATGCACCTTTATTAGGCAGACAGGTGTCCTGTTTTCCGCATCTTCCTTCTTCAGAACGAGTTTAATACGTCAATCAACTGCCGCACCCGACCGTAATCGCGACGGTTAAAATTGAACGCAATCCGGGCCAGATCGAGGCGGTCTTTGTCTTCCAGTTCTTCCGGCGTGGGTTGGACAATCTCAATTTTGCCTTCCAAGATGATGTCGGCAAAATCTTCATTCAGTGCGGCCAATGCCGAGGCGCTGGGCGCATTCTTCAACCGGATGACAAAGCGCTCCCGGACAAAACGCGTGGAATTGAAATTACGATAGAAGCGCGAAATGATCTTCACGGCCTCGTCCGCATTATCGGTGATTTGATAGAGGTTCAGGTCGTCGGGCGAAATTAATCTGCCACGGAGCAGATGTTCGCGGATGTTTTTATCCCAGGTCTTCCAATAGGTGCCGCCGGGTTTGTCCACCAGCACCAGCGGCATAAGCTGGCTTTTGCCGGTCTGCATGAGCGTAATGGCCTCGTAACCCTCGTCCATAGTGCCAAAACCGCCGGGAAACAGCACAATGGCGTCTGAGTGCCGGATGAAAATCAGCTTTCGCGTGAAAAAATATTTAAACGTGATGAGCTTTTTGTCCTCGGCAATGACTGGATTGGCGCTTTGTTCCCACGGCAGGCGGATGTTGACGCCAAAACTGTTTTCCGGGCCGGCGCCCTCGTGGCCGGCCTGCATGATGCCGGGGCCAGCGCCGGTGATGACCATGAAACCCGCCGCGGAAATCTTTTTTCCGAACTCGGCCGCCTGCTGATATTCGGGCTTGTCCGAATGCGTGCGCGCGGAGCCGAAGATGGTGACTTTGCGTTTGTTTGCGAACGGCGCGAAAATGCGGAAAGCGTAGCGCAATTCCCGCAATGCCGTCTGGATGACCCGCACGTCGCCGGTATCCTTCACGTCGGTCAGGATTTTCAACGCATTTTCAATGATGTCGGCCACTTCGGCTTCGTTATAGCCACCGCCCTTGAACTTGATCAGTTCTTCAATCCGGCTTCTCAATTGGGGATCCACCGGCGTCTTTTCAGTCCTCTTCATAAATTATTCGGGGGAACGAGCATAGCGCCGGGAATATAAAAGGCAATACGCCGGATTTTGGGGACAGGCGGCGCGACCTTGGGCGGCAAAGTTTGTGGCTTGATTCACCTTGATTTACCTTGATTCACTGTGATTCGGCTTGTTTTGGGCTGGCAGCGCGGTCGCCAGCGTCCGGCAAGCCGCCAGCCGATTTATCCGGAAATCCGAAGTTCGAAAGCCGAAAGAAATCCGAATTCGAAGGCCGAATCAGCAGTTTGGGGCGGAATTTCCACATTTTTCCGGGCCGTCGCAAAAATCAATTCGGATTTTATATTTCGAGCTTCCTTCGGATTTCGGGGACTCGGATTTCGGATTTCAGCTTTGTTTACACTCCCCGTTGTCGCATTCACCTCCCAGATTACATGCATCGCCAAAAAATACCACGTAGCCGCTAACGGAATGTGACGTTGCGCCTTCCGTTCCTGTCGGCGGGTCGCTGACCGGCGGCAGCCGGCTGCGTGGCGGTTAAGCATCCTTTGGCACAAGCCGTTCCAAAGGACAATCCAAAGCCTTCCTGATCCGAACGACCGTTGAGAGGAGCACGTCGAGTTCGCCGGCTTCAATGCGTTGAACATTGCGAATATTCAAGTCGGCAAGTTCGGCGAGCCGTTGTTGGCTCATGGCCTTGCTGAGCCGTTGGCGGCGGATGTTGCCCCCCAGCTGCTTTAGCCACGGTGAATGAGTCGGTTTTGGCACACGCAATTTATCTATAATTTAAGGGTTGACAGATACGGCGTATGCGCCGTATTCTCGCGCTGGCTTTATGGTCAACAGCGAAAATCATCCGGGATTACCTCAAAACGCTGAATGCGGGATAATGAGTGGAACCTCAAAAATTCTGGTTGGTGGACGACCAAACGCCGATGGCGATGAGGCTCGTAATTCTTCCGCGCCGACAAGATCGTTTGCATCCAGACGGCAACCTTTGGGGCGGTTCCTGCCTGCTTCGCGCCAGGCTTGTGAGCCAACTGAATCGGGTGGCTTATTTGATGTATCAACACTAATGAAATCATGCTTGATGGTGAAAGATTGTGAGGTTGTGAACGTAGTGCAAGGGGAAGTGTAAGCCATGAAATGGAGTCAGAAATGGAACTGGACATTGAGGATTTAGAAGAGATTAAGCGCCGGATTTTTGAAAAAGTTGACGAGCGTATGAGAGAGTTGCAAAGCGGAAGTTCTGCCGGGCCGGAGATTCGCCCGGAACCGCAGCCGGTCGTGATCGTAATTCCAGATGACCAAAGCCTGCTCTTTGAGCCGCAAAATCAGCGGGCGTTGGAATTGCTGGCGCGGTGCTGCGGTTTGGCGCTGGAAGGGATGACGCTGCCGGAACGGATTCGGGTGCATCCTTGCCGAAGCCGGCAGATCATTGGCGCACTGAAAGCCGCCGGGGTTACGGTTTCCGGTCACGAATTTCAGCCTGCCTCAAATCGCAAAATGAATCCCGCTTGACGTGGGCTGAAAAGCTGTTAGAAACACAACGGGATTAATAGTAAAAAGGTTTAAAAACTTATGAAGGCAATCAAGAACGGGAAGGGGCGGCTTCGTACCCAAGGCATCAGGCTGACACGGGCGCTTGGGGTGTTAATTTTCGCCATGATCGGCTGCGGCGTCGGGCGGGCACAAGGAACGGATTCCATCGTCCAGATTGCGGCGGACTCTCAAGGACTGACCCAGGTGGCACCGGCTGACTTGCCAATTATAGGGGCAACCTACTGGTTGGTGATACCGGGAGGAATCAACGGCGTGAGCGCCGTTCCGCTTCCGTGTCCCCCGACGGACGCCGCGTATCCGATTTTTGCCATCACGCCGGATGGTCAGCAATTTCTGGTGGACGAGACCGGCGGGCAAGTGCTTCCGGCGAATTCAAAGATTGCACGCACCGCTTCTAGCGCGATGGTGACTTCTGCGGCGAATGTGGAGGTCAACACGGTGATAGCCCTCATCAACCAAGTCCAAGAGACACAGGCTGCACAGCCAATGGGCAGGACGATGGCAATGTCCGTGTCCATGCCGCCCGGTTTCGGGGACCTGGGTTCCGGCGGCGGCTATACCGGCGGCTACAATCTCTATACCTTCAACACCAATTTGCTGTGGCTTCAGATCAGTAACGTCTTGAGCGGAACAGCATACGCGAGCCTTTTCCATGGAACCGACCAGGTTTACAGCGTCTGGTCAACGACGAATCTTTTGATACCGTTTAGTCTATGGCAGGTGGAAACCGAAGTCTTTCCAACAAATAGCACCACCAACTGTTTGCCTTTCACCGTTTCCACATTGGGGCGGCAAGACCTGTTCTTGCGGGCGCAGGATTGGACGGGGGTGGAACTGAATGGCCTGCCCTGTTGGTGGACGTGGCTCTATTTCGGCAATCTTTCAGAAACGGCGACCGACCTTGATTCGCAGGGCAATACGCTCGGTTATGACTACACCAATGGCCTTGACCCAAACGCAATCAGTTTTACCATCGTCGTGGCCAACACTTATGTGAATACCGCCCATCCAAATTTGCCGTTGAACATCATCAGTGGCGTGCCAGGTTACGCGGCCATTTTGGTCAATGACACCAATCAGGCCGACGCGGTATGGCAACCCCTTATCGGCTCGATCGTCGTGGCCACCCTTGGGGCGGACGGGGATTATAATGTGTCCGTGGGTTTGCGCGGGTTACTAAGCAATACCACCGAAAGCTGGCAAACCGTGGGCCTCATCAAAAATACCGTTTTCCCCCGGTTGACTATCACCAACCCTGTCAGTGGCACACTTTTCCAAACACCCATTCAATTTCAGGGTTTTGCCAGCGAGCCATTGAACACCTTGACGTTTGATCTCAGCAACGCCGCCGGTACGTTCACCAATCAACAAGGCTATTTGACCGGACAATTTTACGACCCAAATCTGCTGGCCTACACCACCAATTATTTTCAATCCGACGACATTAATCTGGCCAGCGGGGCAAACACCATCACCCTCCACGCCACCGATTGGGCGGGGAATCAAACGAACGTCAGCTTCACATTGAATTATTCCCCCAACACCAACCGGCCCGTTTTGTCGTTCGTTTGGCCGCAAGCCGGAACTCCAGTTCTTGGCAGCAATTTCACCCTGCAAGCGCACGTAAGCGACTTAACAGCCACGGTAAGCGCAACCGTTAATGGCAATACCACACCGGGAATGGTGGACACGCACGGTTTCGTTTGGGCGCAAAATCTGTCATTGAATCCGGGGACGAACACCGTGACATTGACGGCCAATACCGCTTTGGGCGGCATGACCACGACCAATTTCGCCGTCGCCATGTTTAACAACAACGTGGGACTGACGGTTGATCCGGTGGCCAACGACGAACTGAACCAGAATTCAATCACCGTCACCGGCACGATTAACGACGATCTCACAACCAACTCCGTGTATGTCAATGGTGTCCAGGCTTATCCAAACAACGTAGCTGGTGGCACTGATACGTGGGAGGCAGATTACGTGCCAGTCAACGCTTTCGGAATGGCGACTTTAAGCGTGCAAGTCAGCAATTCCGTTCGGACGGCTGCGGAAAATTTGAATTTCCCGCAGCCGGTCACAGTCGCCATGATGAGCTATTCTGGCCATCAAAGTTTCACGTTTTCAGGGCCGCCCAATTACGAGGACACTATCAATTGGTTCTATCAATCTGGTGGCAGTTGGAGCGACAACCAGGAAAGCTTATTGAACATCACTGCGGCGACAAATGGAGTTGGGTACGTGCTGGATTCAAACCTGCCTTTCATTATGCCTTGGGAATACGCGTCAATAAGCGCGGATGTTACTTATTACGACCGATTTTATGGAACTATCTATTATGCAACTCCTTTCGTAAGCCATACCCAAACGCGGGTAATGATAGCGCCGGGCGGACTGTCACTTCCCGGAACGACGAATCTTTACCTTGTTTTTGCGAGAGCCTGCGAGTTTTCCGTCACCAACTTTGACAACCTATCTGACGGTTATGGGTTGACGTATTATGGGTTGATGCAGGGTAAAGTTGAAAATAATATAAATCCTGCGCTTCCGTATGGTGGAGACATTGGGTTGCCGCCCGAATGGCTGCAAATCAATGGTCAGACTTTGGTTAATACCGGCCTTACCAATAAGCTGGCTGCAAGCTATGGGCCAAGCATCAGTTCCGTCTGGGGCGCGACCCTTGTTTCGGCTCCAGCGGGCAAAAATTGGGATGTTACGCCGGTGGCGACAAATGTTTATCAAAATTGGGACTACACGTTTGACGTGCAGGCGTATCAGGTGGGCCTGAAAATTTTTGATGCTAACAACGGCCAGGATTTGACATTGCAAACGAACACGGTGATTGTGGGGCAGCAAATGAACCTGAAGTGCCAGCTTTCCATCATCAATTCATTTATGACCAATCTCGTCATCACGAATTTTCAGTGGACGGTGCCGGGATATACTTTGACAAATTGGTATATTTCTGGTGGCCCCATCTACAACTTTGTGGTATTCTCTACAAACGGATATGCCCTTCCGCTCGCGGCGACAAATAACCAGTCAGTTCAGTTTTTTTGGACGGATGGGGCAACAAATACCGCAAGCGCAAGCAACCTTGTGGTGACCTGTTTAGCAACAGTTGGTGGTGTGCCCGTTAAGGGGCAAGCAACATTCAACATTGTGAAGCCGGTGGTAGCAGTTTCAGCGCAAACAAGTGCGTTGGTATTAGGCACCGACAAGCTAAAGAGCTACGCGCTTTGTTTTGGCACCAACGGCGGCCCGCCCGGAATCCTCTTTACGCCTACCTGGACAATGCCGCCTGGGACGAACTATAATTACGGCAACACGACATCGCCTGGCTTTGAGTGGTTGCAAATAGTAACTAATTTACAAAACAACTATTATTTTGCAGTTGGTGGCCCGCCGATTATAACAGAATTTGCAAACGAATCTGTGCTGGATGGTCCTGATCCGTATGGATACGACCGTAATTATGTCTGGCCCATCAATTCCGATTCACCTACTGCTCCAGTGATTACTGGGGTTTACTCAGGTGTTTCATACAGCATGGGCGCAACCATGTGGCTGTTTTTTAAACCACTTAACGGCCAATGGGTTCCAATACGAACAGTAACGTGGGGCTTTAGTGGTTCAGCGACGAACTTGGGTTCGGGATGGTTTTTGACCAGTTCGAGTTGGTCAACGAATCCACCCGATCTCAATGCCGGAAGTAGTTACCCGGCTTGGATAAATAATTTATCTTCTTGGGGCATTGGCACTAACAATTCTGACTAATTATATGAAACTGAAACTCTTGTGCATAATAAATTTTGCGGTCGTTTGTGTGATTGCCTGCAACGGTCAAACGACCAATATAAATGCCAGTCAAGGAAGCTCAGGAATAATCGCCATCCCGTTTATTGAGAAGCACGATTTGGACTCTGGCACAATTCATGGGCATGTGACTTTGAGCATTGAAAATCCAGTCATCAAGGCCGGAGAGCACATTTCAATAAAAGTGTGTTTTGTCAACACCGGCAAATCGTGGGACTTTTATAACCCATTTTTTACTTCACGCATACCACTTCCTGCACAAATCGCGCTGTATGATAGCGACCACAACTATATATGTGACCTTATGTCCTTTTACGTAGGTTCTGTTATCGGCATGTCATGGGACGATTGGACGTTTTTACCGGGCGGCGGCTGCTCGTTTACATTCCCGACGAACTTGAAACCGACTTATTTTAGGAGGCCGCTTCCAACCGGAGATTATTATTTGCAGATCATTTATTATAAAGCTTTTATTGCATTGGACCCGCCTTGGAGGGAAACCGATCCTGATGTCAAAGCAAAGCAGACGCGGCTGAAGAATTTTGAAGCTCATTTTGACCAGAGCGAACTATTCCGTTCCAATCCTGTTAAGTTCACTATTGCAAAATGAGATGAGGCAAAAACTTCTCTACCTAACATGCTTAGCCACTCTTTGGGCTGGCATCTGCGCTGCCCAATCGGCTAATAAAAATTCCCAGATAACTTTCACCAACTGGGGAGAAAGTGTTCGCCTAGTTCGGTTGGCAGTCGTATTAACCAACGATATCGTTTCGGTCGGTTCCGATTTTTCTATTTTCATTAGAATGGAAAACTCGTCAACAAATACAATCTACGCGGGCGAATCAAGTCGTGGGGGTGATTACATGGTCTCATTAAAAGATGATTCTGGAAGGATATACACGCTTACTCGGAACTCGCTTATTAATACCTATAACATGCTTCTACCCATGAACCCCGGTGAGAGTCGCTATTGGGTTAAGCTTGTTGGCGTCAATAAATACTTCGATCCCCCTGGAATACGAGCCACCAAAAGCAACGTTCCGCCGGGAGGTTACACACTTGAAGTAACCCGAACATTTATCACAGACAAAGCAAATAATAAACCAGAATTGCTTAAAGCTAATTTATTAAAAGTGGAAGTCAAATAAGTGCCTGGGGCATTAGCGACGACTAATTATTATTCTATAGAAAAGATGAAATATAGATTCTTGGGCATAATATATGTTGCTGTTGCTTGGGTGATTGCTTGCAATGGTTAAACAACTAATGCAAATGCCAGTCAAGGAAACACAGGAATCATCGCCATCCCGTTTGTTGAGAAGCACGATTTGGACTTTGGTACAATTCATGGTTAAGTTCACAATTACAAAATGAGATGAGGCAAAAACTTTTCTACCTAATATGTTTTGCCGCTCTTTGGGCTGGCAGCGCGGTCGCCAGCGTCCGGCAAGCCGCCAGCCGATTTAACCGGAAATCCGAAGTTCGAAAGCCGAAAACCGAAAGAAATCCGAATTCGAAGGCCGAATCAGCAGTCTGGGGCGGAACACAGAGGCGCTGATTACGAGCCATGCAGTTGAAATGCTTGGGAGATCCGCTTGCGCCCATGTTTTCCACGAGGGCGCGGAAAACAGCGCCCGGGGCGGGCACGCTCCCCGGGCATTGATGCGAAGATAAATTTTTTTGTCCAGTTTTGGTTTTTGTGGACATCATAGGGCGGATGTCAGAACCCGACGACCAACAACTGCTCCGCGAATTCGCCGAAACCAATTCGGAGACAGCCTTTGCCACGCTCGTTGCGCGGCATGTGAATCTGGTTTATTCCACCGCGTTGAGGTTCAGCGGCAACCCGCATCGCGCCGAGGAAATCACCCAGGTGGTGTTCGCCCTGCTCGCGCGCAAAGGCGGGTCGCTCGGCAGCAACGTCATCTTGTCCGGCTGGCTTTACCAAACCGCGCGGCTCACGGCGGCGAGCGTGGTGAAAAGCGAAGTGAGCCGGCAACGCCGCGAACAGGAGGCCTACATGCAATCCTCTTTAAATGAACGGGACCCGGCAGCGTGGGAGCAAATCGCGCCATTGCTGGATGCCGCGATGGGCAGGCTCGGCGAAACCGACCGCAACGCCGTGGTGCTGCATTTCTTTGAAAAAAAGACCGTCCGCGAAGTCGCCGCCACGCTGCAACTCACGGAGGCCGCGGCGCACAAGCGGGTGCATCGCGCGCTGGAGAAATTGCGGCAGTTTTTTCTCCAGCGCGGCGTGGATTCGAGCACCGCGGCCATCGGCGAAACCATTTCGGCCCATTCGGTGCAGGCCGCGCCGACGGCGCTGGCCAAGGCCGCGACGGCCATCGCCCTGGCCAAAGGCGGGGCGGCGGCGACTTCAACCTTAACCCTCATCACTGGAGCATTGAAAATTATGGCATGGACCAAAACAAAAACAGCCATCGTCACTGGCGTTATCGTCTTATTCGCCGCGACTTCAACCGTCGTTATCGGAATTCGTGCGAGCCGGGCGCATCATCCGGTGGCCGAACCGTCAACTGGTCTGTCACCCATCTCGCAAAGGATGATAGCCGACCTCCAGCCGGACGGATCGATTCTATTCCAAGGCACAGTCGAGGAAACGAACAACACCAGCCAGACCATTACCACCGACAGGATGAATGACGGGGACTCAACCTGGCGATACACGGAGAAATCGGGCAGGCCCCTGAAAATCAGCAAACTGGGCAAACAGCCGCGGAGCGGCGTTTTAGTGACGCTCACCCGGGCGGTTCGGCCCGGGGAAACAAGTGCCTACGTCGTCGAAGGAAAAATGGACGGAATCGCCCACAAAAACGACATGGGCGAGTATGAAGTCAGAGATAATTCCCACCCCGGCAATGTCGCCGAGGTACACGTGATGGAAGTTTGGCGGTTGCCGGCGGGGGCCATGTTGGTGGAGAAAGGTGACGGACTCAGCGCCGCCACCAATTCCGACCGCATCGAATTGACATTTGACCGGATGATTCCGCCGAACGGTTCGTATTTCATCGGATTCCGCTATCGGCTCGCCACGGCCATCAATTGATAATATAACTGCCTTATGGAAATGCGCCGAGCGTTCACGTTAATCGAGTTGCTCGTGGTGATTGCTATTATTGCCATTCTGGCTGCATTGCTGCTCCCAGCCCTGTCGGCAGCCAAACGCAGAGCCCACCAAGTTCACTGCGTGAGCAATCTTCGGCAGTTGACTCTGGCCAGTTTTATATATGCCAATGACACCGGTTCCCATGCGGCTTACAGTAATCCGGGCAATCCAAATGTTTTATGGATGGGCTCAGAATACTATGAGAACCAAGGCAAAATCTTTATTTGCCCCATGGCGCGCGAACCATTTCCAGTACCGCTGCATGACGTGTGGGGGACGGCAGACCACGCCTGGGTTTGGGGCGATGGAGTGAGCACGAATGACATGGCAAGCAATTCTGTGCCGGGAAGTTATGGGTTAAATGGCTGGCTGTATGACACGGTTAGGTTTGGGGCCGCAAACCATCCCGAATTCATGATGAGCAAACAGTCGCAAATTCAACGGCCTGCCGATACGCCAGTGTTTATTGACGCCATGTGGGTGGATCTTTGGCCCTTGGAAACGGATCTGCCCTGCAGGGATCTCTATGATGGTTCATTAGCAACGGGCATGAGCCGCTGCACCATCCTAAGACACGGTGAAATCGGCGCAGCCGCGATTCCCAGGGATTTTGACATTTCGCAGCGATTGCCAGGGGCTTCTAACATTGGCATGTCCGACGGGCACGTGGAGCTGGTTAAATTAGAGAATTTGTGGAACTGCGCGTGGCACCTGAACTGGGTGGCACCCGCGCCTCGTCCAGGGCTGACCCAATTCTAGCGCGTTTCGGGTTTTGGTGCAGCCACAGCCAAGCGGGCGCTGATTACGAGCCATGCGGCTGGAAGGCTTGGGAGCGCCGCTTGCGCCCGCGTTTTCCGCGAGGGCGCGGAAAACTGCACCCGGGGCGGGTGCGCTCCCCGGGCATTGACGCTCCCCGCTTATTGATTTTGCGCCATGGTGGCTACAGAATTACTTGAAATCCCACAGCTGTTCACTGTCCCATGATCCGGAAGAATGCCGCCGGATTGCTCGGGATGAGGATGACGGTGTTCGAGGAGATGACGCCGCCCACGTTGACCCAGTTGCTGGTGGTCAGATTGGTGGACATCTGCAGTTGATACGGGGCGATACCGCCGCTCCAAGTCACCCAGAGGTTGTCGTTGGTGTCGGTGTAGGTGCTGGGAACGATGGCCGGCGCCGGCAGCACATTGATGTTCATCGTGGCCGTGTTCGACAGACTGCCGGTATCCGTCACGCTGACGACGAAGGTATTAAGCCCCACGTTCGTTGAAACCGGCGTGCCGGAGAGGACGCCGCCGGTGGTGATGCCCAACCATGCCGGACCGCTCACCTTGGCGTAGGTCATGGCGTCGCCATTCAAGTCGCTGGCATTGGTGTAGATATATCCGAAATAGCTCTGGCCGGCGGTAACGGCGGGCTGCGAAAACGGACTGAGCGTGAAGGACGGCGCCCAGTTCGGGACGAGGCTGATGGCGGCGACGATCACGTCAATATTGTTGGGCAGCTTCACGCTCTGAACCACTTTGCTGGTATTGAGCTTGAACGCATAGCCGCAGAGATAGAACGTGCGGTTGTCAGCAGTGCCATCCCGGTAATTGCGATAGGTGGCAAGGGCTTTGACTTCGCCACTGTAAGTTGTGGCCGTGTACCAGTCGCTCAGGCTTTGAATGAACGTGTTGCTGGTGCCGTCGGCGTAATACACGATGAAGTGCTGGTTGGTCTGGGCACCCTGCACGCCGGAGGCAAGCATTCGCAGCAAGGAATAATTACCCGCCGGCAGCGGAATGGTCTGGTTGGTGGCGCTGATGACGTTGAGGTTGGTGGCGCTTAATACGTAGCCATTGGAGGTGACGTTATAGGAGTTGGCCGGACCGAAATTGAAGAGCACATTGGTCCAGACCATGGCCGTCGGGACGATGGATCCGGAATAGACGTAACCGCCGCCATCCGCGCCGCCGAGGGGCGGGTTGGTGAAGATGACGTGATCGGAATAGATGCCTGCGACATCGTAAAAGGAGGCCAGGGACACCGGCACCGGCTCGTTGGCGAGCGTCGCCGCAAAGAGAATCACGTTGCCATTGGCTGGCAATTTGAGGCTGGCGACGGTTCTGGTTTGGTCCAGCGGCAGAACGTAATTATAAACATTCACCGCGGTATTCAGGTCCTTGGTTCCACCGCTGCTGTTGCGATAGGGCAGATTGAGCACCACCGACTCGCCCGGATAATCCTGGGGATACGCCCAGTCGCTAAAACTTTGCAAATTGGTGGTCGTGGAGCCGTCCGTATAGGTGATAATAAAACTTTGCGCCGACTGGCTGCCGTCCACTGCGGTCCCGAGCAGTTGCAGCGAGGTATAGCTCCCGGCGGGCAAGGTCAGGGTCTGGCCAGCACAGCTTACGACGTCGTTCGCATTCGTGGGACCGAGGTTGAAGATGATGCCATTCCAACTGGGCGCGGTGCCCAGCAGATTCGCGGAATAGGACGAACCGCCGTTATCAGCTCCCCCGCTAAAAGCGCGTCCATCCGTCCAAATGCCCGCGCGATTGTACGGCAGGGCAAGCTGGGTCGTGTCGGGAACCGGGTTGGCGACGACGACATTCATGGTCACCGTATGGACCAGCGAGCCGGAGGCGCCGGTGATGGTGATGGGATAAGTTCCGGCCACGATGGTTGAGCTGACGGCCACGCTCAAGATGTTTGACGTGGCGGTGGTGACCGGATTGATGGAGGCCGTGACACCCGCGGGCATGCCCGAGAGCGTGAACGTCACGGCGCCGGTGAATCCATTCATGCGCGTGACGTTGAGCCAGGAAGCGGCATTGCCGCCGCGCACGATATTCAGGATGTCCGGCAAGCTGTAAAACATGAAGTCGTTGGTTCCCGCGCCCGCCAAGGCATTGATGGTGGCCTGCCCCCGCGGACTGCCCCACCCCGTACACAGATCGTAGCCGGCGGTCGCGGGAAAGCGGGTGGGATTCTTGGGGCCAAAATTATTTCCGGTGGTGATGTCGTGGAAGATGCCGGAATAAACCGAATAGTTGCCCTTGCCAATGGCATAGATGGCCGGGTTGGGAAAGCCCACGGATGGCTTGCCCAGCGTGGCGGCCTGCTGGTTGATCAGCGCCATGAAGCCGGCCCACAGGGGGGAAGCGCAGCTAGTGCCGCCGATCGAGCCCTGGGAGGCGCCATTTCCAGAAATGAGAAATATGCCGTCCGCAGGCATGGCCACGTCCGGGAAATTCCGGAAGACTGTGGAGCCTTGGTTCGCCGTGGTGGCCACCCCCTGCTGCCAGTCGGGGATGCCATAACCGCTGATGCCACCACCGCTACCGCCGCCACCGCCCCAATTCCAAGTCGTCTCCGAACTCCAAGGACCACCACCGGTGGTGGTGGTCAAGGTCGTGCCCCCGACGATGGTGGCGTAAGGATTGCCGGTCAATCCCGTGCCGCCGTCCAAATCCGAGTCGCCGTCGCCGGACGCCTGGCTCATGGCCTGGCCTTGCGCCAAAAACTGCTGGAAGCTCTGGATGATGCTGATGTTGATGCCGAAGCCGTAGGACAAGGTCATCTGTTTGGCCAGGTTGTCGGTGGCGATGCGGTTGAAAATATCCTGGCCCCCGCCCTCATAGTTCAAGATGGTCGCGTCCGGCGCCATGGACATGGCCATGGTAATATCAATCACCTGCTCGCCGTCGTCTACGTCCGGGCCGTTTGGAATGCCGGTTCCACCGTCTACCAAAATATTGGTGACGACAATGTTGGTCGAGAGTCCGGCGTTCGTTTCATACATGTAGATGTCGTTGGTGTAGAGCGGTCCGCCAACGTCAATGATGGCAATGTACTGCCCGCCACCGCGGTTGGTTACGCCCGGCGCGTAAGCGGCGCGAAAATCGTTTCCCATAAAGTTGCCGCCTGGCCCGGAACCGGTGTAATAGGGCGTAACGCCATTGGTGTGGGCGAAGGGAGTGAGCTTGAAACTGCCCAAGCGGTGAGGGAGCACATAATTGTCCAGCCCGTCAATATGCACCAGGGGAACGTCGGCATCCACGGTAGGCTCGGCATCCGGCGCGTAAAAGTTCCGGTTCTCGGTCGGGTGCGGATAAAGCCGCAGGTTGACCTGAAAAGCCCTTTCGACGTCCGCGGCGGGTGCCTGGATGTCCACGAGCATTCGATTGGGAGTGAGGCCGGCCACTTTCAACCCCTTGCGCTGGGCGAAGCTGATGACTTTCTGGTAATCCTCCTCGGTGGGACCGAAGCGGGCGGTAAATTCGTCGGAGGTCAGCCAGCGATGGTAATTGGTGCTGGTGGGGTTCTGCAATTGGAGGAGCAAGCCGTCCAGTTCAGCCTGGTTTCGGTGCGGCAGGCCCAACACCACCCACAACTGGTTGGTCGCCGGCAAACGACCGATGGGTTGCAGGTGCGCCACAGCGGACGGGACGTGGCCCGGTATCTGAACGGGCGCGGCCTGGAGGAGAGCCGACGCGGAGACGAGCAATGCGGCCAATACAATTTGCTTTAATCTTTCTGGGAAGGTCATGGGGGATGTGATTTGACTTATACATTACCGAAATCGGTTCATAAAACAACGACAATCTGGCTGAACGCGGGCGAATCGGCGCGCAACAGTTTTTAAACAGCACCCCGTCCGCCGCCACTCCCCCCCCCCGCCCTGCTACAAGGAGAAAAACAGTTGGCAGAGATTCGCCAAAGAGCGAAACTTTCAGGACATGACATCACCTGCTGAACATCCGCGAGATCCGTTGCACGGCGTCACGCTGGAAAACATTCTCAACCAGCTCGTGCAGCGGCATGGCTGGATCGAGATGGGACGTCGGATTCCCATCCGCTGTTTTCAATTCAATCCCACGGTGAAGTCCAGTCTCACGTTCCTGCGCCAGACGCCCTGGGCGCGGAAGCGGGTGGAAGACTGGTTTATTGGCGAGTTGCCGCCGAAATGAAACGGGTTATGGCAGACTTCAAACGCATTCCCACAAATGGCGGACCGGGTTTGGTGCAAAGCCCCTTCGCCGCGCTGTCCAGCGAAGGACTGCCGCCGGCTTCTGAAATTCCAGCGGCGGCTGCCGGGAAACCGGCGGCCGAAAAACCGGCCAAGAAAAATCGCGGGCGGGTGGACATCCTCCGGGTGAAGGCCGGACGCGGCGGCAAGACGGTGACGGTGGTCAAAAACTTTGTCGGCATCGGTCTGCCGGAGAAGGAGCAACTGGCCAAGGCCATGCAGCGCGCCTGCGGCACCGGCGGCACGGTGAAAAACGGCCAGATCGAAATTCAGGGCGACAAGCGCGCGGAGGTGGCCCGCATTCTAACCGAAGCGAACTTTCAGCCGGTGTTCGCGGGCGGGTGATCTGCATTCCCCTTTGCCGGACAGGCGGGACGCACTGGCCTACGAGGCGGCAAAACCATCGCTTAGGACGAAATCCGAGGGCCGAGTCCCCGAAATCCGAAACAAATCCGAAGGCCGAAAACCGAATCAGCAGCCTGGAGCGAAATTTCACCCAAATTTTTACAGAACGATTTAAAAATCAATTCGGATTTCGGACTTAATGCAGGGCGGGCGTCTCGCCTGCCCCGCTTTGGAAAGTGGGTTAATGAATTCCGAGGAAACTCGCAGGCGGGCCGCCTGCGCTCCGTGCATCATTTCTGCGTGTAGTCGGGATAATCCGGCTGGAACATCTGCGAACGGATGAAGCCCGCCAGGTCTTCGGGCCGCGAATGCGTGTTTAATTTCCGGGCGTAAGCCTCCTCCGCCACCGCCAAAGCAATGGCATGGGAAACTTCGTGAATGCGGCTCAAGGAAGGATAGATGCGGCCTTCGGCGAGTTCGGATTCGCGGATCAGCCCGGCCAGGGTGCGCGCCGCCGTGATAAACATGGAATCCGTCACGCGCCGCGCGCCGGAACAAATGACGCCCAAGCCGACGCCGGGGAAAATATAGGCATTGTTGCCCTGCCCTGGCACGAGGGTTTTGCCGTTGAGAGTGACCGGCGCAAACGGACTGCCGCTGGCGAAGACGGCGCGGCCTTCTGTCCACGTATAAGCTTCCTCGGCGGTGCATTCCGCCTTGGAGGTGGGATTGGACAGGGCAAAAACCACGGGCCGGGCATTGAAAACGGACATCAGATTCACAATTTCGCGCGTGAATGTTTTGGCCTGCCCGGACGCGCCGATGAGCATCGTGGGCTTGATCGCCTTGACGGCGGAAAGCAGATCGGCGCAGGGCGCGCTGTCGTGGGCGTAGTGCAGCTTGTGTTCAGTCAACTGTTCACGGCCTTTGACAATGAGACCTTTGGAATCCACAAACCAGCAGCGCTGGCGCGCCTCGGCGGGCGTGAGACCGCCTTCAACGAGCACGTTGACGATGTTCTCGGCAATGCCCATGCCGGCTTCGCCCGCGCCCAGCAGCAGGACGCGCTGGTCGGGGAGTTTCCCGCCGGTGACCCGCAGCGCGGACAAAATACCCGCGAGCGCCACGGCGCCGGTGCCCTGAATGTCGTCGTTAAAGGTGCAGGCGCGGTCGCGATAGCGTTCGAGCAGGCGGAAGGCGTTTTGATTGCCAAAATCCTCAAATTGCACCAGCACGCCGGGGAAAAGCTTTTCGACAGCCAGCATGAATTCCTCGATGAATGCGTCGTATTCCGCGCCGCGAATCCGTTTTTGCCGCAGGCCGATGTAGAGCGGGTCGGCGAGCAGTGTGGCGTTGTCGGTGCCCACATCAATCGTCACCGGCAGGCATTGCGTCGGGTGGATGCCCGCGCAGGCGGTGTAGAGCGAAAGTTTGCCCACGGGAATGCCCATGCCGGACGCGCCCAGATCGCCGAGCCCAAGAATGCGTTCGCCGTCGGTGACCACGATGACCTTCACGTCGCGCGTGGGCCAGTTGTGCAGGATTTGTTCGACGTGCCCGCGGTCGTTGATGGAGACGTAAAAACCGCGCGAGCGGCGGAAAATGTGGCCGTATTCCTGGCACGCCTTGCCCACGGTGGGCGTATAAATGATCGGCATCAACTCCTCCAGATTGTCCATGACCACGCGGTAGAAGAGGGTCTCGTTTCGGTCTTGCAAGGCGGCAATCTGGATATAGCGTTCGAGGTCGCTGGATTTGCTGCGAAAATTGGCCATCACGCGGCGCACCTGCTCGCCCATCGTTTGTACGTGCGGCGGCAGCAGGCCCCGAAGGCCGAGCGCGTCGCGTTCCGCCTCGGTGAAGGCCGTGCCCTTGTTGAACACGGGATTATGCAGCCAGTCCACACCCTTGGCCGGCAGGGCGCGGTTGACACGGTTTGATTTCGGTTTTCTGGCAGCAGTTGAATTCATGATCAATAATGAGACGACAAATAAATCTTACCGTCATACTAACCAACTTGCGGATGGCGCGCTGGACTTTTATTGGCAAAACCAGTGTGTTTTTTGGTTGGTCAAGATTCAGGATTCCGCTTCCTTGCGCTTGCCGTTAGACTGGAACCGTGCCCGGCAAAATCCAAAATTGGCTGGCCCCGCTGATCGCCACGGCCTGGCTGCTGGCGGGCACCCAGTCCGTTTTTTCACGACCGCTGGCTCCAACCGGCCAGCCGATGGAGTGGAAACGCCCGGCCTCGGGGACAAATTCGATTCCGACTGCGCGCTGGCATTCCATCCTGGTCGCCCCTGCCCCCGGCGTGCCGAAAATTCATTTCTACAACAAGCTGAATCCCGTGTGGTGGGTGGAAAATGCCGACGACGCCGTGCCGCCTGCGTGGTATCTGCCTGGCGACCGGCATCGCGTTTTAAAATGGTCTTTCCGCAATCCGTTCCACAACTTCGACCACTACGTCATTGGCGTTGCCGACAAGAATTTCTGGCGCAGCGGACGGTATCCGGAACGGAATTCCAGTCTGAACGGCGGCTGGGACCTGGAAATTGCCCGGCGCAGGCTGGCCGTGTTGCCATTCATATCGTATGAACGGCATTGGTGCAGCTTTTACTTTGGCTGGCGGGAGCACGGAGCCTTTGGGATCAAGCTGAATTTCCCGAAATCACACAAATAGGCCGTATAATGAGCGTTCACATCCGGAGGATTCCCTTATCGCCAGACATTATGCTGCGGACGAGCCACCACACAATCGTCACGCTTTCGTAACACAATTGTTGCAATTGTCATTATTGTGGTATCTTAACGGCATGAATATATTGTTATTCGTGCTACCGCTGGGCGTCGCTGCGGTTTTTGCCTATCTGATGTTGCGCAGCGAGCTGCGCTAACATCCGGCGGCAATTGGATTGACTGGAAGCTTTTCAAGCAGCTTCCAGTACGGGTTTCATTTTCTCCCCAAAAATCGGAGTTTCATTCTGCTGCCAATTTTGGCTAAATGTCGGCAGTGAGAACCATCGGCATCATCCCCGCACGCTTTGCTTCAACGCGGTTTCCCGGCAAACCCCTGGCGCTCATCGCCGGCAAACCGCTCATTCAGCGCGTTGTGGAGCAATGTCAGCGGGCGAAATCGTTGGCCGAGGTCGTAGTGGCCACGGACGATGAAAGAATTTTCAGCGCGGCGAAAAAGTTTTGCCGCGTGGAAATGACCCGCGCCGATCATCCCAGCGGCTCGGACCGCATTGCCGAAGTGGCCGGGAGAATTCCCTGCGACGCCGTGATGAACATCCAGGGCGACGAACCGCTGATTGATCCGGCGGTAATTGACGCGGTCGCCGGCGCATTGGCGCAGAATGAAATGTCCACGGCAGCCACGCCCATCAGGAATCCCGCGGAGTATGACAATCCGAATGTCGTAAAAGTCGTTGTCAACACCGCCGGTCAGGCGCTTTATTTTTCCCGGCGCACGATTCCGTATTTGCGCGAGGCCGCCAGCCGTCCGGTGCCGGAGCAGTTGGCGGCGTTTCCTTTTTTGAAGCATCTGGGCATTTACGGATTCCGGCGCGGGACTCTGCTGCGGATGGTAAAATTCCCGGTGTCGCCGCTGGAACACGCGGAAAAGCTGGAGCAGTTGCGCGCGCTGGACCACGGCATCGGCATCGCCGTCATGAAAGTGGATTATGA
>Ga0181520_10003400_pt1 | contig 28071 bp, 20 predicted proteins | sample PEATcosm2014_Bin_29_FD_132451 | JGI IMG/M metagenome (GOLD analysis project Ga0181520, IMG submission 132451) | Peatland microbial communities from MTU Mesocosm Facility, Houghton, MI, USA - PEATcosm2014_Bin02_30_metaG | ecosystem: Environmental > Terrestrial > Soil > Wetlands > Peat | place...
ACACCCTCGCCAGAAACGTCGCGGGTGATGGAGGGGTTCTCGTCCTTGCGGCCGATCTTGTCGATCTCGTCGATGTAGATGATGCCTTGCTGGGCGCGCGTCACGTCGCCGTCCGCGGCCTGCAGGAGCTTGAGGATGATGTTCTCCACATCCTCGCCCACATAACCGGCTTCAGTCAGCGTGGTGGCATCCACAATGGCAAAGGGCACGTCGAGCATCTTGGCCAGAGTGTGCGCCAACAGCGTCTTGCCGGAGCCCGTGGGGCCTACCAGCAGGATGTTCGACTTGGCCAGTTCCACATCGTTATTGCGCAACCGGTTCATCTGGATGCGCTTGTAGTGGTTGTAGACGGCCACGGCCAGCTTCTTCTTGGTCTGGTCCTGACCAATCACAAAGTCGTCCAGGAAGGCCTTGACCTCCTGCGGTTTGGGCAGGTGGCCAGCCGCGGCGGCGGGCGTAACCTCGCTGCGGTCGTCTTCCAGAATCGAATTGCAAACCGCCACGCACTCATCGCAGATATAAGCGCGAGGATAGTCGCTGGGCGAGGAGATCAGCTTGGCCACGGCATCCTGCGATTTATGGCAGAACGAACAGCGCAACGCTTCTTCAGGTCCCGTGCGCGTTTTCATTGTCAACTCCTCCGGCCCGGCTTGCCGGTTCAACTGTTATTGCGCCGTTCTGGGTTGCCGCCTGCTTAGGTGCGCGGCCTGTCAATAATCTCGTCTACGATGCCATACTCTTTGGCCTGGGGCGCGGTCATGATGAAGTCGCGCTCCACATCGCGTTCGATGCGGTCCAGCGTTTGGCCGGTGTGCTTGGCCATCAGGCTGTTGGTGATCTCGCGGATGCGCAGAATCTCGCGGGCATGAATATCGATGTCCGTGGCCTGGCCGCCGAGCCCGCCCATGGAGGGCTGGTGGATCAGGATACGCGAGTTGGGCAGGGCAAAACGCTTGCCCTTGGTGCCCGCCATCAACAGGAATGCGCCCATGGAGGCGCACTGGCCAATACAGTACGTAACCACGTTGTTCTTGATGAACTGCATGGTGTCGTAAATGGCCAAGCCAGCAGTGATGGAGCCACCCGGCGAGTTGATGTAGAGCGAAATGTCCTTTTCCGGATCCTCGCTCTGCAGAAACAGCATCTGCGCAACCACCAGATTCGCAATCTGATCGTCGATAGGCGTGCCGAGGAAGATGATATTGTCGCGCAGCAGACGCGAATAGATGTCGTAGGCGCGCTCGCCCCGGCTCGTCTGCTCAACCACCATGGGAACCAATGCCATTGTGTGCTCTTCTCGCTCGTCGCGCAGGCCCCGTGAAGGGGTCTGTGGTTGCGCTGCCCGGCCTGGCTTCAACCGGCCGGACAGCATCTGATCCCGTGTTACGCCTTAAGCAGGCAGACGATCGTAGAGCGTCGTCGCCGTCTTTTCGCGCAACAGTTGTTCCCGGATTCTAGCCACGCCGCCGTTCTCGGCCAAACGTGCATGGAGCACCTCGACCGGCTCACGGCTTTGCAGTGCGGCCATGTGGATTTCCTTCTCCACATCTTCTTCACTGATGGTAATCTCTTCGGCCGCGGCAATCTTGTCCAGGATGAGCTGGGTCTTGACCTCGGCCAATGCGCCGGAGTGCTGCGCGCCGCGCAGACGGCTGAAGTCCAGCTTGCGCATCTGCTCCGCGCTCATGCCCTGCGCAGCCAGAGCGCGCAGTCCACGCTCCAGACGAACATCGATCTGCTCCTGCACCAGCGACTCGGGCACCGGGAAGTCGAACTTGGTGACCAGAGCCTGGGCCAACTGGTCCTTGGTCTCGCCCTCCACCGAACGCTTCTTGCGGTTGGCCAGATGCTCGCGAACCTTGTCTTCCAGGTCGGCCAGCGACTCGTAGCTGCCCAGCTCCTTGGCAAACTCGTCGTTCAGGTCGGGCAGAACGCGCTTCTTGATGGACTTGACCGTGACCTCATAGGCAACCGTCTTGCCCTGCAGCTTGGGCTCGCTGTAGTCGGCCGGGTAGATGACCTCAGCCTTCAGCTCCTGACCGGCCTTGGCGCCGCGCAGGACCATGGTGAAGGCCTCCACGGTGTCCTTGCCGCCCACTTCCACCATGGCATTCTCACCGGCCAGCGGATCGGTCTCTTCCTCGCCAGCCACAATGCCCTTGTAGGTGATCTCGGCCCAATCGCCATCCACAAGAGTGCGGTCGTCTTCAACCGGCTCAATGGTGCCGCGCGACTCGCGCAGCTCCGTCATCTCCTGCTGGAACTCCTCGTCGGTGACCTCAGAGGAGGGCTTGGGGACAACCACGTCCTTGTAGCCTTCCACGGAGAACTCCGGAATGAACTCAAAGACAGCCTTCACGTGCAGGGGCTGGCCATCGTCCACGGTCAGCTCCGTCACCTGCGGCTGGCCCACGGGACGCACGCCCAAGTCGGCCACGGCCTTGTTGAAGCGCTCGGGCAGAATGTTGTCGATGACGTCCTTGCGGATCTCAGTGGCAAACTTGCGGCGCACCACCGTCTCCGGCACCTTGCCGATGCGGAAGCCGGGAATGCGGGCGTACCGCTTGTAGTTGCCCACCACGGTCTTGTAGGCCTTGGTCACTTCTTCCGCGGGGATATCGAGCACCAGCTCGCGGGTGCACTCCGGATTCAGAACCGGCCCGTGCGCGTGATCGTGGCCCTCATGGTCGTGGTCATGGCCGTCGTGGTCGTGGCCCTCATGGTCGTGGTCATGGTCATGACCGGCATGATCGTGAACGGCCTCAGCCGACGCAGGTTGCAGGTTTTCTTCAACGGTGTCGTTCGTGCTCAACGTTATACCTTCCCAGGGCGCCGGAGCGCCGTTCAGTTCGGATTGCCGGGTTTCCCATGAGCAGCTTGCCAGGGCGCACCACAAGTGGCTGCCTGCCGCACACAACAAGAACCGCCGCCCTGGGCTGCCGACCAAACGACGGCACGGCCCCGCGCGGCACGGGATACTCCTCACGTTATGGTAAGAGGGTTTGGAGGCAGGGTCAAACTCTGCAAACGGTGGGAAACACGTTCGGCACCGGTTTAGGTACGTTACCGCTCGGTGACTTCAGGCTGGCGCACGTACGGGAGGAACCGCGGATGGGCCGCCCCGCAACTGGAAAAGAAGGCTCGCGCCTCCTTCAGGCTCAGGTCGCCATTCACCGTCCGGCGCACGTCCTCGGCGTCCAGATCCTCCTGGCCGTCGTCTTCCCACCAGCAAACCGGGCACAAGGCCATCGATTCCGGGGAGGCCAGAGTCTTGAAGCCGCAGCAAGGACAGCGAAAACGTGATTCAGTGGTCACATTAGCTTGAGACGGCAAACCAGGGGGAAAAGATTACCTTATCCTCCCTGCAATCCGCACCGGGTTCAAAAACGGAAGGCCAGACCGGCTGAAACGCGCTCATGCGCGGAGTTGGTCTGGGTGTCAGTGGGCGTGGTCAGGTAGTCGGCAGAGACCCGAATGGCGAAGAAAGGGAAGATTCGCACGTCGCCGCCACCGCCGAGACCCACTGCCAGGTCTGACTGGGAGAGGCCTGTGGAGTTCGACGAATGGTCAATTCCCCCCACGGCATGGACAAATACGTGGAACCCAGCGCCGCCCACCGTCAGCCGGGGCCCGAACATGACGACCGTGGTATGCGGCGTGGTGGCAGGGGCTCCCATCCCATATTGGGCCACATCGCCTTCAATTCCCACAAAACGCTTCACTTTCACATTCAGTGCGCCTTCCCAGCCGTTGAGCCCCCCGGCACCGGAGGAAAACACATTATTGCCCAGCCGACTATAGCCAAAGGAGACGTCCGCCGTGGGTCCCAGGGCGTGAGCAGCGGGGGAGAATCCCAGCAGGAGAAGAGCCGGCACCAAGGCCAGACCCGCAGAACATGCACGAAATGAGATGGACATGGAAACTCCTATTCTGATGGTTTTGGACGTAGACCGCTTTAGGTGAGGATGACGGATTGCTGCCGCCGGTTGCCAGCAAACGGACAGGATGAACCTCCGTTGCCAACAGGGAGGCTCCGCGGCATCTGGATGGATGAGCGGAATGAAAGTGGAGAAGATCTGTGGAAAAAGAAATATTGCGCTGCACCATACATAGGGCATTCAGGCAGCGCGGAGGCGGTGTAGGTCCGTTCAGACACAGTTTCCTAAGAAGTCGGGCTAGAAACCGCCTCGCAACAACGCGGAACGAGAAAATCGAGAAGGTAGCAATTCTGCTTATCGTTCTGCTTGAGTTTGTACGCATAAATGCTTACATTATTCTCATGAAGAGCACCGAGTTCAAGCGGTGGCTGGCGGCACAGGGAGCGACCTTCGAGGGCGCGAAAGGCTCTCATCTGAAGGTGCTGTTGAACGGCAAGACTTCGTACCTGCCGATGCACTCAAAGGAACTCGGCACCGGGCTTGTGCAAGCCATCCAAAAACAGCTAGGACTCAAATAGGAGGCACCATGCGATACCCCGCAAACGTCAAACCCGATGGAAAGTTCTTCCTTGTGACCTTACCCGATTTTCCCGAGGCGATCACTCAGGGCGATGACGTTGAAGATGCTCTGGTCCATGCCGCCGACGTGCTGGAATCTGTCGTAGATCATTACATCGAGAACAGCTTATCCCTCCCCGCACCGTCTAAACCGAAGCGCGGCCAACATCTGGTGGAACTCCCGGCCAGCTATGCCGCGAAGATCCTGCTCTTGAACGAAATGGCGGCTCAGAAGGTCAGGCCGGCTGAACTGGCGCGACGGCTGAAGATGACCCGGCAGGAAGTGAACAGGCTCATTGACTGGCGTCACACGTCAAAGATTGACGGTATCGCCGTGGCACTGAAAGCGCTGGGCAAGACTCTGGAGATGCGCGCAGTTTAGGTGGGGGCGTGCGCTCCCACCCAAACCGCGTTGCAAGGCGGTGGCTCGAATCTTGCAGCGATTCCAAGAAAAATGCCCTACCTGCGCACCGCGGGCCCGGCCAGGCTGCCGTCCGGATGCAGCACTTCCACCTCCAGCGCCATGCGGCCATCGGCGTGGGTGGCGCAGCTCAGGCAGGGATCGAAGGCCCGGATCAGCCCCTCCATGCGGTTCAGCATGCCTTCGGTCACCTCGTGGCCAGAGATGTATTTGCGCGCCACCTGCACCAGTCCGCGATTCATGGCCAGCGTATTGTGCGCAGTGGCCACAATCAGATTGGCGCTGATCATCATGCCGTTCGAATCCACGCGGTAGTCGTGGATCAAGGTTCCGCGAGGCGCTTCGATAATGCCCACGCCCTCCGCCTCGTTGGCCTTGGCCTCGGCGCGCACGTCCTTGTCGAGCACCGCAGGCTGTTCAAGAATGGTCTGCATTCGCTCAATCGCAAAGACGATCTCGATTAGCCGTGCGTAGTGGTTGTGGAAAGAACTCAGCGTCACATTGCCGTAGTTGCGGCGGAACTCGTTGAGCGCCTCATCGGCCAGCGGGGTCCCGCACTGCCGTGCCAGATTCAGGCGGGCCGCTGGCCCCACACGATAGACACCCAACGGGTAGCCGGTCGGCTTGTAGTAAGGCGCTTTCATGTAGCTTGCTTCGTCCACCGCTTCGCCAATGTACTGGTGATAATCGCGGGGATGAATGTTGTCGGCAAGGATGTTGCCATCGGCGTCGCCAAAGCGCAGCCAGCCCTCGTGCTTGCGGCGCGATCCGTAGAGGCAGAGGTTTCCGTCCTTGCGCCCCGTGGCCATGAACAGCGACGGGAAGTTGCCAAAGGTGAGCACTTCGTCCTGCAGCTTTTCCATCATGTGACGGAAGAACTCCAGCGTCCGCGTGGCAATGGAGAGCGCTCCGGGAAGGCCTTTGAGGATCTCGTCGCGATGCTCCACCGAGAGCGGCTGCGAGACGCCTCCGGGCACAATCCACGGCGTGTGAATGCGGCGGCCACCCAGCAGGTCAATCACCTCTTGGCCCCACTTGCGCAAGCGGATGCCGTCCATGGCCACATCCGGGTGCTTCGCGGCCAGGCCCAGCACATTGCGTTCGGCAGGATTCGAGTCCCAACCCATCAAGAAGTCAGGGCTGGACAGATGAAAGAAGCTGAGCGCGTGCGACTGCGTGATCTGCGCCAGATGCACTACGCGGCGCAGCATCTCCGCGGTCTCCGGAATGCGCAGGCCCATGATGGCATCGGCCGCTTTTGCGCCCGCCAGCAGATGGCTGATGGGGCAGATGCCGCAGATGCGCGCAGTAAGCGAAGGCATCTCATAGAACGGCCTGCCCTCGCAGAACTTCTCAAACCCCCTGAACTGCAGCACGTGCAGATGCGCATCCTCCACCATGCCCTCGTCGTCCAACTGGATGGTGATTCTGCCGTGCCCTTCCACTCGCGTAATTCCGTCAATCTTGATGGTCTGCATCCGCTTGTTCTCCCCTGCGCAATCTCACGCTTCAGTTGCCGAAGCGGCAGCGTGTGCTCATGTCGGGCATGCGCCCGGCCAGAATTTCACTTACGACGTAGAAGATGACGTCGGCCTTGGGTGGGCAACCTGGAATGAACAGGTCCACCTTCACCAGTTCGTGCAACGGAATCACTTTGCGCTCGAGTTTAGGCACCTCCTTGGTGGGCGCGCCGGGATTGCAGGTGGCATTGTCTTCATACCCACGCTTCAGCACCTCTTCCACCGTGAAGGTGTTGCGCATGGCCGGCACATTGCCAGTCACCGCGCAGTCACCGAACGCCACCAGCAGCTTGGTGTTGGCGCGCACCTTGAGGATTTTCTCTATGTCTTCCTCGTTCGCGAGTGCGCCTTCCACCAACGTCAGATCCACGTTCTCCGGAAACACCTTGGCATCCACCACCGGGCTATAGACCAGATCGATCAGCGGGGCAATCTCCACCAACCGCTCATCCAGGTCAAGAAACGACATGTGGCAACCGGAACAACCGTCCAGCCACAGTGTTGCAATACGCGCTTTCGTCATCGCCGTCCCTCCTCACGCATCTGCAACAAATACGGCAGAAACTCTGGCTTGGTCATCTCAGAGACCGATTTGCCCTTCTCCACCAGCGCGCCCACCGGGCACACCATCACGCACTTGCCACATCCGGTGCAGGTGATCGATTCGCCCCACGGTGCGCCCAAGTCCGTGATCATGCGCGAGGCAATGCCACGGCCGGTGATGTCCCAGGTATGCGCGCCTTCCACGCTGTCGCAGACCCTGACGCAGCGCGTACAAAGCACGCAGCGGTTGTGATCCACCACAAAGCGCGGATGCGATCCGTCGGTGGCGCACTTCAGATGCAGATAAGGCAGCGAGACATGATCGATGCCCAGCTTGGCTGCCATGGTTTGCAGCTCGCAATGGCCGGAGGAAACGCAGACCGCGCACACATGATTGCGCTCGGTCAGCAACAACTCCACGGTGAGCTTGCGATAGCCATCCAGCTCCGGGGAGTGGACCGTGACCTCCATGCCCTCCTGCGCCTGGGTGGCGCAAGCGGCCAGCAGCTTGCCATTGCCCTTCACTTCCACAACACACAAGCGGCATGCGCCCACTTCGCCCAGTCCCGTAAAGTGGCAGAGCGTGGGAATGTCTATCCCGTTTTCGCGCGCCACTTCCAGAATGGTTTGGTCCTGACCAGCGGCCACTTGCTTGCCGTCGATGGTCAGCGTTTTGACTTGGTATTGATCTTTCTCTGGCATCTCGGCTTCCTCACTTTCCCTGCTTGGCCGCAGCCGGGTTAGAGACAGAACACTTGCCCTGCGGGCAGCGTTTGTCGCGTATATGTGTCTCGTATTCCTCGCGGAAGTAGCGCAGCGTGCTGCGTACCGGATTGGGCGCGGTCTGCCCCAATCCGCACAGAGCGGTACGATTCACCATGCCGCCCAAACGCTCCAGCGTGTCCAGATCCTCCATGCGGCCGTCCCCCTCGCTGATGCGATTCAGCAGACCGTACAGTTGCGTGGTGCCCACGCGGCAGGGAATACACTTGCCACAGGATTCGTCTCGCGTGAAGTCCATGAAGAACTTGGCCACATCCACCATGCAGGCGGTCTCGTCCATCACAATCATCCCGCCCGAACCCATGATGGAGCCGGCCCTGGCCAGCGACTCGTAGTCCACCTGCATGTCCAGGAACTGCTCCGGAATGCAGCCGCCCGAAGGACCACCGGTTTGCACGGCCTTGAACTTTTTGTTGTCCGGAATGCCGCCGCCCAGCTTGAACACCAGGTCGCGCAGGGTGATGCCCATGGGCACCTCCAGCAGGCCGGTGTTATTCACATCGCCCACCAGCGCAAACACCTTGGTGCCCTTGCTCTTCTCCGTGCCAATGCCCGCGAACCATGCGCTTCCCTTGCGGATAATGGGCGCGATGTTGGCGAATGTCTCCACGTTGTTGAGCAGCGTGGGGCACTTGTAGAGGCCGGAGTAAGCGGGGAAGGGAGGACGCGGACGTGGGGTGCCGCGCTTGCCTTCAACCGATGCAATCAGTGCTGTCTCCTCACCACAGACAAATGCGCCCGCACCCAGTCGCACTTCAATCTCAAAGCCAAAGGAGGACTCGCCGATGTTCTTGCCCAGCAGCCCCATCTTCTCGGCCTGGCGAATGGCAATCTTCAGCCGCTTGACGGCCAGTGGATACTCGGCGCGGCAGTAGATGTAACCCTGCGTCGCACCCACCGCGTAGCCCGCCAGCGCCATGCCTTCCAGCACCCGATGCGGATCGCTTTCGAGCACCGAACGGTCCATGAACGCGCCCGGATCGCCCTCGTCGGCATTGCAGATCACGTACTTCTGCTCGCCCTGCGCCTTAGCCACCATGGACCACTTCAGCCCGGTGGGATAACCGCCGCCACCGCGCCCACGCAGGCCGCTCTTGATGATCTCCTGCACCACCTCGTCGCGGGTGCGATGCCCCACGCTGGTGAGCAAGGCCTCATAGCCACCCACGGCGATCGAGTCCTCAATGCGCTCCGGATCGATCTCGCCGCAGTGCTCCAGCACAATCTTCTGCTGCTGGGCAAAGAAGGGGATGTCGGGCGAGACGGAAAACTCCGGAACCGGGTTGCCATCCAGATTAGCAATGATAGCTTCCAGTAACTCAGGGTTGTCGCAGGGAACGCTGCGGTAGTAAGTATGCTGCGGTTCGCAGCGCACCAGCGGACCCATGGCGCACAATCCCATGCAGCCCACGCCGGTAACTTTGCAGGTCTTTTCTTTGCCTTGCTTCTTTACTTCTTCCTGCAACACCTTCAGCACCTGGTCGGAATGCAGCGACAGGCACCCGGCGGCCACCGAGACGTTCACCTTGTGGTCGTACTTCTTCAGCTCTTCCTGCTCGCGTTCGCGGATCTCCAGCAACTCATCAAGCGTCATGGTTCATCCACCTCCGCATCTGGGCTTTGATCATCTCGGGATCGGCCTTGGGCATCACCTCGCCGTCAAACACCGCGGCTGGAGCCAGGCTGCAGGAACCAATGCAGCGCGCCGACACCACGGAAACCTTGCCGTCGGCGGTGGTTTCGCCCGCCGTCACATGCGTCACCTCTTCAATGGCCTTCATCAGGTTGCCCGCACCCTTCACGTAGCAGCCAGTCCCCATGCAGACCACGCAGGTATGTTCGCCCGCGGGCTTGAGATTGAAGAAGTGATAGTAAGTCGCCACGCCATACACCTCACTGAGTGGCAAGCGAAGTGAGCTAGCTACAAAGCGCAGCGACACGGAATCAAGATAGCCGAAGGACTCCTGGACGGTATGAAGCACTTCAATCAACGAAGAAGGCTTGTGGCCATGGCGACGCATGGTCGCCTCCACCAGCTTCCAACGTTTATCCACGGAGGGAAGTGGAACTTGCTCGGGGTATGCCTGCATCGAACGACTCCTTTCCCCAAAAAGCTGTTGCTGGGTAGCGAGTATAACCACGAACTGAGACCAGGAGACAACAGCAAAGGCGAAAATCCCGAAATGTGCGAGATATTCTCTGCACGCCTCGAAATGATATTTTTCTTTACCTCTAGCGCCGTGACCCGCATCACGTTTTATCGTCAAAAGCCACCATTCGGGACGCTATCCCGCAAGTTTTTAAAGACTCACGTGCTCCAGAATGGAATCTCCGCGCCCTGACGCCTGGGGCCGTAAGCGACCAGGCCCGGTCGGCAAGAAGGCCGGACAAGCACCGGGAAAGTCTTCAATCGGAAGGGATTGGTGGTGAACAACGAGTCTGGGTTCGAGCCACTTCTTACAAGTTAAAAGATGTACATTTCGGCAATCGATCCAGTTTTATCCAATAGCTTTGCAATCGATATTTATTTAACTTATCGAGTTATCTGTCAGATTTTCCTGTCTCTTTCCGAACGCGCCAAAGCAATGCGGCCGGCTGTGGTGGAGAGCCGGCCGCATCCTGATCTACCCGGCCGCTTACGGCACAAAGTAGATGGTTCGGGTTGCCGCGTTGCCGTTGGCGTCGAGCGCGGTAATGGACCAGTTATAGGTGGTGCCGCTGGTCAGATTGGGGACGTTGGGAGTGTTCGAGCCGCCCAGCGGATCCACATTCCAGGTGATGCCGGTTCCGCCCGAGGTGGAGGGAACCTGCGTGGAGGTAAAGCCGCTCGACGACGAAGTCGAAGTGGGAACCCGCCAGATCGTTGTCCCGTTGTTACTCCAAAGATTGAACTGGTAGATATAACTCGCGGGGCTCGAAGGATAGTTCCAGCTGAAGGTGGGTGTGGTGCTCACGCCCAGTGTTTGCTGGGGCATCAGCGCGGTGGGATAGGCCGTGTTGACGCCCACTACCTGGGCTGTCACATCTTCGCTGCTGCCGTCGATGTAAGTCAGCGCGAAGGTGTAAGTGTCACCTATCGTTGGCGTGTTGGAGGACAGGTTGGCGTCGTACTGGAACTGCACTGCGCCGCAGTTGCCGCAGCGGCCAATGTCAACCGGAGTCATCACGTTGGGTCCACCGATGAGCTGGGCCGACACTGGCACCTTGTTCTGGTAGCGGATGTCGAAGTAGACGCCGTAGGTGGTGGTTGTGGATGTCGAGCTGGTCCACTTGTTGTTTTGCGTGGTGACGCCGATGGTGACGTTGCTGGTGGGAATGGCGACCGTCTGTCCGCTGGCAGAGCCGGTAACGCTGGCCGTGGGCGGGCCGTTGTTGCCGCGGGTGTTGGTAAAGTCAGCGGCGTCGATCAGCCCATCGTTGTTGTTGTCGACCGCGGCCACAAGGTTGTAACCGGAGCCGGTGGGAACCTGCACGGAGTAGGCTTGCGGGCTCACCGGATTCTGAATGCGCTGGCCGTAGAAGACTCCGGTGGAGCTGGAGAAGTAACCCACATAGAGCGGTCCAGCCGCAGTGCCGTTAAAGGTGACTGTGCCCGAGATGGTGTTGCTACCGGTGGCCGCACCAATGGTGACGGGAACAGCAGCGGACGCGCTGGAACCGCCGAAGTATACCCATGGTCCATTGTTGGAACTGCCGGAAGACACATAACCACGCATCCTGAAGTAGAGGGCGGCGCCATTGCCGAACGGGCTTCCAGAGACGCCGCTGGTCAGGTTATTCAGGAAGACCACGCCTGCGCCGGCGGCGTTCGTGGCCGGGAAGACAAAGCTGTTGGTGGAGGTAGGCGAGGTGAAGCTGTTGGTGGTGCTCCACTCAATCTGGTAGTTGGGCGACACGATCACCCTATTCCCGTTCACGTCGGTTCCGATATCGGTGCTCATATCGAAGTCGACGATAACGCCCTGATCGGTTCCCGTGACGACTTTGAAGGTGGGAGAGGTGGTGATGGCGTAGCTGGCCGGATCGCTGAGCACAATGGCCTGACCGGATAGGTTGCCTCCAGAGACGACCACGCCCGAGGTTTGGCCCACCGGGAACGACTCGCCCATCGGGAAGCCGTTGCCTTGCGGGTCCATGCGGGCAAACAAAGTGTAAGTGCCCATGGGTACGCCGTGGATTGTGAAACCGCCACCGGAGGTCATGGTAGTGGCTGGAATCAATGTGCCCACCTGACCCGAGGAGCAGTTGCCCTCTACCCACACATACACCGGATTGCTCAGCCCCTGGGTGCCGGAGTAACTGACGCTGCCGCTGATGTTGTAACCCAGTTGTGCCCCAAACGTGCCGGCCGCGACCGCACCGTTGTTCACCGTCACACTCAGCGTGGAAGGCGTGAACACTGCTTCCGGCGCGGTGCTGGAAGGGGTGATGGTGTAACTACCGTTGGGAATATTCGCGAAGCTGAAGTTACCGTTCGTGTCGGTGGTTGCGGTCTTTGGAGTGGGGGTATTGATGGTCATGGTCAGTGTCGGAGTGAGCGAGACGCCGGCGCACTCGTTGCTGGTGTAGTAGTTGCCGGTCACCGCGTAGCCACTCGCGTTCACCGTCAGCGAGTAGCTTTGTGAGGCCGTAGTGCCCACGTTGTCCTTGATGGTGGCGGCAATTGTAACCGGGCCCGAGGCGTTGGGCGTGCCACTGACTTGCAGGCTGCTGTTGCCGCCGTTGTTCACGTAAAGCCCGCTGCCGATGCTCACCTGCGTGTGGTCCGTGGGAATCGGGATGGAGTTCACCGTCCAGGTGTAGGGCGAAACGCCGCCGCTGGCATTGATGGAGCCAGTGTAGGCACTACCCTGAGTGGCCGCTGGAAGGGTGATGGGATTGGGCGTGGGCAGCGTGAGCGCAGCCGCGTTGCTGACGGTAATGTGATAGCCCATCACAAAGGTGATGCCGGTGTTGTTGTCGGTCAGATTGGCGTTAAAACTGACCGTTGCGGCTGAGCTGGGCGTTCCAGAGATCGTAATCGTGTAGCCCGCGGTTGAGTAGCTGAGATTGTCGCTCAGCCCGGTCACGCTCAATGAGTAATTGCCGCTGCCGCCCGAGCCCGTGACCGTACCTAGGTAGGGCGAGCCGACGGTAGCCGTGGTGGGCAGCGAACCGGGACTGGAGGGCAGCGATAGCGCCGTGTAAATGGTGATGGAAAGCGGCTGCGTTGCGGTATTGATGGAATCTGTAACCTGCGCCGTGAAACTGACGGTGCCGGTCTGCGTGGGCGTGCCGGTAATCTGGCCGCTGCTTGAAAGGCTCAATCCGTAGGCGGACAAGTTGTTTCCAAGGGCGGACCAGGTGTAGCCCGAGCCGGTGCCGCCCGTGGCTGTGAGCGTTGCCGAGTAGGGTACGCCCAGGTTGCCACCGATCAGCGTGGTGGTGGTGATGCCAAGCCCGCTGCTGACGGTGATGGAGAAGGTCGGGCTGATGGACAGGCTGGCCACCGAGTCGGTCACTGTAGCTGTAAAGCTGGTGGTGGCAGGCGCGCTCGTGGGCTTGCCGGTGATTGCGCCACTGGAGCTGAGCGTGAGGCCGGTAGGCAATTGCGAACCAGAGGCCAGTGCCCAGGTGTAATTGGAGCTGTTGCCGGAGCCACCGGTAGCAACCAGTGCGGTGGAGTAATTCGAGCCCACATAGGCTGTAGGCAGAGTGAGGCTGGTGGTGATATTCAACGCCGGATAGCTGACAACAATCTGGAAGGCCTTGGTGGCTTGATCGCCGAAGGGGTCTGCTACCTTCACCGTGAAGTTGAAGGTCCCAACCGCTGTCGGCGTCCCGGTTATTGCGCCCGTCGCTGCATTCAGGTTGATGCCGTTGGGCAGCAAGCCGGCGGAGATGCTGTAGGCCAGGGTCCCCGAGCCACCGCTGGCTGCGGCGCTGCCGCCCGCATACGCCGTGTTGAAGATGGCCGTAGCTGGCACGGAGCCGGTAAACGTGAGGGCTGGAGCTGCAGTGATGGAAAGGGTCAGGGTCTGGGTCGCGGTCAACCCATTGGGCGTGCCAGCGTCCTTCACATTGAACTGCACACTGGTGTTGCCCGCAGCCGCGGCCGTGGGAGCACCGCTGAGAACGCCGCCCGTGGTCATGGTAAGGCCTGCCGGAAGCGTGGAGCCAGAAGCCACTGACCACGTGTAGGGGCTGATGCCGCCGGTTACAGTGAGCGACGCGTTATATGCCGTACCCACTGCGCCCACCAGCCCGGAGTTGACCGTGGTCACATTCAACTGCGCCGGTACGGTGAGGATGCCCACCGCAGTCTTGCTGCTGTCAGCGATAGAAGTGGCTGTGACCGTGATGGTCTGCGCGGCGCTGGTGGCTGCCGGTGCTGTATAAGTGACCGAACTGGTGGTCTGGTTGGAAAGCGTTCCGCCGCCGGTGACGCTCCAGTTCACGCCAGCCGCATTTTTGTCGTCGGTAACCGTCGCCGTAAGCGTGGTGGTATTGGTTCCGTCCAAAACAGAAGCAGCAGTAGTCACTGAAACGCTGACGGTGCCTGACGACCCGGTCCCGCCAGAACTTCCGCTGCCTCCACAACCAGCCAGCAGACTTGCGATGGCCAGCACACTCAAGAAACTCGATAACCGTCTCATTCCATCCTCCGCTCAGGCACTGCCTGCAATGGGTAAATAGGTCGGCGCGCCGTCCAAAGGGGTTCTGGGGGAGGGCAGCGCGTCAATCCCTGGTGGGCAATGGGCCCTCCGGCAGAACCGCTGCCATCTGGCCCGCGCATTCCGCCGTCTACTCAGTGCAGCGCAGGTTTCTCCTGATTCCCCTCATCGCACCGCAAGGATTTTTTCCTGCGGCCTGTTCCGCCCCGTTCCACGGTTGATATGCTCGATGGTGCGCGGATGTCCGCTCGCCCTGACCCGCTTTTCCGAGGACGGAAGCGAGCCAGAATCTATTCCGGAGTAAAAACGGCTTGGGAGATTCCGAAAAAATCCCGGTGACAATGGGCGGAAAGTTTCGCCTGCTGGAGTCGATTGGGCAGAGCGAGGACTACGCCGTCCATCGCGCGGAGCGCATCGCGGACTTTGCCCAGACAGTGGCCATCCGGCTGCCGCATCCGGACCCAAACCAGCCGACAGCGGCCTTCCTGGAGAGCCTGCGCACGGAGCAGCGCGCCCTGGCCCCGCTGCATCACGCGGGCATTGCGGCGCTGGTGGATGCCTCACTCGATCCGGCGCAGCCCTGGATTGCCACCGAATTTGCCGAGGGCGAGGATCTGGATATCTTCTGTACCCACCACAAGCTGGATCTGGAGCGCAGGCTCCACCTCTTCCTGCAGGTTCTGGATGCGCTGGCCTTTGCGCATCGACAACTGGTGGTGCATGGCGCGCTCTCGTTCCGCCGCATGCGCATGGACCAGGCAGGCAGCGCGCGGCTGGTGGGATTCACGGTAGATGCGGAAACTGCGCCCCTGGCAACAGCCGCCGACGTTCTGGGCGCAGGGCGGTTGCTGCATCAGTTGCTGACGGGCAAGCCCGCGGCTGCTCCCACGGTCCTGCCCAGCTCGCTTTGCGCCGGTGCTCCGCGGCGCAAGCTGCGGGGCGACCTGGACGCGATTCTGCTGCGCGCTCTGGATGCGGAACCGGAAGCGCGCTACCCGGACGCGGGCGCATTCGCGGCCGATCTGCGCAACGCCCTCAGCTTCCGTCCCGTTGCCGCGCGCCACGGCGGCGCACTCTACCGCACGCTGCGCTTTGCTCGCCGCAATCCACTGCTGGCCTCCGCCATTACGCTGCTGGCGCTCATTGCGGCTGGCTCCGGCGCCGTGGTGGTGGAGCAGAATCTGCAGGCGGCCCGGGCGCGCACACAGGCTGAAGCACGCCTGGCAGACACACAGCGGCTCACCGACTCCATGCTGGTGCAGCTCTCCGCGGAACTCGACCGGCTGCAGGGCACGGACGCCGTGCAGGCTCTGCTGGCAGCCAACATCTCCACTACGCTGGACCGCATGGCCGAGGAGGCGGGCTCGAATCGGGAGTTTCGCGAGAATCTGGCGCAAGAGTATCTGCTGCTGGCGCGTCTTCTGGAGCGGCATCCGCAGCCTGCGCTCACAGCCAACAATGCGGCCAAGCGTGGACTGGCCGTGCTGGAGCCGCTGCTTGCCAAGCAGCCCTCCGCGCGAGCGCGCCAGTTGGATGCGGATCTGCACGGCGTGCGCTAGAGCATTTTCCGGGAAGGTGCAGACCTGAAGGTCATGGGTGCCCCACCCATTTCCGCAAAAAACGCGGAAATGGATGGGGCACGGAAGTTTATAGCAAAAGCGAAACCGCGCTAGCGTTTCGACGCGTCGAGCGCATGCAGCAGCGTCTCCGCTTCGCGCCGAACATCCTTGCTGGGATGCATGCCGAGCAGTTTTTCCGCGGTTGCGCGGGCGGCCCGCGGGTCTCCATTGGCCTGCTGCGCCTTGGCCAGGGTCATCTGGTAATCCGGCTCGGAATCATGCACTAGCTGGTTGGCGTGCAGGGCATAAGTCAGTGCCTGCTTTGGCAGGCGCAGAGACGCTGGTTCAGCTCCCAGCAGGTGACGCGCGGCATTATCCAGATCGTCCGCCGACACGTCACCATCCTGCGCAAGCCGCACGGAGAGCGCAAGCCCCTGGCGCTCGAACTCCTCCGCCTCACTCTTCGCGCCCAGATTCCGCTCGGCATTGGCGATAGAGATCAGCGTCTCGGCATAGTGCGATTGCCAGATGCGATTGCTGGGGTCCTTGCGCAGGGCCGCGATCAGAATCGCTGCCAGGCGCTGGTAGACCACTTGCGCCTCGCGCCACTCGAGCAGCGCTTCATAGTTCTCGCCTTCATCGCGATAGATGCTGGCCATGGACTGCTGCACGCGCATGTTGCTTGGGTCTTGAGCGGCCAAGGGCATATAGATGCTCTCGGCAATCTTCAGTTCCGCCAGCGCGGCACGATAGTTGTCTTCAAAATAAAAACAGTCGCTGAGCTTCTGATGAAGAATTCCCTTTTGCCGCTCAATCAACGGCGAGGGATGCGGAATGGAATTGAATTGCTGCAACGCGGCCACGAACAGCGGGCGCGCCTCCGATGGATTCTGTTCCACCAGCAGGTTGCCAATCTTCTGATAACCGATGCCAATGCCCCGCATGGCGCGCACGTTGGCGGTGTCGCGCTGCAGCGCTTGCTGATCCAGGGCGATGAACTTGCGATAGGCGGCGATGGCCGCGGGCTGGTCGCCCAGGCTGGCGGCACCCTGCAAATCGTATTGATCGCCCAGAACACTGTAGATGCCAGCCACGTCAATGAAGTCCTTGACCGTGGCCTCTTTGCTGGCTACCAGCTTCTCGCCCAGCTCCGTAGCTCGTTTGGAGTAGGGCACCGCCGCGGCCGCATCGCCCGCGCCAAACAGAATCTCACTTACCGTCTGCTCGGCAAGCATAGCCGCACGCAGCGCGCGCAAGTCGCGGGGCCGCAGTTGCAGCGCCTGTTCCGCAATCTCGCGGCCGCGCTTCACGGTGCGCATCGCGCCCTTTGCATCGCCCAGGTTGGGCTGGTAAGGATCGCCCTGCACGCCGCCCACGCGCACGTATGCGGTAGCCAGATCGACCTCGAAATCGAAGTCGCCGCCCGCGTCCTTGCTCATGCCATCCAGGTATTGGAGGGCCTGTGCGGTGACGCGGCGCTGGGTTTCAATCGAGCCCGGCACCTCAATCAAACGGTCGTAAAAATCCGTGGAGAGAAAGCTGGCCAGTTGCCGCACCGCGGTCATCTGGCGGCGCGCCCGCTGCTCTTCAGCGCGGGCTGCATGCGTTTGGCGCACAGCCACGGCCGCACCACCGGAAAGCGCACACCCCAGCAACAACAGAACGGCGAGGCTCTTGCGATTGCGGCGCGCAAACTTGGCCACCAGCTCAGCCGGGGACGCAGGCCGAGCCTCCACCGGACGATGCTCCTTGAAACGCCTCAGGTCAGCAGCCAGTTCCATGGCTGAGGCGTAGCGCTCGTCCGGATCGGCGGCCATGGCGCGGGCGATGATAGCGCGCAGATCGACATCCAGCGTGGCGTCGGCAACGAGCCTGGATGGTTCGGCCCGGTCGGCAGTTGGCGGCTTCGCGGCAGCGTCTGCAAGAACCGTGGTAGTGGTCTCCTGGTTGGCGCTCACCGGAATCCGGGTAACTCCCCGCACCGGCACGCGGCCCGTCAGCAGACGATAGAGCATAGCGCCCAGCGAGTACACGTCAGAGGCCGCTGCACATACCCCGCCCACCATCCGCTCCGGGCTGGCGTACTCCGGCGTAAAGGCGGCCAACGGCGTGGCCTCCTCGCGGTCGGCGCCTTCCATTGGCAGCAGCATGGCCGCGCCAAAATCCAGCAGCTTCAGCTCCCCCTCCGCCGTCACCATCACGTTGGAGGGCTTCAAATCGCCATGCAGGATGCGGTGATTGTGCGCAAAGCTCACCGCCTCACAGAGCTGCGCAAAGAGCGTCAGAATTGCGTCTTGCGCAAGGCTCTGGCAGTAACTGTCCAGCCGCTCGCCCTCAATCAGCTCCATCACAAAGTAGGGCTCGCCGGTCGGGCTCACGCCGCCATCCAGCAGGTGGGCAATGTGCGGATGACGCACCGCGGCCAGCGCGCGGCGCTCCTCATGGAATCTCTCAATGAGCCATTCAGAACGCAACCGCGTGGCCACCACCTTCAGCGCCACCTGGCCCTCGGCTCCAGCCACGCGCTCCGCCGCGTACACCACGCCCATACCACCGCGGCCCAGCTCGCCAACCATGCGATAGCCGCCCACCACGCGGCCCAGCCACGCATCGGCAGAGGGACGAGGTGGATCGGCACTGCGCGCTTCTTCCACCGCTTCGCTGGACTCGATCAGCGAAAGCACTTCATCGCTCAGCTCGGCGTCGGCACCGGTCCAGGAACGCACCGCCGCGGCCCGCTTTTCGCGGCTGCCTTCAAGCTCCAGCGCGCGATGGAAGAGCTCTTCCACCCGCTGCCAGCGAGACCGATCCGCGGAGCTATCCATCATGCTTCGCCCTTTACCCCGCCCAGCTCACGAAAGAGCCAGCTGCGCGCAAACTTCAAGTCGCGCTCCGCCGTGGCTACTGAGATCTCCAGCGCCTGCGCCGACTCCTCGGTGGTGAAGGAGAGAAAGTAGCGCATCTCCACAATGCGTGCCTTGCGCGGATCAAGCGCTTCCAGCCGCTCCAGGGCGGTGTTCAGGTCCAGCACCTGCTCGGCTTCCGAGCCGATGAACGCCATGTCGTCGGTCAGTTCCATCTTGATCCACTCGCTTCCGCCGCGCCGCTTGGCCAGCCGCGCCCGCGCATAGTCGGTAAGGATGTTGCGCATGAGCATGGCCGCAAAGGTGAAGAAGTGCTGGCGGTCAGCCCACTCCGCCTTCTTTTGGCGGACCAGGCGCATGTACACCTCGTTGAGCAGGGCGGTGGGCTGCAAGGTATGGTCCTCGCGCTCGCGCCGCATCAGCCCCGCGGCAATCCGGTGCAGCTGCTCGTAAACCAGCGGCACCATGGCCTCAAAGGCCGCACTGTCGCCCTCGCGCCAGCGCGCCAACAACTGCGTGATTTCGCCCTTCGGCTCCGGTTCCATGGCCGCCTTCCGAGTGGCATCCAGTATGACCGAAACCCTCTTCGGATGTAAGCGGCAATTTGCGGCCTTTGCGCCACGGAACGGACACCAGGCACCCGCCGCGCCTGGCCTTTCCTCCCTCTAATCCATGCAGCGCAAAGCAGAGCTTCAGCCCCTCATGGCGCCCGCGGATTCTGGTTCTCGTCTCTTCATCTGGGATTCCACAAACCAGAGGGCTCTTGACTTCCGGCCAAACTCCCCGTACATTGGCATTACGCAGTCCACTCCAGTGGTCTGTACGAGGCTTGTATCCGATGATGAACTTCCACACTCCCGTTCTCTGTATGTGCTGCTGTCTTTGCGGCATGGAGCGGGCGTGTACGATGGGCTGATTCAGATCTCCGAATCCGGAACCCACGTCCCACCCGCTCTCTGAGCTGGTGGGTTTTCTGCATTTACGGCAGTTTCCGATTCACGCATTTCAAGCACCGGTGGCGAAGTGGCTAACGCGCAGGTCTGCAAAACCTGTACTCGCGGGTTCGAAACCCGCCCGGTGCTCCAAATCTTCTGTCCGTGGCCGGCGCGCTTCTCCCCTTCCGCACATCGGTTCTGACGGCATGACAACCTGGCCTTCCGAACCAGGATAATGGTGCTCAGCAAAGACATGAAAATGACAATCTATCGCATCGGTTTTGCAGTTCTGGCTCTTGCCGCGCTGGCCTCCGTGGCGGCTCCCGTCAACGCGCAGGCTCATCTGCTCAATGTTTCTTACGACCCCACGCGCGAGTTCTACGAGGAGTACAACAGGCTCTTCCAGCAGCACTGGAAGGCCACCACCGGCCAGGATGTGGAGATCAATCAATCGCACGGCGGCAGCGGCAAGCAGGCGCGCGCGGTGATTGACGGCCTGGAAGCCGACGTGGTCACGCTGGCTCTGGGCTACGACATTGAGGCCATCGCCTCGCGCGGTTTGCTGGACCCCCAGTGGCAGTCCAAGCTGCCCAACAACAGCACTCCCTACACCTCGACCATCGTCTTTCTGGTGCGCCAGGGCAATCCCCAGCACATCAAGGACTGGCCCGATCTGATCCGCCCCGGCGTGAAGGTGATTACGCCCAACCCCAAAACCAGTGGCGGCGCGCGCTGGAACTATCTGGCCGCATGGGGCTACGCGCTGCGTGCCTCGCACAACAATGAGGATGCCGCCCGCGAGTACATGCGCAAGCTGTTTGCCAACGTTCCGGTGCTGGACACGGGCGCGCGCGGCGCAACCACCACCTTTGTGCAGCGCGGCGTGGGCGATGTGCTGATTGCCTGGGAGAACGAGGCCTTGCTGGCACAAAGGGAACAGCCGGGGCAGTTTGAGATTGTGGTTCCTTCCGCCACCATCCTAGCTGAGCCGCCCGTTGCCGTGGTGGACAAGGTGGCGCAAAAGCACGGCACGGAGAAGATTGCGCACGCCTATCTTGAGTATCTCTGGTCGCCTGAGGCGCAGGAGCTGGCCGCGAAGTATTACTATCGTCCGCGCAATGCCAAGGTAGCCTCGAAATACGCCTCCACCTTTCCCACGGTGAACACCTTCACCGTGGTGCAGGGATGCGGCAGCTGGCAGGCCGCGCAGGCACGGCACTTTTCCGATGGCGGGACCTTCGACCAGATCTTCGAAAAACGTTAGGATCGGAATATGCCCGTTCGCTCCAAACGCAAGTTCAGTCTGTTGCTACGGCCGTCTCCGCTGCCTGGATTCGGCCTGAGCCTGGGCTTTACCGTCACCTACCTCTCGGCCATTGTGCTCCTTCCACTGGCCGCCATCATGATGCGCGGACTGGGGGGCGGATGGGGCATCTTTGTGCACGCCATTGGCACGCCCCGCGTCTTCGCTGCTTGTCGCGTCACACTTGAATCTGCCTTGCTGGCCGCCGGGTTCTCGGCGGCCTTTGGTTTCCTGGTGGCATGGGTTCTGGCCCGCTATCGCTTTCCTGGCCGCAGCATTGTGGACGCGCTCATCGACCTTCCCTTCGCGCTGCCCACGGCCGTGGCAGGCATCTCGCTTACCATGCTCTACGCGCAGAACGGCTGGATTGGCCGCTATCTGGAGCCCCACAATATCCACATTGCCTTCACCCGATGGGGCATTATTCTGGCCATGTCGTTTGTAGGCTCGCCGTTTGTGGTGCGCACCGTACAGCCGGTTCTTGAAGACCTGGATCGCTCCATGGAAGAGGCCGCCACAAGCCTGGGTGCAACCCCGTGGCAGGTCTTCACCCGCGTGCTCCTGCCGGTCTGCCTGCCGGCGCTGGTCACCGGCACGGCCCTCGCCTTTGCCCGCGCGGCCGGCGAATACGGTTCGGTCATCTTCATTGCCGGCAACATGCCCATGAAGACGGAGATTGCCGCCCTGCTGATTGTGACCAAGCTGGAAGAGTACGACTACGAGGGCGCGGCGGCCATTGCCGTGGCCATGCTGGTACTTTCCCTCTCCATCATGCTGGTGCTCAACGTGGTGCAAAGCCGCATGCTGCGGCGGGAGGGCAAGCGCGGATGAACGCTCCCACACTCTCTGAACGCATCACCCGTGGCGCTCTGATCGCCGCGGCCCTGTTCTCGGTCTGCCTCTTTCTGGTGCTGCCTTTGGTCAGCGTCTTTGTGCAGGCCTTTGCGCAGGGTTGGCATCTCTATCTGCAGGCCGTCCGCAGCAGCGATGTGCTCTCCGCGCTCAAGCTCACGCTGCTGGTGACCGCCATGGCGGTTCCCCTCAACGTGATCTTTGGCATCGCCGCCAGCTGGGCCATCACCCGCTTTGACTTCTACGGCAAACACATTCTCATCACCCTCATTGACATTCCCCTGGCCGTATCTCCGGTGGTGGCAGGCCTGATGTACATTGAGGTCTTTGGACGCAATGGCTGGATGGGCCCTTGGCTGGATGCGCACAACCTGCACATCATCTTTGCCATTCCCGGCATTGTGCTGGCTACCATCTTTGTCACCTTCCCCTTCGTGGCCCGCGAGCTGATTCCCTTCATGCAGGCCCAGGGCAGCGACGAAGAGGAAGCCGCCGTCGTGCTCGGCGCAAGCCCGCTGGCCATCTTCTGGCGCATCACCTTGCCCAACATCAAGTGGGCGCTGCTCTACGGCTCCATCCTGGCGGCATCGCGCGCCATCGGCGAGTTTGGCGCGGTCTCGGTGCTGAGCGGACACATCCGCGGACGCACCACCACGTTGCCGCTGGAAGTGGAGATGGCCTACAACGAGTACAACTTCACGGCGGCCTTCGCGGCTGCGTCCTTGCTCACCTTTGCCGCCATCATTACTCTCACGGTCAAAAAGATCATCGAGGCCACCTCCGGAGTGCACACCCGCGCCCCCCGTGAAAAGGACCCAGCATGAGCATTCAGATTGAGAATATCTGCAAGAATTACGGCGCATTTCAGGCCCTGAAGGGCATCTCGCTCACCATCGAGAGCGGCGAGTTGATTGCTCTGTTGGGTCCCTCGGGGTGCGGCAAGACCACCCTGCTGCGCTCCATTGCCGGCCTTGAAACCCCGGACGAAGGCGCCATCCTGCTGCATGGCGAAGACTCCACGCGCACCAACGTAGCCCAGCGCGGCATCGGCTTTGTCTTCCAGCACTACGCCCTCTTCCGCCACATGACCATCTTTGAGAACGTGGCCTTTGGGCTGCGGGTACAGTCCCGCGCGGAGCGTCTTTCCCGCGTGCAGATTCGCGAGCGCGTCAACGAGTTGCTGCACCTGGTCCAGCTTGAGTCCTACGCCCGCATGTACCCCGAGCAGCTCTCCGGTGGGCAGCGGCAGCGCGTGGCTCTGGCCCGCGCCCTGGCCGTTCGGCCCAAGGTGCTCTTGCTCGACGAGCCCTTCAGCGCGCTCGACGCCAAGGTACGCAAGGACCTGCGCAACTGGCTGCGCCGCATTCACGACGAGCTGCATGTAACCACGATTCTGGTAACTCACGATCAGGAAGAAGCACTCGAAGTGGCGGATCGCGTGGTCATCTTGAATGCGGGACGGATGGAACAGGTAGGCACACCGCAGGAGATTTACAGCCACCCAGCTTCGCCGTTTGTGTATAACTTCCTGGGCAATGTGAACCTGTTTCACGGCCGCCTGCTGGCCGATCTCTCCCCCGTGGACCCGGCCGCTCAACAGCAGGCCCATCCCGCGATCGGCTTTGTTCGCCCCCACGAGTTTGAGGTCTCACGCAGCGCCGGAACGGACGGCAGGACGCTGCCCGCAACCATCCTCAGGCTGAACGCCGCCGGCCCTATGGTCCGGTTGGAGATGACCGTGCTGGACGCCTCCAAACCGGTCGCCGTTGAGATTTCGCACGCCCGCCTGCGCGAGCTCAGCCTGCGCGAGGGCGATCAGGTGTACGTCACCCCTACTGAGATCCGCGTCTTCAACAGCACGGCCGCCGATGACCTGGTGGACTTTGGCGCAGGCATCTAACTCGTCGTCCTGGCCATTCGACTCCGTGCCTCCTGACGATTCCACAACTGTCGCCTCACGCACGGAGATCGATCTTCTCCCTGGCGCGGCATTGCGATTCGGCATCTGGACAGTTTCCCATAGCCCGCCTTGAGCAAGGACTTCACCGTTCCTGTCATTTACCTTACAGCCGTCGCCGTTAATTGCTGCAATTCAGAGTATGGAAGCAGACCTCCAGCCTGGTCAGCGGCATATTTGTAACTGTTATGGATTCCCATGCTAGGATTATCCCGTTACTGAATTTAGACTTTTGAGATAAATATGCACGAAGAGAAGCTTATTGATCTGGTTGACGCCATTTATGAGGCAGCTGTGCAACCAGACAAATATCGCGATTTCCTGGAGCTGCTTTCTGACGTCGTTCACGGACAATGGACGATGCTGATGGCTCATGACGCCACGGCCTGGCGCTCCTCCATTGCCCTCAGCGTCGGAATGGATGCCGAGGTCCTGGAACGCGACAAATATTACCAGGAATTAAACCCGTTTGTGATACAGGGACGGCCGTACATGCGCGCCGACACGGTCATCACCGGCAACATGATTGTGCCGGACCAGGAACTGGTCCGCACCGAATTCTACAACGACCACATGCGCCCAAGCGATGTGCACCATTTGATCGGCGGAACCATTCTCCGCGATCAACACGGAGCCGCCCTGCTCACCAGCCTCCGCTCCAAACCGCAGGGCCCCTTCGAAGAGGCGGAGATAGAGCTCTTTCACGCGCTTGATCCGCACCTGCGACGCGCCCTGGAAATCCAGAAGCGGCTGGCAATGCAGGATGGCCATGGAGAGGCTTTGGACAGGATTCCGAGCGGCTGCATCCTGCTGGGCAAAAACGGGCGCGTTCTCTCTGTGAACCAGACGGCAGAACGGATTCTGGCGCGCAAGGATGGAATCATCTACGCCCACGGCAGGCTGGACGCCAACGCACCGGAGTCCTCCAGCCGCATCCGGGAGCTGATCTCGTCGGCAACCTCCACCTTGTATCAGCCGGAACCTGGTGGCGTGGCGGCCGTGCTGCGCGCATCAGGAGGCCAGCCCTACACCGTGCTGGTGGCTCCACTTTCCAGGAAGCCCGCGGACTGGGGCGGCTTCTCTCCCGCGGCCGTGGTCTTCATCACGGACCCTGACTGTGCTCAGTTGACCGAAGGCTCCATCGCCCAGCTTTACCGCTTCACTCCGGCAGAGGCGCGGCTGGCGCGGGCTTTGGCCAATGGAGAGGGGCTGGGGCAGGCCGCGGCGCAGCTTGAAATCGGAATCAATACGGCCAAGACGCATTTGCAGCGCATCTTTGCCAAGACCCAGACCAGCCGTCAGGCGGAGCTGGTGCGCCTACTGGCTGGCATCGCGGCTATGACCTGCCTGCAGTCCTCGCCCGCGCCGCCCATAGGCCACGCCGCTGAGCCCATCCCCGACGCCTAGTGAGCCGGTCCGCAACTAGAGCGTTTTCGATTCAAGTGTCGACCTTGCAAGGGCCGTGCAAGCTGGCTTGGGAAGTTCTTCCCGTACCGGCGCACCTCGCTTGAAGCAGCTTGAATTCCGGCGATTTTCCTATCTCAATTGTGCTACTATGTGGCCCTTCATGAACTCCGCTCGTCGGATGAAGGGGAACCGTGCATGGCTTGATTGCGGGGCTGGGGCCAGGCCGCGGGCTGCGGTGCCCTTTCGCCGCGGGCTGTTTTCATTGGAAGAGCATACGGTACCGCCGGGAACGACGAATTCCGGAGCTTTCTCCACCCCCCCGGCGTGGTGTGCTCTACTTCATGCAGAAGTTCGACGAGAGCGGGCTAGATCAGATGCCTTTCGCGGGCAGTTGGTTTTGACGGTACCGCGAAGCTTTATATCCAGAGCATGGGCTGACAGGGGCATGAGCACAGCCTGGTTGCAGCACGTTTGAGGCAGGCACAATGAACGACCGACAGACAGCCGCGGCACAGCCCTCGGGAGCGCTCCGGATTGTGTTCGTGGTGGTGTCCGTTCTGGTGCTCATGGTTGCAGGTGGTCGATGGGCCTATGAGCACTTTGCCGCCGATGTCTGGACCAGCACCTTGATCAGCATGGACGATTCGGCCGGCCAAAAGGCTGCTGAAATCGACCATTTCCTTTGGGAGCGGCGCGGCGATGCCAACCTGCTCAGCCAAGAATCCGCGATCTATCAGGCCGCTGCGCTTGCCAATCAGCACCAGTTGACCGCGGCGGCTGAACAGGATGCATCCCAGGAACTGCGCCGGATGGCAGATGCCTACCGCTATCGGCGAGCCATGCTGGTGGATCGCAGCGGCAATCCGGTGGCCGGCAGCCGGTGGGGTGGCTTTCCGCCCGCAGTGCGACAGGCGCTGCTGCTGGCTCTGAGTTCTGACAGCTATGCCATTGCCGATGTGCACCTGGGCGAAGGAGGCTGCGCGGTCTTTGGCGTGGCCCACGCGGTTCGAGCCGGGGGCGACGCCAAGGGCGCGGTGCTGGGAGCAGTCTATCTGGAAGACGCTTTGGCCGAACACCTGGAGCCGGTGGTGGTTCGCCGACCCGCCGCCACCGCCAGCGGAGATGCGATTCTGCTGCGCATGGAAGGGAACGAACTGGTGTTCCTGACCACGCCCCGCTTCCTCCCCCGTGCCGGGCCTCTCAGCATCCACCTGCCTCTGGGCAGCGATGGATTGAACGCGCTGGGCATGCCCAACGCCAACGGAACCCGCTTCTTTCAGCATCCCGACTACCGCGGGGTTCCCGTGGTGGGGGCGGTACGCCTGGTGGCCGGCACCAATTGGGCGCTGGTGATCAAGGTGGATCTGGAGGAGATCAACCGGCCGGTGCGCAACTTTGGCCTTGCCGTGCTCGGATTGGTCGGCCTTCTCTCCCTGCTGATTACCGTGGGCGGGGACTTTCTGTGGCGCATGGAACGCGGCCGTTGGAGGGCACGCCAGGCATCAACAGCCGCCGACCGGCTGCGCGAAGAACAATTTGATGCGCTGCTGGAGTCAACGCCCGACCCCATGCTGATTCTCGATGCCCAGGGCTTGATCGAGCGCGTGAACAAGCCCGCCGAGGAGTTCTTTGGCTACACGCGCCAGGAGCTGATCGGCTCGAGCTCTGGCATGTTGGTGCCCTTGCGCTTCCACGCGGAGCACGGCGGATTTGTGGGCGAGTTTCTGCACAGCCGCCAGACCGCGCGCTTCACCGCGCAGCAGGAGGTGTTCCTGCTGACCCGCGATGGCCGCGAGGTCCAGGTGGAAGTGACTTTGAGCAAATTGGACGGAGTCAAAGGGCCGATGCTGGCCGCCGCCGTCCGCGACATCAGCGCCCGCATGGCCTACGAGGAACAGCTCAAGGAGAACGAACGGCAACTGAAAGAGCTCCTGGATCTGAGTCCCATCGGCGTGCGGATTGAATCCATTCGCGACCATGAGATCCTGTTTGCCAACAGGTCCTACCAGGAGACGGTCGGCAGCGCGGACGACCCCCACAAGGATCGCGCCGAGTTCTACGTCAACCTTGAACAATATCGCCAGATTCAGGAGGAGGTCGGCCGGGGAAATCCAGTTCTGAACATCGAATTGGAGATGGTCACTCCCGTCGGCAGGCGCTGGGTGCTGGCCACCTACACCCCCATCCACTTTCAACACCAGGATGCGGTGCTGGGCTGGTTCTTTGACATCTCCGAACGCAAGGCGCTGGAGCAGGAAACGCGGGAGAGCGAGCAGCGGTTGCTGGAGATCCTGAACGCCTGTCCGGTGGCCGTGCGCATCGCCACCTGCGACGATCAGCGCATCGTCTTCTACAACACCTACTACAAGACCTTGGTCCAGGAAGACGACCCGCTCCAGGTCGAGCCACGAAGTTACTACACCCACCCGGAAGAGTTCGACCAGGTCATGCAGGCCGTGGCCGCGGGCCAGCACATCGTCAATCATGAGCTTCAGGTCACCGTGCCGGACGGAGAGCAGCGCTGGCTTCTGGGCTCCTTCATGCCCATCGAGTTCCAGGGCCGGGCGGCCACGTTGTGCTGGTTCTACAACCTGACCGAGCGGGTCCGCGCACAGGATGCGCTGCGCCACGCCAACGAGGAGATCCAGTCCATCTTCGATGCCGCGTCCTGCGGCATCGTGCTGATGAAAGAACGCACCATTCTCCGCTGCAACCGGCGCATGGAGCAGCTCACAGGCTACGGCCCGGGAGAGTTGCTGGGCAAGAACACCCGCATAT
>Ga0181520_10003401_pt1 | contig 28067 bp, 28 predicted proteins | sample PEATcosm2014_Bin_29_FD_132451 | JGI IMG/M metagenome (GOLD analysis project Ga0181520, IMG submission 132451) | Peatland microbial communities from MTU Mesocosm Facility, Houghton, MI, USA - PEATcosm2014_Bin02_30_metaG | ecosystem: Environmental > Terrestrial > Soil > Wetlands > Peat | place...
CTTGGTTTTACCGCGGTTTCGGTATTTGACGCGGTCTATGAAAAAGTGGCGAAAAAAAACAGCAATGAAAAATAAAATACTCGCGGCCTCGCTCGTTTTTATGCTGGCGGCGCCGCTTCTGGCGGAGAACCTTGTGCTGGAAGATGAACCTTCCGGAGCCGCGGCACCGGCGGCAACAGCGGTTGTAAAACCGGCGGCGTCACCGGCAGCCAAGAAGGAAAAAGAGATATCACCGGAAGCGGCTTCAAAGATACAGGCCTTAAGCGCCGCAATAACCGAACTTAAATCAAAACAGGAAGCGCTAACCTCTTCATTAAACTCGGCACAGGACGGCCTGAAGATGGTCGAGGAGCGTTCCTCTGATATAGACGGGATTTCACGCCAGGCAGCGTTATTGAAACAGAGACTGGATACGATAGAGAGCAAAGGCGCGCAGGACAAGGACGCGATCGATAAGGCCCTGAAGGAAATTGACGCGCTTAAGGATTCGGTAAATAATAATGTGGACAAGCTTCAGGGATGGAACGACATTATAGAGGTCCTGAAAAAATCAATAAGCAACAACGAGACGGAAATTGCCGGGTTGAAAAAAATAATCAACGGATTAAAGGACCAGTACGGCGTAAACGACGACTCACCGGTATCCCGGATATTGAAATGGCCTTACGCCGGGTTTTCCGGAATGCTTATTTCAATAATAGCGCTCGGCATAGCGGTCGCTAAAAAATAGCAGCGGAGGTTTTTGTGCCATACAGCATGACAGGTTGGGGAACATACAGGACAAAGAAATTCACCATAAATCTCAGGGGGCTTAATTCCAAATACAAGGAAGTTGTGCTTCACCTGCCCCAGGAATTCTTCGAGGCGGAACCGTTCATATATAAATATCTAAACGACAGCGTTTCACGCGGAAGGATAGATATGTACGTCAATCTGGATAAAAGCAATATAAAAAAGCTTGTGGTATCCGACCCGGAACTTTTTTTTCAGGCGCACAAATCCCTTAAAAAATTGGCGGCAGCCTCGGGTATAAAAGGCGAGATACCCATACAGGCCGTGCTGGACAGCACAGACGGAATAATAACAGTAAGGGACGCCGAGGCAAAGGATACTTTTTCCTGGAAAAAAATAAAACCCGTAATTGAATCGGCTTTCGCGGATTTTATGAAAATGAAGAAAAAAGAGGCCGAGGGGCACGTAAAGGACATAGAGGCAAGGCTTGATATTATTGAAAAGGAAGCGGAAAAGATAAGGGTGCTTTATAACGGGTTTAAGGAAGAGTACAAGAATAAGACAAGGGAGCGGCTTGACTCCATAATCTCAAAGGAAAACAGGCAGGGCTTCCTGAATACCGAGGCAGTTGAAGTGCTCGACAAATATAACATCACCGAAGAACTTGTCAGGATAACCTCCCACATCAAACAGGCCAGGACGATTGTCAGAACCGACGCGGCCGGCCGCAAGCTTGATTTTCTCGCGCAGGAATTTTACAGGGAGGCAAATACCATAGGCTCCAAGATAAACAGCGCGGATGTGGCGCATACGGTAATAGTATTAAAGGAAAATACGGAAAAAATCAGGGAACAGGCGATGAACCTGGAATAGGCCCCTTTATAAGCGGGCAGATAATGTAAAGGGGAAGCATGCTTTTAAACGTCGGGTTTGACAACGCGGTTGTGCAGGACAGGATAGTGGCAATTGTGGATATTAATTCCACGCCTGTAAAGCGCATGGTCGAGGATTCAAAAAAAGCGGGTTTGCTTATCGACGCCACACGCGGCAAGAAAATAAGGGCCGTCATAATAACTGATTCAAACCACTGTGTTATATCCGCGCTGCAGGCTGAAACCCTGATTTCAAGGTTCGGGCCAAAAGACAAACAGGCGGAAAAAAAACCCAAGGAACCTGAAAAGAAATGAAAAAAAAAGGGATGATATTCGTGATATCCGCGCCGTCAGGCACGGGCAAAACAACTGTGATAAACGAGTTTTTAAAGGGGCACAGGGATGATTTTTCAGTCTCTGTTTCGGTAACCACAAGGCAGCCCAGGAAAGGCGAAATTGACGGCAGGGATTATTATTTTTTTACAAAGGAAAAGTTCAGAAAATACATCAAAAAAGGGGCGTTTCTTGAATACGCCACAGTACTGGACAACTACTATGGCACATTAAGGGAGACGGTTTTAAGGAGCGTAAACGCCGGCAGGAATGTTATAATGGATATAGACGTGCAGGGAGCCGGTAAAATCAGGAAAAAAACGGACTGCGTCACCATATTCATAGTCCCTCCGTCATTTAAGGAACTCGCCAGAAGGCTGCAAAACCGCAGGACGGAATCAAGGGAAGCGGTTGAAAAGAGGCTGGCGCTGGCAAAAAAAGAATTGAAAGAAAGGTCAAAGTATGATTATATAATAGTCAACAGTGAATTGACCGAGGCCACAGGGTATCTTGATTCCATATACGGCCTCGAAAGCCTGAAGCGTTATATTGTCTAAAAGAAAAAGGAGAATTCATGAAAAAGTTTGATTTCACGCATGACGAACTGAAAAAGAAGCTGCCGAATAAGTATGCCGCTGTGATAGTAATATCCAACAGGGCAAAAGCCATAAGGGAGAACCCCGCGGATGTTGAGGAAGGCGACAGGAAGAAAAAAGCCACCGTAACCGCCGTGAAAGAATTCCTTGAGGACAAGATAAAGTACCCTGAATTTGACCTGGAAAAAATCAACGTCGGCGATTAAATCATGTCACGCGTTGTCCTTGGCATAACAGGGGGCATAGCCGCTTACAAGGCGCCGGAGCTGGCCAGGCTTTTTACAAAAGCCGGCATTGAAGTTGTATGCGTGCTGACAGAAGGCGCAAAGGAATTTGTAACCCCGCTGACCCTGCGCACCATTTCAAAAAATCCGGTTTACAGCGACCTTTTTTTTGAGTCAAAAAATCCTTCGGATAAAATCACGCATATCGGGCTGGCGCAGTCCTGCGACCTTATTGTCATCGCCCCGGCTACGGCAAATATAATTGGAAAAATCGCCTGCGGCATCGCTGACGACCTGTTGACCACGGTGGTAATGGCGACAGATAAAAAAGTTATGCTTGTTCCAGCCATGAACACAAAAATGTGGGAGAACCCGATAGTAGCGGGAAACGTGGAAAAACTAAAAAAACTCGGGTATATATTCTGCGGACCTATAAAAGGCTCTCTTGCCTGCGGCGACACCGGCGAGGGGCACATCAAGGATATACCCGCTGTCTTTGAGGCGGCTGTTTCATTATTAAAAAAAAAAAAGTAAATAAAAAAACCTTTCTTATAACATCCGGCGCGACCCGCGAATTTATCGACGACATCAGGTTCATTTCAAACCCTTCATCGGGAAAAACCGGATATTACCTTGCCATGGAGGCAGTCAGCAGGGGGCATGAGGTCATATTTATAACCGGTGAAAGCCCGTATATTCCCGAAGGGGCGCTTGTTGAAAAAGTTGTATCGGCCGGGGAAATGATGGAAAAGGTAAAAAAACATTTTAATAAAGCGGACATTATAATAGGCGCGGCCGCAGTGGGTGATTTTACAGTTGAAAAAAAAGCGGGGAAAATAAAACGGATCCCGGGCGGCGGAATGAGCCTGAATTTAACGCCGACCGAAGATATAATAGGCTGGGCGGGAAACCGCAAAGGCAAAAAAAAGGTCATAGGCTTTGCGGCGGAATCCGGAGACCTTAAGCACGAGGCAGTGCGCAAGCTAAAATCCAAAAAACTGGATATGATTGTTTTTAATGACGTCTCGAAAAAGGACTCGGGATTCAGTTCGGATAACAATGAAATAACAGTAATATCGGGTTCCGGCAGAATACTTTATTCGGGCAGCGGCCCCAAAAAAAACCTGGCCGCTGTAATAATCAATTTAATTGAAAACGGGGCAAAGAAATGAAAAAAATCACCGTTGTACTGCTTTTGCTGTTTTTATCATGCCAGGTATTCTGCGCGGCTCCCCGCAATGTACGTTCGATTAAAAACAAACCCCGCGACACGGGAGAGGTGCTTGTAACTTATAAAAAGGCAGTTTCTTCAAAGGATATTTCTGATTTTAACGCAAAGCACAACTCGTCACTGAACCTGCTCTCTGACATGATATCTGAAGTGGAAAATGGATATGGATTAAAACGCACCAGAGTGGATAAAACAAGCAAGGCCCTGACGTGCTACAGGGCGCCGGATCCTGCGGCCATAGACTCGCTTGTAAATTCTCTTAATGCGGAAAGTATTGTGGAAAAGGCGCAGCCAAATTATATTTTGAGGGCCCTTGACGCTTATTCATATGTTTATTCGGCTGCGCCCGGCGGCCCGAACGACGCGGTATATAATTATGAAAACAGCCACGGGCCAATTATTAATGGCCCCTGCTATGGAAGCCCCTATGAGGGGCAGTGGTACATAAACCAGATATATGCAGACCAGGCATTCGCCGAGGGGCTGACAACGGCGCCTCCCGGAAGGGATATAATTGTTGCGGTAATTGATACCGGGGTGAATTATGCCGGCGGCAATCCGGACCTTGCCGGGGTTGTACTTCCCGGATATAACGAAATAACACCCACAGCGCAGCCTTACGACGATGACCTGGCTGATCAGTGCGGGGATGCCGGACATGGAACACACGTTGCGGGTATTATAGCCGCCAATACAAATAATTCAACCGGTATAGCATCTGCTTCAATGAGCCGTGGAGTGACATGGACGTCAAATGTAAAAATCCTGCCGGTAAAGGTCCTGGATATGGACGGGAACGGCAACGATTATGATATATTTAACGGAATTGAATGGGCCGCGGATAACGGGGCGGATATTATTAATATGTCATTTGGAGGATCCGATCCTGATGCTGTGCTTGAACAGGCGGTAAATTACGCTTATTCCAACGGCGTTCTTTGCGTGGCAGCCGCCGGCAACGACAGCTCCCAGACATATTATCCAGCAGTTTATCCCAATGTAATGGCGGTTTCCGCTTCGGATATAGCCATTGATTCGTGCGGCGGCACATGCGACGTACTCGCTTCCTTTTCCAATTACGGCAAGATAGATATTGCGGCGCCCGGGGTGAATATATGGTCCACAGCGAATAACAATGACACCAGCAATAGCCCCGGAACAATTTATTCATCAATGGACGGCACCTCTTTTGCCTCGCCGATAGTCGCGGCGGCCGCGGCGCTTGTAAAACTTAAAAATCCGCTGCTTTCTCCTGATAATATAAGGATGATTCTTGAGCAGACCGCAGACGACGATTATCAGCCATGCGCGGGAGGCAATCCCGGTTATGATAAATATTTCGGATGGGGAAGGGTAAATGTGCTTCGCGCCCTGAAACAGGATTACAATGTTCCGGCAAACGAACCTGCCATAAGGACCTATAACTGGCCGAACCCGTTTTCTCCTAATAATGACGGTTTCACTAATATTATATTCAGGATAAGCCAGCAGGCGGATGTATCCATAAAAATATATGACGGCGGCGGCAGGCTTGTCTGGAAAACAGACGTTCCCGCGGCCCAGGTATCCACCGCGGCTTATAATACGGTAAAGTGGAACGGAAAAAACACTTCCGGGGCAGGCGTGGCCAACGGCGTATATTTTTACCTGGTAAAGAGCTCGGCCGGGCCGTATGCCAAAAATAAAATAGCGGTGCTTTACTGATGCGCCGCGCGGTAATCATCCAGGTGCTGGCGCTTTTATTATTTTCTTACGCTTACGGGGATGGCGGTGAATCGTTTGCTTTTTTAAACCTCGGAATGGGTACGCGCGCCACCGGAATGGGCGGGGCGTTTACCTCAATTGCCGACGACGCGTCAGCGGCTTTTTACAACCCGGCGGGAACGGTAAAACTTACAGGGCTGGAGCTTATGGCCGAAACATACATGCTTAGCTTCGGCAGGTCAATTAATTACGTTGCGACAGCCGACCCTTTTTATATCGGAAAGTCGCTGTATGCCCTTGGATTTTCATGGATAAATTATTCGTCAGGCAGCGACGTGCAGGCCAGGCTCACAAATTCGGACACCCCGGACAGCCTCATCGGACAGTCGTCAAATCTTTTTTTGTTTAATGTTTCCACAGCGCTTTCGGAAAGGCTTTCGATAGGCGGGAATTTCAAGTTTTTTTCGGATAGCCTTGATAAATACACAGGCACCGGCGTAGGGTTTGACCTCGGGGCCATTTACAAAGTGATAGACGGCCTGAATGCTGCAGTTGATATTTCCAACATAAGCTCAAATATTACATGGAACCTCTCGGCGCACATAGATACGCCGCCGCAGACTATAACAGCCGGAATTTCATATGAATACAGGGACATATTCGGTATAAAGGGAATATCAATTCTGCCGGCCGCTGATTTTGTTTTTGATTCATACGCGGGATTTGAGTTTAAGTGCGGCGCGGAACTTGACATAAACCGGATTTTTTATATGAGGGCAGGCTACAATAACGGATTTACAGCGGGCGCCGGATTGAAATTGAAGCCGTCAGACCACCTCACACTTAACATTGATTACGCATATTTCGCGGATGAAATTGACCCGGACTCAAACTCACAGAGGATAGGCGCCTCGATAATTTATGTAATGCCCACATGGGGAGTGCAGGATAAAAATCCGTTAATCAGGACAAATATGTATGACTGGTAAGAAGAAGCTGCTTTTTCTTGAATATTTTCCATTCATGGGCGGCGGGCAGAAAGTGCTGCTTGACCTTATCGCGGGCCTAAAAATGCATTATGATATAGAAGCGCTTGTGATGAACCACGGCATGATGGAAGCCGCTCTTGAAAAAAACCGGGTAAAAACGCATTTTTTACAGGCACCCGGGAAAGTTAAGTACAGATATTTTAACCAATACCTGCCATTTTTTATAAAACTAAACAGGTTCCTGAAAGAAAATAAATATGACCTTGTGTATTCGGGCTCGCTCTTCGCGTCAAAGCTGGCGGGGCCGTCCTGCCTCGTAAATAAAATACCGCTTATATGGCACAAGCAGCTTATTATTGAAAAATCTTATTATTCATATAACGCCTCACAGGCAAGGCTTGTGTCCGGGTTCGCAAAAAGGATTATATGCGTCTCGGAAGCCTCGAGGCTGTCCATGATAAGGGCCGGAGTTGCCCTGGAAAAACTTATCACCATTCATAATGGGGTGAAAATTCCCCGCGGCCCCATGTCAAAGGCGCGGATGAAATTCAGGAAAAAATTCAGGGTCGGCGGCAATTTTGTCTGCGGCACCGTATGTATATTCAGGCGAAACAAAGGGCTTGAAATGCTTATTGACGCCGCGGAAATAATATCAAAAGCAGCCATGCATGATATGAAATTTGTCCTTGTCGGACGGGCGGATTCCGGCGAAGAATGGTTCGAAGAAAAACTGCGAGAAAAGGTGAAAGAAAAAAAATTAAAAAATTTTATATTTGCCGGTTACGGCGATAAGTACGCCTTTATGCCTGGATTTGACCTGTACGTGATGCCGTCACCGATGGAACCCTTCGGGCTTGTGACGATTGAGGCCATGGGCATAGGGGTGCCGGCAGCGGGGTTTAACACCGGCGGGACAGCGGAGATCATTACTGACGGCAAAGACGGGTTTCTTGCCGGACAGGTGTCGCCCCGGGCGCTTGCTGAAAAAATAATATACGCTTATAAAAACCGGAAGAAACTTGGCGCTATGTCCAAAAAAGCCGCCGCTTCTGTCAAAGAAAAATTCAGCCTTGAAAAACAAACGGCCGCGGTAAGGGGCGTGATAGAAGCATGTATAAAATGAACCTTTCGGTTGTTCTTATTACAAAAAACGAGGAAAAGATACTGGCCAGGTGCCTTGAAGCTGTAAGCGGCGCCGGTGAGATTATAATAGTCGATTCTTTCAGCACTGACAGGACCGTTGAAATAGCGAAAGCATACGGCGCGAAAGTGTTTATGAAAAAATGGGAGGGGTACTCAAAACAGAAAAATTTTGCAATTTCAAGGGCAAAAAATCCGTGGATCCTTTCCCTGGACGCGGATGAAATAGTAACGCCGGAATTAAAAGAAGAAATAAAAGAAATCACCTGCGGCAGCGGATCTACTGTGGAAATATCCGGGTTTTTTATACCCCGCCGCACATATTTTTACGGCTGCCTGATGCGCCACGGAAAGGTTTATCCCGATTATCAGATGAGGCTGTTTAAAAATGGCAGTGGGTCTTTTGAGGAAACAGAAATTCATGAAAGGCTGATTGTTGACGGCAAGTCCGGGCGCCTGAAAAACCCGTTGCTGCATTATTCCAAAACCGATGTAGGCGCCCATATCAGCGCGGTAAATTCATATACTGAACTTGAGGCAAAAAGGGCGGTAAAGCTCGGATACCGGCCCACCGGATATTCCGTAATAATCAAGCCGTTTTTATATTTTATGAAACATTATATATGGAAATTCGGGTTCCTGGACGGAATGGCCGGGCTGGTATATTATTCCATTAACGCAGCGTATGTCTTTTTAAAGGAAGTCAAGGCAATGGAAGCCGCAGGAATGGAAAGCATTGACCTTATAGGAACAATATTTAAAAGGGCGCGATAGTTATTTAAGCAGCCCCTTGAAAATTTCACCCGCCACGGGCGCGGCAACCGTCATGCCTTTTCCCTCGCCGTCGCACACAACAGCCAGCGCGTACTGCGGATTTTCCGCAGGAGCAAAAGCAATGAACCAGGCGTTAAGCGGGCCGTTGATTTTATTTGATGAAGTGCCTGTCTTGCCGGCAATGGCCAAATCTTTTACAAGCGCTTTTTTTCCGATACCTTCTTCCACGGCTTTTACCATCAGCTCGGTAAGCTTTTTGGCCGAGAGCGGTGTGATTGACCTTTTTGCTTCTGTTGGCACTCCCTGATATATGACCTTGCCGTTTATGTTGCGTATTTCTTTGATGATGTACGGTGTCATCATAACGCCGCTGTTGGCGATTGCGGCGGCCAAAAGAGCCGCATGCAGCGGCGTGATTGTATAAGTATTTTTTCCCGGTATCGAGAGACCGCACGAATGGAGCGCGGTTTCATATTTATTCAAATCGTTCTGCGGAGCGTAACTTTCTTTTACGGGTATTGAAATTTGTTTTGAGCGCGCCTTGTCGTAAATTCCAAGGTCAAACTGTTGACCAAAGGCGAATTTCTGGTTATACTCAGAGAGCGTCGGCGAGCCGACCGCAAAACCCAGAAAGGCGCAGCCGATGTTACATGACTCTTCAAAAGCCTGATCCGTGGATTTCACCCTGCCGTGTTTCTGCCAGCACCAGAAAGGCTGCCCGTCAAACTGGGTGGAACCGGCGCACTTGACAGGAAAAACGTCCTTGTCGTTAATGCCGTGCTCATACGCGGCCGCGACCGTAATGACCTTGGCTATGGAGCCGGGCTCGTAAAGCTTGTCAATGGCGCGGTCCAGCAGGGGCTGGTTCGCGTTGTCGACATCCTTCCACCAGTCTTTTTCTATTGTGTTGGGCCTGTATGTCGGCTGGCTGTAAAGGGCGAGTATCTCTCCGGTCTGGGGTTTTATCACAACTATGGCGCCTTTATACCAACCCATGGACTTTGAGACTATATCCTGGACCTTTGAATCGATGGTCAGATAAATTTTATTGCCCGGTATGTATTCCGCAAGATATTTTTCAATACCCTCTGAACGGTTGTGTTTCTCGCTTACAAAACCTGTAATATGAGCGGTCTTCTGGTCCATCATATATGTGCGTTTTGAATCCGAAGCAATCAGGTTATATCTTGCGAGAGGCTCGCCGTTGGTGTCAAAGAGGTAATACATGGCCCCTTTGTTCTTGTCCTCTTCGGCAAGGGAAAGGTTTTTTCTTGCCTTGATAAATTTCTGGTTTAATGACAGCGCTTTGTTGTAATAATTAATGGCAGCGTCAATGTTACCGCCGGCATGCTGGCAGCAGCCCATGCCGTAAAGCGCCTCGGTATCATTTGGATTGAGCTTCAGGTCCTGCGTGAATTCCACGGAAGCGTTACGGTAAAGCCCTAGGTCAAGGTACATGTCCCCGTATTTTGTGTGGTTTATCGCGGAATGTGGTTTTAGCTGGGCGGCCAGCGCGTCGGTATAGAATTTGTCGGCTTTTTCAAAATCATTCTGCTTTACGGCTATAAGGCCGAGCCCGTCAAGGGCGTCGGCGCCGTTCGGCTTAATGTTAAGGGCGTTGTTAAAGTCGGAAGTGGCGTAGGAGAGCCTGTTCTTGTCAAAATTATCAATACCTGCGCGTACAGCCAGGTAATACCTGAGGTTCTCGCCTGAAAATTTGAAAAGCATGTATCCTGCCGCGAGCACAATGAGGCCTATTACAATCCACTGCCACCGCCTTCTCCTGTAATAATGATTCGAAGAAAGGTGGCCTATCGGCGTTATTCTCATATATAATGTTCCTCCTGGAATATTTTTCTTAAAGTACAGGGTTTAATAATAACACAAAAGGAAGAATATGCAAATAATAACCTTGCCGCTTATTGACAATATCCCCGCTATTGGTATAATGAATTGTATAAATACCCGATTTAAAGCGCGGAGGTCGCGTTTGAAAAAGCTTTTTGTCCTTACGGCAATGATTTTTCTCGTGGTTATCAGCACCGCTGCTGCGCGGGATAATTACACAATAGGCTTTCTGGGCAACTCCACGAACGCCGCTTCTGTTTCCATGTTCAACGCTGTAAAACTTGCCGTCGATGATTTTAATCTTACGAACACTTCCTATACCGTCAATGCGGTATTTTTTGATGATACAATAACCGCGGCTGACGTCGTAAAGGGTCAGTCCAACATTCTCGGCATTATAGGGGCATTTACTTCTTCCGACAAAGAAATAATTGAAAAAGCAGGCGATATCCCCCTGCTTTCGGTTACTGGCGAGTATCCGGGCTTAAATAACGGCGGCAAAAATAATATTTTCAGGCTGTGTGCTTCCCAGGCGCAGGAAGCCTCGGATACATGCAGGTTTCTTATAAAGGTCCTGTCAAAAGACAAACTTGCGATAATATACTCGGGCGAAAACAGCGAGTACGCCGATATTGCCCGGGCTTTCAAGGCAACAGCGGACAGGAACCACACGTGGTCCCAGTATTATAAGGCTGTTGACCCGGACAGAAAGGATTTCACCGCCGTCCTCCAGCGGCTCCGCGACCTTAAGGTTCATAATATATTTTTTGCCGGGCCCGCGGCTCAGGCGGCTTTACTTGCAAGGCAGTCTTCCGACCTGAACGTAGGGGCTGATTTTTCCTCCACTTCAAGAATCGGAACTTCCTCTTTTATAAAAGCGGCAAAAACCGGTTCCCGCGGCGCTGTTTACGCGTCTGCCGCGCCGTCGGGTATTTACGGCTTCAAAAAATTCAGAGAAATATTTGAAAGGTATTCCAAGCTTTACAAAGGCGAGGATTTGCACATTCCGTATTCATACGACGCCGCGCAGCTGCTTTTATCCGCGCTTGCGGCGGGAAAAACAACGCGCGCTGATATATCGGCCTTTCTGCACGCGGTGAATTACGGCGGCGCCACCGGCGACATAGCTTTCAAAGAGTCCGGTGACAGGGCCGGGGCGCCGGTTTATTTTTATATAATAATAGGAAAGAGCCCGCTGCAGAGAAATATGACAGAGAGTGAAGAGGGCGAGTTTTTAAGCGCCAAATAAAAACCGGGGTTAAAATGGCAAAAAGGCTCGGAGACCTGCTTTTAGAAGAGAACCTGGTAACCCAGGATCAGATTATGAAGGCCATAGAAGAGCAGCAGAAATCCGGCGAGCCCCTCGGAAGGATACTGGTCAAACGGGGGTCCATAACGGAGGAGGCCCTTTTTTATTTTCTTGCCATACAGTTCGGCACGGAGTACATAGACCTTCCCGCCGATATAAAACCCGAACTCATCGCCATGCTAAAAAAGGAAGTTGCAGAGGAATTTAACTGTATTGCCATAGAAGAGACCGCCGCGAATATAGTAATAGCCACAAGCGACCCCGATATACACCTTGCCGAAAAAATCAAGCAGCGCGCGGCGCTGCCGGAGGGCAAGGAAATAAAATTTGTTATAAGTTCCGAATCCCATTTGAAAAGCGCCCTGGCGCAGTATTACGGCGTCACGCATAAAATAGAAAACGAAGAATCCTTCAGCGAAATATACAAATCAGAAGGAGCCGTTGATGCCGATGAGGACATGGCCGGCGGGTCCGGCGCCGACGACGAGGGGATAAACGAGGATTCGGCTCCTGTTATAAAAATGGTTAACGCTCTTATAAGCGAAGGTGTGAGGATAAAAGCTTCCGACATACATTTAAATCCCGTCCAGAAAGGGCTCGTGATAAGATACAGGATAGACGGAGTGCTGCAAAAACAGCCGTCACCGCCGAAGCATTACAAGGGCGCCATAATTTCCAGGATTAAAGTAATGTCAAAAATGGATATTATGGAAAAGAGGGCGGCGCAGGACGGACGCATAAAAATAAAGGTCCAGAATAAAATAATAGACCTGCGCGTATCGGTGCTTCCTTCAATTTACGGCGAGAATGTTGTAATGCGTATACTTGACCAGGGGAACCTCATGCTTGACATGACCAAACTGGGATTTGAGCAGAGGGAGCTTGACCTGTATACGGAGGCAATACAGGCGCCGTACGGGCTCGTGCTTCATACCGGCCCGACGGGGTCCGGAAAAACCACAACGCTATATTCGGCGCTCTCCACAGTTAACGACCCGGCAAAATCGATAATGACGCTCGAAGATCCTGTGGAATATCAGCTTCCGGGAATTATACAGATACAGATGAATTCCGACATTGGCCTAACTTTTGCCAGCGCGCTCAGGTCGTGTTTAAGGCAGGATCCGAATATAATGATGGTCGGAGAAATCAGAGACAAGGAAACGGCGGATATTGCCATTAAGGCCGCCATGACGGGCCACCTGCTTTTTTCGACAATCCACACAAACGACTCTCCTTCCACTATTATGAGGCTCGTAGATATGGGCGTTGATCCGGTGTATGTGGGTTCTGCCGTAAAACTTATAGTGGCCCAGAGGCTCATGCGCAGGGTATGCCCGAACTGCAAAAAACAATATGTCCCAGCGGACGAGGAAATACAGAAAATGCTTTTAAAGCAGGAGGACCTTGACGGCGCCACGCCGATGAAAGGCGAGGGCTGCAGCAAATGCAGCGGAAGCGGGTATAAAGGAAGGGTCGCGATATATGAAATAATGCCGATAACGCAGAATATGGCCGACCTTATATTCGCAAAGGCAGATTTGAACGTACTTACCGCGGCCGCCGAAAAGGAAGGCATGAGGACCTTAAGGAAGGTAGCCATTGAAAAGTGGAGGACCGGCATTACAAGCTCTGATGAGGTAATAGCGGTTACCTCGGAAGGATAACAATGCAGGAAACAAAAAAGTTAGGCGAGATCCTGCTCGAAGAGGGGATGATAACAGAGGAGCAGCTTCAAAAGGCCGTAGCCGAGCAGAAAAAAACGAGCGAATCGCTCGGCTTTGTGCTTGTGAAGCTCGGTTATATTACCGAAGACGTGCTTTACCATTTTCTGGCAATGCAGTTCGGCACCAGGTTTATTGATGTCGGCATTCTTAATATAGAAGAAGAACTCATAAATCTTATATCTGGCGATGTGGCCAGAAAATACAAAATTCTTCCGATAGAGAAGAAACCCGGGAAGATAACTTTCGCAACATACAACCCTTCGGACCCGGCGCTGCAGATGAACCTTAAATTTGACATGAACGCCGGGGATGAAACCGAGCTTTTCTTCGCGGTCACGACGGAAACCGCGCTGCAGGGGGCAATCGACAAATATTACCCGCTGTCGACGAGCCTTGAAGAGACAATGAAGGCAGCGGAAAGCCCCGATGATTTTTCCTTTGAAATACTTGAGGATATAAAAAGCAAGGAAGATGAAGGTTCTGACGAGGACATAGAGGGCGAAGCCAGCCCGGTTGTAAAATATGTAAATTATATAATAGAAGACGCGGTCGCAAAGAGAGCCTCGGACATACACATCAACCCTTATGAAAAAAAGATAGTGCTGCGCTTCAGGATTGACGGCGCTCTGGTGGAAATGCCGCCGCCGAACATACAGTTTAAGAGGGCCCTGACGTCAAGAATTAAGCTGATGTCAATGATGAATATAATTGAAAAAAGGCTGCCCCAGGACGGCAGGATAAGGTTTGTCATGAGCAACGGAAAAAGCGTCGACCTGCGTGTGTCAACCATCCCGTGCATATGGGGGGAGAATATAGTCATGCGCGTTTTGAACCAGGAGGCGCAGTCGCTGGAGCTCAAGGACCTGGGTATGTTTGACGAACAGATGGCGGCGGTTGACAAGGGGCTGGGCAACCCTTACGGAATGGTGCTTGTTACAGGCCCTACCGGTTCCGGAAAAACAACGACCATTTACGGCTGCATATCAAAGATAAACGACCCGCACGACAATATACTTACAGTAGAGGATCCTGTCGAGTACAGGCTTCCACATATAATACAGATACAGGTCAATCCGGCAGCCGACCTGACTTTCGCGAATGTGCTGAGGTCATTTTTGAGGCAGGACCCGGATGTCATGCTCGTGGGTGAAATACGCGACAATGAAACCGCATCAATAGCGGTGAAAGCGGCGCTGACGGGACATCTTGTTCTCTCGACGCTGCACACAAACGACGCGCCGACGACAATCACAAGGCTCATTGATATGGGCATAGACCCGATATATGTCGGCTCATCGGTGCTTGTGGCCACGGCGCAGAGGCTGCTCCGCCGCGTCTGCGATAACTGCAGGGAAAAGGTAAAAGAGTTTGACCATGTAAGGGCAAGGAAAGCAGGCATACCGGACTCGATGCTGGAGGGCGGCGATTATTACGAAGGGCGTGGATGCCCGGTCTGCCATTATACCGGATACAAAAAACGCGTGGCAGCCTATGAGGTCATGCCGGTAAATATGGGCATAAGGGACGTAATATTTAAAAAAGGGACATTAAATGATATTAAAAGGGAGGCATGGCGCCAGGGCATGCTTACCATAAGGGAATCGGCAATAAGGCTTATGAAAAACGGGATTACCACCATCGATGAAGTAATGAAAGAGACGCTTTATGATAAACCTCTTGCGGAATTCATAAAAAAGTAGTTTAATGGTAAAAGCTTAAAAATCCGCCCGTAAAACGGGCGGTAATTTTATTATACAGGAGAATTTTCCAATGGCGCAGGATAAGGAGAATTTATTCAAGGAAGCAAAGAGTTTTTTCCAGGTATTTGAGCCCAAGGGCGAGATAATAACAGGCGTTACGGTTCCGGGAGGCGTCCAGATAATAGGAGAGGCTTTTTCCGGAAACAGGGGAAAGATTATTTCGGTGCCTATTAATAAGAACGCGTTTTTGCTTGCCCAGAAAAGAAAAGAAGGCGACAGGTCGCTTAATTTTTATTCGCAGCGTTATGATGAAAAAATAAGGCTTTCGCTGAATGCTCCCGAGCGCAGGGAAGAGCAGGGCTGGGCATATTATATGGCAAGTACGCTTTTCATGCTGGAGGGTACGGCAAAAAAAGTACCGGGAATGAACATATATATTGACAACAGGGTGCCGGATCTTTTTTCCGCGGGTTCAATGGAGGCCCTGGAAATAGGCATTGAAAACATAGCTTCCAGGTTCGGGGACTGGCAGCTTGACGGCGTTGAAGCTGCAAAAATTTGCGCGGGCGGCGAAAAGAAATACCTGGACCGCGACACGCATTTTGTGAAATATATACCGATGATTATGGGAAAAAAAGGGACCGTCACTTATTTTGACGAAGCCACGGGCGAAAGCGAGAACGTTAAGGCCGATTTTAAGGGGCTTGTTTTTATGGTGCTCAGCTCCGGCCTCAAGAAAAAGCATATAGACGCCAGGAGGACCAGGATACTTGAGGAAGTAGCGGCTTCCATAGAGATAATGAATAAAGTCGGCGCGAACATTGATTCCCTCGATCAGCTTTCAATGGAAAAATTTGACGATTTCAGGTCGAAGCTTTCACTTGACCAGAGAAAACGCTGCGCGTTCTTTATTTCCGAGAACGACAGGGTAAAGGACGCCAAGGAGGCCCTGAAGGCCGGGAACCTGGCCGGATTCCTGGAAGCAATAAATGAGTCGCAGAAGAATATAAAGAACAGGCTGGAAATGGTAACCGAAGAAAATGAAATACTAATCGACACCATACAGGACACCGATGGAGTAAGGGCTGTCAGGATGCTCAACATGGGCACTGACGGAACCGTACTTTTCGCAGTCGACAGGGATAAAAGGCTGCAGGCCGAGTCAAAGATAAAAAAGACTTTTATCACCAGAACCGGAATAGAGTTGTCCGGGGAAGTTTTTAACCTTGACGTGGAGCTTGAAGAATTTAACATAGACGTGTCCGAATTTAAAAAATGAAATGAAGATAAGTTTTCTCACTTACGGGTGCAAGGTAAACCAGTACGAGACCGAACTTATCCGGCAGATGTTTTTGAAGACCGGTGGTTTCACGGAAGCCGCTGCTGTCGAAGAAGCGGATGTTTGCCTGGTGAACACCTGCACTGTTACTGCCAAAATAGACAGTGAAATACTCCGCAAATTAAAACAGCTAAAATCAAAACCGGGAAGAAAAGTCATCCTTACCGGATGCTTTGTGGAACAACCCGGTTTTGAAAAAAAAGATACCGGCGCCGACTGGATAATCCCGAACAGACAAAAATTCAACCTTTCAGGCTATCCGCGTGAGATCATTTCAACGCATAGCGCTGTTTATGAATCCGTGCTTGAGGGTTTTTCCGGGAAAAACAAGGCCTTTGTAAAAGTTGAGGACGGCTGCGACAGGTTCTGCGCGTATTGCACGGTTCCGCTTGTGCGCGGCCATGATATAAAATCACGGGATGACGCAGAAATAATTTTCGAGGTTGAAAAATTATCCTCGGCGGGTTTCTCGGAGCTGATACTTACAGGGGTAAACCTTGGACGCTTTGGATCGGAGAGGGGGGATAAAAAATCACTTTATAATATTTTGAAAAAAATAACGCTTTTGAGCGGATCCTTCCGCGTGCGGTTAAGCTCAATCGGGCCGGCCGACCTTGATGACGACTCCATTATGATTGCGGCGGACAATCCCGGCCGCATATGCCCCCATTTCCATCTGTCGCTCCAGAGCGGGGACGAGGCCGTGTTAAAGAGGATGAACAGGACATATACCGCTGATTTTTACAGAAAAAAAGCTGAATTTATAGCTTCGAAAATAAACCTTCCCGGGATTACCACTGATGTAATAGCCGGGTTCCCGGGCGAGAGCGATGTGGAATTTAAAAACACAGTGGATTTTATTGAAGGGTTGCCGCTTACCAGGATTCATGTTTTTCCCTATTCTGACAGGCCGGGGACAAAAGCCACCCTTATGGATAAAAAAATCAGTGACGCGGTAAAAAAAGATAGGGTACAAAGGCTTTTAAGGGCGGCTGAAAAAAAGGAAAATGAATTTATCATGAAGAACATGGGGCTTAAAAGGACGGCGCTTATAGAGGATCCCAACAAAAAAGGGGAAATATACGGTTACACGGAAAATTACATCCGGGTATCGCTGGCTGACACGCCGCTTTCCCGTGGAAAGGTCAACAGGCTTGCCGGTGTTGTTATAACCGGGGCCGCGGGGGTAAAGGCCCGCGCGGAATTAATAAAGGAATGATAAAAAAATTATCAGGAGGCGCCCATGACCCAAGACTGCCTTTTTTGCAAAATCATCGAGGGAAAGATACCGTCTAAAAAAGTTTATGAAAATGATTTTGTTTTCGCTTTTGAGGATATTAATCCGCAGGCTCCGGTGCACACCCTGATCGTGCCAAAAAAACACATCCCCACATTAAATGAAATCAATCAGGATTTTGAACCTTATTTAAGCGCCATGTTCGCGGCCGCAAAAGAAATAGCCGCGAAAAACGGACTTTCAGACAGGGGATACAGGACTGTTTTTAATGTAAATAAAGAGGCCGGACAGGTGGTCTTCCACCTGCACCTTCATCTGCTCGGAGGCAGGGAATTCAAATGGCCGCCGGGATGACAAACGGCATGGTGAAAGCATAATGAAACGTGATGCGATATGCCCGGTTTTTGGAAAATGCGGCGGATGCCTGATGCAGGATATTGATTATTCCGCGCAGCTGCAGATAAAAAAGAATTCTATCCTTCTGGATTTTGAACTGAAAAAAATAAGGCTTGACCCGGCCATGAGGATATTTTGCAAGGATGAATATTATTACAGGAACAGGATGGATTTCCCTTTCAGTTTTGACGGCCCCGGGCAGCGGCAGAAGGGCAGGTTTGACAAAATAGTAAATTTTGAGAAATGTTATATAGCAAACGGCGGAGTAAACGCGGTTTTTGAAGAGGTTTCAGCCTGGTTCAGGGATAAAAAAGGGGAAATTGACGTTTTTGACGTGGTGAAAAGGACGGGGACCATAAGATACGCCACAATAAGGAGCGCATACTTTTCAGGCGAGTCTTCCGTGACTTTTATTTTCAATTCCGATTCAGAAAGGTTGGAGGAACAAAAAGAACTCATACGCGTTTTTGCGGCGGCCGCAAAAGTGAAAAATGTGCTGCTGGGTTTCGTGAAATATAATACTGACCAGAGCACCGTTGAAAACGCGGAAATCATAAAAGGAAACGATATCCTTTACGAAGAGCTCGGGCCAAGGCGTTTTTATTTTCACACCCAGGGATTTTTCCAGTCCAATTCACCGGTGCTTCTTGATATAATGTATTTTGTCAGGGAAAAGCTGGGCGGCAGCTGCGGCACGCTTGTCGACCTTTACGGGGGAGTGGGGACCCTTGGCATTTCCCTTATGGACCAGGCGGAGAGGGTTTATGTGGTGGACAACAGCCGCCTGAATTCAATCTGCGGAAAGAAAAACATTGAGTTCAATAAAGGGGATAATGTCAGGATTTTTGAGGCGGACGCCGAAAAAAGCGGTGAGCTCGGGCTGGAACTTGACCCCGCAAATTCTGTATTTTTGCTGGACCCGCCAAGAAACGGGATACACAGAAAGGTTTTGAGCTATATTAAAAGCGCCGGGCCGGCTAAATTAATTTATGTTTCCTGCAACCCTTCAAAGCAGGCGCAGGACATTGCCGCGCTGCTTGAGGATTATGAACTTGTTGATTTTGCGGCTTTTGACATGTTTCCGCAGACAAAACACGTTGAGACCGTTGCTGTACTTGTGAAAAAAGAGGGGAAGTTAAGCCTCTGAAACAATATAAAATATAAGCTGGAGGGGGGGCAGTTGTGGGAAACAAAAGAACGGCCGGTGGAAGAATATTTGGAGGTTTTTTGCTTGTTTTTCTGTTTTATTGCGGATATCTCGCTTATTTATATTTCAGGCTGCCGTTTATAAAAAGGGAAATAGGGGATATATATATGGCGGCTATGAGCCGCAACGCTGGGGACATTAATGCCGGCGCGCCGCAAAAGCAGGGGGCTGGCGCGGTAATACAGATAAACGAAAGGACTTCGGACGCGGAACTTGGGGCCCTGCAGAAAGACCCGAAAGTTATAAAGAAAGCGCAGTCATATGAAAAACTTCTGGACAGCAAAACCATAGCCGTGCTGAATAACATCCTGAAATTGATACCTGGAGCAGCGCGGCAGCAGGCAGGCGCGGATCAAAAAGACGAGCTTAAAGCCGCCCTTGAAATTTTAAAAGAAAACAATAATGCGGTAAATAACGCTGCGCAGGAAAAAAACTGACCTATTATAAAAACGGGAGCCGTAAGGTGAAAAAAATAACAGCAATTAAGGAAAAAAAAGTTATTGATTTGAAGCCCGTAAAAAGCGTCATGTTTGTCCGCCTGGGAAAACTGGGGGACATGATGGTCGCCTCGTGGATATTGAAAAAAACAAGGGAGCAGTACCCGCATTTAAGGATCGGGCTGCTTACGCTTCCCAGAAGCGCACCGCTATTTAAATACAACACCGATATTGATACCCTGAAATTATGGCGGCCGGCGACGGCGCTTTTTTTGGCGGTACGGGAAAGGCTGCGCGGCTGGGACCTGCTGGTGGATTTAAACGACGAACCCTCGCGCCGCTCTGTGCTCGCAAAAAAGCTTCTCGCGCCAGGGTCGGCTTTAGCATTTGACAATGGCAAAAGCAGGGAAGCTTTTGATAAAACAGTAAAAACCCTTGTAAAAGACAAGAGCCATGTTCTTGAAAGGCTCTCTGTGATGGCCGGTGCGCTCGGGTTGGAAACAAAAAATCCCGGGCTGAAACCTGCAGTGTATTTAAAACCCGGATCGCTGGAAGAAATAAAAAATAATATTTCAGCCGCCGCGGGAAAGCGCGCGAAGACAATATGCCTTAATATATCCGCGGGCCACAGCTCGCGTTACTGGCAGGAGGAAAAATGGGTTGGTCTCGGCCGCGCTATACTCAATTCTGATAAAAAAGTGTTCATTATTGTCCTCTCTTCGCCGGATGATTCCAAGCAGGCTGAGAGGATAACTGCCGCAATAGGGGGAAGGACAGCGCCTGCGGAAAAAAGGAGTTTTAATGATTTCCTGGCGGTAATAGCCGCCTCTGATATGGTGGTTTCACCGGACACATCGGCGGTTCACGCTGCTTGCGCCTTTGACGTGCCGGTGCTGGGGCTTTATCCTGAACCGTACTGGAACTTTGTATCATGGAGGCCGGCAAATACAAATTGCGCCGCCATCCGAGCGCGGGGCGAAGGTGTGGCCTCAATCCCGCAGGATGAAGTGATAAAAGAAGCGTTAAAGATGATTAAAAAAATTAAATACGTGTAGGGGTCGAACCCATGTGGCGGCCCGAACCATGGCGCGTTATTGACTGCTCCGGTCTGCCGTGGTAATATCTTTAAAACCAAACAATGCGGAGGTTGCCGTGAAACACAGCACATATTTTGAAGGAAAAGTTCAGAGCCTGGAAATAAAGACGGATAAAGGCAGGGCCACTGTCGGGGTAATTGAGCCGGGAAAATATTCGTTTTCTACGGCCTCGCAGGAGACAATGGAAATAGTATCCGGAGCGCTAAAATACAAACTCAAGGACGGCGGATGGAAAGAGGTAAAAAAATCAGAAAATTTTATTGTGCCGGCAGGCCAGGTTTTTGACGTTGAGGCGCCGCAGGACACGGCATATATCTGCTACTACAAATAAGCTGGTTTTAAAACAAGGGGGGTATGATGAAAAAAACATTATTATTTACCGCAGCCGTTTCTATTTATATACTTGCCCTTGCTTCGGCATCTCTGGCTGATATAAAAAATTCAGTGGTAAAAATATTCACTGTTTCCAGCACGCCAAGTTATTACCAGCCGTGGCAGATGAACGCGCAGTCAATGGAGACCGGATCCGGAAGCATCATATCGGGCAACAGGATCCTGACCAACGCGCATGTGGTAAGCAACGCCATGTTCATTCAGGTGCGCAAGTTCGGAGAGGCCGACAGGTATGTGGCGGAGGTCCTTGCGGTGGACCACGACTGTGATCTTGCTCTGCTTCAGGTGAAGGACAAATCGTTTTTCAAAAGCACCAGCCCCATACCTATAGGCAGCCTTCCAAAGCAGGGGGATGCTGTGAATGTTTTCGGATACCCTGCGGGCGGGGATGAACTTTCAAGGACAAAAGGCGTGGTTTCAAGGATTGAGATAGGCATATACACGCACAGCTACAGGAGCCATCTTGACATGCAGATTGACGCCGCTATTAATCCGGGCAACAGCGGAGGCCCGGTAATAAAGGACAACGCGATTGTTGGGGTTGCCTTCCAGAACCTGCATAACAGCAACAGCATCGGTTATGCCATACCCACTGACGTCATAAATCATTTTTTGAACGGATTTCAGGGCGGCAAGTACAGGGGCTTTCCCATGTCAGGCATCTGGTGGGAGACAATGGAAAATGAGTCAATGCGTACAATGCTCGGGATGTCAAAGGGAGAGAGCGGCATACATGTGACCAGGTCGGTTTATGACTCCACGGCCTATGATGTCATAAAAGAAAATGATGTTATACTTTCAATTGACGGGGTCAATATAGCAAATGACGGGACGGTTCCGTTAAAAAACGACAGCAGCGTAAGGGTCAGATACACATACCTGCTGGACTCTAAATATACAGGGGACAGGGTTAAATTAAGGATAATAAGGGATAAAAAATCAATGGCGCTTGATGTTGTCCTGAAGGGCGGAAGGGATCTGGTGCCGCCCATGGAATATGATGTTAAACCCACATATTATATATTCGGAGGGCTTGTGGCGACAAGGCTCACGGGAAATTACCTGCATGAATGGAGCGACCTTAACAAGTCGCCCATTGATTTTCAGGAGGACCTTATCATGAAGTATAAGACGCCTGAAAAACAGGAAGTGGTGGTGCTTATACAGGTGCTGGCCGACGGTTCAAATCTGGGTTACCATGACATAAATAACACGGCGATTGACGAAGTTAATGGGGAAAAAATAAGGGACATGGCGGATTTTGTGGACAAGGTGGAAAATGCCACGCAGAAATATATTATATTTAGATTGAGTGACGACACAAGAATAATCCTTGATTATGAAGCAAGCAGGAAAGCCACCGAAGGCATACTTGAGCGGTATAAGATCCAGAGCAGGATGTCGCCGGACCTTGCGGACAAAATAAAATCCACCGCGGCAAGCGACGCTTTTGATTTGTTTAAATTGAGGTAAAAAGACGGCGGTATTCTGCGCGGTACAACCCGCGCCGGCCGTTAAAGGATTACAATGGCAACAACAAAGAGGTTGTATGAATAAAGCTTTGCTTCTGCTTCTGCCGGGCTTTCTTTTTCTGTGCAATGGCTGCGTGGAAAATAAAATATATTCCGTCCAGAAAAACATTGAATTGTCGGGAATAATAGAAAACAGATATTTCAACAACGTAAAGCCCGGCGGCGGCCGTATTATTAATGGAAAACCGGACCGGATCACCTATTGGGCCCTGGTTTTGAATAAGCCAATTAATGTGCTGGAACATCCAAGCGGAGGGCCTGAAAACAATGTAGGTGTATTACAACTGGCGCCTGACAGCGTGGAATCTGCAAATCTTATTGAACAAAACATTAATAGACAGGCTGTAATAAAAGGGGAATTATGTTACAGGAGCAGCAGTTTATATTATGAAAAAGTGATACTTTCCTGTAATGAAGTGAAAATTAAACAATGATTATAGATTTTACTGAATGAGCAGAGCTGGAAAAATTTATCCGCAATTTGTCCGCAACAAGTTTGTCCGCAAAACAGAACTTGTGGGACTTATATTGACAAAGCTCCTCGCCGTTATTATAATCATTCAAATACTTTAACTACTTTAACCGGAGATTTCAGTGGAAACAAATATTACGCCCAAGCCCCTCATGCAAAACACAAATTTCAAATTATTCTGGCTTGGGCGCATGTTTTCCGGCATGGCATACCAGATGACGGCCGTGGCCGTTGGCTGGCAGATATACGCCATCACTGGAAATGTACTTTACCTGGGGCTTGTCGGCCTTGCTCAGTTTCTTCCGATGTTTATCCTTACGCTGCCGGTAGGGCATGTGGCCGACAGGTATAACAGGAGATTGATTATCTGCGCCTGCCAGATTACACAGGCCGCAGGGGTATTTTTTCTTGCGGCTGGCAGCCACGGCAACTGGCTCACAAAGGCATCCATACTGGCGGTGGTGACGGCGATGGGCGCCTCGCATGCCTTTGAAAACCCTACAATGAACGCCCTGATGCCGGGGCTTGTTGATGAAAAAGAACTCCCGCGCGCGGCTGCGGCCGCGGCTTCGTCAATGCAAACTTCATTTATAATAGGGCCGGCCCTGGGCGGCATACTTTACGCCTTCGGCGCGGTAGTGGTATATGTTTCCGCCGGAGCGCTGCTTGCGGCCGCGGCTTTAATGATATTTATAATCAAACATCTGCACAGGGCAAAAAAACATGAACAGGTAACATTAAAATCTGTATTCGCCGGAATATCATTTATTAGGGAGAAACCGGTAATTCTGGGGGCAATATCACTTGACCTTTTTGCCGTTCTGCTCGGCGGCGCCACAGCGCTGCTTCCGGTATTTGCAAGGGATATACTTAAGACAGGGCCGTGGGGATTGGGGATTTTGCGCTCATCGCCGGCGGCCGGGGCGCTATTAATGTCATTGTTCCTGTCAATGAGGCCGTTGAAAACCGGCGTAGGCAAAAAGATGTTCACTGCTGTAACGATATTCGGCCTTGGCACAATCCTTTTTGCTCTGTCAAAAAATTTCTGGCTATCGGTTGCCGCGCTTTTTGCTCTTGGAGCCGCAGATGTAATCAGTGTCGTTATAAGGTCGTCGCTTGTACAGATAAAAACACCGGACAATATGCGCGGCCGGGTCAGTGCGGTCAGCTCAATGTTTGTCGGAACTTCAAACCAGCTTGGCGAGTTTGAATCAGGTATAACAGCGGCGTGGTTCGGAACTGTTCCGGCTGTTATTATAGGTGGTATCGGCACTATAATAGTGGTTTTTTTATGGACGCGTTTTTTTCCGGCGCTTTTAAGCGCTGATAAAATAGAAAAATGACAGGTGAGGCAGAAAATTGGGAAAAATCATATGGCCGGGCGGCGCTAAAGCCGCCATCACACTTTTGTACGAAGACGGTCTGACAACACAGCTTGAAAAAGCAATTCCGCAATTAAATGAATCCGGGCTGCGCGGTACATTCTTTCCTTCGGGGGACGGACTTAAGGATCCTTCAAACGCCGTATTGTGGAGTGCGGCCGTTACGGCCGGGCACGAGATAGGCGCGCATACTATAAACCATCCATGCGACAGGGCCCATGATTTTGTAAGGGAAGGCTTTTCCCTGCAGGATTATACGGAAGAAAGGCTCAGGGATGAGATAAGGGAAAACCTTGAAATAATAAAAAAATTCGGCGTACCGGCAGGCCGGCCGGTTTTCGCATATCCGTGCGGCGAGAGTGTATACGGTGAAGGCTTGAAAAAGAGTTATGTCCCGATAATAAAAGAGATATTCCTGGCGGCAAAAGGGGTGAATGGAATTATTGCCGATCCCGAAAAAGTGGATCTTTATGACGTGCCGTGCTTCGGCATCACCTGCGGGACGCAGGGTATGATTGACATTGCGGAAAGGGCGGTGCAGTGCGGCGGCTGGGCTCTTTTTCTTTTTCACGGTGTTGGCGGCGATTATATCAGCGTTGAAGCCGATGCCCACCGTGAATTTTTACGTTATCTGGCCGCTGAAAAGGGCAATCTGCTCGTTGCCCCGTTCGGTGAAATTTCCACTGTAATTGAGAACAGCAGGGCCAAATAACAGCGCACCGGTTGCATTATGGAAAAAATAATTTAAATAATTCTTGACTTTTTCGCTATAAACATATATATTTAGTCTACCTAATTATTAGGAAGCTAAAGTATAGCGATTACAACAAAAAATTCCCATTTGAGGTGAAAATTATGGCTGAAAAAAAGGAACATCACGCGCAACATGAAACCCACGCACACGCGGCACACACTCCGCATGCGGGGTCAGCGGCTTCGGAAAGCAAGGGCGCATGGTACCAGAATAAAGGCGCACAGACGGCCGGAAAAATAATCGGAGGGCTCTTTGTGGCCGCCCTTATAGGCTGGCTCATATTTTTTATGCCTTATGTATCTACGGACGACGCGACAATCGACGCGGACGTTGTAAAAGTATCAAATCAGGGTATGTCCAACCAGATAATGAAGATTTATGTCAAAGAAGGCGACAGGATTAAAAAAGGGGACATGCTCGTGGAACTTGACCACAGCATGGCCGAGAACCAGCTTGAAAAGGCCGAGGCCCAGGCAAATTTTACCTCCCTTGACCTTAAAAGGACAGAGGCGCTTGCTTCGCAGCAGGGAATCAGCCGGCAGCAGCTTGACAAGACAAGGCAGGCGGCGCAGATAGCCGAAGCGGACCGCAAGATAGCGCAGCTTAACCTTGACCGTACATACATAAAAAGCCCGGTTGACGGCACGGTAATCCAGAAAACAGCCGTTGAGGGAAATATGCTTGAGACAAACCAGACCGCTATAATAGTGGCATGCACGGAGAGCGCCTGGGTTACCGCAAATGTGGAGGAAAAAGAAGTAGCTGATATTAAAATCGGGCAGAAAGTTTTTATATCGATAGACGAGGGGGGGAACCTCACCGGCAAGATAGTGGATGTCAGGCAGGCGGCGGCTTCTGTTTTTGCGCTGATACCTTCGGATAATGCCTCCGGTAATTTTGTGAAAGTGGCGCAGCGCATACCCCTTAAAATTGCCCTTGACCCGCATCCGGGCAAAGATTTAAGGATCGGCCAGTCTGTTGTCATCAAAGTAAAAGTAAGGTAATAAATAAGTATCAGGCGATAATATTTTATATAATCATATATTTATCATAATCAGAAGGGACGTTTAAATGCCGCAGGAACATCCGGCCCAGCAAACTGAGCAGCAGCACCCAGAGGGTTATAAATGGGTGGTTATGAGCGTCATAATGATAGGAATGGTTATGGCGACCATAGACTCTTCCATTGTCAATGTCTCCATACCAAAAATTATGGCGGACTTCGGCGTCAACCTCGATGATATCGAATGGATATCAACGGGCTATATGCTCGCATTCGCCACATTCATGCCGCTTACGGCATGGCTGCGCGAGAGGATCGGATATAAAAATATTTACGTCTGGGCGCTTGTCCTCTTCACCCTTGGTTCGGTTCTTTGCGGACTCTCCTGGAACCTGCCGACCCTTATAATAGCGCGCGTAATTCAGGCAATTGGAGGCGGCGCAATGCAGCCTACGGCCATGGCAATGATGACAGAGGTTTTTCCTGCCAAGGAGCGCGGGAAGGCCATGGGAATGTTCGGAATAGCGATAATGTTCGGGCCTGCTCTGGGGCCGACGCTCGGAGGATATTTGACCGATTATTTTGGATGGCGCTCGATTTTCTTTGTAAATCTGCCCATAGGTATTATAGGAATTGCGGCCGCAATTGAACTGCTTCTTAAGGATGCCCCGCACAGAATGACAAAAAAGCCATTTGACTTCTGGGGATTCGGATTTCTTTCCATGTTCCTTGTGTTTGCGCTGCTTGGCATGTCGAAAGGGCAGAGGGAGGGATGGACGTCGGCTTTCATACTTACCTGTTTTACATTATCGGTTCTGGGATTAATCGGTTTCCTGCTGGTGGATTCTTTTATAGAATATCCGATAATAGACCTGAGACTTTATAAGATACCTGTCTTTGCCAGTACTTCTGCAATAACTGTGGCGCGCTCCGCCGGCCTGTTTGGTTCAATATTTTTGATACCGGTCTTTGTACAACAGCAGCTTGGATACTCGGCCCTGCAGAGCGGCGTTTTAATGCTTCCTTCATCGCTTGTTATGATCCTGATTTTTCCGGCGGTCGGCATAATGGCGGACAAGGTCGGGCCAAGGATACCGTCGCTCATAGGCATGATAATAGTGGCTTACAGCCTGTATCTATACGTTACCCTGGATATAAACACAAGCGTATGGGGCATGGTCTACCCCATGCTTATCAGGAGTCTTGGAATGGGTCTGCTTATGGCGCCGCTTACCACCGCCTTTATGAACTCTGTGCCGCAGAGTAAGATAGGCGTAGCCTCGTCGATGAATAACATATTACAGCAGATAGGGGCATCAATGGGTATAGCATTTTTCACGGCTATCCTGTCAAACCGTTCAGTCTACCATATAGCGATGACCGGCCAGGATGTCCAGGCGGGTAATCCGGTTTTCCTTCAGTCCATGAAAAATATAATGGAACATGTTCACAGTCTTGGTTATGGATTTGGCACATCAATGGCGGCGGCAAGGGGGATGCTGATGACCACGGTTATAAAGACGGCCGTGGTAAAGGCGTTTCAGGACACATTTTTTGTGGCTACGATAGTTATTGCCCTTGTAATACCACTGGCATTTATGCTCCCGATGAATGTAATCAGGCAGCCGCATGGACACAA
>Ga0181520_10003403_pt1 | contig 28048 bp, 27 predicted proteins | sample PEATcosm2014_Bin_29_FD_132451 | JGI IMG/M metagenome (GOLD analysis project Ga0181520, IMG submission 132451) | Peatland microbial communities from MTU Mesocosm Facility, Houghton, MI, USA - PEATcosm2014_Bin02_30_metaG | ecosystem: Environmental > Terrestrial > Soil > Wetlands > Peat | place...
CTGAAGGTGGCCATCGAGAGGACCTACCGGCTGGAGGAGACCGCCGCAGCGGTGCGCCATGTCGGCGCCGGACACGTCCGCGGCAAGCTCGTCGTCACCGTCGCGGACCGGTAGCCGGTACCGACCACCACCGACTCAGTACCCGGCCCGGGACTCCACGGATGGCCGGCGCCGCTGGCACGGGATAGGTTGTCGGCATGGTCGATGACCCGCCGGCGCGCAGGTTCGAGGCGGGCTGCACGGATCGATCCTTCGTCCACGAGAGAGGAGACGGCCTCCGCATGACTGCAGACGCTCGTTGGGTAAGGTGGCTGGGGGTGGCGTTCGTAGCCCAATTCATCACCGGGGTTGTCGCTGAGATTCTCGCGTGGCCGATCTCGTCCGGCAGGATCTCAGCGGTCTTGGTGAGCATCACCCACCACGTCGTCCAGATCCGGCTGGACATCGTGGCCAATGCCGCGACCTGGGTCGGCGTCATCGTCATGACATCGCTCCTCTACGTCATCCTGAGAGGACGGAGCAAGCCGGTGGCGCTCGTTGCCCTGGTCCTCTGGGCCGCCGAGGTCACGCTGAGTGTGGTCGGCGTGGTGGGGCTGTATGCGCTGCTGACACTGAGCGCCGACTTCGTCAGGGCCGGCGCCCCAGCGACCTCGTATCACGAGACGCTCGGCACGCTCCTGCAGGGGCTCGAGCAGCACGCCGTCGACCTTTCTCTGGTGTTCTTCTCTCTGGGAGCCCTCCTGTGGTATGCGCTGTTCTTCACGTCGAGGCTCGTTCCGCAGGGTCTCTCGGCCTGGGGCCTGCTGGCCCTGCTGCCGGTCGTGGCCGGCTCACTCATGACGGCCTGGTCTCACAGTCTCCATGTGCCGCCCGTGCTCGAGCTGCCCTACCTGCCGTTCGAGCTGGTGATTGGACTGTGGCTTCTGGTGAACGGTGCCAGCCCGGCGTTCGGGACGACACGATGATCAGCGGCAGGGACCAGGCCGCACTCGCTCGTGGGATCCGGTGCCAGAAGCCCGACGACAGCCGCCGGACGGTGACAATCGTCCCGTGACGCGTCGCATGGTCCTTGATGGGCCGGCGGCCGTGCATGGGGAGGAGGCCGACCCGCCCACCGCGAATAGCGACGGAGAGGTATTCGGGGTGGGACGCCCCACGGGCGTGACCGGAGCCATCGCCTCCGACTCAGTACCGCGCCCGGGACTTCACGGATGGCGTCTGCCGCCCGCTCGGGATAGGGTGACCGTGATCGAGGTCGGGCCCGATCGCTCATCCACGACAGAGGAGAGGGTGTCCCGGTGAATGCAGATGCTCGTTGGGTCAGATGGCTGGGGGCGGCGTTCGTAGCCCAATTCGTCGGCAGCATCGCGGCTGAGGGGCTGTCATCCTCCATCCTGACCGGCAACATCCCCGCGGTCATGGTGGGCGTCACCCACAATGTCGTGCAGATCCGGGTTGACATCGTGATCCAACTCGCCACCTGGGTCAGCATCATCGTCATGACGTCGCTGCTCTACGTGATCCTGAGAGGACGGAACCGGCCAGTCGCACTGGCTGCCCTGGTCTTGTGGGTCGCCGAGGTCCTGCTGAGTGCGGTGAGCGTGCTGGGGCTCTATGCGCTGCTGACGCTCAGCCCGGACTTCGTGCGGGCGGGCGCCCCGCCGACCTCGTATTACGAGACGCTCGGCACCCTCTTCCTGGGGCTCGAGCAGCACGCAGCCGAGGTGTCCCTGCTGTTCTTCGCGCTCGGCGCCTTCCTGTGGTACGGGCTGTTCTTCACGACGCGCCTGGTTCCGCGGGGGCTCTCGGTCTGGGCCCTGCTGGCCATGGTCCTGGTTCTGGCTGGCATCCTGCCGCAGGTGTGGGATCACAGCATCAATGTCCCGCTCGCTCTCGACATCCCTTACCTGCCGTTCGAGCTGGTGGTCGGCCTGTGGCTTCTGGTCAGGGGTGCCAGCCCAGCGTTCAGCACACCGTGACCCGCCTGCTCAGCGATGCCCCGATCGATCCCGACCGTCTGGCCGAGCATTGACCACCGAGTCAGTACAGGACCCGGGACTCCCCGGATGGCGGGTCCCGCCCGCCCGGGATAGGGTCAGAGCGATCGAGGCGGCCTCGATCCTTCTTCAATGACAGAGGAAAGAGATTGAACGTGACAGCAGACGCTCGCTGGGCCAGGTGGCTGGGGGCGGCGTTCGTCGCCCAATTCATCACGAGCCTCGCGGCCGAGGCCCTGTCATCGCCGATCCTGGCCGGCAGCATCTCCGCGGCCATGGTGAGGATCAACAACCACGCCGTCCAGTTTCGCGCGGCCATCGTCCTCTATCTCGCCACGTGCGTCGGCATCATGGTCATGACAACGCTGCTCTATGTGCTCCTCAAAGGACGGAACAGGCCGGTCGCGCTGGTTGCGCTCATCCTGTGGCTGGCCGAGGTCATGGTGATTGCGGTGAGCGTGCTGGGGATGTATGGGCTGCTGCCGCTCAGCGCGGACTTCGTCAGGGCCGGCGCCCCGGCGGCCTCGTACTACGAGACGCTCGGCACGTTCTTGAATGGGCTCACCGGTGACCTATCCTTCCTGTTCTTCTCGCTCGGAGCCTTCCTCTGGTACTGGCTCTTCTTCACGTCGCGACTGGTGCCGCGGTGGCTCTCCATCTGGGCCCTGCTGGCCATGGTTCCGGTCCTGGCTGGGACCTTGCCGCAGGTGTGGGACGCCGGGATCAAGGTGCCCTTCGTGCTCGACCTTCCCTACCTGCCCTTCGAGCTGGTGGTTGGTCTGTGGCTGCTGATCCGGGGTGCCACCCCAGCGTTCAACACACCGTGATGCTCGAGTGGCTCAGGGCAAGCCGCATCGGCGCGTGCCACCCGGTGCCGGCCGCCTGACGATGACGCGCGGCTCCGCGAATCGTCAGGCCGACTTCGTCATCGTGGGTGCCGGCCTGGCCGGCCTCCGGGCCGCGCTGGCACTCCAGCGCGCCGGGAGCTCGGTGGTCGTCTTGGAGGCGCGTGACCGGGTGGGGGGCCGGACCTTCAACGGCGTGGATTCGGCGCTCCCTGATCCCTCCCTGGTCTTCGACATGGGTGCGCAGTGGGTGGGTCCCGGCCAGACCGAGGTGCATCGGCTGGCGCGCGAGCTGGACCTCCACCTGATATCGACGGCGGTCCCGGGACGCGCGCTGTGGGACCTGGGCGGTGGGGTCAAGCGAGGTTCAGGCCGCGTGCCGCCATTGCCGCCCGGCGCCTTGGTCAGCGTCCTGCTCGCCGTTGCCCGTCTCAAGCGGATGTCGCGCGGGGTGCCCCTCGCGGCGCCGTGGGAGGCGCGCGCGGCGACCAGATGGGATGAGGCCACGTTCGAGGAGTGGCTGCGGGCTCACGTGCGCACGCGCGCCGGCCGGGCGCTTCTTGGCCTCTACGTGAACGGGCATCCGGGCCTCGAGGCGAGCGAGATGTCGGTCCTCGATGTGCTCTTCATGCTCCGCTCCGCAGGGTCGCTCCAGCACCTGCTGCACGCCCAGGACTTCCGGATACTGGAGGGCGCTCACGAGCTCGCTCGCCGGTCGGCACGGCGCCTCGGAGAAGCCCTCTTGCTGGAGGCGCCCGTCACCGGCATCGACCAGGACGAAGGGGGCGTGACCGTCTCCTCTGGGTGCGGGATCATTCGCTGCCGGCGGGTCGGCGTCTGCGCCCCGCTCCGGGTCGCGGCGGAGATCGCCTACTCCCCGCCGCTCCCGGCCGACCGCGTGGCCCTGATGCGCGGCCGGCCCATGGGGGTGCTGCTGAAGTTCCACGCCGTGTACGCATCTCCTTTCTGGCGTCGCAAGGGTCTCAGCGGTCAGGCCTTCAGCACCACTCACGCCATCGCCGCGACCGGCGACAACTCGCCCGGGGACGGCAGCGGGCGGGGCGTCCTGGTCGGGTTGACGGGGGCGGACCGGGCTCGCGCGCTCAGCGGCCTCCCCAGTTCAGCACAGCGGGAAGCCCTCCTCCTCACGCTGGTCGACCTCTTCGGCGCCGAGGCTGCGGAGCCGGAGGGGTTTGTCCTCGAGGACTGGAGCACGGAGAGGTGGACCAGCGGTCTCGCAGGGGGCGGCAATGCCGCTCCCCGGACGTGGACGACGGTGGGACACACCTACCGCGCCCCCTCGGGTCGGGTCCACTGGGGTGGCACCGAGACGTCGCCCGAGTGGCACGGCTACATGGAGGGGGCTCTCCGGTCGGGGCTGAGAATGGCGGGGGAGATGGTGTCGGCCGAGAGGGGCCGGAGGGAGCCTGAAACAACGCGCAGCTGACCTGCTTTGGCAAGCGGAGTCCGGGTGTTCAAACCGCCCTTGTTCAGGATGTTGCGGAACTGGCTCTCGCTCGGAGATGATCGGGCGGAGCGCCACATGGTCGTTGCTCAGGACGTGGGCGCCCAGCTGGCGTCAGCGGGCTCGCGCCCGATGACGGGCACGGTAGTGGCGAAGTCCCCCGGAAGGAGCCGTATCGGCTCCGCCGGCCCGCTGTCACACTCCTTGCATGTCCCTTCCCACCGGGCCCCGCGATCGTGCCATGCGCCTCCTGGGCGACCCGGTGCGCCGCGCGGCCTACGAGCTTGTGGTCAGCCGCAAGCGCGCGGTGAGCCGTGGCGAGGTGGCCGATGCCCTCGGCGTCAGCCGCACCCTGGCGGCATTCCACCTCGACCGGCTCGCCGAGGCAGAGCTCCTGATCGTCTCTCAGGGTCGGCTCGGGGGGCGGACGGGCCCGGGCGCAGGGCGTCCTGCCAAGCTCTATCGCCAGGCCCGTCCCGATCTCGACCTCCTGATCCCACCTCGTCGCTACGATCTCGCCGCGACCCTTCTCGCCGATGCCGTGGCCAGCGTGGGGGCCGAGGCTGAGGTTCAGCGCCTGGCCCGCGAGCTCGGCCGCCGCCTGGCCCGTGAGGAGGTCGCGTCGGACCCAGCGACAGGGGGGGCGGCCAGCACGGACCCTCTGCTGCGGATCCTTCGGAACCTCGGCTATGCACCGCGCATCGCGGCGGGCGAGATCCGCCTGAGCAACTGCCCCTTCCATGCGATCGCCGACCAGAACGCGCCGGTCGTCTGCGGGATGAACCACGCCTGCCTCGAGGGACTGGTCGAGGGGTGCGGCGCTGAACTCATCCTCAGCATGGACCCTGGTCCCGGTGACTGCTGCGTGGTCCTCCACCTCCCCGCCCGCCTGCCGGAATTCTAAAATTAGCCGTCATTGACATAGAGACCAAGTTTCCCCGATACTCGCGCCCATGGACCGCAGCCCGGCACCCCGCCACTATCTCGCCCAGCTCAACGTCGGCCGGATGCAGGCTCCTCTGGACAGCCTGGTGATGGAGCCGTTCATGAGCCGCCTCGACGAGATCAACGGCCTCGCGGACGGAAGTCCGGGCTTCGTGTGGCGACTCAAGTCGGACTCCGGCAACGCCACGGACATCCGTGTCGACGACGATCCGACGCTGCTCTTCAATCTCTCGCTGTGGGACTCCATCCAGAGTCTTCGCGACTTCGTCTACCGCTCCCGCCATCTGGACCTGCTGCGGCGGAGGCGCGAGTTCTTCGTACCTCTCGGTGAGGAGCACCTGGTGCTCTGGTGGGTGCCCTCGGGGCACTTCCCCTCACTGCAAGAGGCACGCCAACGCCTCGGCGATCTGCGCGCCCGCGGTGCCACCCAGGACGCCTTCACCCTGCGCGCTCCTTTCGCCGCGCCCAACGCCTGATCTCTCGAGACGGCCACCGCCCAACGCGCCCAGCCCCACCGGCAGCGCAGCTCCGCCGGCGGCGTCGGTTGCCGTCTTGGTTGTCGAGCACGGGGTGGCCAGGATGGCCGGAGCCCTGGATTTGGAGGGGTGGACGGGTGAGGGAAAGAGGCGCCCTAGAATCAAGGCAGTTCCGTCAACTCGCTGACCAGGAGCGACATCCATGGCCAAGATGAAGACCATTGCCAAGGCCGCGCCGAAGTCCGCGCAGCGCAGCAAAGCGAGCGGCAATGCTTCCCAGGGTTTCAGCGCCGAGGAGAAGGCCGCCGCGCGCGAGCGGGTCCGGGAGTTGAAGGCCGAGGCAGCCAATGCGAATGGGGAGATGGAAGTTCTCGCCGCGATCGCGAAGATGCCGGAACCGGATCGCGCCATCGCCACCAAAGTCCACGCTCTGATCAAGGCCGCTGAACCGGCCCTCGCACCGAAGACCTGGTACGGCATGCCCGCCTACGCCATCGACGGCAGACTCATCTGCTTCTTCCAGAACGCCGGGAAGTTCAAGGCCAGGTACCAGACCCTCGGGTTCACTGACAAGGCGAACCTCGACGACGGCGCCATGTGGCCGAATTCGTACGCGCTCACCAAGCTGACGGCCACCGAAGCGGCGAAGATCACGGCGCTGGTGAGGCAGGCGGTCCGCTGAGGCCACCCTGCTGGAGTCCGTCTCGCCATCCCGGCTAACGGCAGCCCCTCGCGCGACAGCGGGGCGGTAGCGTGGTGGCCGGCGGGGCTTCGGCCTGCCGCCGCGTCGTCATAGACTGAACCGTCCGGCGTCGGGGTTTGTGGAGGCGGGCGAGTGCTTCGTTGGAAGAGCGGAGACGGACTCCACCGGGAGGCTCGCGGCAGCGAGATGTGGTTCAAGGCCACTGCTTTGGACACCCAGGGCCGGTTCTCGCTGATGGAACGGACGCTGCCGTCTGGTGGGCGCATGCCACCGGCGCACCGTCACGTCAGCAACGATGAGGCGTACTTCGTCCTGGAGGGGATCGTCGAGTTCCACCTTGGAGACGAGGTCTTCGAGGGCGGGCCCGGGACGTTCGTGCTGGTCGCCGCTGGAGAGGCACACACGTTTGGGAACAGCAGCGCCGCCCCGGCTCGCCTGCTCGTTCTTCATGCCCCCGCATTGGACGGCTACTTCCAGGAGCTGGAGCAGCTGTGGGCGTCGCCAACCCCACCGGACCGCGAGACCGAGCTGAGCCTGATGCGGCGATACGGGATGGAACCGGCCTAGATGATCAGCCGCTCTCCAACCCGAGGGTGCTCATCGTTCTCCGACTGTGACGTGCCCGTCTACTCTGCACGCCACGGGTTCGCAGCCTGACAAATCCGGGTTGTCAATCCAGGCTGACGGACCGAAGGCGTGCTCCCGAGGCGGCGGATGGCCACGGGGACCAATGTGACTTCGACATATGCGCAGAGCCGCAGAGGCAGCGGTTCCTGACGGAGAGCGAGCGGCGAATCGCAGGTAGCATGGTGCCGAGGCCCAGAATCGAACTGGGGACACCGGGTTTTTCAGACCCGTGCTCTACCAACTGAGCTACCTCGGCACGCTGCCCCCGCCGGCGCTCTCGTGGCATCCGGCCCGGTCGCGCCGTCTAAGTGCGAAGGGCGAGGATACCTGGTTGGCCACCGGCCGAGGGTTCGCGGCGCCGGCGGGATCAGCCCTCCAGGACCGTCGAGGCCGGAGCCGCCAGCTCGGCTCGCCGGCGGGCGGTGGCGATCGCCGCCTCGGGGTCGCCGTCGAGGACGGCCACGCCGGCCCGGATGGTCGTCTCCAGGGAGATGCGTCGCATCAGCCCGAAGACCCTCTCAGCGACGGTCCGGCCCGCCTCCGGGCCGCCCTCCGTGATGAGCAGGGTGGAGGTGCCGTCGCGGTCGATGGTCACCGGCTCGTTGGCCCGGGCGTAGGCGATGATCAGCTGGGCGTAGCCGGCGCGGGCGCCGGGAGGGATTTCCTCCGAGATCACGAACACCAGGCAGGCACCATCGGTGCCGGTGTCGCGCGCCGTCGCGAGGAACTCGGCGCGGGTCACCGCCCAGGGGAGATGGGAGAGCGCGTCGCTGGCCACCGGTGCCATGGTGACATGGCGATCGCTGAAACGGAACGCTCAGCGCGCCCGCGCGTCCTCGCGGTGCGGGCAGTCCTCGACGTCGTGGTGGCAGTGGCAGCTCGGGGAGACGGAGAGGAGGGCGAGGTCACCGTCCGGGAAGGAGATGAGCGGGGCCCGGTCCGGCCCGGCGATCCCCGCGTCGCGGAGCTGCGCGGCAAGGACGTACACCACCTCGCCGCCGATCCGGGTCCAGGCGGGCATGTTGGGCACCCCGGCGCGCACCATCCGCTCGGCCGCCACCGCGCTCGCGGCCTCGTCCAGACGGCGGTGGCCGACCGAGGGGCGGTAGCTGCCGGCATGCAGGTCGGGCTGGGTCCCCGGGGCGTCCGCGAGCAGGGCGGTGACCGCCGGGCCGAGCAGTGGAAGGCCGGCTTCGACCAGTCTCTTGGTCAGCGTGCCGGAGGTGTCGTGGGGGTCGACGGCGATCTCCGTCTGGGCGAGGATCGGCCCCGCATCGACCTTGGGGACCGCTCGGTGGAGGCTGATCCCGGTCCGCTCTGCCCCGTCCGCAATGACCCAGTACACGGGCTCCGGACCCCGGTAGTGGGGCAGCAGCGAGGGGTGGATGTTGATGAACCCGTGGTGGGGGATGCGCAGGGTGGGGGCGTTGACGATCTGATTGAAGCTGGCCATGACCGCCGCCTCGGGTCGCAGCCCCGCGATGTCGATGCGGCTGTGGTCGTCGTTGATCCGCCAGGTGCGGAGCAACGGAACGCCGAGGTGGTCGGCGATCCGGCTCAGGGCATTGTCGCCGAGGATGGCCGGGTGGGCCCCGGGAGAGGTGACGATGCCGCAGACGCGCACATCGAGCTGGAGCAGACCGAGCAGGAAGGCCAGCGAGTAGTCGGAGGGGAAACCGACAAAGAGGATGCGGGGCCCGGACCCGGCCTCGGCGCGCCTCGCCGGTGCCGGTGGGAGGTCGCGGTCGGGTGCGAAGCTCAGCGTGACCCGCGCCAGCAGCTCCTCGCGGACCGTGTCCAGGTAGGCGGAGATGGTGGCCATTCGCACCCATCGTAGCCACCTGCCGCGCGACCGGGCCGCCGGTGCGCCGCGACCACGCCCGACCAGGGCCGCCGCGCGGCGCCGGGCCGCTCAGGGCTCTGTGTAGCGCGCCATCAGGTGCGCGCCGAGATCGGCGAGCTGGCGGCGGACCGCCGCCGGGGAGAGCACCTCGAGCTCGTCGACGAAGCCGGCGAGGAAGGTCGCGGCGGCCGGCTCCGAGGCGAAGACCAGGGTCGCACTCCCCCCATCCACGGGCCCCCTGAGGTACGCGGAGGCGACCCGCAGGAAGAGCGCGGAGGCCCCGGGGACCAGCTTCACAACCACCTCGATGGACGCTGCCCGGTCGCGGAAGCCGCGCACGCTCGCCGCCCACGCCGTCTCGAGGTCGAAGCCGGCCGGCCTCCGGCAGCGGGCCTCCAGCACCTCGGCGTCCTCCACCCGGGAGATGCGGTAGGTGCGCGTCTCGCCGTCGCGACCGGCGAGGAGATACCAGACCCCTGACTTGAGCACCAGCCCGTACGGGTCCACCTCGCGGACCACCACCGCCTCCTCGCCCCGCCGGTAGCGGAGCCGGAGCCGGTGGTCGGAGAGCACCGCGTCCTGGATTCGTCCGAGGTGGGCTGGGGCGGCGGTGCCCGCCCACCAGTGCTCGCCGTCGATCAGGATGCGCTGGTGGAGCCGCAGCCCGGGGCTGCCGGGACGGGTCGCCGAGATCTTGCGGGTCGCACTCTCCAGATCGGGGCGGAGCCCGAGGTGGCCGGCCACCGAGGTGCTGGCGAGCCCCAGGAGGGCCTCCACCTCGGCCTCGGTCAGGCCGGTGAGGTCGGTGCGGTACCCCTCCATCAGCGAGGCGCCGCCGCGGGAGCCGCGCTCGACGACGATCGGCACCCCGGCCATCCCCAGCGCCTCGAGGTCGCGGTAGACGGTGCGCCGTGAGACCTCGAGACGCTCGGCCAGGGCCAGGGCGCTCATCCGGCCGTGGGCCTGGAGGAGCAGGAGGGTGGAGAGGAGCCGGTCGGCGCGCATCGGTACTGCGGAGCTTAGCTTGAATATATGACAGAAGATGCCATATATGCCCCGGTAGGCTCATGGGGTTGGCATCCACCGCGAGATCAGGGAGACAGAGATGGGCGCAACCGTTGGTCACATCGAGGTCCTGGGCGACAACCCGGCGCCGCTCCGCGAGTTCTACTCGGCCGTGTTCGGATGGAGGGTGGGGCCGGTCGCCACCGACGACCCCGAGCAGATGGAGTACGCCATGGTCGAGATCGAAGATGGCGAGGGCGCGGTCACCGCCGGCATCGGCAAGCGCGGCGCCGACTCCCTCCCGGTCACCTTCTACCTGCGCGTGGACGACCTGCAGGCGACCCTGGACGGCGTCGCCGCGCGTGGGGGGAGGACGGTGACGCCGCCGCTCAAGGTCGGACCGGTCACCACCATCGCCCGCTTCGCGGACCCGGCCGGCAACGTGATCGGGCTGGTCAAGGACTGAGCCGGCGCCGTCCCGGGCACCGGCATCGCCGCGTCCCGCTGCGGCGGGCGCGGCGTGCCGGCCTCAGGGCAGCAGCCCCTCGCGGCGGAGCGCGGCGAGGGCCTCGACCGCGGCCCCCGGTCGGCTGGCCGCGGGCACCCCCGCCACCACCAGCTCCAGGGCGGCGGCGCTCTGCTCCGGGTGCTCGAGCATCGCTCGCAGGACCGCCCCGCGGAGCTCGCGCATGCTCCCCGGGTAGGGCGCCTGCTTACGCGGAGGCGGCTGCACCCCGTGGGCGAGCCGCGCCCGCGACCGGCAGCCGGGGGCCAGCGGGCAGCGCTCGCAGGCGGCGCTGCGCCGCCTGCAGAGCAGGGCGCCGACGTCGAAGAGGGCCAGGGTGTAGTCGCGCCAGCTCATCTCGACAGGCCGGCGCTCCACCAGCGCCGCGTCCATCCGGGATGCCGGGGCGGTCTCGACACCCAGGAAGCAGCGGGCGGCCACCCGGCCGAGGTTGACGTCGCGGGGCGGCGCCGCGGGCCGCTCGAAGGCGAGGCAGAGGAGCGCCCGGGCGGTGTACGCGCCCACGCCGGGGAGGCTGCGCAGCCCGGCCTCGTCGATGGGCCAGCCCGCGCTCGCCAGCATGCCGGCGCAGCGCCAGAGGTTGGCCGCTCGGCGCGGATAGCCGAGTCCGTCCCATTCCCGCAGCACCTCGTCGAGGGCGGCCGACGCGCACGCCTCCGGGGTGGGCCAGCGCTCGAGGAAACGGCTCCAGCGGGGGAGGACACGGGCCACCGGCGTCTGCTGGAGCATGACCTCGCTCACCAGCACCGCCCAGGGGTCGAGGGTCCTCCGCCAGGGCAACTCGTGACGGCCGGCATCCGCGTACCAGGCGGCGAGACCAGCGGTCACGGCCGGCCGTTGCCCGGGAGCGAGGTGGGAGACTCCTCGGCACACATTGTGAGAAGAGCATGGCGCAGCCCATGGCCACGCTGATCCCCGGCGACGGCATGGTTTGCGACCTCCCGCACCGACCTCCATAGAAAGCACCAAGCGCGTGGAGCGTTCCACGGCTGCGCCCCCCTTCACCAGTGGCCCCCTTTAGGACACTTCTGTCCCAAAGGCATGTGAGAGGGTGGGTAGCCCCCGGGGCGGGCCTGCGCGGCGCTGATTCGCTGTAGCGGGCCGCGGCGTCGTGTGGCCCGGACCACCGGATCAGGGCAGGATCTCCTCGCGGTAGGCGGTGATCCGCAGCCGGGGCGGGGTGGTCGCGCGCTCGCCCCGCGCCGCCTCCGCGAAGGCCGCGGCCAGCCCGTCGCGCTGGAAGGCGGCGCTGATCCGTTGGGCGTCGGCGTCGGCCGGGTCCCAGACCACCGGCTCGGGCCCGGGATGGTCGCGGAGGTGGCGCCAGATGGCGTCGGCGACGCGGGCGGCCAGCTCGGGAGAGGGCACCCCGTCGGGGAAGACCGCCGGGGCCACGGCGCGGCAGTAGGCCGCTGCCTCGGGGGTGCCGGAGAGGAGGTCGGAGCCCGACGGTCCACGGAGTGGCGGGGTCGCGTCCATGAGAGTGCGATCGTGGCAGGTCGGCGCGTGGGTGGTGTCGGTCACCTGGCCGCCTCCGCCGTCCCGTGGCGGTCCGGAGCGCCCTGCCGCGCCCTGCGGCGCTCCGGCCAGAAGGGCAGGTCGAGGATGAGGATGGAGGCGAGCGCCACCCCGGTGGCGCCGAGCAGATACCAGGGCCAGGGACCGAGCAGGGCGAGCAGGCCGGGTGGGTGCTGCGTGTGCAGGTAGTCGTAATCGCCCCCGGTGAGCAGGTCGACCAGCCCGACCAGCACGAAGAAGACCACGGTGATGCCGATCACGCGAAAGGCGGCGCGAGGGCGGGGATGGAGGCCGAGACCGATCACCAGCCAGCACGCGGCCAGCAGCACACCGATGTGGTCGAGGTAGAACTCCAGCCAATCGTAGGAGGGGAAGAAGATGGGGTGGTCGGGGGTGAGCAGCCCCTGGACGGTGCCGGCGAGCCCCCAGAACCAGGTGACCTCGATCAGGATGCGCCGGCGCGTGACCAGGGCCACCGCCCCGACGAACGCCGCGACGTCGCAGAGGTAGAGGGGGAGGCTGAATCCGACCGTCCACGTGTGGGCGATGTAGGCCTCGCCCAGCCCGCCCCGCCACTGCACGATCTCGAAGCCGATCTCGTTGGAGACGAGGAGGAAGGCCAGCGCCCACGCGGCAACCGTGACCCAGCGCCCCGGCCGCCACCGCACCAGGGGGACCAGGCCGCCGACAACCGCCACCGTGAGGGCCAGAGCGAGGAGGTGGCCGGGCCCGACCGATTGATCCATGGGCCGGAGTCTGGGGCAGCCACGGTGCGGGTGCATCGGGGAAAGCCCGGGCCGTGTACAGTCGCGGTGTTTGCGGCCAGGAGTCGGAGGACGTGAGCCAGGGATGTCCAGCACCGCCGAGCAGGACCCGCCGGGTGAGCCGGCCGGCGGGCCCGAACCGCGACCTGAGCACCACCGCGACATCCAGGGAGGCACGGCCCGGGCGGCCGTCTTCGGGGTCAGCGACGGTCTCCTGACCAACGTCTCGCTGATCCTCGGCGTGGCCGGCGCCACCCCGACCTCGGGTCTCGTGCGCCTCGCCGGCATGGCGGGACTGGTCGCGGGAGCCATCTCGATGGCCGCCGGCGAGTACATCTCGGTGACCGCCCAGCGCGAGCTGATCCATCGCGAGGTGGCCGTCGAGCGAGAGGAGCTGCGCCGCAATCCCGACCTCGAGCGGCGGGAGCTGGTCGCCGTGTACACGGGGCGGGGCGTGCCCCGCGGGATCGCCGAGGACTTCGTGCAAGCGCTGATGCTGGATCCGGAGGTGGCCCTGCAGGTGCACAGCCGCGAGGAGCTGGGCATCGACCCCTCGCGCACCGGGTCGCCGACCGGTGCCGCCCTCTCGTCCTTCGTCAGCTTTGCGATCGGGGCGCTGATCCCCCTCCTGCCCTGGTTCTTCGGGACCGGGTGGGGGGCGGTCCTCGTCTCCATCGTGCTCGGTGCGGTGGCAGCCGTTGCCATCGGCGCCGCCATCGGTTACTTCTCGGAACGCTCGATCGTCCGCGCCGCGCTCCGGCAGCTGCTCATCACCGCCGCTGCCGCGGCGGTCACCTTCGGTGTGGGCAGGCTGGTGGGCGTGGGCGTGACCACGGCCACCTGATGGCGGCGGCGAGCGTGACCCACCGCATCCTCGTCGCTGAGGACGAGGCTGACATCCGGGAGCTGCTGCGGCTCGCTCTCACCGCGGCCGGCTACGAGATCGAGACCGCAGCCGACGGCGGTGCCGCCTGGGAGCTCGCCGCGGCTCGCCCGCCCGACCTGGTGGTGACCGACCTGCGCATGCCGGCGATGGACGGCCTCGAGCTGATCCGGGCGCTGCGCTCGCAGCCGGCATTGAGCCGCACCCCGGTCATCCTCTTCACCGCGTACGTCTCCTCCGATCCCCGGGTGGCCGAGGCCGGCCAGCTCGGGGGGGTCGAGGTCGTCACCAAGGGGTCGCTGGCCGAGCTCCGGCGGGTGGTGGCCCGGTTGCTCCGCGGCGAGGCGGCGTAGGAGGGACACCGGGGCCCCCCGCCAGGTGCGGCGAACGGTTGTTTTCCGAACGATTGTTCGCTATGCTGCCGCTTCGTGACCATCGCCCTCGCTCCCTCCATCGGCGAGCGGATCGCCGACCTCCGTGGCCAGCCGTGGGTGCAGAGGCGGCTGGCCCACGAGGTGATCCTGCCCGCCCAGCCCCCCGACTTCCGGTCCTGGCCGGAGCGGCTCCACCCCGAGCTGGTCGCGGCGCTCGCGGCGCGCGGCCTGACCCGCGCCTACTCCCACCAGGCGGAGGCGATCGAGGCGGCGCTGAGCGGCCGGGACGTCACCCTGGTCACCCCCACCGCGAGCGGTAAGACCCTCGGCTTCGTCGTCCCGGTCCTGGACTCCTGGTTGCGCGACCCCGACAGCCGCTCCCTCTGGCTGTTCCCCACCAAGGCGCTGGCCCAGGACCAGCTCGCCGGCCTGCGAGACCTGGTCGGGGAGCTGGCCCCCGAGCGCCGTGACCGCCTACGAGCCGCCACCTTCGACGGGGACACGCCCACGGGGCTGCGCCGCGCCATCCGGGAGGGCGGGCACATCGTGGTGACCAACCCGGACATGCTGCACAGCGGCATCCTGCCCCACCACACCGGGTGGGCCGGGCTGCTGCGCTCGCTCCGCTACATCGTCATCGATGAGCTGCACGCCTACCGCGGCCTCTTCGGCTCCCACCTCGCCAACGTGCTGCGCCGCCTGCTCCGGATCTGCCGCTTCTACGGCAGCGCTCCCACCGTCATCTGCTGCTCGGCGACGATCGGCAACCCCGGTGAGCTGGCCGAGCGGCTGCTCGGGCGTCCGGTCACGGTCATCGACCGCAACGGCGCCCCCCGCGCCGAGCGTCACCTCTGGTTCTGGGCGCCACCGCTCAGTGACGTCACCCTGGGGGTGCGCCGGTCGGCAGTGCTGGAGGCACGGCGGCTCATCGCAGAGATGCTCCGCCTCGACCTCCAGGTCATCGGCTTCTGCCGCAGCCGGAGCTCGGTCGAGGTCCTGCTCAGCTACCTGCGCCAGCTCCAGGCGGGTGCGCCGGGCCAGGCTGCCTCGATCCGGGGCTACCGGGGCGGGTACCTCCCCCTCGAGCGGCGGGCCATCGAGGCGGGGCTCCGGGGCGGGAGCGTCCGGGCGGTCATCGCCACCAACGCTCTGGAGCTGGGGGTCGACATCGGAGGCCTCGACGCCTCGGTGCTGGTCGGCTATCCGGGCACCCTGGCCAGCACCTGGCAGCAGCTGGGCCGGGCCGGGCGGCGGGACTCCGCCTCGCTGGGCGTCTTCATCGCCTCCGACGCACCCCTCGACCAGTTCCTGCTGCGCCACCCGGAGTACCTGCTGGAGACCCCGCCCGAGCGCGGCCTCGTCGACCCGGACAACCTGCTGGTGCTCGGTTCGCACCTGCAGGCGGCCGCCTTTGAGCTCTCCTTCGATCAGGGCGAGGCGTTCGGCAACGCCGGGGCCGAGCTGACCGGTTCGCTGCTGGAGTGCTTCGCCGAGGACGGCCTGGTCCACCGGAGCGGGAGCCGGTACCACTGGAGCGCCGACGCCTTCCCCGCCGAGGCGATCTCGCTGCGGCGCGCGGCCGCCAGCAACGTCGTGATCATCGACACCTCCAGCGACCCCGCGGGACCCGGCCAGGGGCCGCAGGGCCCGTGGGCCGGCAGCGGCGGAGGGCGCCCCGGCAGCCACGGTCGGGTCATCGGCGACGTCGACCAGTTCTCGGCGCCGGTGCTGGTCCACGACGACGCCATCTACCTCCACGAGGGGCGGCAGTACCACGTCGAGCGGCTGGACTGGGAGGAGAAGCGCGCCTACGTCCACCCCATCGGGGTCGACCACTACACCCTCGCCGAGACCCGCCAGGCGGTGCGCGTCCTGGAGCGCTTCGCCGGGCCGGTGGGGGAGAGGGTGCTGCGCAGCCATGGCGAGGTCAGGGTCAGCCGGCTCGCCACCGTCTACAAGAAGGTCCGGTTCCTCACTCACGAGAACGTCGGGTCGGGGCCGATCAACCTTCCCGAGCAGGATCTCCACACCACCGCCGTCTGGGCCGCCTTCCCGACCACCACCCTCGGGGCCATGACGGCAGCGGAGCAGGAGGCCGGCCTGGTGGGAGCATCGCGCGCTCTGCACGCTGCGGCCTGCCTGCTCTGCATGTGCGACCCGCGCGATCTCGGCACCCATGTGGAGCTGCGCACCCAGGCAGGCCCGCAAGGGCCTCACCCGGCGCCGCCGGCTCTCGGTCCACCCGCTCCCGACGAGCCGCAGGAGTTTGCTGCGGGCTGGCGGCCGGCGGCACCCCCGGCCTCGCCGGACCCTGAGGGCATCGGGTGGCCCGCCGTCTACCTCTACGACGCCACGCCCGGCGGTGTCGGCTTCGCCCAGGCGTGCTTCGACCGCTTCGGGGAGATGGTCGCGTCGGCCATCGACCTGGCGGCGGGCTGCTCCTGCGCCACGGGCTGCCCCTCCTGCGTCGGGCCCGCGCCTGCCGGCTGTGACGGGCGGGCCGCGGCCCTCCGGCTGCTCCATCTCGCCGCGGAAGGGGCGTGAGGGATGAGCGTGCCGGTCGCCACCGTCACGCCGGTGAACGTGCTCCGGGCGCGCCTTGCGGCCATGGGCGGTCTGGTCGACCTCTCCCGGCCGCTGCCCCCGTCGCGCGTCGCCCGCCCCGCGGCGCTGCTGGCGCCGCAGCCGGCCACCGAGCGTGCCGGCGCTCTCGGCTTCGTGGTCGAGGGCGCGACGCTCGTCCGGCGGGTGCGGGTCGACCTCGGCCCCTTCCTGGAGCGCGCCGGCGCCGACGGTCCGGCGACCCCCCCTGACCTGGTCCGCCTTCTCTACCGGCTCCCTCCGGACGCGCCGGCCGGGCCGTTCACAGATGGTGACGCGCTCGTCCTCGACATCGAGTCCCTGGGGCTGCGCGGCAGCGGCGTCGTGCCCTTCCTGGTCGGTCTGGGGGTCCCACGGGGTCGGTTCCTGGAGATCGACCAGTACCTGCTCGCCGACCTCGACCGGGAGGGCCCGATGCTGGACGCGGTCGCGGCCCGCGTCGGGGCCGCACGGGTCCTGCTCACCTACAACGGGCGCGGCTTCGACATCCCCGTGCTGCGAGCCCGCTGCGTCATCAACCGGCGGTCCGTGGACGCCATCTCCCCGTCCCTCCACTGCGATCTGCTGGGGCCGGTGCGGCGGCTCTTCCGCGAGCGTCTCGGGGTCTGCACGCTCCGTCAGGCCGAGGTCTCCCTGCTCGGTCTCCTGCGCGAGGACGACGTGCCCGGTGCGGAGGCACCGGCCCGCTTCCGCGCCTGGCTCGACGGGGGCTCGCCCACCGTCCTCGAGGGGGTGATCCGCCACAACCAGCTCGATCTCTGCTCCACCGTGGTGCTCGGGGCACGCCTCGCCGCGCATGCGGCGGGGCGGCTCGTGGAACCCGTGCACCCGGCGGACCGCTACCGGCTCGCCGTCCACCTCGAGGCCGTCGGCATGGCCGATGCCGCCGGTGCGCACCTCGCCTGCGCCTTCGAGGACGAGGCCTCCCCGTGGTCACGACCTGCCGGCCACCGGCTGGCCCGCCGGCTCCGCCGGGAGACACCGGGCTCCCAGACCGGCGTCCTCCGCGAGCTCTGGCGCCGCCATCCCGAGGACCTCGCCGCCGCCCGCGGGCTGGCCATCGCCCTGGAGCGGCATGGGGAGATCGAGGCGGCGCTCGCCGTCTGCGCCGAGGCGGAGGCGGTGCTCGCGAGCTGGGCGGGGTGGCGGAGGCGTCTGGCGGTGATCACCACTCGCGCGGATGGCGGTCCGGAGGGCGACTGGCGGCGACGGAGGGAGCGGCTCCGCCGGCGCGCCGGCCGGAGCCGCGAGGCGGCGCTGCCCCTCACCGGGAGCGCCTGACCGGGATCACGCGGCCGGCGGCGCTCCACGCAGCGAACCCTTCCGTCACCCTGGCCCGTTCCACGGGCGACAATGGCCGGCCGATGGACCCTGTGATGCCAGCCTTCGAGGACCCCGCCGGGTCTCCGTCGCCGGAGAAGCTCGTGCCGGGTGCGGACCGGCTACCCGAGCCGGGCGCCCTGCGGACGGGGAGCGGGCTGCGCGGGGTGCGCAACTCGCTGATGATGCTCGCCGCCCAGCTCTCCTCGCGGGTGCTGGCGCTCGGCTCGGTCATCGTGATCATCCACTCGCTCGGCTCCGGCGACTTCGGTCAGATGCAGACCGCGGTGACCTATGGGGCGATCGTCTCGGTGATCGCGGACCTCGGCCTGAGCACCCTCTACCTGCGCGAGGGTGCCCGCCGCCCCGAGCAGCTGAGCCGGTACCTGGACAACATGCTGTCGCTCCGGATCCCGCTCCTCGCCCTCGCCATCCTCGTGTTGACGGGGGCCCTCTGGCTGCTGGGACTGCACTCCCTGGTCGTCGCCTCCGCGGCGCTCCTGGTCGGCTCCGGGCTGCAGCTCCTGCTGCGCAACAGCTTCTACGCACTCCAGCGCGTCAAGTTCGTGGCCCTCGAGATCATCCCCGAAGCCCTGATCCTGCTCGGGCTGGTGGTGTTCGGCGCGGTCAAGGATCTCGGCACCGCCTACTTCATCTGGGCATACACCTTCAGCTACCTGGCCGCCGCCCTCTACTTCGCAGTGGCGCTGGTCACGACCGGTGCCTGGCGCCCGCAGTGGAGATTCGAATGGGGTCTGATCCGCCCGTGGATGGTGATGACCGTGCCGCTCGCCGTGAGCTACGTCTTCACGACGGTGTACTGGCAGATCGACGTCCCCATCCTCCAGCACTTCGGGCCGTCGACCCCGACCCACTGCCCGACTCTGACCAGCCTCAGCTACTGCGAGGTGGGCTGGTACCAGGCGGCCTACAAGCCGTTCCAGGCGCTGCTCGTCATCCCGTTCGCGCTCCGCACCGTCGTCTTCCCGCTGCTCGCCGTGTACCACCGTGAGGCGCCGGAGCGGCTCGTGGTGGCGGTCCAGAAGTTCTTCAAGGCGCTGGTCGCGCTCGGCCTGCCGGCGTCCATCGGGGTCATCGTGCTGGCCGACCAGTACACGTCGCTGTTCACCCTGCCCGCCCAGGCGTCCCCGTCACTGCGGCTGCTCGGCGTGACCATCGTCTTCATGTTCGCGGACAACGCCAATGCCACCGGGCTGCTCGCGATGGACCGGCAGCGCACCTACGCGTGGATCGTGGGGGCCGGCCTGGTGCTCAACGCCGTCCTCAACGCGGTGCTGATCCCGGTCTTCGAGGCCCTGCACCCGGGAAGCGGCTACCTGGTCACCAGTGCCAGCACCGCGGCCACCGAGATCGGTCTCGTGGTCATGGGCCTGATCGTGCTCCGGCATCTGCGGGTGAGCGTGCCGGTCTTCCGGCTCAGCTGGCGCATCGTGCCCCCCGCCCTGCTGATGGGCGGATTCCTGCTGCTCGTGCACCCCGAGGGCCGGATCGCCACCGTCGGCTACACGCTGGTGGCGGGAGCCATCTACCTGGCCGCGCTCTGGCTCATGCGTGCCGCCGACCCCGACGAGCGGCAGCTGCTGCGCCGCGCCCTGCAGCGGAGCTGAGCCGCCGTCAACCCGCGCCCGGGAAGAGAGCTGTGCGCAAACGGGCGGCGCGGCCCAGGGGCCGGCGATGCGGCCTACGGGCCGGCGACGGAGGCCGCGGGGGTGGGCGTGGCCACGTCGGTGGGCGGCGCCGACGGCGGGGTCGCGGCGTTGGAGGGGACGTCCTGCCCGCCCGGGACGAACTCCGACCAGGGCATCTGCCAGTCGCCCTCGCCGTCCGAGTACGAGGCCTCCAGCACGCTGCCGACCACCTGCACCGGGTCGCCGACCTGGCTCCAGCTGTAGTAGGTGACGGCGTTGGCGGTGCTCAGGTTGATGCAGCCATGGGAGCTGTTGGTATCGCCGTACGGGTAGAGGCTGCAGCTGTTGCCGTAGCAGACCCACGGGGCCGCGTGGATGAAGTACCCGTCCGCGGAGACCGCGGTGTCGTCGTACACCGCCTCGTTGTAGGTGTCGGAGGGATTGCCGCCGCAGGCCGCCGGGGTGTGGAAGGTCTGGCAGGAGTTCATCTGCACGACCGGGGTGTGATAGAGGACCACCAGGATGCCGCTGATGGTGTCGTAGCCGGGCTTGCCGGTGTTGGTCGGCCAGGTTTCCAGGAGCTGCCCGGTGGTCGCCGAGTCGCCGTCGTAGACCTGCATCTGGCGGGTCTGGGTGTTGACCACGGTGAGGTGAGCGGCGCCGATGCTGAAGCTCTCGCTCCAGTTGCCGAGCCCCCAGTAGCCGTTGCCCGCGTCGACCCCGTTGAGGTCGGCGTCGACGGTCACCTGGGTTCCGGTCGTCCAGTAGTTCTCGGGCCGGTAATGCACGTCCTGGTCGTCGAACCAGTACCATCCGCCGGGCTGCGACGGGTTGCTCACCACCGCGATATGGGCGATGATCCCGGGCTGATCCGCGACCGGTATCGGCGTGTTGAACTCGAGCTCGATCGGCATCGCCACCCCGACCGTCTCGCCGTTGCTGACGTACAGCACGGTGGTCAGCAGCCGCTTGGCGCTCGTGATGGTGTGGAAGGCGGAGGTGGCGACGGTCTCGCCCCCGGCGGCGCTCACCGCCGTGGCGGTGACCGTGTAGGCGGCGTTGAGGGCGAGGCCACCCGCGTAGGTCCACTGCGCGCCGCCGTCGGAGGTGGTCCAGGAGAGGGCATCGTCGTCGCCGTTCTCGGTGACCGCCACCTGGCTCACCGCGGCGTTCTGGGCGGTCACCTGGATGGTCGCGTCCAGGCCGACCCCGGTCGACCCGTCGGCGGGCGTCACCGTGAGCGAGGGCGGGCCCGAGACGGTCAGCTGATGCCCGGGCGAGGCGGCCGGCGTCGGAGGGGCGGTAGTGCTCGGCGAGGCCGCCGGGGCCATGCTGCAGCCGGCCATGGCGACCGCAACCACTCCGAGGGCGATCACCCACCCGCGGCGCCCCGGGGTGGAACGCGCCACTCGTCTCACGGCACGGCGTCCGGGGTCTGGGATGGGTCTGCCCTCACGGGTGGCCTCCTGACGCGACCTGCTTGCCTAGGTTAACGCCGCCGGTCCGCCCGCCGGTTACCCGCAACTGGCCGAGGCGCCTCGGCTGCGCAGGAATCAGACCAATCGTTCCAGGATCATCGCCATCCCCATGCCGCCGCCCACGCACATGGTCTCCAGCCCAATCTGCCCCCCGGCCGTCTGGAGCCCGTTGAGCAGGGTGCAGAGGATCCGCGCCCCGGTCATGCCAAAGGGGTGTCCCAGGGCGATGGAGCCTCCGTGGGGGTTGAGCCGGTCGTCGAAGGGGTCGATGCCGAGACCGCGGGCGGCGGGGATCACCTGGGCGGCGAATGCTTCATTGATCTCCACGACGTCGACGTCATCGATCGTCATGCCGGCCCGGGCCAGGGCCTGTCGCGATGCGTCGATCGGCCCCAGCCCCATCCGTTCGGGCTCCAGGGCCGAGAGGCCGGTGGAGACGATCCGTGCCAGGGGCCGGATGCCGAGGTCCCGTGCCCGGCGGTCGCTCATCACGACCACCGCCGCCGCCCCATCGTTGAGCGGGCACGAGTTGCCCGCGGTGACTCTGCCACCCGCCCGGAAGGCGGGTTCGAGCGCCGCCAGCTTCTCGAGCGAGGCGTTGCGGCGCGGGCCGTCGTCCGCGGTCATCAGGCGGCCGTCGGGGAGCGGCACGGGCACGATCTCGCGATCAAAGAACCCCCCGTCCTGCGCTGCCACCGCGCGCTCCTGGGAGCGCAGCCCGAAGCGGTCCATCTCCTCGCGGGAGACCCGCTCGTGCTCGGCGACGATCTCCGCCGTCTCGCCCATCTGGATGTAGATGTCGGGGTAGCCACTCCGGTTCTCGGGCTCGAGCCGCGGGTTGCGGCACGAGGGGATGTCGCTCGTGCCGTGCTGGTACCGGGTGGTCGACTCCACCCCCACCGAGAGGAACACGTCTCCCTCTCCGGCGCGGATCGCGTGCGCCGCCATCCGGGTGGACTGCAGGGAGGAGGCGCAGTACCTGGTCACGGTGGTCCCTGGCACATCGAGCCTGGCCAGAATGGAGACGATCCGCCCGAGGTTGAATCCCTGCTCGCCCCCCGGCAGACCGCATCCACAGATGAGGTCGTCGATGCTGCCGCGGTCGAGCGCGGGCACCCGGTCCAGCACCCTCTCGACCACCAGTGCCGCTAGGTCGTCGGGACGCCAGTCGACGAGCGAACCCTTGAAGGCGCGGCCGATGGGGGAGCGGCCGCAGGCGACGACGACGGGCTCAGGCATCGCTCCCGGCCGGTCCGGCGAGGGCCATCGCCTGCGCCAGCTGCGCCGGGCTGATGTTGGCCCCCGAACAGATCAGGGCCACCCGGCGTCCGCGGAGTCGCGGAGCGATGGCCGGGTCCAGCGCGGCGGCCAGTGGGGCCGCGCCGGCCGGCTCCACCAGGGTCCGGGTCTTCTCGATCATCAGTCGGGTGGCCCGGAGCAGCTCCCCGTCATCGATGGCCACGAAGTCGGTGAGCAGCTCGCGCATGATCCGCTGGGGCAGTTCGAAGGCGGCGCCGGTCGCCACCCCCTCGGCGGTCGTGGTGTTGGGCCGCTCCAGCATCGCGCGCTCCCGCCACGAGTCGTGGGCCGCCGGCGACTGCGCCGACTGCACGCCGATCACCTGGATGGTGGGTTTCACCGCCTGGGCCACGATGCAGGCGCCCGACGCTCCCGTGCCGGCCCCGACCGGGACCAGGATCACGTCGATGTCGGGCTGGTCCTCGAGCAGCTCCAGGGTGGCGGTCGCGACGCCCGCGATCAGGTGGGGTTCGTTGCCGGTCTGGATGTAGCGCAGCCCGCGCTGGGTGGCGAGCGCCTCGCAATGTGCGCGGGCCTCCTCGAAGGCCCGGCCGGCGAAGATCACCTCGGCTCCGAGGTCGCGAATCGCCTCCACCTTCACGGGGTTGGCGTGCTCCGGCACGCAGACGGTGGCGGCGATGCCGAAGAGACGCGCGCCGTACGCGACCGACTGGCCGTGGTTGCCGGTGGAGGCGGTGATCACACCGCGCTCCCGGGTCTCCGGGTCGAGCCGGCTGGCCAGGTTGATCCCGCCCCGCACCTTGAAGGCGCCGGTGGGGAGGAGGTTCTCGTGCTTGACCCAGACCTCGGCACCGACCATCCGGTCGAGGGCCGGGTAGGTGCGGAGCGGGGACCGCGGCAGGTGGTCGCGGATCCGGGTGCGGGCGGCCAGGACGTCGGCGAGGGTCGGGGGCTGCAACTCCATCATCGCGAAGGTACCAGCCCGGCGCCCCGCGACGCCGACGCCGGAACAGCGCCGAGCGGGGGCTCAGTCGAGGGCGGCGCGCAGGAACTCGAAGGAGGCGTCGGCGACCTCTTCCCATCCGTCCTGGTTGCAGATGAAGTGGCTGCGGCCGGGGAAGGCATGGAAGCGTGTCAGGCCGGCTGCGGGGCGGTACCGCCGTGCGTTGCGTCGCACGGCGGGCAGTGGGCAGAGGTGGTCGCTGTCTCCGGCGATCATCAGCAGCGGCACGTGCTGGCGCCGGAAGTGGATCCGGCCACTCCGGAGCAGCGTGGTGCGCGGCACATTGCGACTCTCCGGGACGACGTAGTCCTCGAAGGCCCGGTCGCTCGCGGCGCGGCTCATGGTGTTGCAGAAGGTGTAGTGGAAGCGGGCCGGTGTCATGCTCACCGGCCGGTTGCCGGCGAGCGGGTTGACGTGGGGGAGGTTGGCCCGGAAGAAGTGCGGGTCGAGGGAGATCACTCCCAGCGCCGGCGCCGAGCTGACCGCGACGGCGGCGCGTACCAGCCCGTCGTTGACCAGCCGCTGGACGACCAGCCCTCCCACCGAGTGCCCGATGACGAGCGGGGGATCGGGGAGGCTGCCGATGACGTCCGCGTAGTGCTGCACCACCTGACCGAAGGTGAGCCGGCCGAGCCCCGGGTCCACGTGGCGGCGGAGCTCCGCAGGCTCCCCCTCGTGGTACGGCCAGGAGGGGACGGCGGTCTCGAACCCCGCCCCATGCGCCCGAGCCACCCACGGCTCCCAGCTCTTGGCATTCATGTACATGCCATGGGCGAACAGGATCGTGGGTCGCGCAGAAGCCATCGCCGGCCAATCTAGCACGGGGTGCCGGGACCGCCGGAGGAGGCCGGTGACGCGCGCCGATCCCGTTGCCAGTGCTTGGATTAATCTGGTGGAAGCCCACCCCGGGGAGCGGCCGCCCACGAGAGCCATCCGCGCCCTCCCGCGCAGCCCACCCAAGGGAGAATCCCATGACCCCACCCTTCGAGACGGTGCGATCGGCTGACGGCACCACGATCGCGATGGAGCGGAGCGGCGCCGGCCAGCCGGTGGTCCTCGTCGGGGGCGCCTTCAGCAACCGCGCCGGTGCGGTCGGTCTCGCGCAGGTCCTGGCCCCGCATTTCACGACGGTGACCTACGACCGCCGCGGTCGCGGTGACAGCGGAGACTCCGGCCATTACGCCGTCGAGCGGGAGATCGAGGACCTGACGGCGGTGATCGAGAGCGTGGGCGGGCGGGCCGGCGTCTTCGGCCACTCCTCCGGGGCCATCCTCGCCCTGCAGGCCGCCGGCGCCGGCGCGCCGATCCGCGGCGTGGTGGCCTATGAGCCGCCCTACATCCCCGACGGGTTCGCCCGCCCCGCGACTGACCTGGCCGGCCGGCTGCGCGCCCTCATCGCGCAGGACCGCCGCGACGATGCCGTCGCCCTCTTCCAGACCGAGGCCATCGGGCTCCCGGCGCAGGTGGTCGCGGGCCTTCGGGTGACGGAGATGTGGCCGGGGCTGGTCGCCCTCGCCCACACCCTGCCATACGACGTGGAGATCACCGGTCCGGGGAACGTCCTGCACCCCGATCGCCTGGGGGCGATCCCGGTGCCCACCCTGGTCATCGTCGGGACGGCGAGCCTGCCCTGGATGCTCCCGGGCACCCGGGCCACGGCGGTAGCGATCCCGGGGGCCCGCCACCTGGAGCTGCCCGGCGAGGATCACGGCACCCCTCATTCCCACCCCGCGGTGCTCCTGCAACCCCTGCTCGACTTCTTCGCCTGACAACCTCCGCCCCGGATCGGGGCGCCTCGTGACCGGATCTCGACCCGATCCTGACCGGGAGACGTCGACGGACGTTTGGGCCCTGGAGGATGATGGGCGGGTCACATCCGACTCTGCCAGGCTGAGGAGTCCGCCAATGGCTCGCCCGATCCAGAGCACCATGCAGGAGGTGCCGCTCACCATCAGCGACATCTTCCGGCGCGGTCAGACCCTCTTCCCGGGCAGTCAGGTGGTGACGTTCGAGGGGGACACCTCGCGCCGAGCCGACTTCACCGAGGTCTCCGAGCGGGTGGCCCGCCTCGCCGCCGGGCTCCGCTTCCTCGGCATCAAGCCGGGCGATCGGGTGGGAACCTTCTGCTGGAACCACCAGGAGCACCTCGAGGTCTACCTCGCTGTCCCCTGCCTCGGGGCGGTGCTGCACACCCTCAACGTCAGGCTCTCGCCGGCGCAGCTCGCCTTCACCATCAACAGCGGCGGTGACCGGGTGGTGATCGTCGACGCCGGGCTGACGCCGCTCTTCGCCGCCATCCGGGGACAGCTGACCACCGTCGAGAAGGTCGTGGTCGTGGGCAGCGCCGACATCTCGGGACTGGGCGCGGTCGTCGACTACGACCAGCTGCTCAAGGGCTCGGCACCGCTCCGGGATTGGCCGGTCCTCGACGAGAAGCAGCCGGCGGCGATGTGCCACACGACCGGCACCACCGGTGATCCCCGCGGGATCGTCTACAGCCACCGCTCGGTCTGGCTGCACTCCCTCGCGACCGTCGCCGACTTCGCCCTCAACGAGAACGATCGGATCGGCCTGATGGTCCCGATGTTCCACGTCAACGGCTGGGGGATGCCCTACGCGGCGTTCATGTGCGGCGCCGACCTGCTCCTCCCGGAGCGGTTCCTGCAACCGCGGCCGCTCCTCTCGTTCGTGGTGCAGGAGCAGCCCAACGTCATCGTCGGCGTGCCCACCATCTTCCAGGGGCTGCTGATGGCTGGCCAGGAGGCCGACGCAGAGCTCAGCTTCGCCCGCCTGGGGATCTGCGGTGGCGCGGCGGTGCCGGCCTCCCTGATGCAGGCGTACCAGCCGTGGTTCCCGCTCATCCAGGCGTGGGGGATGACCGAGACCTCGCCGCTCGGCCTGGTCTCCATCCCACCCCGGGGGGTGGTCGAGGGCGACTCCTCCTACTGGCACTACCGGGCAAAGACCGGCCGGCCGGTGGCGGGCGTCGAGCTGCGCCTGATCGGGGACAACGGGGCACCGCTCCCGTGGGACGGTCAGACCGTGGGCGAGGTCGAGGTGCGCGGGCCGTGGATCGCGAGCTCCTATCTCGGGGGCGCGGACCGCGAGCGCTTCCACGACGGCTGGCTGCGCACCGGCGACGTCGGGACCGTGGACGAGCTCGGCTACGTCCAGATCACCGACCGGACCAAGGACATCATCAAGTCCGGCGGGGAGTGGATCAGCTCGGTGGAGCTGGAGAGCGAGCTGATGGCGTACCCCGCGGTGGCGGACGTCGCCGTGGTGGGCATCCCCGACGAGCGCTGGGGGGAGCGCCCGCTGGCCGTGGTCGCCTTCCGACCGGGCCAGACGGCCGACCCCGAGGATCTGCGTCAGTTCCTGACCGGGAAGGTGCCCTCCTTCTGGCTCCCCGAGTCGTGGGCCATCGTCGTCGCCATCCCCAAGACCTCGGTGGGCAAGCAGGACAAGAGGGCGATCCGGCAGCTCCAGGCCGAGGGCAGGCTGGAGGTCCGCCGCCTGGTGCGCGTCGAGGCCGTCTGGGCCGACAAGCTCGGGGTGACCAAGGGCCGCCGGTAGCGGCCATAGCGACTGCCGCGCTGTCGGAGCGGGGGAGGGGCGGGGGTGGTGCTGCGCTCCGGCACGGGCGTCGGCACGCCCTGACTGGCGTGCCGCGTCCTTTGCTCGGCGGCGTTGCAACCGCCGCCTGCGCAAAGCCTGAGCTGCGCACGCACCCCCGCCCCTCCTTCATGCCGAGGGCCGCACGGGTACGAAGCGAGGATCGCGCGGCCTCGCGGTCCGCGCTGACGCGTCGGGAACGCGCGCCGTCGGGCACTACACTTCCTGTCCAGTGCCCGACTCTCCGTCCGGTCTCCCCGATGACCCGCCGGCGCTCCGCGCGGCCGACCTCGGAGGCGATCCCTTCGCCGCCTTCCGGACGTGGCTCACGCTGGCGCGCGAGAGCGGGGAGGAGGCCGCCGACGCGATGGCGCTGGCCACCACCTCGGCTGCGGGCGTGCCGTCGGTGCGCATGGTCCTCCTCCGCGGCCCCGATGACAGGGGTCTCACCTTCCACACACACCGCCTGAGCCGCAAGGGAGGCGAGATCGCGGCCGTGCCCCGGGCCGCGATCGTCCTGCACTGGACACGACCGTTCCACCGGCAGGTCAGGGTCGAGGGGCGGGTGGAGGCGCTGGAGGATGAGGCGTCCGATGCGTACTTCCACAGCCGCCCAGTGGGTGGACGCCTCTCCGCATGGGCCTCACCGCAAAGCCAGGTGGTGGCCAGCCGAGCCGAGCTGGAGCGGCTCTGGGAAGTTGCGCGACACCGCTTCCCGGACGACGAAGCCATCCCGCGACCTCCGAATTGGGGCGGTTACCGGCTGGTCCCCGACGTCTTCGAGTTCTGGCAGAGCCGCCGGGACAGGCTCCACGACCGGATCCGTTTCCGCAGGCTCGGGGACAGCTGGATGCGCGAGCGGCTCGCTCCGTAGTTGCGTCGCCCGGTTGGGGACGTGGCCAGGGCGTGTCGACGCCCGTGCCGGAGCGAACCACCACCCCCGCTCCTCCGCGCCGGACAGCCTCCTACGCGACCCCCGCCGCCTCCAGGCCGACGTGGTGGAGGAGGCCGTTGCTCGACACGCCCGCCCCGCCCACCGGGGAGTCGGCGCTGCGGTCGGTGAAGCGGCCGCCCGCCTCCTCGACGATGAGGGCCAGGGCGGCGAAGTCCCAGAGGTTGGCCCGCGACGACCAGCCGATGTCGGCCGTGCC
>Ga0181520_10003404_pt1 | contig 28036 bp, 22 predicted proteins | sample PEATcosm2014_Bin_29_FD_132451 | JGI IMG/M metagenome (GOLD analysis project Ga0181520, IMG submission 132451) | Peatland microbial communities from MTU Mesocosm Facility, Houghton, MI, USA - PEATcosm2014_Bin02_30_metaG | ecosystem: Environmental > Terrestrial > Soil > Wetlands > Peat | place...
GCCGCATCGATGCCGCGCAACGCTGCCTCCAGCGGAATGCCTGCATCGCGCCACGTCTCAATCAGTGCCCAGTCCAGCGTCGAGAGCAACAGCAGCGCCCCGCGCCGACGCTGAAAGCGCTCCTCGATCTCGGTAAAGTAGTTAAAGTAGTTCAGCACGCCCTGCGCCTCAATGCGCTTTGCCGCGCGGCTTGGCCACACGGTTGCGCTCATAGAGGATCAGCAGTCCATCAAGCGTAAGCATGTCGTCGATCTCGGCGATGTAGCGCGAGTCCTCGGAGATCTGCCGCGCCAGTCCGCCCGTCGCGATCACCTTCGGCAGCGCGCCAAGCTCCGCAATGATCCGCTCCAGAATGCCATCCACCAGACCGATGTAACCGTAATAAAGCCCAGTTTGCAGATGCGTGACCGTGTTAGTGCCGATGACCTTGGCGGGGCGCTTGATGTCTACGCGACTGAGGCGCGCAGCGTGTGAGAAGAGCGCATCGGCGCTGATGCCGAGGCCCGGAGAGATAGCCCCGCCCAGGTACTCGCCCTTCGCAGAGATCACATCGAATGTCGTCGCCGTGCCGAAGTCCACGACGATGCACGGGCCGCCATAACGCTCAAAGGCGGCGATGGCGTTGACCAGCCGGTCCGCGCCCAGTTCCGTGGGATTATCCACCAGCACCGGCATTCCGGTCTTGATTCCGGGCTCGACAAAGATGGGTTGTAAATGGAAGTAGGTCTCACAGACCTGACGCAAGGTGCCTTCGACCGGCGGCACTACCGAAGAAATGATGATGTGGTGCACCTGGCTCGGTGACATGCCATGCATCTCGAAGAGATTGACGAAGAGCACTCCGTACTCGTCGGCAGTCTGCGAACGGTGCGTAGTGACGCGCCAGTGCGCCGTCAACTCGGGCTTCTCCCCTTCGAGCCGATAGATGCCCAGCACCGTATTCGTATTGCCCACATCAATCGCTAACAGCATGGCAATCTTTTTCCATCTCCTCGAACGATTGGGTGCCCCACTCTCGCCGCGTTGTTGTTTTCGCGGCCAGGATGGGAAGCCAGCAGCCTAACTCTCCACGCTTCGGATTCCACCGGTCTGAACCGTAATCAATCCACCTTCGGTCCGCACCAACAAAAAACCGTGCTCGTCCAGTCCCGCCGTAACTCCCGTGCAAGCCTGCGGGCCATGCACTTCGACCTGCCGGCCGCGAATCCATGTCGAGCCCGCTTCGAGGCGCGCGGGAATCGTCGCCAACGCCTCTGGATTGCACAACCCAGCCGTCTCGCGCTCCAGCGATTCTAGCAGGGAGACGAGCAGAGGCTGCCGCGAAATGCAGCGCCCGCACTCCAGATCGAGCGAAGTGGCAGGTGTCGATAGCCCGGGATCAAAGGCTCGCTGGTGAACGTTGATGCCGATGCCCACCACGGCAAAACCGGCCATTTGGCCATCAATCTTCGATTCGACGAGGATGCCCCCAACTTTGCGAGGGCCGATCAGCAGGTCGTTGGGCCAACGGAGATCGACTGCGAGCCCGGCGACCGCTCGAATCGCTTCGGTTGCGGCCAGTCCAGCAGCCAGCGGAAGCAGTGGCAGGCGTGTGGCAGGAATCGCCGGCCTCAGCAGCACGCTTACATAAAGCCCTTCGCCCGCAGCCGATTGCCAGTCATGGCCCCCGCGCCCGCGCCCCGCCAGTTGCTCATCGGCAAAATAGACCGCTCCCTGCGGTTCACCGCTGCGGGCAGCATCGAGAGCATCGCTGTTTGTCGAGTCCGTGACCGGAGCGAAATGCAGCTTGCCTGCAAAAATTGTGCCGGCCAGCGCAGCCTCGAGCGCGCCCAGTTCGTACAAATCCGGTGACACATCGCGCACTGCTAGGCGATCTCCGCTTCGATGCGCATGGAGATGTCGGCGGCTTTGGCCGAGTGGGTCAGCGCGCCCACGCTGATAAAGTCCACGCCGGTCTCGGCATAAGCGCGAATGTTTTCGAGCACGATGCCACCAGAGGCCTCAGTGGGAATCCGATGCGGCTCTTGTTTGTCCGCCGTTTTTCGAATGCGATCCACGGACTGCTTCACCTGCGCAGGCGTCATGTTGTCCAGCAGAATTGCCTCTGCGCCAAACTTGAGAGCCTCTTCAAGCTCCTTTGCCGACCGCGCCTCCACTTGCACGCGCTGGCCCTTCTTGCGGCGCTCCAAAGCTTGCGTGAGCACCTTGGGCAACCCGCCGCCGAGCGAGATATGGTTGTTTTTGATCAGAATGCCGCTGGCCAGGTCGAGGCGATGATTCGTTCCACCGCCGCACTGCACGGCGTATTTCTCAAGAGCCCGCAGCCCTGGCACCGTCTTGCGCGTGTCGAGCACATGGGCGTGTGATCCTTCAATGGCATCGACGAATCGCCGCGTCAGCGTGGCGATGCCGCTCAGGTGCTGCATCAAGTTCAGGATGACGCGCTCGCAACTCAGCAGCACGCGTGCGTTGTGGCGAATCACGGCCAGCACCTGTCCGTCATGGACCCGCACGCCGTCGAAGATCTCCGGGTGGCTGATGACCTCGAAACGCCTTTGTGCAAAGGCACGCTTGTCGAGGCGAGCGTAGATCTCAAGCAGCCGCGGCACTGCGCCCAGTCCGCAAACCACCATCTCCTGCCGCGCAATGATCGAGCCTGTTGCCTGCAGCGCAGAGTCGATGGTGAGGTTGGTCGTGATGTCGCCGGCTGCCTTGTCTTCGATCAAGGCTCGCTCCAGCAATCCGTCAATGCTGCTACTCTTCCAGTCCATGGTTCCTTTTCCCGCTTACGGATTCGCTTGAGGCTTTTGACTCAATAAGAAGTCATAGATAACTTTTTTGACGCTGTCATCGATCTGTGTAGAAAGTGAGCAGAAGCTGACCCCGTTGCTTCGGGTGATCTGAAGCTCGTAACTTGGCTGGCCGCTGGAGATTCCCCCCATAAACTTTTGCCAGGAACTCTGCTTTCCGCCTTTGTTCCGGTCAAAGAGGTTGATCTCTCCCAGATCGGTATACCAGAGGACAGATATATTGTGACGTGAGTCGCGCATCATGATTCCACGACTGGCCAGGAGAAGGAATTGAGAGTAGGTGGCGTTCGACCGGTTGCCGCCCAGATCGACAATCGCCAGTGCCAAGCCGAGCTTTCCCAGGTGGGGGGTGACCATCTCTTCAATCTGCGGAGTAAACTGTTTCGTCGTCAGGCAGCCATGCGCATCGCCAAACGAGATGAGCGGCGCCGCTTCCTCTTTTGGCTGAACGACAATGCGTTCCACCGGCACTTCAGCGGCGGCTGAAACCGTGTTGTGCTCCTTTAGTTCCCGATAAGCAACCTGGAGCTGCTTGAAATGCTCTTCAGCATCCGCGCGCAAGCTGGCGTAATTTTCATATAGATCGGGATGCCACTGTTTGACCCCTTCCCGATAGCCATCCTCAATCTCTTGTTCCGAGGGCGCCCCAAACATGAAGCCAAGCGTTTTGTAGTGCTCCCGGCAACGTGCGCAATCGCAAGACATAGCTAGCCTTCTTTCTTCAGGTTCTCCAGTGCGGCACGCGCCTTTTCGAGCAACAGCCGCGTCTCTGTTTCCTGCTTTTTGAGTCCCTCGACGATGTGAGCCGGAGCTTTGGCCAGGAAGCTCTCGTTCCCTAACTGCCGCTCAGCGGAGGATAGACCTTTTTCATACTTCGCAATGTCTTTTGTCAAACGCTCGCGCTCGGCGGCTACATCGATGGTGCGCTCGTAGATCACGGCAACATCGAAGCTCGGCGTTGAGTGTTTTGAGACCCCATCGTCAATCTGCTCGACGAAGCGAATTTCGCTGATCCGAGCCAGCCGCTCGACGATAGACCGCGCTTCTGCGTTTCGACGAAATGGACCAAACACACCAGCATCAGTGAGTGCATCTTCAAGACGGCCGCTCACTTCGATTGGCGGAGCCGCCTTCTCTTCGACGCCGATCTCCTTGCGCAGGGCTCGGGTCTCAGAGATGAGGCTTTGAAGGAGGTTCATATCTATAAAATCCAAAGACACTTTCTCAGCAAACGCCGGATTCTCATCTGAGTCCATCTGTTATCTGGCTTCGCCCAGAGGGTATTTCATGAGTGCTATGGATTTTGCCGGAGGCTTGCCATCGTAGAGCGCGTGCCAGATCTCTTCAGTAAGGAACGGCATGAAGGGCGACAATAGACGTAGCGAAACCTCGAAGACTGAGACCAGCGTCGTCAGTGCGGCTGCGGTCTTGGCCCTGTCTGCGGTATCGCTAAAGTCAAGATTTAGTTTGATGATCTCTAGGTACCAGTCACAGAAGCAACCCCAAAAAAACTTATAGATGGCGTTGGCAGCATCGTCGTAACGGTAGCGTTCAAGAGAACGATTAACTTCTGTTGCAGTGGCGTGTAACTCAGCCACAATCCAGCGAGCTTCAAGTGGTGCATCATCAGCAACTACCGGCATCCCACCCAACGCGGCGGGATCAACCGTGATTCCAATCTCTGCAGCGCGATCCACATTCATGAAGAGAAACCGGGCCGCATTCCAGATCTTATTGGCAAATGCGCGGTAGCCCTCGGTGCGGGCCACATTGAATGCAATGTCTGTGCCAGGCGAGGCCATCGAGGCAAGAGTGAACCGGACCGCATCCGTCCCATACTGTTTAACAATTTCTATGGGATCGACGACGTTGCCCTTGGTCTTCGACATCTTCTCGCGGTTGGCGTCGCGCACCAATGCGTGAATGTAGACCTCGCGGAAGGGCACTGAATCCGCAAGCGACCGCTGGCTGCCATCGGGCATTGCGACATCGCCCGAAAACCAGCAGCCAAACATGATCATGCGCGCAACCCAGAAGAAGAGAATGTCGAAGCCTGTAACCAGGAGATTCGTGGGGTAGAAGGCGTCGAAGTCTCCGCGATTCTCTTGAGTGATATTCGGCCAGCCGAAGACCGAGACCGGCAGCAGACCCGACGAGAACCACGTGTCCAGAACGTCGGTCTCTTGCGTGATCTTCTCTGAGCCGCAGTGAGCACATGCCGCAGGGTCTTCACGGGCGACGGTCATCTTATGACAATTCGCACAGTGCCAGGCGGGTATGCGATGACCCCACCAGAGCTGGCGCGAGATGCACCAGTCGTGAATGTTTTCCATCCACTCCAGGTAGACCTTCTCATACTGCTCCGGAACGATGTGAATCGCTTTATTGCCCTGTGCGTCCGGCTTGACCGCCGCAATGGCCTTGTCTGCCAGCGGCTGAATCTTGATGAACCATTGCGTCGAAAGTCGCGGCTCCACAGTAGTCTTACAGCGGTCGCAGTGACCTACATTATTCGTGTGATCTTTGATTCCGGCCAACAGGCCTTGCTCTTCCAGATCGGCAACAATCCGCTTGCGCGCAGCGTAGCGGTCAAGTCCGGCATACGCGCCGCCTTCAGCGTTGATGCGGCCTTCGGCGTCCATGATATTGATCGACGGCAGATGATGGCGCTCACCAAGCGCAAAGTCGTTGGGATCGTGCGCGGGAGTTACCTTCACCGCGCCAGTGCCAAAGTCGCGGCTGACCCACTCATCAAGAATGATTGGGATCTCGCGGTTCATCAGCGGCAGGCGAAGCTTCTTGCCGTGCAGGTGGAGATAGCGCTCGTCTTCGGGATGAATGGCGACGGCTACATCTCCGAGCATCGTCTCCGGACGAGTCGTGGCGACAGTTAGATATTCGCCGCTATCTTTACCGTCTTCGCCGACGACTGGGTAGCGAATCTCCCACAAGTGACCTTTCTGTTCCTCGTGGACTACCTCAAGGTCGCTGATCGCGGTTTGGCAGCGGGGGCACCAATTCACGATATATGCGCCGCGATAAATCAGACCCTGCTCGTGCAGGCGGACGAAGGCCTCGCGCACGGCAACCGACAACCGCTCGTCCATCGTGAAGTATTCGCGCTGCCAATCAACCGAGGCTCCGAGCCGCTTCATCTGCCCGAGAATAGCGCCGCCGTAGTGGCGTCTCCACTCCCAGACGCGCTCGACAAAGGCCTCGCGGCCGAGCTGCTGGCGCGACTTGCCCTCGGTAGCGAGCTGCCGCTCCACCAGCATCTGTGTCGCGATGCCTGCGTGGTCAGTGCCAGGCACCCACAGCACGCGGTCGCCGCGCATGCGTCGCCAGCGGATCAGGATGTCGCTCTCCGCGTGCTCGAACATGTGCCCCATGTGCAGGTTCCCCGTTACATTGGGCGGCGGCAGCAACATGGTAAAGCTGTCGCCATGAGAGGCGGTATCGTTGGCCGGTGTGGGCTGCGCGAAGAGCTTCTCGCTCACCCAGTATTCGGCCCAGTGATCTTCAATGGCGGCGGGGTCGTAGGCTTTTGGCAGGTCGTGAGGCATAGGGGTTCTAGTGTTCGAGCCCCCGATGGTCTGCGCCGAGCCCTCTTGCGGCAAGGGTTTCAAGCGAGGGGACCATCCCTCACTTTACCAGATGAGGGGCGGGAAGCAACGCTCCGCTGGCCCGGGATGACTCCTGCCCCAAGCCACTAAAAAAGCCGGGGACCATGGCATTGGTAGCCCATGGTCCCCAAATGATGACTTGCCAAACTTCCCTAGAAAAAGAGGGATACTATCTTTCGCCTCCGAAGCTATAGCGCAAGCCGCCGGTATAGGTTGGCTTGTAGTATTCGCGCTGGTTCACGAATTGAGTGCTGCCCTGGTAGTAGCCGAAGACCTCGTTGTTGAGATTGAGGCCAACCACTTTGGCGGTCAAGCCGCGCCAGATGCGATAGCTGGCCTGGGCATCGACCTGATAGTGAGTCAAGGTCCAGATGTCGCCTGTGGGGCCAGCGGGGCCAAGTTTGTTGACGTCAACACCCGCAACCAAAGCCGGTGAGAGGTAGCTGTACGAGAAGAGGCTCGCGCCGTCATAGGCAAGGCCGACGCGGGCAGAGAGGCGCTTGTTGTCATAGGAGGGGCTGATCTTCCATGTGCTTGGCGCTTGGTCGATCATGCGCGGCTGATCGAGGCGGAGCGGAAGGCCTTTTTCCTGCGAAGTGGTGTAGCTATAGTTAGCGTTGATGCCCAACCCGCTCAACACGCCTGGCAAGAAGCTCAGGTGCTGCTGATAGCTGGCTTCAAAGCCGTAGAGGTAGGCGTTCTGGCCATTCACAGTGATGTTGATCGAATCCCCAGGATAGTTCGCGATGGCTTGCAACTCCTCGGTCGGAACGGAACCCGCGGGAAGGCTGGCGACGTTCACGTTGCCAGCGATGGAGGTCGGAACTTGCGGAGCCGTCAACTGCTTGAAGAAGAAACCCGCCTGAATCATGCCCAGTGGATGCAGAGAGGTTTCGTAGAGCAGGTCGTAGTTGTTGGCGTGCTCGGGGCGCAGAGCCGGGTTACCGATGGAGACAGAAACGGGGCTAGCAGTGGAGTCTTCTGTCACGTAGGGGACCAGCTGATAAGGGGTTGGACGGGCTACGCCACGGCCGTAGACTGCGCGGAGAGCTGAGTTTGGAGTGAGAGCGTAGCGCAACTGTACGTTGGGCAGGATGTCCAAATAAGAAGGATTGTTCGTGATAGCGTTGACGACCCACTGCTCGGTGCTGCCGGTATACGATGCGATGCCACAGGTCTTGTAAGTCTTGTTGGTGTAGTAGCAGAGCGTATGACCGAGAGTGTCCATTTGGGTGTTTTCAAAGCGCAGGCCGGTCTGCACGTGCAGCTTGCCAAAGTCGATGGTGTTCATCATATATCCGGCGGTGATCTGTTCGACGAAGCTGAAGAGATTCGGAGCAGTATCACCCGCGGTTTTCACCGCATCCACATATCCGGAGATGCTTTGAGGAGCGCTTGGATTGGTGAGGTTCAAGACCTTGTTGAAGTCTGAAACAGGTCCGAAGTTACCACCAAAGTAGTTTCCACCGAAGTAGTCGGTGTTGTGGAAGGCGCTCTCGAGAGAGGTCATTGGGTTACCCAACGCTGCTCCCGATGTGTTGTCATAGACGGTCTCGGTGGCGTCCTGTGCCTTGTGGCCGTTAGTGAACTTGAAACCCATCTCGAATGTTCCGAAGTGCGAACCGGCGTTGTAGTTGCGGGCATATGAGGAGGCTGCGGTCAAATTGAGCTGGGAGTCCCTGCCGGTGGAAGTGGTCAGATCCTGGAGTACCCAGTTGGAGGCCACCAAAAGAGGCGAGCTAGCTGAGTTGTCGCAGTTGCCGAAGTGGGGATGATACGGATCTGCCGCGCCGGTCAGACTGTAGTCGCAGTTGGCACCCAATGATGGGCCAATCCAAGCGAAGTCGGCCTTGGGGTTGCCCGCCGAGTCAACTTCATAGGAGTAAGAGGAGGAGAGTACGGCCGTAAACCAGGACTTGGTGCTGAGGTGGCGTCCACCCAGGATGAGGGTTCCAACAGAAGCATTGGGACGCTTGCTCGAGGTGTAAAAAGCGGGAGCTTTCGCAGCCTTGGTGCTAAGTACGCCTGTGGCCGAGAGCACATGCGAGGTCGGAGAGTAATACCACTTGTCGCCCCAGTCCTTCAGGTCGGAGTAGATGCCGTTGGCAAAGAAGCTGGTGCTGTCATTCAGCTTGAAATCCGCGGCGCCGGACATTCCATAGCGGTAGCGATAGTAGCGATAATCGCGGATCGTGTTGTTGTCATAAAAGGGATCGGCAAGGGTGGACAGCGGGTCGAGCTTGGGTTGGAAGTTGTCGATGCCGCGGCCGTTGTAATCATAAGCACTATTGAGCAGGAGGCCGAAGCGCTTGGTCGCGCCGAAGCGCCTTCCCGCAGTGATTCCCTCGGCGTTCGAGGCGCGGCCATTCAGAATGTTGGTGTAGCCACCGTCCACAAATGCATCAACGGTCGGGCGCTCACCGGCGGTCTTGGTGCGAACATTTACCGATCCGCCGATGCCGTCTGCATCGATGTTGGCGGAGAGGGTCTTATTGAGTTCGATCGCGTCGATCATCGACGAGGGCAGCACGTCCAGGCGAACCTCGCGGACGGTCGGCTCCGGAGCGGGGATGGTGATGCCATCGATAGTGACGTTGGTCAGGCGGGGCTCGGTGCCGCGCACCTGTACATAAACACCTTCGCCCTCAATGCGGTAGAGCGTAACGGAGGGCAGCCGACCAATTGCATCGGCGGCATTGGCGTTTGGCAGGCTGACGATCACCTCGGCCGGGAGCACCTGAAGGATGTTGTCAGCGTTGCGGGTCTCGTTAATGGAGTCTGCCTCGCCGTGAACGCGCTCGGCGGTGACCACGATCTCTTCATTCGGGGAAGCGACGGGGAGCTTGATCTCCAGGTTCTTCGTCTGGCCGGCGGCCAGTTCAACCGGGGTCTCTGTCGACTTGAAGCCGACGAACGAAACCGCCAGGGTATAGGTTCCAGCCGGAACCGCGGGCAGCGTGAATTCTCCTTGATCGTTTGTCACGCCAATTGCTTTCAGCGGTTGCAGTTCGACTCGCGCTCCTTTGAGAGCGGCTCCGGCGCTGTCTACGACCGATCCGGTGATGATCCCCTTCGTTGCCTGGCTCCAGCCGGATTGCGCGCAGATTAGCAACAGAAGTGAGAATAAAAATGGCAAGCGTTTCATATGGTCTCCTCGCGCAGACAGAAATCGGTTCGCTGCACGAGCAGGGGGATGCTCGGCGCCTCAAGAGGCATGTCTCTGGCTGGCTACAGGGAGAATCCTAGTGATTCTTATTAAATGTTCGTTAACGGCAGTGTGAATTCTTCCTAAGATTGAGCGCTCTGATGAATTGCATGACTAGAAGGCGGCGCGGCTACATGGACTTGAGACTGGCTTGTATTCATAGGCACCAAGAGCCGCCCAACGGGCGGCTCTTGGCATTGCATTGGAGACGTTGAGAACGTCTATTAGAAGGGATTTAGCTTGGAGAGCCCCTTCTTCTTTTTCTTTTTGCTCGATGATTCGTCGGACAGATCGGCCTTATGTTTCTTTTCGTCGGCGGGATTCACACCCGTTGTCGGGTTCGAGCCAGGCTTGACGTCGTTGACCTGATCGGGAGCCTCGGCCGGCTTCTCAGCGGCGGGCACGGCGGTATTCACCGGACCCACAGCCTTAACCACGGCGCTTTGATCGGCGGCGGGCGCGCTCAAAATCTGTACGCCCACGCCGGTACCGCCCTCCGGTTTCTCAAGCTGCAAAGGCGCCTGGGAGGGCTGGTCGCTGCGAGGGGGCTCGTTGACGCCGGTGGGCGTGGCCTCTCCAATTGGCGCTGCGGCAGGCTTGCCGGCGTTGATGGCGTCGTTGATCAACGCCGCATTCTGTTTGGTCACATCGGGCGCCAAAGTGCGCATGGGATCATCCAGGCTGGGTTCGCCCACATGGACGGCCTCAACCACCGAAGGACCATGCTTGATTATGCCAAAGGTCTTGTCGGTGAATTGGATGCGCCGGCGGCTCTTCTCTTCGGCGTCATTTTCGGCAACCGCAGCCTCGGTCGGTTCAGGAACGGGCCTGTTCATAGCCACCAGCCGGTCGCGGGCATCTTCGACGCGCGGAGCCATGGGATAGCGGGTAATCACCTTGGCGTAGGCCTCAGCCGCGCGATCCTGGTAAGCGGCACGGAGACGTTCCTTAATAGCGCTGGGGATGTTGGGCTGGTTTTGAAAGAACCTGGCTTGACCGGCAAATGCATCGCCGATCCCGAGCAGGGCCTGGTCGCTCTTGGAGTAGAGCGGATAGGTATCGACCACGGTCTCGAGGCGTGCGATGGCGGCGGGGAAGTTTTCCCGTGTCCCGTAGTAGAGGCCGATCTGGGTTTCGCGCTCGGCCAGCACTTCCTGTACGTCGCGCAGCTTCTGCTTGGCGCGGGGCACCAGCGTCGAGTCGGGGAAGAGGTTGATCATCTTCCGGTACTCTTGCTCGGCCCGCTGAGCATTGTTGTATTCGCGGTCCGGCTTTTCCATCTGCTCGTAATAGATGTCAGCCACCTTCATCTGCGCCTCGGCTGCCTCCGGGGCATTGGGGAAGAAGGTAATGAAGTCCTGGTACTCGGCCTCGGCCTGGGTCAGAGCCGCCGTGCCGCCCTCCTTGAACCAACTGTCGCCCACGGCCAGCTTGGCGCGCATCCGGTACTCGGAGTCTGGATAGGTATTCAGCATGGTTTGCAGATCGAGCCGGCAGACGTCGAAGCGGCCCTTTTTCATGGCGACCATAGCCTTGTCGTAGAGCTCCTTGTCGGGCTGCTTGGAGTTCAATTTATCCAGCGGGTTGGCGCTCAGATCCTCGTTCTTTTTCTTTTTGGGCTTCTTTTCCCTGGCCTCGGCCGCAACTCCGCCCAGCAGCAGGGCTGCCAGAGCTACCGCGGCAATCTTCAACGTCAACCGGTTCATAATTCCTCGATGCTGCCGCAGCCCGTCGACAGGCCGCAAGCTTCTTGCTCAATGCTCTCGAATATCATCGTGCGAAATCAGACTACTCGCCCGCGGCCTCGCGAGCCGCCGCCAGCAGTGAGCGTGCGTCCTGCTCCGGATTCCCTGCTCCGAAGACAGCATTGCCCGCTACCAGAAGCTCCGCTCCCGCTTGGACGATGCGGGCCACGGTGTCGTGAGCCACGCCGCCATCCACTTCGATTCTAAATGCCAGCCCCAACTCTTGCCGCAAAGCTGCCAACCGGCGGATCTTGTCCAGCGAGAACTCAATAAAAGCCTGCCCGCCGAAGCCCGGATTCACGCTCATCACCAGTACATGGTGAAGCATGGGCAGAATGTCCGTGATTAAATCGACGCGTGTGGCCGGATTCAGCACGACGCCCGGCTTCATCCCGTGCTGGGCAATCAACTGGAGCGAGCGGTGCAGGTGGGGGCATGCCTCATAGTGGACGCTCACCCAATCCGCCCCCGCATCGGCAAAGGCTGGGATGAACTGATCGGCATTCTCGATCATCAGGTGGCAGTCGAGCGGCAGCTTGGTCACCTTGCGCAGGCTCTTGACCACCGGCGGACCAAGGGTAATATTGGGTACAAAATGTCCGTCCATCACATCCACGTGGACCACCGTGCCGCCGCCCCGCTCAGCCGCGGCAACCTGGTCGGCCAGGTGGGCAAAATCCGCCGAAAGAATTGAAGGAAGCAGTTCTACCATGGGCTTTTCGAGACGCATCTCCTAGCAGGCTCAGTGTATCAGCGCGGAGGCAAGGCAGTCTTCGCGCCAATGCGCCCCATCGGAGGGCGGATTTGGTCAACGTGCAGACCGTTTCCGATCATCACTTGCACCATTCTTCACCATGCCGCATAAATAGATGACTGCATCCCTGAGGCAGATGGGCCGGAACAGGCAACGGGTCGCCTGGATGCCACAATCCCAGGCGACGCAGTATTTCAGGCATTTCGGAATCAGCTACGGCCAGCGGATTTCCATCTGAGTAGACGGTGTGACCGCGATAGCGAAGAATCCGGCCATACTGCCCTGAATCTTCTGCTCGGTAAACCTCAATCCAGTAGGCGTAGGGCGCGTTCTCGGTAGGATTGTCGACGATCACGTCTCCTTGCAGCGGATCCCTCTCGACAAAACGCGTAACCTGATTATTATTTCGTCCAGTTAGGTTCAGGAACACGCGAATGAATCGATCGGCTGCCCTGTCATAGTGGTAGAGAGCAGTGGCGATTCCGCAGTCGCCGTCGCCGCTCGTCGCCCCGCACACTTTTAGGAACAACAGGGGGTTTGACTTGTTTCGATTCGCGTAGACAACGCTTCCGGCGAAAAGATGGTACGGCGTGTCGAACCATGGCATCTCGCTTCTCACCTTTTGGTACATGTGCAGAGCGCAATCGGGACTAGCCCCTTTCACAAGACAAAGGAATATTGGACCGTGATCTTCGAAGTCTTCTGCTGGCTGCCCGCCATCCTGGACAGCTACGAACGTCCATTGAGTTACGGTTCCAAAGGGCTCCGTCAGGTCGATATGAGAAACGACTTTTGCTTTCGTGACGCCTTGATGCGACAACACCGCAATTACCGACCTGTCTACTTCCTCTCCTGAAATGGCTTTGGGGTTCTCCGCATTCAAAATGTGCGGCGCAAAAGCGGCCGTCAACAATGCGCAGCACAGCGACGATACACCGATTCGGAAAACTCTCTGGCTCATAACAAGCGATTCTAGATCAAACCCCCAACAGGCCTGAACTTGTATGCCTCGCAGGTTCGCAGCGAGCAACGAGAGATCAGAGAGCGCTGTAGAGGTTTCCGATCACCGACTCCCAATCTCCCAACGTCGGCTGGCGAAAGAGCCGCAAAGTCGGGTACCACGGGCTGTCTGTCCGCTGCTCCATCCAGCGCCAATCGGCGGCGAACGGCAGCAGGAGCGAGACCGGAACTCCCAATGCCCCAGCCAGATGCGCCGTCGAGTTGTCGATTGTGATCACCTGATCCATCGCCCCTACTTGCGCCGCGAACCGGTCGATGTTGGCGAACTGATCAACGCTGCGATCGATGAGCATAGGTGCATTGGCAACCGCTGCCTGCTCTTCCAACGCGTCGAACTCCCCATATTGCAGGCTGATCCAGCGTATGCCCGGCAGCGCGAAAAGAGGCGCAAGCAGGGCAAGCTCGATAGACCGCCTCTTTCCGGTTCTCTGATTTCTTGTCTGCCAGGCCAGTCCGATTAGCCGCCTGCCGTCACTGTAGCGATTACGAAACAGCTCACGCTCCAACGGATCGGCTCGGAGATAGGGCGACACTGTCGCAGCAAAAGCGGCTTCCGAGCTTCGAAACAGTCCCGGCAGGCTGCCTGTCGGTAATTGGGCGGAAATCCCCATGGCCCCAGCCTCAGCCGGTCCGCATCTCGAGACCACCTCGACCTCCGGAAACGACCGCGCAAAGAGCGGCTTGAGACGCGCGTCGCAATCGAGCACAATGCGGTGGCCGGTGCGAATAGCCTCCGAAATTAGCCCGGCAAATTGAATTTCGTCACCGACCCCTTGTTCGCCCCACAGGAGCAGTCGGCCTGACTCAAGCTTCTCGCCCGCCCAGAGCGGCTGCGAATAGTAGCGCCTCGGCGTATCGTGATCGGGAGACTGCCAGCGGCTCTCATAGTTCCGCCAGCCGGGATTGAACTCACCATGGCGCAGTTGGGCCAATGCTTGGCCGAAACGGGCTTGCGGATAATCCGGCTTGGACTCCAGGGCTCGTGCGATCGACGCCAGTGCCTCTTCAAGACGGCCAAGATCCTCAAATACGCAACCCAGGTTATAGTGCGCCTCCGCGTACTCCGGCCTCAGGGCCAGCGCCCGCTGAAAGCTGGCCGCAGCCGCCTCCAGCCGGTCGAGCGCATGAAGTGTATTGCCCAGGTTATAGTGCGCCTCTGCTAGTCGCGGCTTCAGTTGGACTGCCCGTGAATAACAGGCTGCGGCCTCGGTCAACTGGTTCTGAGCTTGCCGAAGGTTTCCCAGGTTGTACCAGGCTTCGGCATAATCCGGCTTCAATGCCAGAGCCTGCCGATAACAGGCCTCCGCAGCATCGAGTTGATTCTGTGCCAGCAGGGTGTTTCCGAGGTTGCCGTGTGCCTCGGCCATTTTTGGCTTGAGCGCCAGAGTCCGCCGGTAGCCGGCCACTGCCTCGTCTAGCTTGCCCGTGGCCTGAAGCGCGTTTGCGTGATTGAAGACGGCCACTGCGAAGTCTGGTCTGAGCGCCATCGCCCGCCCGTAGCTGGCTATGGCCTCTTCCAACCTGCCCTGAGCTTGCAGAATATTCCCCAGATTAACGTGAACCTCTGGCAGGTCCGGCCGCAGCGCCAGCGCTCGCCGGAAGCGCGCCTCGGCCAGATCGTGCTTGCCCTGCGCCTCCAGAACCGCGCCCAGGTTCATCTGCGCCTCGGCCAACTCAGGGTTGACGGCCAGCGCCCTTTCATAACAAGCCGCCGCCTCGTCGAGCCTGCCGAGCGCCTGAAGCGCTGTTCCAAGGTTTGAGTGATAAGCCGCCGGCCGATTGTCTACAGCAATCGCCTTGCGGATCAGCTCGACCGCAATCTCGTCGCGGCTCACCCGATGAGCCATCACTCCCAGTAAATGCAGGCTGTCGGCGTGACGGGGATCGAGCTCCAAAATTTGTCTGTAGATCCGCTCCGCCTCAGCCAATTGCCCGCGCTGATGAAACTCGATGGCCTTGCCGCACAATCCTTTGAGGTCCACAGGCGGACGGCTTTGCCGCCTGGGAACAAGCTGGAGTGAGCGGTTCATGGGGAGAGTGTATTTGCCGCATGAAAGAAAAGCGCATGAGAGAGCGCCGACAAGATGAGAGCACTTCCTGTTCTGGGCTCATCCCAATTGCGGACATCTCGCGGCGATCAGGAGGCGGTTTGACCTAGAGGTGGACCCGGCTGGCTCTTCCCCACGGACAACTCCGAGTGGCTTCCTGCGACCAGAGTCTTTGCCGCGACTCGCCCCACCCCGCGCAGCATGGCCTTTACCGGCCAGCGGCCTTCGGCGTCGGGGAAAAAGATCTCCCCACTTCGCCGGATCTCGGGACGGTAGTACCACCGCTTGAGCAGTGCAAGGTGGCCCTGGCGGAGAGTGGCCGACGGGGCTTCAGAGCGCGTGGCCAACGCGGCTAGCACAGTCTCCATGCGGGCCTCTAAAACGCTGCGGGTCAGCTTTGCAGGCTCTGACACTGCTGCCCCGGCATCCGGGGTCACCGTGGAAGCTTCGGCAACTGGCTCTTCCGGGATCGCCTCAATCGCCATCGGCTGCGCAAAAAGCGAGGTAGAGCCGGAGCCTTCGTTCTGGATTCTCATACCCAGCGTCGAGAAACCATGCGGGCCGCGTAGACAGCCGTTTTCGTAAAGGAAGACCGACACCTCGCTGGGCAAAGCTGAGGCTTGCAACACAACCGCGCGAAGCTGAGAGAGAGGACGAACCAGCTCTGGAGCCAGAGCCCGCACACCCTCCACGCGTTGCACCTGAGCATGGAGGGCTGCGGCGGCTTCAAACTCAAGCCTTGCCGAGGCCTCATCGCGCTCGGTGCGGAGCGTGACCAGACGGCTCTCGCCGCGCGTGGCCAGAAACCGTTCTACTGCCCCAGCCTCTTCGCCATACCGCTCGTCGCTGCACCCCTGGTAGCAAGGCGCAAGGCACATCTTCATTTCGGAGTAAACGCAGCCGGGGTGGCTGGGATTGGGGTCGAGATCCTCAGTGCAGCGGCGCAGCAGAAAGAGCTTGAGCGCCTCGTCGGCATAGCGCTCCGCCGCCGCACGAGACTGAAATGGCCCGTAAGCCCAATCCGCCTCGCGCTGACTGGGGCGATGAGTGACTGTGATGCGCGGGTAGGCATTACTGCCCAGAAAGCGAACAAACGCTGGAGCCCGCAAGTGCATTCGCTCGTGCGCCTTTGGACCGTAGATCTCTTCCAGAAGCGAAAACTGCGCCAGGAGCGATTCAAACTCCGAGCCCGTCAGCCGCCAGCGAATCTGCCGCACTCGTCCGGCCAACTGGAGCCTGCGCGGGTGCTTTGCCGACGGCAAAAGCAGCCGTTCCAGCCTTCCGCGCAGGTTGGGCGTGCGGCCGATGTAGGGCTCGGCGTGAGCCTCCGCGCTGTAGAGTGCAAAGACGGCAGCACTGTTGGGCAATTGATCGAGCGCTGTCCTGGCGTCGGCCGGGTCGAAGGGCAGCGATTGCACAAGTGATTCAGTCGGCACGGCAATGCCTATTCCTGGGTTGCTTCCGGCTCCGCCGCCGTCTCGGCTGCCGGGGTCTCCGTCGTTCCCGGTTCGTCACGCCACAGCCAGACGATCCACCACACCAGCACAATTATGTACACCACTCTGTTGGCGTTCGAGAGCTTTCCCAGCAAGTCGAGGATGTGCTTGTACTCCTCTTGCGTGGGGGGATGGGCGTGCGCTGCCTTGAAGATGGACTGAAACACTCCCTGCAATGTCAGCAAGGTGATCGCGATTGTCGAGAGTCCGATGACGATCTTCTGGGTGTGGCTCCGCCATCCGCCCTTGAAATGGCTGCCAAAAAGCACCACGAGCAGTCCGAGTTCCACCGTCAATACGTCTACCAGTATGTCGCCCTTTAGCGCCAGAAGCTGCATCAACCTCAGCTTTCCCAGCAGTGAATCCCAGGCCAGATCCTTAAGCGCCGGCCAGGGCCCCAACACAGTAAGCACTCCGCCAGCCACCGCCAGCAACCCCACTGTGTTCAGGATCCACTTAGTGCGAGTCGCTCCGGCAAACGCCCTACGCGCCACCTCCACCAACACCAACAGGCCCACAATCGCTGCCAGGTCACCGAGAACAAGGATGATCTCCTGATAGAGAAGCTGCGCCGTCCGGCCAGCCAGAAGCTCCTCGGCCATCAGCCGCAGCGCAAAAAGCCCGATGCCGGCGGTGAACCACGGATAGCGCTGCACGCGGTTGCGGCCTAGCAGAACCACCAGCAAGACCAATTGCGCTGCAAAGTTCAGCGTCCAAAGAACCTGGCGCGCGGAAAAATCAGAAAAGAAGTGCATTTGAGCCTCGTCCGGGAGAGCGCGTGAAAAGCGTCGCTTGCCCCATTCCAGTCTAAACTCCCATTGCCGGAGAGTAGCACGCGAAGAAGCGACGGTTACCCAACACTATCTCGGATCGAGTTACTTGTTTGCTCTTGCCGTCCAAGCTGTCAGATAGACAGCTTTGGATGGGTCAGCGGCGACAATGGCCTGATAGTGAGCAACTCTCTCGGCCTGGAAGGCAGCCTGGAGCGCCACCGGGTCTGCTGCATTCACAGCGGCAAGCGTCATCGGGCCCCAGCCGCCGTCTTCGGCGATAGGCGCCACACCAGCTGCAAGCAGACTGTTCGCGGCCTGCTGCAAACAGCGCACTGAGGTGCCATTGCCGCCGTTCACCGCAAAGTCGAAGACACGCTTGCAAACCTCGTCGGAACCCACCTGGGCGAACCAGGTATTCCAATAGTGGTTCTGATAGAACTGCTGGACCAGCGGCTCGCGTTGCTGCTGCGGAATCGCCGCGATGGCCGCAAACTCCGCTGGCCACGACGCGCTGTTGATGCCACTAATGGCAAAGGCCCCCGGCGGCGCGTCCGAAACCTGCGCGCACGCGCGAGGAGCATCCTCGTTATCCATCATCCAGTTGTAAGCGGTATTCCAATCTGCCATCGCCCCTCCATATCCGGAATGGTAAAGATGAAAGCAGATCGAGTGGATGGATCGATGGGGTCTTCTGGTGCGCCCGGAGAGATTCGAACTCCCGACCTAACGCTCCGGAGGCGTTCGCTCTATCCAGCTGAGCTACGGGCGCGCATTACCAGCATATCGTACTTTCGATTCCTTCGGACGATTCACCAGCGCGGAGGGGCACAGCGCATTGTCTGAATCAGCGACGATCCACCCGGAACACGCTTCGAGTCGTTGTGTTGCTCCGGAAGATTCACAATTTCCGCACAACACCGCAAATGCGGGCACTACACTTGCCCGCAAGAAGGCGGCACTTTTCGGATTGTTACTGCTGCAGTAGGATGGAGACCGTTCCATCCGTTCCACCCAGACCGTTCGCAACGGCGAGATAGAGCTTCCCATCGCCATTGAAGTCCGCAGCTACGATTGCACCCGGGGCTTTTCCCACTGCGTAGGGCGAGCCGGACGCTTCCGTGAACGTCCCATCGCCTTTCCCCAGCAAAAGCGTGACTGTATTATCGCTATAGTTTGCTGTGGCAGATCCAACGTCCCGTCGTTATTAAAATCTCCTACGACAATCGCCAGCGGCTCTTTCCGACCGCGATGGTGATTGGCGATTGGAACGTTCCGTCGCCGTTCCCCAGCAGGACGAATACCGCGTTTTCACTGGCATCCGCCACGGCGAGATCCAGCTTTCCATCGCCATTGAAATCTCCTGAGACAATCGGCAGGTGGCCTGTTCATCAACCCCGAAAACCGTTATGAACCTTGAGAAGCTGTGCCCTGTTCATTGCGGTACTATCGCAATGAGCGGGACTTCGGGTGCCTCACGTTCTGAGACCAGGAAGACCACGAAGTATTCCTGATGCGGGTTGCAGATAATTTCTTGCCACCGGCGCACAATAAAAAAGGTCAGGAAATGGCGGCCCCAACGGGCCGCCGTTCACCGCCTACCAGAAGGGGTTACCCCTCCCCCACCCTTATTTATTTTCAAAACCTTGCAGGTAATTATTTTGACAACATACGACGCCCAGAGCTGACAGGGAATTGGGTCTCACCAGCTAACCCGAAACTGCACCATTGCCACTCGGCAGCGAATCTTCTCTCCGCTCGTCCTCCCGCTGAATGCGAAGCTCCTCCATCACCGACTGGATCAGAGCCTTGGCCCCCTCCATGCCGCTCAGCACCGCTTGCAGATCGAGTGCCGGAACGTTCGGGTTGCGGCTGGATGCGCAGTAGACCCCATGCTGTCCCACAAGAATCAGCGAATCGGTCACGAGATCCAGCGCCACCGCCAGCCTGCCCCGCTCCACGCCCATCATGAACTCGTACCGCTCCAGCTCCGCCCGCTTTTCATCGAAGATGCTCATCTGCCCAGCCTACTCCCAGGCTACTCTGCGCCCACTTCGTCTTCGAGATTGTCCAACGCGGCCAACTCTTCCTCGGCCACATCCCACTGACGAAGGATCTTGTAAATCACGCCGGTGGAGAAGCCCGCAGCGACGAGCCGCCGCATGATCCGGGCCGTCTCTTTTTCGTTCTCCGGTTTGCGTAGTCGCTTCCGTTCGAGGTGCTCGCGGGCCAGCGCCTCTTCGTTGGTCTGGCCGTAGCGGGCTTCGAGAGTCTCTGCAATTAACTCGGAGTTAATGCCCTTTTGCTGCAAGTCCTGGCGAACACGCCGTACTCCGTGTTTTTCATTTTCCTGGCGCAGGCGGGCATAGGTCTCGGCAAATGCCGCGTCGTCGAGGTAGCCATGCTCACGGAGGCGGAGAACTGTCGCCGCGATCGCCGCATCGCCCCGTTCGCCGGGTTCGACGCGCTTCTGCATCAGCCGTCGCAGATCGGCCTCCGAGCGCATGGCCTGGCCGAGGGTCTTCACGGCATAGTCATAGAGCCCCGTTTCGCTGAGAAACGCGCGCGGCTTGGCGGATTTGGATTTGAAAGGCAGCTTCATGGCCTCTTCCCCACCGGTTTTAGCCGACCCTTGGTAAATGAAATAAAGTCGGCGCATTTTCTCCCGGAGGGAGAATGGATAATAGCCCAGGACAAGCGCAGCGCAGTCCTGGGTCAGAGTTGAACTGAAATCCCCGTCCCGTAGGGACGATGCGAAATCTCCTTTAGACGCGAATCTCAATCACTGTTTACTGACCGCTCTCTTTCGTCCATTGATCGACCCAGTCGTTCACCGTCTTGTACCAAAGCTGTGAGTTCTGCGGCTTCAGCACCCAGTGGCCTTCATCGGGAAAATAGAGCATCTTGCTCGGCACCTTAAGCCGCTGAAGAGTAGTGAAGAGCTGCAAGCCCTCACTCACATCCAGCCGGTAGTCGAGCTGGCCATGGATGACGAGCGTCGGCGTCTTGAAATTTTTGGCCGAGAGAGCCGGAGACCACTTGCGGAAGGGATTCTCGGCGTCGGGCTTGCCGTAGTAGTCCCAAGGTTTGCCCTTGAACTCCCACTCGTTAAACCACAGTTCCTCGGTGCTGCCGTAAGCCGATTCTGGATTGAACATCCCGTCGTGGCTCACGATGCACTTGAAGCGGTTCGTATGGCCCAAGATCCAGTTGGCCATGTAGCCGCCATAGCTCGCGCCCAGGGCGCATTCGCGCGTCTTGTCGATGAAAGGATAGTGCTGCTCGACGTAGTCCAGCCCGGTCATCAGGTCGGTGTAGGGCTTGCCGCCCCAGTCGCCGTTGACACCATCGACGAACGCCTGACCAAAGCCTGTCGAGCCGCGTGGATCGATCATCACCACGACATAACCATTGGCAGCAAAAAGTTCGGCGTTCCAGCGATAGCTCCAGGAGTCTCCCCACGCGCCTTGAGGGCCGCCGTGAATCAGGAATTTCACGGGGTACCTCTTTGCCGGATCGAAGCCCGGCGGCTTAATGAGGAATCCCTTCACGTCGGTGTGATCCGTCGCGGTGAACCAGAATGACTCCATCGCGGGTAAGTCGAGCTGGGCGAGGAGGGTATCGTTCAAGTGGGTGATGGGGAACTGCTTGACGCTCAGATCGTTGGAAACGATGTCGTATCCGGGTACGGGCTTTGAATACCAGGTGTATTCAATCCGGGTGATCTCGGCGGGCTGTTGAACCAGCGCAACAGAAGCGAGGAGAGCCTTGCCGCCATCGACCGGGTGCAGGTCGCTGAAGTCTCCCTTATAGGCAAACTCATGAAAGACGCCGTTCAAGTTGGAAATGAAGATCGGCGTCTCGCCTTTTTTCCCTTCAGTGAAGAGCAAGTTCTTCGAGTCAGGCGTCCAGGCGAACTCCTCCACCCAGTTATCCAGAGTGGAAGGCAGCAAATCCCTAATCTTCTTCGTCTTTCTCTCGTAGAGAACCAGCCGGAATCGGTCGCTCTCGTAGCCTGCACGGGCCTGAGAGCGCCATGCCAGATAACTGCCATCGGGCGAGTAGGCGGGATTGAAGTCGCCGCCGGGCGATGTGCTCATCTTCTCCCGTTTTGCAGCCGGATTGGTCAAGTCAAGGGTAAAGATGTCGGCATTGACGCTCGTGGCCGGCTCTTCGTCAAGGTTCTCGGTAAAGGCCAACTCTTTCGAGTCGGGTGAAAATGCGCAACCGCAGCCGCCGCCATCAAGCGAAAACGGAGGAACATCGTGAGGGTCGTTCGGCGTGAGATCGCGCATTGCGCCGCTGTCAACCGAGACGAGAAACAGATGGCTCCGCTTGTCGCCGGTGTAGTGGTCCCAGTGGCGATAGAGCAGGTGGGTGAAGATCTGCGCCTTGACCTTGCTCGATGCCTTCGCTGCATCGCGGCTGGCATTGCATTTCGACCCAGCGGACAAGAACCCGTCCGTATGAGCACCGATGTCACCGGTGGTCGTGATTGCGGGGCAGTCGGGATAGACAGAGGATGTGAAAACCACTGAGCTGCTGTCGGGGGACCAGATGGCGTTCCCGGCCTCGGTTGGGATCGCGGTCAGCTCCTTCGGGTTGCTGGTCGAGCCGTCTGAACTGTTGAACTCGGCCACCCAAACCTGCTCGGAGCCCGAGCGGCTGCTGATGAACAGGACATGCTTGCCGTCAGGAGAAAACTGTAGTCCGTGATCGCCGGGTCCGGCCACAGAGAGAGACTTTGGCTCTCCGCCCGCGATGAACTGGATGAACAACTCCGCCGTCTTGGTGTTCTGTTCCAGGTCGACCGTGGTGACCGAGTAGGCCAGCCACCGACTGTCAGGCGAAACGGCTGTCTCGCCCAGCCGCTTCATCTGCATCATGTCCTCAAAGGTCATGGGACGTTTGTCAGATGCGGGAGCGGAGAATCCAGTCTGGGCAGGGCTCGGCAAAGCGAGGACGGAGATGAAAGCGAGAGAGAGAACGATCATCAGTCTGCGCATGGTGTCTTCCTGGTTCGCGCGGGGAGAGCAACAGAACCAGCGCGAAGGAAAAGTGTACACCGGCGATGTGCCTATCGAGCAGGTGCCTATGGTTGACACTCCTGCCATGAACCGGATCAGCAACAGGCTCCCGCCGCAGGCATCGCTCAGAACGTGGCGAGCGCGGATCGATCGCGTGGAGATTCCTTTTCCGTAAGAGTGCGCAATTCTTTGGCTACGATCTCCTCGGCGGCGGCGACAACCTCATTCAGCGTAAGGCGGGTTGAATCCAGCAGAACAGCGTCGGGGGCAGGCCTGAGCGGCGAATCGGCGCGATTACGATCACGCTCATCGCGGGCTCGCAGGTCGCGGATTACCTCTTCCGGCTGCTGGGCGGGCTCCGTACCGAGCTGCTCGTAGCGTCTCATGCCCCGCACCTCCGGCGCAGCGTCTAAAAAGATCTTCACCTGGGCTTGGGGAAATACGACGGTGCCGATGTCGCGGCCTTCCATTACCACTCCGCCCTCGGCGCCCATCTGCTGCTGCAGACGCACCATCCAGGCACGAATCGCGGGAAAGACGCTGACGCGGGAGGCGGCGTCGGTAACCGTTGGGTTGCGGATCAGGCCGGTCACATCTTCGCCGTCGAGCAGGACGCGATTGTCACCATCGCCGGGTTCGAGACGAATCGCTGTCTCGGCGGAGAGACGCTCCAGAACAGCGCTCTCGTCCAAAGGCAGTCCAGCCCGCAGCGCCTTGAGGGCAAAGGCGCGGTACATGGCACCGGTTTCAAGGTTGAGCAGGCCGAAGTGCTGCGCAAGATGCCGGGCGATGGTGCTCTTTCCCGCCCCGGCAGGACCGTCAATGGCGACGATGATCTTCCGTGCGGGATTGATCGGGCTGAGAGAGTTTTCGTCCGGGCTCATCCGCGTTTCTTCGTTGCCTGCTTGGGCCGGGCCGTAAAGCCGAACCGCTTACTGTTTCCCGCCTTGGCGCCGGCGGTGAGAGCGGGCTTGTGGTTGCTGCCTGTGCGGGTTCCGCTAACGCCACGAGTTGTGCTGCCGCTAGTGCGCGATGTCGCGCCTGGCTTGGCTGAGTTGTTGGAGCGGGTGCCGGAGGCGCCATTGGATGGGCGGGCCACCGGGCGGCCGTTTCGGTTCGAGCTTGTTCCTGTGCCCGAAGCAGTTCCTGAATGAGCGCCGTTGCGCTTTCCGTTTGTGCTCGCGGATGTCTTGGAACTCCAGCGGGCGGCTGAGGCAGGCCGTGCTCCGTTGGCTGCGCGGGGGCTGCTTGGCCGTGACTCAGGTCCAGCTCGCCGAACCGGACGGCTACTGGAGGATGATTGGGCCGGCTTGCGATCACGGGAATGCGCAGCGGGACGGCTAAAGTGGGGCCGAGCTGCGGCGGATTTCCCGCTCGCGACCGGTTTGCGGGCAGCAGCGGGGCGGAGCGGGTGGGCTTCGGCAGCCTCGCGCAGTGATGCCGGGGCTGGTTCAGATGGACGGATCTGCTTCTCTACCACTGGCTCCGGCAGCTCTTCCTCGTGGTCTTGGTCGCGGAGGAAGTATGCGGAGGCCGGAATGGATGCGCTGGCATAGATCGTTGTCGGAGTGACGAACTCCGGCAATGTTCCGGCCACATAATAAAGGGGCGCGTGACCCAGCGAGATGGTGTGTACCTGTCGCGTAGCGACCAGACCGCGGAGAACCTCGCGCACCTTACTGCGGGCGGTGAGAGGTGCCAGGAAAAGCTCAACCTCTTCCATGCTGGCGGCGATTACCGCTTGCAGGTATATGGAAGCAAGCACCGAGATGGCCGTTACCTGAGAAGTGGAGGCGCCCTCTGCGATGGCTTTTTGGAAACGCAGCCGGAGCAGTTGCCACTGGGCAACAGCGCCGGGCGCGGAGACGACCGGAATGATCCGGAGCTGTTGCCAGAGTTCGGTGATGGCGCGCAGAACGGCGGTCTCGGTAACCTCCCGGCCCAGGGCATGAGTGAGCTTGGGAATCGTCGTGTCGCCCAGCTCCAGCAGTTTGTAAGCCTCGACGGCCAGTTGCGAAACCTGGCGTGAGCCTGTCAGTTGCGGAATGCGGCGCCAATCACGGTCGCCGCGCAGGGCGTAGACGTATGGCAAAACCCAGCTAGCCACAACAAAGTCGGGCTTTTCGCCGGGCAGGCCCAGCAGATTCAGGCGCACCGCCACGCCGTCTGTCTCCAGACGGACCAGTAATTCTTCAGCCAAGGCGATTTGTTCTGGGTTTGGCGCGGTCTCGCGCTTCCCGATTACAGCTTCTATGAACGACGGCGCAATCGAGGAGGAAAACTGCCGCTTGGGCAGGAAGAGACACAATCCGGTCTCCTCAATCCACGTCCGTGCATCCTCCAGAGTGAGGGCTCCGTTTCCGTTCAGGCGCATACGTTCGATGCGCGACGCTTCCAATTGCTCTAATGTCAAAGAAAAACCTCGCTTCCAGGCTGGCGCTCACGCCGGGCTGCCCTGTCCCCTAAGAGGAGGACTGCCACCTTCCAAATGGTTCAGATTCGCTGGAAGGCCCGCTGGATCTCCTTCCAAGAATACATCAAAGCTATTGGACGTCCATGGGGACAGTTGGTTGGGTGGCTTGTTCTTGCCAACTCCAACAGTAACCACTCCATACGAGCCGGGTCAAGATGCGTGTTAACCTTGATGGCCGAGTGACAGGCGATGGAAGCCGCAATGCGCGTGCGAAGCGCTGTAAGGTTATGATTCTGCGATTGTTCGTCCGAATCTGTGCTGGATTGATCAATGACTTCGGCTAACATCCGCTCCAAAGCAGCTCCCTCCAGCCCAACCGGCGATGATTTCACTGCAAGTGTTTGAGGTCCAAAGGGTTCAACATCGAACCCGTTGCGCTCCAGCTCCTCGGCGATGCTCGCGAAGGTCACCATCTGAGATGCCTTTAGTTCCACAAGAAGGGGCATTAGTAACCTCTGACGCTGCACCTTTTCCACCTGACGGTCCCTAAGAATTTTTTCAAAAAGAGCTCTTTCGTGCGCCACATGCTGGTCAATAATCCACAATCCGTCGTTGCCGGTAGCCAAAATGAATGACTCGCGCAACTGTCCCAGCGGCCGAAGTGAGCCAAGTTGGTTGAGGTTTTCCGCTGCCTGTTCTGCCTCTACCTGGGCAGTCTCTGCTGCTGGATTCAGGCCGGTTGCATCGCCAGAGCCTGAGATTGCAATGCCATAGCTATCCGAACAGTCGCCCGCCGTCGGCAGGATGGCCGGTTGAAATAGCGCTGCCGCAGCTTCACCCCACGTCTTCCTGTCATCCCAGGCAGCACCGTGCAACCCATTAGAAACAAAGGGAAAACTTCCTGGAATGGGTGAGGGTAGAAGCGGCGTCAGCTCAAAGGGTTCGACCTCGGCATGAGTTGCCGGAGCATCGGAATCCGGCGCGCCGGGTAGCGGGGATATGGCCGGAGGCATCAGCGAGGAGCTGGCGGCTGGAGCGGAGTCCAAGGCGGCCAGGAACCCGGCGGTGGGCCTGGCTTTGATCAATGCAGTCCTTAAGCTGTCGCGAACAAAGTCGTGGACCAGGCTCTGCTGGCGGAATCGTACCTCCGTCTTCGCCGGATGGACGTTCACGTCAACCTCCTCCGGCGGCATCTCCATGAAAAGCAGCACCACCGGAAAGCTGGTCGGCGGAATCACGTTGCGATAGGCCTCGGTGATGGCGTGCAGCAGCAGCCGGTCGCGTATAAGCCTCTTGTTAACAAATATATAGATAGAGTTTCGGTTGAGCTTTTGCAGTTCAGGCTTGGAATAGAAGCCTGAGAGCCGGAGCGCGCCGGGATTGCGGACAGGCTCGTTTGGATCCTTCTTCCACGGTGGCGGCTCGGGCAAGCCAGCGCGTTCCAGGGGGATCTCGGCGGCCATAGGAAGCAGATCGGCCAGCGTATCTTTCCCAAAGATCTGATAGATTCGCTCGGCGGTTCGCGCAACCGGCGGGGCGGAGACAACGGTGTGCGTGGCCGAGAGCAACTCGAAGTGCTTATCCGGGTGGACCAGGGCGTAGTGAGTCACAAGCGCCGTCACATGAGCCAGCTCGGTCGATTCGGCGCGGAGGAACTTGCGCCTCGCTGGTGTATTGAAGAAGAGATCGGCAACCGCCAGCGTAGTCCCACGAGGCAGAGCGGCGTCGTCCACATGCAAGATCTTGCCGCCGGCGATCTCGACTCTAGTACCGGCCGATTCCTCGCCAGTCGCCGTCTCCAGCGTCACGCGAGCCACGGAAGCAATCGAGGGCAGCGCCTCGCCGCGAAAGCCCAGCGTTGCGATCGAGAGCAGGTCGTCGGCGCTCCGCAGCTTCGAGGTGGCGTGGCGCTCAAAGGCCAGCAGCGCGTCGTCGCGATTCATGCCGTGTCCGTCGTCGCTCACGCGGATCAGCTTGCGCCCGCCCGCCTCAACCTCGACACGAATGCGGCTCGCCCCGGCGTCCAAGGCGTTTTCCAGCAGCTCTTTAACTACCGAGGCAGGCCGGTCCACCACCTCGCCAGCGGCGATCTGGTTGGCAACCTGATCGGATAGTACGCGGATGCGGCCCATAGCTCCTTAGGTTAACGCAGGCGACCGCATTCCACCCCGTTTATTGGGCTGGATTCATCCCGCCGTGCACCACAAACCGCTCAAGGTAGTCATGCAGGAGCTGCCGGTGCTCTTTGCGATAGGCGTCATAGTCCTGCGCGATGCCGTCGTCGGAGCCGCTGATCAGGATCCAGCAGTCCAGCATTCCGGCATCGTTGAGTTCGACCAGGTTCCGCAGGCTCTCATCCAGATTGTCGGGTTTCGTATCCCGTTCTTTGCTGATCGTAGCGACCATGGCCAAAGCGTGGCTTTCCTCTTTCAGCGTGTGCCTGTACTCTTTTGCGTCAGGGAAATCCTTCTTGAATTGATCGTTCCGATAATTGGCGCGGTCTAAGGAGTACCCCATCCACGCCGCTCCACCGGGATGCTTCTTCTCGTCAATGGAATCCGGATCGATGTTGACAGTGATGCCCTTGGGATTCTTCGGGTCGACCACCGGAGTCGCAGGCCGGTCGATCTTCGGTGCCTGCACCACAGCTTTTTCAATCTGCGCCCATTGCTTGATCCCCTGCCAAGCCAGCTTGTTATACGGCTCGGACACGATGGCATCGATGAATTTCTCCCTGGCTGCTGCAGGGTTATCTCCATACTTGAGAATCGCATCGCCCCAATAACGGTAGGCCGTTTCGCGATCCGGATCTACCCCAATCGCTCGCGCGAACCAGATGGCCGCAGTCTTCAGATCTCCTTGCACGTAGGCCGTGTCGCCCGCGTAAAGCGGAGCCTCGTAGAGCTTTGGATCGGCCTCCGCGGCAGCCGAATACTTGGCCAGCGCTGTGGGAAAATCTCCCGCCGTATAGGCCTTCTCCGCCTCGGCGAGCAGAGCCTTGCCCGCACCGCTAATGCCCGCAAAGAGCGGCTGGTCAGGGCCCATATTGGCCATGATCTTCACGTATTCGGCCGTATCGCCGAACTCGACGGCCCGTTCGGCAGGCCCCCACTCCCGGACCCTCC
>Ga0181520_10003405_pt1 | contig 28019 bp, 29 predicted proteins | sample PEATcosm2014_Bin_29_FD_132451 | JGI IMG/M metagenome (GOLD analysis project Ga0181520, IMG submission 132451) | Peatland microbial communities from MTU Mesocosm Facility, Houghton, MI, USA - PEATcosm2014_Bin02_30_metaG | ecosystem: Environmental > Terrestrial > Soil > Wetlands > Peat | place...
CTTATTGTGGCTCCTCAGGTAGGACTCGAACCTACAACCCTTCGGTTAACAGCCGAGACAGATTTCCTTTGCCGCGTCTTGCCTCTCCTTGCTTTCAGTTACTGATTTGAGCCTATCCTCTTTTCTGCCAGCAGTTTGCGAGTTGCTCCTACTTGCCTCGCTTGGTCCGAAGTGGCCAGCTGTTGGTGCGTAGGATAGGCAAGAAATAGGCAAACCTTCAGCAGTGGTGGAATCTCCTCGCCCCCTCGGCATTCGAACGACCTCGGCTCAGCGGTCCTGAACCCAGCTTGGGACAGAATCGCCTCGGCAAGGCCATCACTCTATTCCAGGGCTCCCGCGCTGACCTGACCTGGGGGACAATCATTCTCGGAATTTCCTCCCCCTCCGACGCTGTCCACCAGTGGGGCTCGTACCTGAGGGCCACGGCTCAATCTACATAGGGCGCGCTACCCTGAAAAAGGGGCGACGACTGCGGCCCGGTTAGTTTCATCAGCGGGGCCCGATCACCACCGCCCATTGGCTTGGCTCCACTCCCAGATCGAAATCGAAAGGCGTGCAGCCAAACGCGCCGAAGGCCTACACCGTGCTCTTCGCGATTGCGGCCACCGCGTTCGTTATCAGGCGCTTCTCGAAGCGTGTTCCGCTGACGACGGAGGTGCCCAGAAAAACCATGTTCTCCGCGTCGGGCCTGGTGGAGACTTCCTCGCCACGCGCCTGCTTTTCGACCGGCAGCGACTCGCCCGTCAAGGCCGCTTGTTGAATATAGAGATCGCGCGATTCCAGAAGGCGCGCATCACCCGGGACCAGGTCTCCAGCCGACAGGCGCACAACGTCGCCGGGGGCAACATCGCTTCGCCGAAGTTCCCGCCACTTCCCGTCCCGCAGCACGCCGCTAACGAACTCACCGCCTCGGCTGCGGCCTGAGTCTGATTGTGAACGCTCACCCTGTCACCTCACTTCGCAAGGAGTTGCTGGTCCAGGCTCGCCACGAGCCGATCGATGCTCTTTTGGACTGCATGACTCATTTCCACAACTACCGAGTTCACATTGCGCGCTTCGACTGCCAGAGTCTCATCTGCCTCGCCAGTCCACACGGTGGCGTCCGTTCGCCGATCAACCAGCTCGGCCGATAGCTTCGCTTCCACCCGGACACTGCCTCCGTAATCGATCTCTTCCAGCCGTTCGATCCGGCCGCTCAACAGGTAGTCCTGCCGGCTCTGACCGTCATATGGTTTTACGAACGAGAACAACCGCGAGAAGCGGAGTGAATCGATCACTGCCGTGGTCACCGTCGAAGCGGGATCGGCGGCCCAGCGGTGATAATCGTAGAAGCCAATTTCCGCCGGACCTTGCCGGTACACAATCCGCCCTTGCCGCAGGTATTGCGGAGTTTCGAAACGGCGTACCGCCAACGTGGCCGGCAGGGGCGTATCACTCACCGCCGGTCCTGGCGCCGGAGGGATTTCCAGCGCGTAGTAGTGCGGATACAGGATCTTGCCCCCGCAACCGGCCATCAGCAGGGTTAGCACGCTCGCGCTCGCCAGAGTCTTCGTCATGGGTTTTGGGGAACCTTCCGGTCCTTCGGCTGCTTGATCCGTATCAGACTCCATGGACGCTCCTTCACGGACTCCGTCAGGTCGTTCAGGTTGTCAGTAGCCATACGAACGTTCTCGAGCGTGTCGGTAATGTTTTGATCTTTCGCCCGCATCGCCGCCTGCAGATCGGCGATCATACTACGCGCCTGATCGAGCGTCTTCTGCGCTTCGGCAAGGTCCGTCCGCAGGGGATCGCGGACCGCAGTGATGGTCTGGTTGGCGTTGGACACGGTTGCGTTCACGTTGTCCACGGCGGGACCCATCTTTGCCATCAGGCTATTCGCGTCATTGGTCAGCTTTACAACCTGGTCGCTGATCTGGTCGATCTTCGGTGAGATGCGCGTCACCATGGCATCGGCGTTGGTGAGAATCTCCGATATGTGCTGCTGATTCGGCTTGCCCGAGACCTCGTTCAGATTGGCGATCAGTTGCCGGGCGTCGACTGTAACCTCGTTCACGTCCGTATGTACCGCCTCGAGCAGTGTCTGCGCCGAATCGGCGAGGGCTACGATTTTGCGCTCGGTATCGTCTATGCTGATGGTTTCCAGCGACGGGATCACGCTATTGGCCGCCAACCGGGACGCGTCATTCGATCCCATGCTGATGGAGATGCACGGACTGGTAATCACGGTCACCGATCCAAGCTTAGCCACGGACTTGGCGTTCAGCGGCGTGCCCTGCCGGACATCCATCAGAATCTCAATCCGGGTTGGGTCCTGCGAGTCGGGCCGCACGGCGGTCACCTGGCCTACCTTGATACCGCCAAACAGGACGTCCGCTCCCTCTTCCAACCCACCCGCATACCGCAGGTACGTCCGGTAGGGAGTGCGCGCTCCCTTGATCTGCGCGTTGCTTACATGATAGACCGTTGCAAGGAATATCGCCGCAAAGACTATAACGAAGGCACCGACTATGGCTTCCGTTTTCATTTTTGCCCTCCTGCCATCCCCGCCAATTCTCGAAAATGGTCCTGAATAGCGGTGCTTTCCGCAATGGGATCGGCAACCCGGTCCAGAAATTGCCTGATGCGTGGATGGGTGCTGTGCTGGAACGCATCCTTGGTATCCACGGCGATGAGCGATCCTTTGTATAGCATCGCCACACGGTCGGCGACACGGAAGGCACTTGCCAACTCATGGGTCACGACCAGGATGGTCATGTGGAAGGCGCGCTTCAAGATCAGGATCAGTTCGTCCAATCCAGCGGCGACAATCGGGTCCAGGCCCGCCGACGGTTCATCGAAGACCAAAATCTCGGGGTCGAGTGCGGTAGCCCGGGCGACGGCCGCGCGTTTTTTCATGCCCCCGGACAATTCCTGGGGCATCTGTTTGGCGGTTTGACCCAAACCCACGGCGGCGAGTTTCATGTAAGTCATGATTTCGATGACGGGGTCGGCCAGATTGGTCAATTCGTGCAGAGGCAGGGCGATATTTTCTTCGATGGACATCGCATTGAATAAGGCACACTCCTGGAAGGCCACGCCCATGGTGCGCCGGATGTCCCTGAGTTCCTTCGGCGAGCAGCGATTGATATCGACGCCCCGCACCCGAACCGTGCCGGAAGTGGGCCGCTCCAGTCCGATGATATGCCGCAGCATGGTGGTCTTGCCGGAGCCGCTGCCGCCGAGCAGCGCCATCACTTCGCCCGCTTCAATGTTCAGGCTCACGCCATCCAGCACACGATGGTCCCCGTATTGGACCGTCAAGCTCTCGACTGAAATCGCGGGGTCTGCCATATACTACCCCTTGCGCACCAGATAGAAGATCGCCGTGAAAAACACGTCGGCAAGGATCACAAGAAACGTCGACCAGACTACGGCGGAAGTTGCCGACCGCCCTACCGCGTCCGGCCCCCCTCGCGTTCTGAAGCCTTCCAGGCACCCGACGTTGACGATGATAATCGCGAACACCAGGCTCTTCAGCAGCCCGGTGAAAACGTCGCGCAGTTCGATCGAATTGGCGACATATCGCAGATACATGGGGAGCCTGATGTTGGTGGTGATGAACATAAACCCGGCGCCAGCCAGAATGCCAAACGCGTTGCTCATGATGCTCAGGCAGGGGATGGTGATCATCGCCGCCAGGTATTTCGGTGCCAGCACAAACTCAATCGGATCGAGAGCCATGGTCCGGAGCGCGTCGATCTCGTTGGTGACCACCATGGTTCCGATCTCGGCTGAAAATGCCGATCCCGACCGGCCGCTCACCACGAAGGCCGTCAGGAGCGGGCCCAATTCGCGTGTGAACCCGACGGCCACGGTGTCCATAACGTACTTCAGCGCTCCGAACCTCCGGAGTTCCGCCCCGGCTTGCATGGCCAGGATGAATCCCGCACATGCGGACATGGTGGCGACCATCGGTAGCGCCTCCACGCCGATAGCCGCCATCTGGCGCAACGCCGCCCGCCAGCGTCCGCGCTTGCCCACGAGCGGCAGCACGCGGGGTGTGGCGCGCAGCCCCATCCAGCCCTGAATGGTAAGTCCGCCGAGGTAGGCAAGTCCGCGGACGGCGCCGCCGCCGATGCCTTCCAGAACGTTCACGTGCTTGCCTCCTCGCCAGCCGCGTCGAACAGGCGATCGAGATGCGCGATCTCGAAAAGGTAGCGCGGCTGATCGTGGATCCCGCCCAGGATCAGCCGCGTGCCTTGCTTGCGTGCAATCCGGACCGCCTCCACCAGCGTCGCCAATCCGGAGGTGTCGATGTACGAGACATCCGACAGATCGACGGACACGTTGGCCGGCTTGGCACGCAGGGCGTTCGACAGCGCTCTACGCATCTCGCCCGACGTTGCGATGGTGATCCGGCCGTGGATGGCAACCTTGTCCCCCACCCCGGAACCACCGCTAGCGGCATGGATATCATCAGGCACTTGGGCACCCCTTACCTCATGGAAAGCTCTGCCGAGTCCGCGCGTGCTAACTGGCCTTCGCGAAGAGCCGGCGGTCGCTGCCGTCCAGAACGGCCTGCACCTTGGCGGACTGCTCCTTGGTGAGCGTGGTCTGGAGGACCGTGCCTCCGTAGCCGCGAAACTGCTCGGCCACTTTGACCGGGTCGACCGTGCGCAGCATCGCCAGAACCGCCGAGTCGCCAGGCTGGACCATGGCTCCGGTGCCCTTTACGAAGGCGGCCGGGATGCCGAACTCGTCCTTCCACCAACTGGCGTCGAGCGCGCCACCCGTAGCGCCGAGGGCTCCGCCGCCCAGGGCTCCGGCGGCCACCGTGCCCGCCAGCACCGCGCCGCTGGCCCCGGCGGTGAACGGGAGTGCAATCAGCGCGCCAATCAAGGAACCCCAGAAGAGGCCCCACCCGGCGCCTTCGCCGGTGGTCATCTGGTGGCTCTGATCCACCCTCAGCTTGCCGCTGTAGTCCCGATAGACTGCCACGGCGTCGCGAAGATCGACCACCCAATCATCGTCCATGGCACAGAGCTTATTGAGAACCTCTGAAGCCCGGTACATGTCCTGTTTGAATCCAACCACAATCAGTTGCGACATCGTTAAACTCCTTCCTTCATTGGTATTGGTTTTGTCTCGCACGGTCTCCTTCGCAGCAGCGGAAAAAGCCCCCGCAAAGGAGACCGGTCTGTTCGTCGAGTGTGCGTCCCGCGCCACCCGTATCTTGGTTGTGCTGTCGCGCGCGGCGTTCTTACTTCTCCAGCCGCGCAGCCGCTTCCTTCAATTGTCCGGCGATCAAGTGCTTCAGCTTCGTCTTCGACTGTTCGTGCTCTTCGCGGATCCGCTTCACGCGTGCATCGAAGGTGGCCTTGATCTCACCCTGGGTCTTTTCGGCCTTTTTCTGGAGGGCCTGCACCTTGGCGTCGGTCTCGCTATTGATTTGCTCCGCCCTCTGCTTGGCCTGATCCAACTTGGCTTCGAGCTTGGCGTTGAGCTTGTCGATCTTGGCCTGGAGCTTGGCCTTGCGTTCGCCCCGGGCACGAGCAGCCTCGGCCTTCAACTGGTCGATTTCCGCGCGAAGCTCCGCCACATCTCTGGCCCGTTCATCGTGCTCGACGAGCGTTCTGACTTTGCGAAATACGGTTCCGCCCAAGGCTTCCATTCTGGTATCCACGGGAGTAATCCACTCCTCGCTGACGTCCGCGATCACCGCGCACTTGCCGGGTGTCAGCGTGGCGGCAACGTCGTCGACAAACTCCGCGTCGACTCCCGCCACGTGCAAGTCGCCGATGCTGCCGGCCAGCAAGCCGGCCGTGGCGCCGACAACCAGGCCCACCGGCCCTTCGAGGAGTCCGATCAGGCTGCCAATCGCCGTTCCGCCGATGGTGCGAATCGGGAAGTCGTCTTCCGACTGCTTGACCGTGACCGTGCCATCGGCGTTCTTCTTGATCACCGCTTCCGCGTGAATGGTGATGCTTCCTTCATTGTCGAGTTGCTTGAGGGCATGCGATCCCTCATAGGTTTTCGATTCGTCGTTAAAGACCACAACAAGCATTTTTTCCATTGAGATGCCTCTTTCTAGTGATGTTTTCTGCCGATGTTTACGCAGCACCATAAGCCGGCAGTTTGGGCACATGGTGTATCGCGGTGGCGAAACTGGTCACCGCTACACCGTCTACGATGAGGTCAACACCGACGGCCAGTCCGATGAACCAGAGGCCCGTGATCGGCATTTGCCAAAGCACCATGACCCCTAATGCCACCGAGACGACCCCGGAGAAGACCGCCCAGCCCCAGCTTGGGAATTTCGCCATTCCCGAGCCGATGGCGCGGAACAGTCCGCCCACAATGAAGAACGAAGCTAGCACCACGGTGAGGGTTTCGGCTCCCATAAGCGGATATCGAACGAGCAAATATCCGGTGAATCCCCGTAATAGGGCAGTGAGCAGATACAGGAAGAATCCGCCCCAGGTCCCTGTAGTGAACGATTGGATCAAGGCGACGACGCCGCCGATCAGAAGCAACCAGCCGACAACCAACACGGTAGTGAAGGTGGCGGTGATGTTAAATGCAATGCAAGCCACGCCGAGAGCAATGAACAAGATTCCAAGGAACAGGAACCAGCCCCAGGATCCGCGGACCTCGTCCATGCCGGCGATGAGTGGATTGTAGGTAGTTTGTGACATCGTTTTTTTTCTCCTGAAATGAGATTACGGGAATTCGGGATACCAGTCGTGAGTTTGCGGTCAGGTTTTGGTGGAAGGAAGGGTTGCAGCGCGGATTGATCACAACCAGTCCGACATGTGGATCCGATCCAACTGATTCCGGCAGCTTTCGGCGCGCTCGAGGTAAAATAAAGAACCAGACTCTTGAAAACGGGCGGCTGAGCGGTCATGAGGGAATTTCCGCCATTCCGGCTGGACACCGAAAACCAGTGTCTTTGGCGCCGCGGCGATGCCCCGGACGACCAGCGCGTCATGCTGACTCCCAAAGCGTTCGCCGTCCTGCGTTATCTGGTGGAGCGTGCCGGCCGCCTGGTGACCCAGGATGAGCTCCTGGAGGCGGTGTGGCCCGATACGTTCGTCCAACCGGAGGTCCTCAAGTACCAGATCGCCGATATCCGGGGCACGCTGGGGGACCGCGCCAGGAATTCTCTTTTCATCGAGACCCTGCCCCGGCGCGGGTATCGGTTTGTGGCCGCAGTGAGGGAATCTGGGCCCGCAGAAGCCTCGGCGTCGGCGAGCCTGGATCGCGGCAGAATGGTGGGTAGAGAACGCGAGCTGGGTGCGTTGCGATCCTGCCTCCGAAGGACCTTGAAGGGCCAGCGCCAGATCGTCTTCATCACGGGGGAGCCGGGAATCGGAAAGACGGCCCTGGTCGATGAGTTTCAACGCCTGGCCGCCGCCGAGGAACCAACCCTTCGCATCGCCCGGGGACAATGCGTGGAAGGGTACGGAGGCGCGGAAGCCTATTACCCGATGCTGGAAGCCGTGGGTCAGTTGTGCCGTGGCCCGGGTGTCCCGGAGGGAAAGCGCGTGGTCGAAATCCTGGCCGCACAAGCACCCACCTGGCTGGTGCAGTTTCCGGCGCTGCTGAAGCGCGAACAGCGCCAGATGTTGCAGCAGGAGATCCTGGGGGCGACCCGGGACCGCATGCTGCGCGAGATCCGGGAGGCGTTGGACACGCTTAACCTGGAAGCGCCCCTGCTGTTCGTGTTCGAGGACCTGCAATGGGTGGATCCCTCGACGGTCGATCTCATGTCCGCTCTTGCCCGCCAGCGGACGACAGCGAAGACCATGGTGATCATCACGATGCGGCCGGTGGACGTGGTAGTTCCCGACCATCCGCTGAACAGGCTCAAGAAGGATCTTCTGGTACATCACCTGTGTCAGGAGATGACTCTCGCGCCGCTTGAGAAAGCGGACGTAGCGGAATACCTGGAAGCGGAGTCGCCAGGAAGCAGCCTGCCTGAGGGTTTTGCCGAGTTGATCCATCGGCACTCGGAAGGCAATCCGTTGTTCATGATCGCCGCACTGGAGCACATGGCCGAGCACGGCCAGATCTCGCGCGAGAACGGGAGGTGGCGCCTCAGAGTCCCCATCGAGAAAATGGCTCTCGAGGTACCGGAGACACTGCGTCAGATGATCGAATCCCAGATCGAGCACCTTACCAGTGAACAGCAGCGGACGCTGGAAGTGGCCAGCGTGAACGGTGTTTTGTTTTCGGCCAGCGTCAATGCCATCCCAGCAGGTCTGGACGAGGAGAAGTTTGAAGAACTTTGCGACGAGCTGTCGCGCTGTCACCACGTGGTGCGCTGGGCGGGATCGCGTCAGTTCCCGGACGGGACTGTCTCCGTGCGCTACGAATTTACGCACGGGTTGTACCGGGAGGTCTTCTACCACCGGCAGACCCCCGGGCGCCGGGCGAAGCTGCACCTGCGCATCGGGGAGCGGCTGGAGGAGCTTCTCGCCAAGCATGAAAGCGAAGTGGCGGCGGAACTGGCGGGCCACTTCGAACAGGGTGGCGATTGGCAGCGTGCCATCAAGTACCTGCGGCTGGCGGCGGATACGGCCGGGCGGCTGTTTGAACCCCGGCAAGCCGCAGTGATTCTTGAGCACGCTCTGGAGCTGCTGAAGAAACTGCCCGATGCGGAGCGCGCCGTGAGCGAGACCCTTATTCTGGAGAGGCTGGCCGGGGGTTATGCTGCGTTGGGAGACATCCGCGCCTCCGAAACCTACGCGGCCCTGAGTGCAAGAGCGGCTCACCACGGCCTGATCGATGTTGAGGTGCGTGCGCTGGTCGAGTGGGCATTCATTGGGTCATGGGAGAGTTCCGAGCGCGGTCTCGAACTGCTGGAACGGGCACTCCACGCGGTTCGAACTTCCGATCCGATGAAGCACCTTGCGGCGTATGCGGACTGCCTTTCTTTCCGCTTGTGGCTGTGTGGATGGAATCCTCGGGACGCGGAGGAGTACCGGAATGCGATCGGTGAGATCCGGAAAGTGGGCGACCCACACGTCGTCGCACCGCACCTCCTCAACTACAGTTGCATCCAATGGTGTTCGTCCGAGTACCGTGAGTCGCATCGAAGCTACGCCGATGGCCTGAAGATGTTGCTCGGTGTCGACAGTGTTCACCCGTCTCTGTCCGGTATTCGCTGGGGATTATGGGAGCACGTGCGGCAGTTGGATCTTGTGTTCCTGGGAGAGTGGGGCGAGGCTTTGCGGGAGATTGAGGAAGCGATCGCGATGGCGCACAAGAATGGAGATTATTTTCTCCGGGCGCGCGCCATGCAACTCTGCCGGGCCTGGCTGCATCTCCATGCCTGCGACTTTGCCGGCGTCCTGGCGATCTGCGAGTCGGCGGTTCCCTTGGTCCGGGATCCTGTGCTGCGCGCCGCGCCTGGCTCTCCACCCCAGTTTCCCTGGCCTTTCCAGCAGTCCGTGGTTCTGAGAGGTTCGGCGGAAACAGCTTTGGGAGAATACGATCGTGCTCGTGAGTATCTCTTCGCGGCCAGGGACGACATGGCTCGCCAGAAAACGCTGAACGACTGGTACTGGCGCATGCCCCTGGAATCGGGCCTCACCGAACTCTGGCTTGCGGAGGGAAATCTGGCGCAGGCCCGGCCGCAAGCCGAACGGTTTCGCAGCGTTACGCTGACAACCGCGGAGCGCACCTGGCAGGCGCTGGCTTGGGAAGCGAATGCCCGGGTCGCAATGGCCGAACGTGACACCGCGCGCGCGCAAGAGTGCATCGCCAGGGCTCTGGCGACGATGGAAGGCTTCGAAGTGCCGCTGGCGAGTTGGCGCGTTCACGCCACCGCCTTCGAATTCTACCGGAACGCAGGCGATCGAAATTCCGCGGAACGCCACCGGGCACTCAGCCGCGAGACTATTATGAAGCTGGCAGATTCCCTGCCTGCGGAAGAGCCTCTCCGGCACATATTCCTGTCATCACCGGCGGTTAGGAGAATTGTCGGCGCTTTCAGCGAAACGCGAGCATCGTCGCCGTCTGGTTGACGTGTCCCATGTACGCCTCGCCGTAGGTACTGAAGCCCACCGACGGGGTGTTTGCGAACAGGGCACCGAAGGCCTCGCACTGGCCCTCGTCCTGAAGTTGCAACGTCCGCCAAATACAGTTGAACACGATCAGAGCGCGTTGGGAACCCTCCAGCGCCCTGCGCGTGTCGGCGAGGATATCGGTGGACTCGAGCAGTTCCAGCTCCGCGCCTTCCCGAATCCGGCTGTAGAATACGATGCTTCCGTCTGCCAGAACGCGCTGCGGGCTGCGTACGAATAGCTCGCCGCCCACGATCAGGCCTACCGGGTTGTTCATGAAGCGGTCTACCACGCCGGCACTGTCGATTCCGAGCGCTTGCGCGTACGCCTCCACGGCGGGCACGTCATCGAAGCGGCGCACAGTGCGCGAGGCCCCATTTACTTCAGTGGCGGTCAGCGTTTTTCCCAGCAAGCGGAAGCTCTGCGTCTTGATGATTCTGTAGCCGGCCGGTACGCGCAACAGCGCCAGAACGGCGGCATGTTCAAACGTGCGGCCATTGGCGGCAACCAAGGTCGCGTGGAACGCCAGGTCGTCACCGGCCGATCCGCCGACGAAGGGAATATCGGTCAGATCGCGAATGCGTTCCATGACCGCCTCCCCGGCGCCCGACAGGCCATCGGCAACGATCAGCCCCACATGTGTGCCCCGGTCGAGCCCGGAAAGTGGACCACCCATCTGAGCGGACAGGCTTTCCAGAGCGGCGGAGACGGCCAACGGACTCTCGAGGTCCTCCACCACCGCCGTGGCCGCGGCACTGACAATCTCGGGAGGAAGCGACATGGCGACCATGGAACACGTCGTCATCCTGCCCGACGATATCTCGCCCGCGGTGGTGCAACCGATGCTGGCCGCGCGCGGAAAGGCCGCTTTGATTGAGGCGCTCAGCGCGGCGAGAGAATGGCAGGTTGAGGCAAAGTACACCACAACCGCCGGATCGGCATTCCCGCGCAGCCCGGAGATCAGCGTATCCTGCTTGGTGGAGTTTGCGATTTGAATAGCCATTTTTGTCGTCGCGTTTTGCAAACCTTCTGCTGCCGCCACACAAAACTACATTGCACGGGTAATGCCAAAGAGAGCCCAATGCGGCATTTTGAAATCCAGATTATCATGTCGCTACGGAAGCAGTTCTCCTGCGCTTGTGGTCTAAGACCCAAAATCGGGCTGAATGCCGCGATGCCGGGCGGGCTAACTAGATGATTCAACTGCTCGATGGTAAGCTAAAAAGCTGAACCCCTGGCGACGGGTGGCCTGCGGCCATGAAGGAGTTCCCACCATTTCGGCTAGACACGGTTAACCAGTGCTTATGGCGCCGCGGGGACGCGGGAGACGACGAACGCATCATGCTGACTCCCAAAGCGTTTACCGTCCTACGTTATCTTGTGGAACATGCCGGCCGCCTGGTTACCCAAGACGAGCTCCTGGAGGCGGTGTGGCCCGATACCTTCGTCCAGCCGGAGGTCCTGAAGTACCAGATCGCCGACATCCGGGGCACGTTGGGGGACCGCGCCAGGAATTCTCTTTTTATCGAGACTCTACCCCGGCGCGGGTATCGGTTTGTGGCCGCCGTGAAGGAGGGTGAATCCGCTGGAGCCTGGGCGCCGGTGAGCCCGGAACGCGGCAGATTGGTGGGCAGAGACCGCGAGCTTGGTGCGTTGCGAGCCTGCCTTCGAAAGGCATTGAAGGGCGAGCTCCAGATTGTCTTTATCACGGGGGATCCGGGGATCGGAAAGACCGCTCTGGTGGACGAATTCCAGCGCCAAGCCGCCGCCGAGGCACCAGCTCTCCATATCGCCCGGGGACAGTGCGTGGAAGGTTACGGCGGCTCGGAAGCCTATTACCCGATACTGGAAGCAGTGGGTCAGTTGTGTCGTGGCCCGGAGGGGAAGCGCGTGGTCGAAATTCTGGCCGCGCAAGCACCCACCTGGCTGGTGCAGTTTCCGGCGCTGCTGAAGCGCGAACAGCGCCAGATGTTGCAGCAGGAGATCTTGGGGGCGACCCGGGAACGCATGCTGCGCGAGATCCGCGAAGCGTTGTACACGCTCAACCAGGAAGCGCCCCTGCTGCTGGTGTTAGAGGATCTGCAATGGGTGGATCCCTCGACGGTCGATCTCATCTCCGCTGTGGCCCGCCAGCGGACGACAACGAAGGCCCTGGTGCTCATCACCAAGCGGCCGGTGGACATGGCAGCTCCCGAACATCCGATAGAGAGGCTCAAGCACGATCTGCTGGTTCATCACCTATGCCGGGAAATTACTCTGGCGCCGCTCGAGAAACCGGACGTAGCCGAATACCTGGGCGCGGAGTCTCTGGGAGGCAGCCTGCCTGAGGGTTTTGCCGAGTTGATCCATCGGCACTCGGAGGGCAATCCGTTGGTCATGATCGCCACACTGGAGCACATGACCGAGCGGGGCCTGGTCTTGCGCGAGAACGGGAAGTGGAGCCTCAGGGTCCCCATCGGGGAGATGGATATCGAAGTGCCGGAGACTGTACGGCAGACGATCGAAGCCCAGATCGAGCGCCTTACCAGTGAACAGCAGCGGACGCTGGAAGTGGCTAGCGTGAACGGTGTCTTGTTTTCGGCGAGCGTCAATGCCATCCCCGCGGCTCTGGACGAGGAGAAGGTCGAGGAACTTTGCGACGAATTGTCGCGCCGCCGGCAAATGGTGCGCTGGGCGGGATCCCACGAGTTCCCGGACGGGACCGTCTCCGTGTGCTACCAGTTTGCACACGGATTGTACCGGGAGGTCTTCTACCACCGGCAGACACCCGGGCGCCGGGCGAAGCTGCACCTGCGCGTCGGGGAGCGGCTGGAGAAGCTTTTCGCCAAGCATGAAAGCGAAGCGGCGGCTGAATTGGCGGGTCACTTCGAGCAGGGTGGCGATTGGCAGCGCACCGTGAGGTACCTGCGGCTGGCGGCGGATACGGCCGGGCGGCGGTTTGCACCCCGGCAAGCCGTACAGATTCTAGAGCACGCTCTCGGTCTCGCGAGAAAACTGCCGGAGGCCGAACGAACGTTGAGCGAAATCGAGATTCTGGAGGAACTGGCTGCGATTCACGCGGTGCTGGGCGACAGCCTGCGTGCCATCGAGACCTATGAAGCTCTGGCTGGACGCGCGGCTCACGATGGCCTGATCGATGTGGAGGTGCGCGCGCTCATCGACATGGCATGGCCCTTATCATGGATAGATCCTGGGCGTTCGCTGGAAGTCCTGGAGCAGGCGCTTCGGCTGATCTCCCGGCTGGAAGATCCGCTTTTGCGGGCCAGGATGCGCACGCGCTGTTTTGCCTGGCGCCTGTGGCAAGGGTGGAATCCTGAGGATATGGAGGAGTTTCACAATGCATCCGCGGAGATTTGCACCTCCGATGACCGCCACAAACTTGCCCCTTATTTGGTTGACTGTGGCTTCATAAGCTGTCTCTCGTCCGAATATCGCGAGGCGTACCGGAGCTTGATGGAGAGCCGTGCGATCAAACTGGAGGCGGCGGAGGAGAACCCCTATCTAAGTCCCGCATACGTACGAGGTCAATTGCCGCTGACGTTGAGCCTTCTGTTTGTGGGAGAGTGGGGCGAGGCGCTGCGCGAGATCAGAAACGCCATTGCCATATTGGATAAGAACGGCGACTATAACTGGGGGCAGGGCGTGCGCCCCCACCTGGCCTGGATACATCTGCAGGCCATGGACTTTGCCGGCGTGCTGGCGCTTTGTAACTCGGCGCTCCCAATGGCCGGAGATCCCGAGTCTGGCACCGCACCCGACGACACAGCTCCTTATCGATTTGGGTTGTGGAAGCGCCTGTTTCTGATGGGATCGGCGGAGACGGCCCTGGGAGATTATGAAAGTGCGCTGGAGCATTTGCTGGCAGCACGGGCCGACATGGATCGGCCGGGGCCTACGTGTACCTGGTACTGGCGCATACCACTCGAGAACGCCCTCACAGAACTTTGGCTGGCGAAAGGCGATCTGGCTCAAGCGCGGGTGCAGGCGGAAAGGTCTCTGGCGATTGCGCTGGCGAGCGCCGAACACATGTGGCAGGCGCTGGCATGGGAAGCGAATGCCCGGGTGGCGGTGGCCGAACTTGACGTTCCGCGCGCGCGGGACTGCATCGCCAAGGCCTTGTCGGCCATGAAAGGTTTCGAAGTGCCGCTGGCGGCCTGGCGCGTTCATGCCACCGCCTCGGAGCTCTACCGGAGCTTGGCCGATGGAGACTTGGCGGCACGCCACCTGGCACTCAGCCGCGAGACGATTATGAAGCTGGCGAATTCCCTGCCGGCGGAGGAGCCGCTTCGGCGGACATTCCTCTCGGCGCCCATGATTCGAGAAATCGTGGGGGTGATTACATCCGTGTGAATCGGGGCTCTCGGCAACCGGCGGGGGGGCAGTAATGAGGAACTGGCGTGCCGCCAATTCCAGGAGGGTCTGTGGTTCATTTGGGTTTCGCCTTCCTGTGTGCCTAACACGGTGACGAAGTGTTGGACACCAAGTCCAGAAGTGGGTTCGGCAGGCCAAACGACTGCAACGCTACCCACTACTCCAATCGTGAGAACCACCTCACTCGCGGCCAGTCGCGCCGCTCTTGGTCGCCATCGGCGTTTGGCCAGCGATTTGCTCCACAATGGCCATGACCGCGATGAGATCAGCGTTACTGGTGAGCGCAGTCGAGGAGGACCACGAGTTCCTGGGCCAGGTCTTCTCCCATCAGGGTTGGAGACTTTACAAAGCCCGGACGCTCGAATCAGCAGCGGATCTCTTGCGCCGTACCCCGGTTCCAGTAGTGATCACTGAGCGGGATCTGCCGCTCGGGAACTGGAAAGATGTGCTAGCCGCCATCCAGCAGTTGCCGCAGAGTCCGCTGCTCATAGTCACCGCCCGGCTGGCGGATGAGCTTCTCTGGGCGGAGGTTCTGAATCTAGGCGGTCACGATGTACTGAGCCAGCCATTCCGAGTGAACGAGTTGCTTTGGGTACTGGGCAACGCCTGGCGCAGGGTTGAAAACAACAGAACCCAGGCGCTACGGCTTAAGGGGCGGCCGGTCCTCGCCTATGCCCAGTGAAGCATCAGCACCTGGATTTTCAGGCGATCGTACGAAAAGGAGAGTCGAGAATGGGCAAGAATGCCAGATCCCACAAGCCGCGGAGCGGAACCGTCAATATGGCAATTATGGAAACCGAGGTTATTCTCAAAAGGCGCCCGTCTCGCGAGGATATAGCCGCTCTGGCGCCTATTCCTATTGGGAAGCCCGTGGCTTTCAGGGCGGCTCTCCGGAAGAAGATTGGCTCCGGGCAGAGAAGGAATTGCGTGGTGGCCGGCCGCAGTCGAAGGACTGAGGATCGAGAGTCGTGGAGGTTGTGATGGCGCCGTTTGGAAGACTTCTTTTGCCGGTGGATCTCTCCGAGCGTTCCCTGGAGGCTGCGCGCCAGGCAGAGGACCTGGCCCGCCATTTTCACTCCGACGTGACTGTATTCCATGTGGTCGATCCACCTGAGCAGGTCTCCGGTCGCTTCGAACCCGGCGGGCTGAAGGCGCGCTCACTTAAGACGTTGCTGGCCCGCGACTTCACGGGAACCTCGATTTCGCAAGTCGTCCGCGATGGCGATCCCGCGCGGGAGATTTTGGATTTCGCCGCGGTGAACCGTGTGGATCTGATAATGATGGCGAGCCACGGTTACGGACCGTTTGAGAGTTTTCTGATGGGCTCCGTAGCAGCGGAAGTGTTGAGAGGCGCAAGCTGCCCCGTCTGGATTGCGGTGCAAGCACAGCCGGGACCGCCGCCCATGTTTCGTAACGTGCTGTGCGCTGTGGATCTCGGTCCCGGCAGCCAGAGAACAGTCGATTGGGCCTCGCAATTCGCCACGGCATTCGCGGCTCGCCTCTTTGTTTTGCATGTATTCCGGAACCTCGAATCAGGAGAACAGCCAGACTCTCCGGATGAGTGGCTCAGCCAGATGGAGCTGTCGTAATCGGGCGGAGTCCGAAGGCAGGCGACGTCGGAACTGCACGCACGGCTTTCGCGATCATCCACGAGTCGCCGTGCCCCGTCGTCAGCGTCTAGGGGGAATGGGATGGTCCTCCAAGTGCACGATATCAAGTAGGAGCCCGCTATATGCTTCCAATTTCCAGAATTCTCCTGCCTATGGATTTTTCGGATCGCTGTTTAATCATGCTGCCGTACGTCCAAGCGATGGCCGCGAAGTACGACGCTGAACTGATCCTGCTTCACGTTGAAAGAGACAACGAGTTGGCCAAGGCCGGCACAGACCAACTGAAAGACTTCGACGTGCGGCGGGTGCTGTACGACGGCGATCCGGCAGACGTAATTGCCGGATTTGTGAAATCCGAAAAGATCGACCTGATCGCCATGCCAACCCGCGGCTATGGCGCATTCCGCCGATTGCTCATCGGTTCGGTCACAGCGAAGGTTCTTCATGACGTCGACTGTCCGGTTTTGACGGGCGTTCACATGGAGGAACAACCTGCCGCAAACCTTGCGAAGTGTTCCAATGTCCTGTCGGCAATCGATTTCGGTCCACAAAGCGCGACCGTTCTCAAATGGGCATCTCAACTTGCGGCCGACTTCCAAGGCCAATTCGGCGTTGTGCATGCCGTGCCAGTGCTCAGCCCCGGATTGGAGCTTCTATTCTCAAACAATTGGCGGCCGGAAGTTGCGAACATGGCGCGGAAAGACGTCGAGACGCTCCTGGGCGCCATCAAGCCCGCCCCGGTTGCCATTGATATCCAGGAAGGCGAAGCGCCAAAGACGGTGTGCTCCTTCGCAAAGCAGGTAGGGGCCGACCTGCTCGTGATTGGCAGGGGTCCTAAAGATAGAATGGCCGGCAGGCTGACAACGCACGCCTATGCAATCATCCGTCAGTCGCCGTGTCCAGTAATCAGCATCTGATGATTCATGGCGGTACGGGCGATGTCTTCGTCGCTTCGTGTTGCCGAGGAGGGCAACTCGACTTTGATCTCGCTGGCGACCGCCTTAACGCTGGAAACGCGCATTGCGGCGCGTTCGGCGGCCCACTTTTCGTAGTAGCTGTCGACGTTGCCATCCAGCTCCACAACGCCGCTCTTGACCGAGACGCCGATCTGTTCGGCACGAACGCTGGGCTCCCAACGCAATTCCTGTTCGACGTCGGCCTGCAATTGTGCATCGTTCTTCATAAGTAAGCTCCTATCCTGTTTTGGTTCTTGGCCTCCCCACCCGTGCTGGACACGTCACGAATTCGTGCCCTGCGAGGCGGCATTAGCATGGCCATACGTGCAATCCGGAGGCCAAGCAAAGGGCGCTGCCGCGCGGCTCAGTCAACCCGAGGTCGGGTGCTGGAAGGAAGATTGCTCTTTAAGCGACGCAGATGGCGTTGGACCTAGGATTGCCGATCCGCGGGCTGACCGCCGGCCTGATCATCGCAGCGCCGGTCGGCCCGGTCAACTTACTCTGCATTCGGCGGACGCTCGAAAAGGGTTGGAAATCCGGCATGATTTCGGGCTTGGGCGCGGCGCTCGCGGATACGCTGTATGGCGCCATCGCCGGGTTTGGCATCAGCCTGGTGATTCAACTTCTGATCCGCGAGGAGTTCTGGATCCGCATAGTCGGCGGGATGTTTTTGGTGGGCATCGGAGTGGCGTACTACCGTAAGCCACCACGCTCGCTGCTCGCAGGCGATGACGACTCCTCCGCCAATTCGGACTTTGCCTCCGCATTCGTCTTAAACCTGACCAACCCTACAACGGTGCTCTCTTATCTGGCGGTCCTGGCCACCCTCGGCCTGGGACGGCAGCGAGCGCTGTGGCAGTCCTCGCTCCTGGTCGCCGGAATATTCTGCGGGTCGATGACCTGGTGGACGATTCTGGTGAGCACGGCGAACCGCCTGCGCGGCAAGATCACCGACCGCACGATGCGCTGGATGAACCACGTGGCCGGGATTGCCATCGGCGCCTTCGGGTTGGTGAACGTGCTGCTCAGTCGCGGGCACAGGCATTAGGTGGCGATTCAAAGGGCCTGCGCTATCCTCGGGATGCTCGACAAGGTGACGAAGTGTTGGACACCGAGTCCAGAACTGGGTTCGTCCGGCGCGCCACGGCCAGCCGATCCGAATTGAAACGGGGAAATTGGCCGTCATCGGCGTTTGGCCGATAACTTGCCTTGAATAGCTTCTACGGAGGCGAAGATGACCGCAGCGATGAACATAGGCCCTATGGACGTATTTTGGATATTTATCATGCTGAGCTCACTCCAGCCGTTTCTGAAGCAGCGCTGGCTTGAGGCGTCACGGCGGTGGCTGATCGCCAAGATTGAACGCAAGCGTGGATCGCGAGTGATTCTGCTCGCGCATCGGCAGGAGACGATGAGCTTTCTCGGTTTCCCGCTCATGCGGTACATTGACGTCAACGATTCAGAGGAGGTCATTCGCGCCATTCGCCTGACCGACCCGAGCGTGCCGATTGATATCGTGCTGCACACTCCAGGAGGTCTGGTATTGGCCGCGACGCAAATCGCAAGCGCCATAAACCGGCGAAAGGGAAAAGTCACGGCCATCGTCCCGCACTACGCCATGTCCGGCGGCACGCTGATCGCACTGGCGGCGGATGAAATTATCCTAAGCGACCATGCCGTGCTTGGGCCGGTCGACCCTCAAATCGGGCAGTATCCAGCCGCATCCCTGCTGAAGGCGGTGGAACAGAAATCAAAGGACAGAATCCATGACGAAACTTTGATTCTTGCGGATGAGGCGAAAAAGGCTATTACTCAAGTCCAGGAAACAGTTCGCGAGCTACTGCGCGGCAAATACCCCGATCCGGTGGTGGACAACCTGGCGGTCATGCTCTCGGAAGGCAGGTGGACGCACGATTTTCCCATCACCTTCGATTATGCCAAGGCGTTGGGACTGCACGTGAGCTCCGAGATGCCGCCCGAGGTTTTGGATTTGATGATGCTTTATCCCCAGCCAGTGCGACGCTTCCCTACCGTCGAGTACCTACCAGGAAGGCACGAGGCTGGACGAAGGATCGAGTTGGGAGAATCCAGTGCGGCGTTATAAACTGCGAGCGAGTCCGCTGGAGCGCCCCGCGAAAGCGGATGTTTGCACCGAGAATCGGAGCAAGACGCCATGGGTGGCATGATCCCACTGTTGGATGCATCTCGGCGGCCCAGACGCTTCGCCGCCGTCACAGCCTCAATCATCCTGGTGAACTCACTCGCCTTCGTGTTGGAGCTGACAGGTGGCGACGCATTTGTAAAACAGTGGTCGGTGATCCCCGCCGATATTGTCGCCGGCCGGCACTGGATTACCATTTTGACGGCCATGTTCCTGCATGGCGGCTGGATGCACATTATCGGCAACATGGTGTTCCTGTGGGCATTTGGCCCGGAAATCGAAGATGCCATGCCGCGGCTACGCTACCTGGCGTTCTATTTGCTTAGCGGTCTGGCAGCCACGCTGGCGCAGATCGCAGCCATGCCCGGTTCCACGGTTCCCAATCTGGGCGCCAGCGGCGCGATTGCGGGCGTGATGGGCGCCTTTCTGATTACTTACCCGCGTGATCAGATCAAGACGGTACTCTTCTTTGGGTGGTTCTCCCGCATTGCTTTTATTCCCGCGGCTCTCTTGATCGGACTCTGGTTTCTGATCCAGTTTTTCAACGGGGTTGGCGCCGTGGCGGATGTGCAGACGGGTGGCGTCGCCTATATGGCGCACGTTGGCGGCTTCATCTTTGGAGCCGTCACTGGCCGGCTATTCGAGGGATTCCCGAGGACCGCCGATTTGGAATCCTAATCTCGCATCTCGTGCCTCGGGCGGCTCCTCAGCGAATTGCTCCCTCAAGACCGACCACGCCTCGCCGGGGACGCTGGCGCAGTTCGTTTCGACGGGAGCAGTAATAGACAGCGGGTTAACAAACATCCGAGAATAGCTCCAGGAGAACTGATGACACCGAGAGCCACGCCTCCACAGTTGCGCCTCCACAATGGTGAATCAAAAGGCCTCGCTGGGTGTACACTGAACCCTGCGCGAAAAGCGATAACGGAGATTGTGATTCAAGTATGAGGGTCGGCGTACGCTTGGTTCTGGGTTTGGCTGCCGCCGTGGCCGCGCTCGCCCTGGTCCTGTGGCAGGCGGACTTTGTCGAGGATAAGGGCACCGTTCCCTTTGACGATTCCATTCGGGGCTGGGTCCACGCCCACTCCAGCCCCACCCTCACCAGCTTCATGCGCCAGCCGGCCTCACGGATGCCGACGTGACTATCCTGCTGAACCACCGGGCCGGCCGCGCGCAGCGTGCGAAGGTGCGCGAACAACTCGCCCGGTACTTGCGGGAACGCGGAATCGAGGCGGTCGTCCACGAGGTGCGCGCCGGGGAGGAGATCACCTCGCTGGCCCGCCAGGCCGTTCTCGGCGGCGAGCGCACGGTGGTGGCCGCGGGCGGCGATGGCACGGTCGGTGCGGTCGCCGCGGCGGTGGTCGATACCGAGGCAACAATGGCCGTGCTGCCGGTGGGAACGCTCAACCACTTCGCCAAAGAGCTTGGCATTCCGCTCGAACTGGAAGCGGCCATCGAGATTGCCCTCACCGGCGCTATCCGCGCCATCGACGTGGGTGAAGTGAACGGCCGGGTCTTCGTCAACAACTCCAGCCTGGGGCTCTATCCGGCGATCGTATTCGAGCGCGAGCGCCGCCGCCGGCGGGGTTGGAGCAAGTGGCTGGCGATGGCCTGGGCCAGCCTGAGCGTTCCTCGACGCTTCCCCTCCCTGAGCGTGTGTCTCGAAGCGGACGGCGGCGAAGCCCGCGTCGTCACGCCCTTTCTCTTCGTCGGCAACAACGAGTACATGGTGGAGGGCTTCCGCTTCGGCCGCCGGCGCTCGCTTGACGAGGGCCGCATTTGGGTCTTCGTGGCGCCATCCCCCTCCTCACGCTGGAGTGCGGTCCGCCTTACGCTCCGGGCGCTCATCAAGCGCGACCGCCGGGACCGCGATTTTAAGGTTTTTCAGACTCGCGAGCTGCGAGTCGAAACGACCCCAGAGCAGGTCCGAGTCGCGCTCGACGGCGAGATCTTCAGGGACCCGCCGCCCCTGCGGTATCGCAGCCGTCCGCTGGCCCTGCGGGTTCGCGTGCCGGCCGGGAAAGGCTGATGCGCACCATCGTCCACCTCTCGGACCTCCATTTCGGCCGCATCGATCCCCTACTGCCTGAGCCGCTCGTTCGATGTGTCGAAACGGTCCGGCCCGACCTGGTGGCGGTCTCCGGCGACCTGACGCAGCGTGCCCGCCCCGAGGAGTTCGAGCAGGCCCGCGCCTTTCTCGACGCCCTGCCCTCGCCGCAGATCGTTGTGCCTGGCAACCACGACGTGCCGCTCTACAATGCCTATCTCCGCTTCTTTGGCGGCCTGCGCCGCTTTCGGCGCTACATCAGCGAGGACCTCGAGCCCACTTATGCCGACGAGGAAATGGCCATCATCGGCCTCAACTCCGCCCGCTCGCTCGTCTTCAAGGGCGGGCGCATCAACCTCAGGCAGGTGGAGCAGGCTCGCGCGTGGCTGTGCTCTTTCCCGCCCCGCGTTGCCAAGGTCATCGTCAGCCACCATCCGTTCGACCTTCCGCCGGGCCATGGCGGCCGCGTGGTCGGGCGGGCGCGGATGGCGATGCGCCGGCTCGCCGACTGTGGCGCCGACGTATTTCTCTCCGGTCACCTCCATCTGGGCTACACGGGCGACACGAGCATCCGATACGAGATCCAGGGCCTCTCGGCGCTCATCGTTCAGGCCGGCACCGCCACCTCGACCCGCGGCCGCGGCGAAGCGAACTCCTTCAATGTGATCCGCGTGGAACCGCCGGAGATCGAGGTCGAGCGGATGAGCTGGGATCCGCTGGGCAGGCGCTTTCTACCGACCTCGCAGGAGCGCTACCGGCGCTCCTGACCCGGGTATTCCACATTCCATCGACGGCAAGGGCGCAGGACCGAGAGGTTGGGGTTTGCAGCTTCATAGGGTGACGAAGTGTTGGGCGCCAAGTCCAGAAGCGGGTTCGCTCTGCGGCCGACATACGACATTATCACAGCCTTGAAATACTCCCCTAACTGCAAGTTAGGTGAAATTCGGATAGGCATCGGGCTTTGGCCCGCGAGTTGCTTAATAACATTACGAAGGAGCATCTCATGATTCCCGAACCCCAGCATCTGACAGCCAAAGTGGCTGCGAATTTCGAGGCCGATAAAAAGGCCTTTCAAGACTCGATGGCGAAGGTGCAAACACAGATCGACGCCACCACCGCGGAGGTCAACAAACTCCGCGCCGAGTTGAAAACACAAACCGACGAAGCCAAGACTAAAACCAAGGCTCGCGTCACGGAACTGACGAAGGACCTCGATGCGGTACGCAAAGAGCAGCAGGCCAGGATCGAAGAGCGCCTGAAGGAACTCCACACGAGCATCCAGTCCATCGACGCGGAACTGAAGCATGCGACGGCGGAGGGAAAGGCGGCGGCCGAGGCTAAGGCCAAAGTTCTCCGCGAAGAATACGACTCTGCACGGCGCTTCCTGATCGCGAGTATGGAGGCGGAACTCGTGGAATGGAAGGCCCGCATCGGCGCCGCCTTTGATGCGGCGACCGAGAAGAAGGCATCTGCGACGGTCGTCATTCACGCGAAAATGGCCGACGTGCACGCCAAGCATGGAGCCGCCCAGAAGAAACTCCACGCCCTGAAGCAGGCGAACGAAGCCGCCTTCAGCGAACTGCACCGCAGCGCGCGAGCGGCCATCGCCGAAATTAGAACCGCCCTGCAGAAGGCTCGATCCGACATCGACGCGGCTTCGTAGAAAAGGAACACAACCGTGGAGAAACTCATCGTAGTCGTCTTCGACGACCAAACGAAGGCCGATGCGGGCTTCGAAATCCTGCGCCAATTGGACCGCGATGGTGAGATCTCGGTGTACGAGGCGCAAATGATCGCCAAAGAGCCAAGCGGCAGCATCCGATACCTCGATAACAGCGATAAGATGGCCTTCCCGGTGATCGGCGGATCTACCGCGGTGGGCGCCTTCATTGGACTTCTCGGCGGGCCCCTCGCAGCGCTGATCGGAGGCATGGCGGGAGGACTAATTGGTTCCATCGGCGATCTGGTACATGCCGGCGTGACCGACGAGTTCGTCGACGACGTGAACACGGCCATGACAGCCGGCAAGTTCGCTGTGGTCGCCGATGTCTCCGAGGACTGGGTTACGCCTCTGGACACGCGAATGGAAGAGATTGGCGGCGTGGTCTTCCGGCGAACTCGCAGTGAGGTTAAGCGCATACATCACGACCGCGACGTGGCCGCGCATCGCGCCGAAATGGCGCAACTCAAGGCAGAAAGAGCGCAGGCGAGGTCCGACCGCCAGGCTAAGATCGACGCCACGATCGACGCTCTGCGGAAGAAGCTCGAAGACGCCATCGAGCGCGACCACTGCAAGATGCGGTTCCGCCAGAATCAGCGGGACGCCAGGATCCAGGTCTTGAAAGCGAAGGCCGATCAGTCACAAGGAGAAATCCGCCGGCGCCAGGAGGCCCGCATCGCCGAGGTCCGCCGCGACTATGAAGAGAAGTCGGCTTTGGGTTAACGTTGTGCAAATGAACTCGATGATCGACGGGCGCCGGCAGGCGTCGCGGAAAGGAGACAATCGAATGGCGGCAAGTTCTGTGACGGTTCCTCAAACGGTGGAAGCTCAACCCCGTCCCAATGGCGCGGTCGTGCTCCTGGGACGGTTTCTCTTCGCGCTAATCTTCTTGTTGGCCGGTCCCAGCCACTTCTCGCAGCGGACGATCGCCTTTGCCACATCGCAGGGCGTTCCCTTGGCGCATTTCGCGGTTCCGGCTTCGGGAGTTCTCGCCCTGCTCGGAGGCTTGAGCATTCTCTTGGGCTATCGGGTCAGATTCGGCGCATGGCTGATTGTGCTGTTCCTGCTTCCGGTGACATTCCTGATGCACAGATTCTGGGGCATTAGCGATCCGGTGGCGGCGCAGACGCAGATGGCCCTGTTCATGAAGAACATCGCCCTGATCGGCGGCGCGTTGTTCATTTCGCAGTTTGGCGCGGGACTGTTAAGTCTGGACAGCCGCGGTTCACGTTAAAAGAATGAGGTTCGGGTTCGATGACTCCTTCGACACCGGTGACACCTTCAAACCTGAGCCCGCTCGATCCGGCGCGTTGGAGAGATAGTCGCAGGGTCGGCCTGCTGGTCCTCGGCATCGCCATAGCGGCCCTGTTGCCAGCCGCGTATCGGATGGCCCGACCATTCCTGACCGCACTGGTGCTAGCTGCAATTCTGGCCGTGCTTCTGGATCCACTACAGAAGCGGGCTAGTCGCCTCGTAAAGCGCCCGTCGGTGGCAGCCTTGCTCACAACCCTGGTGGCTGTAGGGCCGGTCCTGACGGTCATTCTGCTCGCCGGTATGGCGATGAACCGCGAAATCAAATCCGGTGCGTTTGACGCCATTTTGCGTGCAGCGGAGAGGTTGACGGCGGGCGCCTCGATTGACCCTCACGCCATTCAACAGGCGGTGGCGGACCTCAACCAGGTTGCGGGCGGTTTCTTCACCGGTGCATTGGCGGTGGTGTTTCTTTACGTGATGCTGGTGTACGGAAAAGGCTGGGTATCGCAGATGGCGGCGATGCTCCCACTTGACGCCTCTATCACCAATCGAATCCTCGCCACCATTCGCGACGCGATCGTGGCGAACGTGGACGGTATTCTCGCGATGAGCCTCGTGGAGGCTTTATTGTTCGGAATCGCCTTCTCGATTGCGGGCATCGGCTTGCCCGTCATGTGGGGCGCCTTCGCCGGACTCGCATCCATGATTCCCCTCATAGGGGCCGCAGCCGTCTGGCTGCCGGTTACGGTCACATTGGCGATTCACGGAACCTATGTGAAAGCGGCGCTGGTCGGCATAGTGTGCTTCGGTGTGCAACAGGCGGTGGCGCTGTTGCTGGTTCCGCGAATCGTAGGGACAAGGCTTCGCCAGCCCCCACTGCTCATTGCGCTCTCGGTCTTGGGAGGCGCCAGCGCGTTTGGCGCAGTAGGCATTCTGCTGGGACCGGTCGTAGTCTCCATCCTGGCGGCGCTTGTGCGCGAGTTTCGGAGCCAATTGCGGCCAAACAGCCAAATGAACAAGGAGGATTCCAGATGAATACAGCACTAAACCCCGAGTCGTCCATTGAAGCAAGGGCGGTGGCGCCAGTCGAGCGAATCCTGTGCCCGATCGACTTCTCGGAGATCTCGGGGAATCGCTATGCGCAGTCGATCAGCGGCCACTATCACGCCAAGCTGCTTGTCCAGCACATCGTTGAGTTGTGGCAGCATCCATCCGCCGACTATTCCATTTCGCCGGATATGCTTGAAGACTTCCGCCGGTCGCTCATATCCGATGCGGAAAAGGAATTGCAGCAGTTCGTAAAGACAGCCGGCGGACCCCAGCCCGAGTGTATCGTGGCGGAGAGCGTGGCGCCCGATGCGATTCTATTCCTGGCTCGGGAGCGCGCCATCAGTTTGATTGTATTGGGAACCCACGGCCGGCGCGGCTTCGATCGCCTCATGTTGGGATCGGTTACCGAACGCGTCCTGCGGCACGCTTCGTGCCCGGTGCTGGTCATCCCGCGAACAGCCCCGGCTCCGGTTGGGCCGAATGTACAGGATGACCCCGTCTCAGTCCAGCGCATTCTCTGTTGTGTTGATTTCTCCGCGCACTCGCAGTGCGCCTTGAAGCATGCGTTCTCGCTGGCGGACGCCTACGGCGCCGAGGTAACCCTCTTTCACGTACTGGATGGCATCTCCGAGTCGGCGGACGTTGGCAAGGAAACGGCGTCGGCCATGGAGAGCCTTCAGAAGCTGCTTCCGGCTGCCGGGCACGAGGCAACTAAGACACACCTTGAGGTGCGCCTGGGGAAGGCGTACCCGGAAATAGTCCGATTTGCCTCAGAAACCCGGCCGGATGTAATCGTCGCTGGAGTGCGCGGAATCGACGCATTGAATCTGGCGATATTCGGTTCAACCCTTTACAGGGTGATCCAACTCAGTTCCGCTCCAGTGCTGGCGGTTCCGATTTAAGGAACACGTCCCGCGGGTTCAAAACCACCGCAGCGCCGCGGCGAACCTGCTCCCTCCTCCGCGCTTATGCGGCGGGCAAGGGCCGCTCGTTCGGTATCGCGAGCTTCCGCATCCGGTACATGAGTGTCGATCGCGCAACTCCAAGGCGCGCAGCGGCGCCATGCGGCCCGGCGATCACCCAATTGGCCGCCTGAATGGCCTTCATAATGTGCTCGCGCTCGCATTCCTTCAGCGTGGTCGGTTTGGCGACGCTCCTTCTCTTAAACAGTTCCGATATCGGCGGATTCAAAACGCGGCCACTGGTCAGGATCACGGAGCGTTCCACAAAGTTCTGCAGTTCCCGAATGTTCCCTGGCCAGTCATGGTCCAGCAGCGCCTCCATAGCTTCCGAGGGAATCTTCTCGATCTGCTTGTTCATCCGCTGCGCATAGGCGCTCACGAAATGCGCCACCAACAAGGGAATATCGTCACGCCTGTCGCGTAGTGGGGGAATGCGTATTGGAAAGACGTTGAGCCGGTAGTAAAGATCGCTCCGGAACAGTTTTTCGGAAACCAGCCGGTCCAGGTCTTGATTGGTGGCGGCCACCACTCGCACATTGACAGATTGCGTGATTGTGCCGCCAAGTCTTTCGAACTCCTGCTCCTGCAAGACACGCAGCAGCTTCGCCTGCAGCTCGAGCGGCATATCGCCGATCTCATCCATGAACAGCGTGCCCCGGTCAGCCGCCTCGAAACGGCCGATCTTACGCGTGACCGCGCCCGTGAAGGCGCCTTTCTCGTGCCCGAAGATCTCGCTTTCCAGCAGTTCCCGCGGAATGGCCGCGCAGTTCATCTTCACGAAAGCGCCAGCCCGCCGCCGGCTGTGGGTGTGAATGGCCCGCGCGATCAATTCCTTGCCTGTCCCGGTCTCTCCTTCGATGAGAACTGTGGAGTCCGTCGGAGCTACCGTTTGGAGTTGATCCAGCACTTCTCTCAGAGCCGCGCTGCGTCCCACGATGCCTTCAAAACCGTTGGCTTCCGTGCTGGATGAGTGATCCGGTGCAACCAACGGCTCGATCGGAATGGCTGAGCCGTAGTCCCTGAATAGGATCTTGGACGGCAGTACCGCAAAGCCGCGCGAGGATCGGGGGAAGGAATTCGACTCCCGTCCATCCAAAACGACGATATTGCTGCAACTCATCTTGATACCTCATCGCTTCACTAGAAGTTCCCGTCCCATTGGCTGTGAACAAGGTTTTTGGGGCGCTCACATTTCACAATTGCTACGGACCTCTTGAAGTATGAGGTTAGCGGACTTGAAGATTGCAGTCGTGAGATTGAAGTCAGGTTTTGGTGGAAGAAGAGCTTGCTCCGGTTTGCGGAAGACCCAGTGCGCGCATCATGTAAAGCGCGAAGACCTCCATAAGCTGCTGAATCCATTAGAATTAGGCGTGTGGCAGTACCGAGTCGACGCGTGTATGCGCAGCCTGCCCGCAGCACTACGTCCGGCTTCATGCGTCTCCTCCACCCAGAAGCTGCCTTCTCGCGCTGAGGCGGGGCCCTGTCGTTCCCGGTGGCAAGCACGTCTTTGCGTGGAGTGTCTTCATTCTGGCCGGCGCCGTTATGCAACGCGTCCCAGCGTCACTTAAGCGCTTTGACCAACGCCTCAAACTGCGTGTGAGGTGATTTGGCGTATGGTGTTACGGGCGGAACCTCGCGATCGATATCCAGAGCCGTATGCCCAATGCATTCAACAAGTTCAACTCTAGCCCAAAAACGAAAAATAGTACAGATCATCGGAAAGCCGAGATCTGTCGTTGCTCTACTGCACTTGTCCAGTTACAAAGGGCGTCCCACGCTTCCGCCGCACGTTGGGTCGGCTGGCAAGGCAAGCGCAACAAAACCTTCCAGGATTCGCCGTTC
>Ga0181520_10003409_pt1 | contig 28004 bp, 21 predicted proteins | sample PEATcosm2014_Bin_29_FD_132451 | JGI IMG/M metagenome (GOLD analysis project Ga0181520, IMG submission 132451) | Peatland microbial communities from MTU Mesocosm Facility, Houghton, MI, USA - PEATcosm2014_Bin02_30_metaG | ecosystem: Environmental > Terrestrial > Soil > Wetlands > Peat | place...
CCACACCGCTATCAGAGTCGGCACAACCATGGTCAGGGATGTGGATGTGGTGCAGTCCCGCCGCGGGGTGGCCTTCGATGCAGTGGGCCTCTTGCCCGCATCAATTTTCCACAGCATCTATATTAGTCACTCGGGTGGGTTTGTGGTATTCAACCCTGCCGAATAGCGGCGCGGTCGGCTCGAGTCGTTCAGTGGTCAAGAATCTGTCACTCAGCCAGAATTCCAGCAAGGTCAAACTCATTGTCATGAGCAGCCACCGCCCGGGCTGGTCAGCGAAACGGATTTCCTTGCGTCCCTACCATGGTGGCCACTCAATTTGCAAAGCGGCGGGCAAATGCAGAGGAGTGTTCAGCCGATTGAGCCTGACGCTTTGACAGTCGTGGCACAGCCGGCGCAAGGTTGGCTACTTTGATACCGCGTTCGGATCACCACACCATCTTCAAGCGTTGGATGCGCGACTACAAGTGCAAGTAGCGGTCCGCTCCATAGACGAGGCCAAGAGTGAGCAGCGCAATGAAAATCTCGCCGATAGCTCCTACCGCAAAAGGCCGCCATCCTTGCTTCCCGAGTTCTCGAAGGCCGGTGCGCAGGCCGACTCCGGCAAAGGTCAGCAGGAAGGCCCAGCGTGAAAGGTTGGCCAGACTGGTTAACTGTGGCTTGGCAAAGAAGCCCAACGTAGCCAGCAGAGAAATCAAGAGAAATCCAAGCACAAACTTTGGGAATTTGCGCCACAGAAAGGCTGCCTTGTTGCCGACTTCCTGCGCCTGTCCTCGGGATGACCAATAAATTGCATAGCCCAGCACAATGAATCCGATGAGAGCATTGCGTGTGGTCTTGGCCAGCACGGCAACCTTGCCCGCGGAGTCGGAGTAAAGCGCGACAGCGGCAGTCGCTTCAGCAGTGTTGTCCACAGCCAGTCCGGCCCACAGTCCATATGCCTTGTCGCTCAGATGCAGCGAGTGGCCGATCAGAGGGAAAGTGAAGAGTGAAATCGCACCAAGTGCAAGAATTGCAGCGATGGCGTAGGACGCGTCTTCATCGTCGGCGTCGATGGCAGGCTTGGCGGCGATGATGGCAGAAACGCCGCATATCGATGAGCCTACGGCCAGCAGCGATACGAGCTTGGGATTGAGATTGAATGCGCGGCCGAGAACGTGCATGAAGATGAGCGAAAGCGTGATGGCAACCGCAACAAGCAGAAGCGAGATGCCTCCCAGGTGAAGCACATCGCCAAGCAGGAAGCGCGAACCGAGAAGAACAATTCCCGCCTTCAGCCAGAACTCGTAGGTAGCGACGCCGGGCTGAAAGATGCGCGGGATGCCAACAGTATTCGCGATCAGCAATCCAATCACGATCGCCCAGAGAACATACTCGATGTTGGGAAACGTGATGTGGTTTGACTTGGTATAGGCGCCAATGGACTGTTCGATGATCTTCCCTGAGTATCCAACAGCGGCCAGCAGGAGCAGGCCGGGGATAAGCAAGACAATGCGCTGAACGAGACCAGGATGGCTCTCCAGATGTGGAGAAGAAGTCGTGGCTGGGGATGTGGTAGCGGACATTATGATCTCCATGACAAATTGATTTCGTCGGACGTTAGGCAAGGTCCTTCAGTCAGAGAAATGACAAGGCTGGTTGCACCGCTTTGCTTCTTCGCCAACACCAGATCGGGCTAAGTGTGCAGCCGAACTCTTTCAGCGGTAGAGCATCACCATTTCACAGGTGGAATCAGGTTGAGGCGAACCAGCAGTGCCGCGCCGAGCGCAAGAGCCACGGCAATTGTGTCGAGCGAAATGCCTCGTACAAGACGACTGACGGCATTCGACATCTCTATCCTCCGGGGATTCGATTTCTATCTCTGGCAAAATCTGGAGCGCCGAGCGGGAATCGAACCCGCGTGTACAGGTTTTGCAGACCTGCGCGTTAGCCACTTCGCCATCGGCGCTTTTGGAACACTTACCCCTGACAGTGCGATCTGAAAATTGACAGCCAGCCGCAAAAATAAAAAACCCACCACGCCTGCTGGCGGGTGGGTCGTCTGGATTCAGGATTCTGTTTCGGAATCTATCCCAGCGAACACGCCCGCGCACGGCAGCTCTGACAGCTGCACAGACACATCGCGGGAGTGAAGAAATGAGCCATTGGATTCCTGAAACGCCGAGCGCCAACTCAAGGAGAACTCGGCGAATGTTGGTAGCCTAAATCGATATCTGACGCGTGTCAAGCGATTCTGTGAATTTGCAGGCACCTTTCATGCCAATCAAATCAATATTTGCGTTCACCGCTTGAACCGTGCTCACGCAGATGAACAAGATGCTTGTAGCCCTGGTGCGCGGGATCCTTTGCGATGGCTTCGCGCTCTTCCGTGTAGGCGCGCACATCGGAGCTGCCGCATAGTCTGCGGCCTCGCCCTTCGAGTATTGAGCTTGCTAGCAGGAATAGAGAGATATTGATCTCGATCGGACCTCAGGTTGTTCATCGTCCGAATTGGGTGTACCCAACCCGGACATCTAGCAATTGACAGTCCAAGTGTAATTTTCCGTCCAGATGAAGTCCCTGCTTCATTTACTGACATCCTCAATACAACTCCATAGAATTCAATCTGACATTCTGGACGCATCTTGGCAACGATAAGCGGTTTTATCGTGGCCTAGCCACTTGGTAGGCTAACTGGCCATCAACAGATCCAGTCCTGGCACCCCGCGTCAGCTTTCTTGGTGGACCAGTTGAGGTGTGCGGTCAGTGTTCCACGATGTGCAAGCCATGCACCTTGCCGTTTGCTGGAGAGTGCCATGCTTTGTCCCAGACGGATCTGCTTTCTTCTTCGGATCGCGGCCGTCACAGTCGACGGGTCAAATGGGAAGCGGAAAATGAGTCATGTTCCCGCCTTTTCAGCGTTTTTACACCGGAAAACCAACGCGAAGATGACTTGAACGAAGCAACTGCAGCGGCGGGCGCATTCCCGTGCGGCTGACCCGCATTTGAGCCTGCCGGGGTAGTTTTGTTCGCAGAGAAGGATGATTCTCTGTGAACCAACTACGTCAGCTCATGCTTGAAGGGGTGCAGCGCCGCAACTTCGCCGCCACAACCATTAGCACAACGGCTTCATCTGATCGATTCTATCCAATCGTCTCCCTTTCACCCCTGAGTAGATTCGACCACGCCACCCATGCCACAAAAAAGGAGTCTGCGAAGGCGACATTATGCGCCAAACAGGTCACAAATCGTCCGAGATGCTTGCCAAGTACATCCGCATCGGCGAGATGTTTACCCGCTACTCCGGCGCCGAGCTCGGCATCTGACATCTGAGAAAAAGAGCTTCACCGCGACCGTGTGAAGAAGTTCGACTTTGAAAAACCTGCCGTGGAAGGAGGGTTTTCGAAGCCCCTCGTCAATCGCCGTATACCTGAACTGCCGGATGCCATCCCGGCAGGCTTGAACCAGAATTCGTTCGAGCAAACGGTGGTGAGCGCGCTCAAGCAACAGATTTGCTAGAAGTGTGAGAGCGTTCGAACTCGGTGGTTGTGTCAGGGATTCTTCCTCGCGTGGCGAAACGTTCTGTACGAATATGGTGCGGAGGACTGTGGGGGATTTTGGGGGGACCCTGAAGGCAAAACGAGGGTAGAGTAGGGCAAAATGGACTATGGGAAAGTAGAGGTAACCGGTGTATATAGAGTAGGTTATGGCAAATACGGGTACAGGGGAGTAATGGGCCGGAACGGCCTTCTAAGCCGGGGGTTGTGGGTTCGATTCCCGCCTCGCCCACCAATTTAGAATCAATAGTTTAACGGTTACCGAGAGTAGCGGCATCGCAAGTGGTCACAAATCACCTTCCGAGTACTATGGGGGAAGTCTGTAGGGCCCTGCGTCAAATGGACCGAACAGCACGGCTTCCCAGGGGCAGTCCGAAAGAATAAGTGCGGATGGTTGTGGCGGCGAAGCTGCGGCGCTGCAACTCCTCAAGCATGAGCTGACGTTGTTGGTTCACGGAGAGTTCCTTTTCTACGAACCAAGCTACCCCGGCAGCCTCAAATGCTGGTCAGCCACACGCGGATGCGTCCGTCGCCGCAGCGGCTTGGTTCAAGTTGCCCTTTCGGAGGTGACTTCCTGGCTGGTAACATTCCCGCTATGAATAAAATTGCGCCATTTCTCTGGTTCAACGACAACGCCGAAGAGGCTGCCGAGTTTTATCTGAGTGTTTTTCCGCACGCTCGACGCCTCGATGAATTACGTTCCAAAGGCGTCGGTCCGTGGCCCGTAGGCAAGATTGCCACAATCACCATCGAGCTTGAGGGCCAGGAGATGGTCTTCCTCAACGGCGGCCCCGCGCATCAGCTCAATCCAGCCTTTTCGTTCTTCGTCCGCTGTGACTCCCAGGAAGAGATCGACAGCTACTGGGGCAAATTGATTGAAGGAGGCAAACCGATGGCCTGCGGCTGGCTCACTGACCGTTTCGGCCTCTGCTGGCAGATCGTGCCACGCAATATCGGCGAGTTGATCAGTCACCCCAAGGCCATGGAAGCCATGATGGGAATGATTAAAATGAACCTACCCGCACTGGAAGCTGCCGCCCGCGGGAACTGAGCACCTTCTCCAGCCTTTTCCAGTCAGAACCTTTGCTGGTTTGGTACTGGTGCTGGATGTCGGCTGCGACTCTCCGTTTCTCGACAGCTCAGGTTCGAACTGGCAATGGCAACACTGATTTCGCGCCCACGACACGGTGGGGGGGCTCCAGTCGCAAACGGCGTTTTCGGGGAGCTACGATCTGCATGCTAAGGCGCGGGTCTTCGATCAAAAGCCGAGCGAGCCCGCTCGACCTCGTCAAGATGCTGCTCTGCCCACATCCAGACTCCGCAGAAGGCAGCCCCCAAGCTGAGACCCAATTTAGTGAGCTTGTACTCGACCTTCGGAGGGACGACAGGATGCACCGTGCGCGCAATCAGGCCTTCACGCTCCATCGAACGAAGGGTTTGCGTAAGCATCTTGTAGCTGATTCCCGGAACCTGCTCGCTCAGCCGCGTGAACCGCAGTTCCCCGCGCTCAGTAAGCACTTCGAGTATCAGCATTGTCCATTTGTCGGCAACGCGACCAATCAGCTCAGTGACTAATGCCTCTACGCGCGGGTCGGTTAGTTCTTGTGAGTCACAGCTTTCGTAGGCCTGAAGAGAGGCAATTTGCTCTTTCGATAGCTTCAATTTGCCTGTCACTATTACACTCTCCATTTGGTGCATATTGAACTCTCAAGTGCCTTCTTCCCGAAAGAGAGTGGCATGTCTATAGTGACACACAGGGGCGGCTCTGCATAGGGCTGGCATACAGCGCCCAGGGAGGGTAAATGAAACTCGAAGGAAGAACAATTCTGATTACTGGCGGCACAAGCGGCATTGGCTTCGAAATGGCCAAGCAACTCATCGCACGTCGCAACACTGTCCTCATAACAGGCCGCGACCAGCGAAGGCTGGAAGAGGCGAAGTCTGCTTTGCCTGGCGTAATCACCTTTCAGAGCGACGCAAGCAAGCCGGAGGACATCCACTCCCTGCTACAACGGGTCACAGCAGAATTCCCGGCGTGTGACACGCTGTTCAACAACGCAGGCATCATGCGGAATCTCAACATGAACGAGCCGCGTTCGCTGAGGGATGTGACGCGAGAACTCGACCTCAACCTCAATGGACCGGTACAGATGGTGCAGGGATTTCTCCCACACCTCAAGAGCAGACCGGATGCCCTAATTGTGAACGTGTCGTCGGGATTGGCCTTTGTCCCGTTTCCGCTTTCCCCGATTTACAGCGCAGCCAAAGCCGGTATCCACGCCTTCACCCGCTGCCTTCGCGTTCAGCTTAAAGGTTCGAAAGTCACAGTAGTTGAACTGGCTCCCCCGGGAGTTGAGACGAAGCTGCTCCGGGGTGAGTTCGCGGCTGAGTTGAAGGGGCAGAAGGGAATGTCAGTTGAAGTTCTGGTTGCAAAGGCCATCGTGGGGATCGAAGCAGGCAAGATCGAAATCCGCCCTGGCTTGAGTAATGTTCTCTATTTTTTGAGCCGTTTGGCTCCCTCACTTCCATTCGGGCAAATGGCGAAGATGGTGCATGCTGCGGGTTAATCCGCCGCAGAGCAGTTAGGAACGGAAAGTCGCCATGGTGACTGGGATGCCGCGGGTCCGTCTCACGAATGAGGGGCGCAAGTCGCAAACGGCGTATGTTTGGGGACCGATTCTGAGAATCGCTCATAACCGGTTTTCAATGAGTGCGAAGATGCATTTAGTCGTATGTAGTGGGGTCTGAGGGGAGTTCGTGCCATTCCGCTCTGCGCAGATCGCGCGATGGAATAGATATATCGCAACTGCACATTGCACCGGAAAGATCGGCCGAAGCCGAGGGCCCACTGGAAGTGGTGTTTCCGGGCGGGAACACCACTTCCAGACAGTGAGCGGGTTGGCACGAGGGGATGGTCATGCGGGTTGGAGCTGCTTTTGAAAGGTCACAGGCTCGTCGGCGCTGGGTCCCCAACTCGAAGGCACAGCGACCTCGAGCAGGCGAAGATAGACGCTGAATTGCCCCCGGTGCTGGTACCAGTGATTGAGCATGATGTCACGCAGGAATAGACCTCTAGGAATCGCGAGGACTTCCTGGTCGCCGGCGACAATGCGCCATGTTGCGTGCATTGCATCATCGTCGAAGCTGGGCAGCACGCTACGCACGGTTGCGACGCTGTCATCGAAGAGGTCGAGCACCTGCTGGACGCTCGTCGCCTCTGGAAACTTGAATTCGGGAGGCGGTACGATGCTGAGCTGTGCGGCACGAACAACGCCACCGGGAACGACAGCAAGGTGGTGCGCGAGTTGGCCGGCGGAGAGCGATTTCGGGTGAGGTTTCCAAGTCAGCTTGTCTGCCGGAAGCCGCTCGAGGAAGCGGCGCGTTACAGGTGCTTGAGATTCAAATTCTGTGAGTAACGAGTTTGCAATCGACACGACAATCCTCCTTCAGGCTGTAATGCTACGGTCAAGTGAATTCTGGTTCGAGCGCTTCAGCTACGCGAGTTTTCAGCGCGTTCGCGCACCTTCTCGTGAATGTGGCTCCATCCGCCGGAAACCCCTTTTCTGTGATTGTCCTGAATGAGACCGAAGCCGGCGTGGCAGAACTTGATAATGGTTTCACCTGCCTCTTCGGTGAGCCGGTATTGGAGATTGTTCACAGCAGGATAGGACATGAAGAGCGGGCCGTTGATTTCAAGCAATACCGGCCGTTTGATGGCCTGGACATTACCCCAGAAATGGCCGTTGGAATCGCCAAGATCGCGGAACCAGCGGCCACCGGGCCACGCTTCCAGTTTGAGCGGCATCTTCGTGCCGTCCGGAGTTTCGTTGTAGGGGCCAAGCTGGTCGAGCAGCGCGGCGAATGTGGTTTCGATAGGAGCCATCACGTGGATCTCCTGGGTGACATTCAACGTCATGTCTTCGACGCTTACGGGGGTTTCGAGCATGGATTTTTCCTCCTTGGGGAATAGTTATTTGGATGGTTGAACGGCAGACTTTTCAGCCCGCGTCTTGATACTCTGCAACTGATGGGCCCAATAACGTTCGAAGGTGGCAGACCACTCGTACAAGGGGCGGATGCCTTCCGCATTCGTCCGATAGAGTTTGTGGCGTCCATTGCGCCGAACGCGCACCAAGCCGACATCGCGCAGCACGCGCAGGTGCTTGGAGACCGACGGCTGATCGAGCGCGAGCGCCACCACGATGTCGCCGACGGGGAGTTCCTTGAGCACCAGAAGGGTGAGTATCTGACGCCGGCGCGGTTCGGCGATCGCATTGAAGACATCGGAGGTTGTTGCGGCGCGGGCCATGTTGTTTGTACATTACATGCCGTTATGGGAATATGTCAAGCGCTTTTTGGAGCGTGGCGGAGATTTGCAAGGACGCGCCGCGGGAGCGGGTCGCTCAGTTCCCGGTAGGGATGATGCCGGCGTTTTCAACCATCAGAATGACCGTGCGCTCGGGGGCTCTGGTTTGATGCACCACGGTGCGCGGACCGCGAACCCCTGTCCCGGATTCAACTCGATCGTTGTTTCCTTCAGATCGATCGGGAGCCGGCCCTCGACCACATAAAAGAACTCGTCATCGTCATCGTGCTTGTGCCAGTGGTACTCACCCTCAATGATGCCCACGCGGACGACGGAACTGTTCACCGATCCAGCGAACACAGGAAAGTCCCATCGTTCCTTCAATTGTTGCGGAGCGCGACCATCGGGTTGATGCGTGAGGCTCTTCGTGCCGGAAGATACCCGGCCATCAGCGCCACCGTTCCGAGCAGCAAAATCATGACCGCGAAGGTAAACGGATCGGTCGGAGTGGTATTGAAAAGAAGCGCGGCAATCGTCCTTGAGATGACCAGCGAAGCGGCGGTTCCTGCAGCGGCTCCCATAAGAGTGAGCCGCAGGGTTTTCGAAAGCACATCACGCCATACCTGCTCCATGGTTGCGCCCAGGGCCATGCGGATGCCGATCTCCTGGGTGCGCTGTGTGACCGAATAGGAGATGACTCCATAGATGCCGAGAGCGGCCAACAGCAGCCCCAGCCCAGCGAATGCGGTAACCAGAATCACGAAGAAGCGTCGTGGCGAACTGGCATGATCGACGAACATCTGGATGGGGCGAAACTCGTTGGCGGACTGATCGGGATTGATCTCGCGAAGCACACCCATGACGCCTGAGGCTAGCGACGCGGGGGGAAGCTTGCTCCGCACCACGAGATAGGTTCCGTTCGGGCCATATTGCGGCGCAGTCGCCGACAGATACATTTGCCAGCCTGCAACTGTTTCCGCGTTGGTTTCGTGAACATCGGCCACTACTCCGATGACTCTTGCATCTCCGCCGGCGATGGTGGCAAGGCGTCCAATGGGGTCTTCTCCGGGCCAAAGGTACTTCGCCACAGTCTCATTCACGATCACCGTGCCCAGAGTCTTGTCGTTGTCGTCCCAGTGAAAATCACGGCCCTTTACCAGGCGCATGCCAATGGAATTGAAGTAGCCCGGCGTAACGACATAAACAAAGGTGTCCGGGAACTCGCCTTTGCGATAGGGGTGTCCTTTGGGCAGAATGTTCCAACTGCGATTGAGGCTCATCGGCAGGTTATCGGAGATGCCTGCGGTTTCAACTCCCGGAATCTGCTCAATCCGTTGCAGAATCCGCTGAAGCATGACGCCGCGCTTTACGGAGTCGCTTTCGTAGAAATCCACTCGGATGGCAGCGGCGTTGCTCGGCTCAAATCCGAGATCGACATCCAGGACACGGAGAAAACTGCGCAGCAGGAGTCCCGCGCCGACCAGCAGCACGCACGCCAATGCGACCTCGGAAATCACGAGGATGGAGCGCCGGCGATTATGGCTTCGGCCTTCGCCTGCGCCGAGTCCGCCGTCTTTCAACGCAGCCTGAAGATTGTCTCTGGCCACATTGTAAGCGGGGGCCAGTCCGAAGAGCACCGAAGTTGCGATGGCAATCAAGAGTGTCCACGCAAGCGCGGCGCCATCAATGCGAACATTGGCTAAAAGGGGCAGCGCAATCGAATTCTGATGGGCAAGCCAGGTGACAACTGCAAACGCCATCAAGAGGCCGAGCAGCGCGCCTGCGAGCGACAGCACGAGGCTCTCGGTCAGCAATTGGCGCACAATTCTGCCGCGGCTCGCACCGAGCGCGGTGCGCATTGCGAATTCCTTGCCGCGTGCGGCTGCCCGCGCCAGCAGCAGGTTTGAGAGATTGACACAGACAATCAGCAAGATCATTCCCACGGCGCACCAAAGCACGACGAGCGACTGGCGCAGTTTGCCACTGACGTAGTCCTTCAGTCCAACAAGAATGGCCGTGTAATCTCCGCCCCAGTCAGGATGTTTGAGGTCGAAATGAAGCCGTGGAAACAGAGTGTCCGCTTCGGCCTGGGCCTGCGCCAAAGTGACCCCGGGCTTGAGACGGCCAACCAGGGCCATGGTATTGCCCCAGTCTTCCATGTCGCCGCTCAGGATGGCGGGGATGAATAGATCGACCTTTGCACCCGGCGAGAAGACTGCGCCAAAGTCGAAGGTCTGCGGCAAAATTCCGACAACGGTATACTGCGTGCCATCGAGGTCGACGGTCTGGCCCACGATGGACGGGTTGGCCCCGAATTGTCGCTTCCAGAACGGGTAACTCAGCATCGTCACAGGGCGGCTGTTCTTCAGGCACTCCTCGGTGCTGAATTGGCGTCCCAGTATCGGCTCCACGCCCAGCGTGGGGAAGAAATTTCCAGCCACTAACAGGCCGGTGATCGGCTGCGGTTGGCCCTTTCCTATGAGTTTGACATTCGCGGGGCCGGAGAATGCGAAGTACCCGGTGACCTGCTGGAAGAGGCGCGTCTGATGCTGGAATTCCTGCATGGCGTCACTGGAGTACGTCATGCTGGATTCGCCGCCCTTGGGGTTCTTCTGGTGGATGCGGACCAGTTGCCGCGAATTGTTGAAGGGCAACGGACGAAGCAGGAGTGTATTCACCACGCTAAAGACGGCAATGTTTGCGCCGATGCCGAGAGCCAGAATCAGGACCGCGACGAAGGTGAAGCCGCGATCCCGTCCGAGGGTGCGGAAGGAGTACTTCACGTCCTGCAAAAGAATATCCAGACTCATCAGTCCTCTTGCCTCGCGGTGTTTCTCTTTTGCCGATTCCACGCCACCGAAGCGCACCAGCGCCTGGCGTCGCGCCTCGTTGGGGGTTAGGCCGCGCTGGCGGTTCTCTTCGATCGCCATTTCAAGGTGCGCGGCGATTTCGGCGTCCAAGTCGGCATCGCGTTGTGGCTTCTGGAAGAAAGAACGGATGCGATTCATCGCTTCTTTTGGATTGAGCATCACAGTTCCGCCTCCTTCGGCATGGACAGGACGCGGCCCATGACGTTGGACAATCGCAGCCAGTACGCCGCATCCTTTGCCAACTGCTTACGACCGCCTTCGGTAAGGGAGTAGTACTTCGCCTTCCGATTGTTATCGGAGGTGCCCCATTCCGCCCCGATCCATCCCCGCTGCTGAAGACGAACGAGAGATGCATAGATAGTGCCCTGGTTCAGCAGGATCTCGTCCCCGCTGATTTGCTCGATGCGGCGGGCAATGCCGTATCCATGCAGCGCGCCCATCGCAGCCAAGGTTTGCAGCACCATCAAGTCCAGGGTGCCTTGCAACAGATCCAGTTTTGATTCGCCCACTTCGCTCTCCTGTGTCCATGCCACATCAGTATGACATAAAATATGTGGGATTGCCACAGGAGAGTGAATATCGACTGGCGCGCCCGATGGAGGGACTTCCGCTTCGCTTTGGAGAGCACATGATGGTAGCCATCCAATGTGCATCTGTCGGATTGACACCGGGAAGTGTTCCGTTGGCCAATCACGATTTCAATTTGCCGATGCCCTTCACGCAAAATTTTCTAAGGCACGCTATTGAACTGCGCAGCAAGCTTCTTCATTGCTGCATTTTCGCGGGTAACTTCTCCAGCCTCTTGGCTGTGCAATGCTATCTCTGCTGCGATTGAGCGACCGAGAATTCGCTGATCGATATTGCCGAATGACCCAGGCACCAGGCTTCCCAACCAACCGACCCAGGCCGGGGTATGAGCGTTGCCGACAATGATGCCGGGGCGAAAGATGGCTAGGCGGGCAAAACCGACATTGCGCACGTTGTCTTCCTTCATGCCCATGACTCGCACATAGCGAAACCGGCTGCGAGCTGTGCTGCCTGCCGCGGAAAGCAGGCAAAACTGGGCGATTCCGGCGTCATGGCAGCCACGCGCAAAGGCGCCGACGACGCCGACTTCAAGTCGTTGCAATTCTTCTTCGCTCCAGCGCATCGATCCGGAGCCGACACCGACACAGCTCACGGCGCTGGCGGGACCTTGGCTCAACACTTCGCGGGCAAGAACGGCAATGCGCTCGGCAAAGTCAGCAGCGCCGCTATCGAGAACGACGTTGCGCACCCGCGATCGCGGCGCAATGGGCTTTCTGGTGACCATCACCACTTCCCGGCATTCCGAAGTTGCCAGCAGTGCGGCGACGGCTGCGCCGCCGACTTGTCCGGTACCGCCAAGGATAATCACGGCGAAATCTTGCTTCACAGATTGGACCTCTTCCTAGGTTAGGACGCTACAGCCTCGCTCACCCCAGAGGCAAGCGTTCTTGGTCCCGGTTATAAATTGAGCTGGTGAAGTATGGCCATTCTCTATTTACGCAGAGAAAACTGTATTTCCACCGTCTGCATTTCCACCATCGCATGAACTGGAAAATGTTCAAACGATTGCGTACTCATCGACAGTGGGACAATCTGCGGCTATCACGGCACGCCGGAGCCCTACGCGCTATCATGGGCACGACTCCATCCTTACATCGAGGCCGTTATGGACGATTCGCTTCGCACGCGTCGGATTCTCTCGAGCGACGCCGCCGCCCTATGGTTTCTCTCGCTCGCCTTTACCGCCTTGCACCTGATCGCCGGTGCGCGTTACGGCTTTCACCGCGATGAGCTTCTCACCTTCTCCAACGCGCGCCAACTTGAGTGGGGATACGTCGTCTACCCGCCCGTCACAGCCTTCCTCGCGCGCATCGAGCTTGTGCTCTTCTCCACTTCGCTCATCGGCTTTCGTTTTTTTGCCGCCATCGCCTGCGGCCTCACGGCCGTGCTCACTGGGTTCATGGCGCGCGCCATGGGCGGCGGCCGTCAGGCGATGCTCCTGTCGGCATTTGCCGCAAGCATCGGCGGAGACGTGTTCTTCACCGGCTCCTTCATGTCCTACATGTCGTTCGATCTGCTGTGGTGGGTCGCGGCGGCCTGGTGTGTCGTGCGGCTACTGCAATCGGAGAACGCCCGCTGGTGGCTCGGCATCGGCGCCTTCATCGGCCTCGGACTCATGACCAAGTACACCATGGCGATCTTCGCCGCCGCCATCCTCGGAGCGATGCTCTTGACCCCGAATCGCCGCTATCTACGTAGCCCCTGGTTCTGGTGCGGCGTGGCGCTGGCTCTGGTGATCGTCGCCCCGAACCTCTGGTGGCAATACCAGCACCACTTCGTCAGCCTTGCCTGGATGCGCAGCATTCACGCCCGCGATGTCCGCATGGGCCGCGCCGACTACTTCCTCCTTAGCCAGCTCTGGCAAGTCTTGAATCCAATGACCGTGCCGCTCTGCCTCGCCGGCCTCTGGTTCCTCTTTGCCCTGCCCGCAGGCAAGCCCTGGCGCATGATCGGCTGGATGTACCTCCTCACCCTCGTGGCTCTCATGGCAGCTCGCGGCCGGGAGTACTACCTTGCACCTGCTTACCCCATGCTGCTCGCCGCAGGCGCAGCTTGGAGTGAAATGTGGCTTCGCACGCTTCCCGTCCAGCGTCAAGACCGTCTCCTGCGCGCCGCATGGAGGACCTTCGCAATCAGCGGCCTCTGCGTCGCCGCCCTCATTCTCCCCTTTGCCCCCATCAACTCCACGTGGTGGCGTATCCAGGACGCGACCACCCATCAGTTCAACATGCAGATAGGCTGGCCCGAGCTCGCTTCAACTGCCGCTCACGTGCGCGACTCCCTTCCCGCTGCCGACCGCTCTGTCCTCGGAGTTATGGCTGCGGACGAAGGCGAAGCAGGCGCCGTCAACCTCTACGGCCAGACCTACGGCCTCCCCCGCGCCATCAGCGGGATGAATTCCAATTGGCTCCGCGGCTACGGCAATCCCCCTCCACAAACCGTCATCGCGGTTGGTTTCAAGCCGGATGAACTCAACAAGATCTTCGCCTCCTGCCAGGTTGCTGCGCAACTCTCGAATCCGTACGGCGTCGTCAACGACACTTTTCGCGATCGCGACCAGGTCTACGTCTGTCGAAGTATCCGCTTTCCCTGGCCCGAGTTCTGGAAGCATTTCCAGTACTACGGGTAGAGATTCACGCAGATGTTCCGAACAGCTTGCCTTGTTCGGCAGTCAGGCAGTTGCCAACGGGAACGCCCAATCGCCTGGCTCCCTTGACCCGACGGATTTCCGCAGCCAGATCGGCGCGGCGCGTCACGTCGACAGCCCCAACGGCTTGGCGATAGGATAGGGCGACTCCTGCCGCCTGCTCACGAATGCATCGCACCGTGCACATCATTTCCGTTAGAAGGAACCCCAACATCATGAAGCGATTCTCCGCAGTCACATTCGGCATCGTTTTTTTCCTGGGCCTCGGCGCGCACGCGCAAACCGCAACGCCAGCGCAGACGCCGGGCCCCGCCAGTCCAACTGCTCCAGCCGGTCAAACCGGTCAGGCCGGTCAAGCCGGTCAAGCCGCCGGCAAACTCCACGACTGGTGGCATCAGGCTTACTTCACGCGCCCGCTCAATAGCCCAGACGGCAAAAAGCTCCCGCTCATCTCGGTCAGCGGCAATCGCTTCGTCGATCCTTCCGGCAAGCCCCTGCTCTTCCGCGGCGTCAACATCGCCGATCCCGACAAGATAGAAAGCCAGGGCCACTGGAGCAAGGACCTCTTCGTCAAGGTCAAGGACACTGGGGCCAACGTCGTTCGCATTCCCGTACATCCGGTCGCGTGGCGCGGCCGCGGGGTCAAAGACTACCTCGCGCTCCTCGATCAGGCCGTCCAGTGGTCGACCGATCTCGGCCTCTACGTCGACATCGACTGGCACTCCATCGGGAATCTCAAGGAAGGGCTTTTCCAGGACCCGATGTACGAAACCAGTCTTCCCGAGACGCTCAACTTCTGGCGCACGATCGCCGCCCACTTCAACGGCAATCACACCGTGGCCTTCTTTGAGCTCTTCAATGAGCCCACCAACTTTCGCGGCCGCCTCGGCACAATCACCTGGGACCAGTGGCGCGATATCAACGAGGAGATGATTGCCCTCATCCGCGCTTACGACAAGGAGACGATCCCGCTGGTCGCCGGGCTCGACTGGGCCTACGACCTGGCGCCACTGCGCGACAGCCCCGTCCACGCCGCGAACATCGGCTACGTCACCCACCCCTATGCCAACAAGCGCTCGCAGCCCTGGCCGGACAAGTGGGAAGAAGACTTCGGCTTTGCCGCTTCCACCTACCCCGTCATCGCCACCGAGATCGGCTTTAGCACTCGCTTCGGCCCCGCAGGCGAGGGCCTCGCATACGGCTCCGCCATTACCGGCTATCTCGAATCGCGGAATATCAGTTGGGTCGTCTGGTGCTTCGATCCCGAATGGGGCCCCACCATGGTGCAGTCATGGGAGCCGTTCCAACTCACCGACGCCGGCAAGTTCTTTGTCGATGCGATGCACAAAGAACCAGAAGCCGCACCGCCCGCCGCGGCGAAGTAAACCCTGCGGGGGCTTGGATGGTGACTACAGCGAAACCGGAGTTGGTGTATCCCGGAAGCACTAAACCGAAGTTGACGCGACCATCGGGAAGCGGCGACCTTGCAAGAAACTGACCGGGACACAGGGATATGGTTTCGCTCTAGAAGCGCATTTCACCTAACCTTCCGGTTTCGATTCTTGTGCACGCGTCGGGCAAGCGCCTTATCCGCTGACGGAACCATCCGCAGCAATTGTCGGCTGGCATGAAGCGTGGCCCCGTCCTACGCAGTACTGCTGCTACCAATAAGAATTGGCAACCATCCACGCGCCAGCCAACAGTTATGACCTATACTCGCGATGCACATCGGCATGTGCTCCAAGCGATGCTTCAGTTTATAAGCAATCCGACGAACACGTCGAGTTGTCTGAGGCCGGAACGCCATGGGTCGAGTCGACATCGACGGCGCAGTACAGGACAATCTCGATTGAAAATCCGGCTTGCGCATCGCAATCGGGACGAATGGTCGGCGATTCAACGTGGTGGCGGCTTGGAGTGGTTCCAGGGTAGTTATACCCATTTTCGAGGGAATTCAGCGTCGCTGCTTCCTGGGTTCGCATCGACTTGAGTGTTGTGGCATGGGGTGCATCGACCCTGGAACCGCCGTAGTGCCCGCAAGCTGCCATCCTATCCGATCTTCAAAGGGCCGACGACCTTGTCGTGATTGAAAGGGATGCCGCCCGGCGTTGTTTCCGCGCTGAGGACTTCGAATGTGCGTGGCGGCGTTCCTGAAGGAAAAGGCGTCTTTCGTTCCCGATCCTCACTTTGGCAGGTAAACCAAGCTGGATGAGCGCATTGGTCACGTCAACGCACAACGAAGATCAACCTTGCTGAGATTGGTTTGTGACCGGTGGAATCCGGTTACCCTTCTTGCCAACCAGGTGGAGCGTCACGAATACCCCGAATCCGTCCGATTCGCGTCGAGTCCGAGCTGCGGTTTACAGTTCGCGAATCGCAGTCACGGGGTTCCGGCGCATCGCTCGATGTGCGGGAAGGTAGCACGCCAGCAAAGACATTCCTCCCAGGAGCATGACGACGGAAACTACGGTGACCGGATCGTTGCCGCTGATTCCGTACAAGAGCCGAGCGATAAGACGTGTGAGTCCCAACGCAAACGCCAGTCCCAGCGCCAGACCAGTGCCTGCGAGCCATAATCCCTGCACCAGCACGAGCCGCAGCACATCGACACGGGAAGCACCTAAAGCCATTCGTATTCCGAACTCGTGGGTCCGCAATTGAGTTCGATAGGCCACGACTCCGTAGATTCCGGTTATCGCAAGAACCAGCCCGATCAGCGCGAACATTCCCGCCAGAGAGCTCTCGATGACGGCGAAAGTGCTCGCCAACTGGGTACTCTCCCTCATGGAGCGCACATCGAAAACCGGCAGCCGCGAATCGATCCCATGAATGGCCTGCTCCACCGCCGGCGCCAGGTCGAGGGGATTTCCCTCGGTCTTCACTTGCACGATAGTCTCGTACCCTGCCTGGAAAAAGCTCATATAGACCATAGGCTCCGGTGACTCATTCACGAATGTATGTGTTGAGTTCCTCACGACGCCGACAACCGTGAAAAGGCTGCCCAATACCCTGAGTTTCTTTCCCAGCGGATCCTGTCCTGGCCAGAAGCGCCTCGCCGCGGTCTGATCCACGATGATGGCTCTCGGGGCCTTTTCATCGTCATTTAGAGTGAACTCGCGTCCTTCCAGAATGGGTATATGAAGGGACTCGAAATACAGCGGGCCCACCTCGGCATTCTCCACCAGCAAAGACTCATGGGGGTGCGGCACATACCCTTCCGGATACGCATCGCTCCTCTTCTGGATCAGGGTCATCGGAATCCAGTCCGTAAGAGACGCAACCTCCACGCCGGGCAATGCCGACACGCGATCGAGTATCTTGTGACGGATCGACTGTGCCTCGTCGTCGCTGTAGCCGGCAATATTCAGCCCCTCGGACGCAGTGAGAATGTGGTCCTGCTCAAAGCCGGGGTTCGCGCCGGCGAGATTCCGCAGTGTTCGCAGAAATAGCCCGGAGCACAACAGCAGAGGAAGGGAAAGCGCGATTTGCGCCACCACCAGCCCGCTGAGCAATTTCCGGTTGCCTGAGCCGCCGGAGATACTTGCCGACTCTGCCTTCAGTACCTCTTTGGCCGGCGTGTGAGACGAACGCCAGGCGGGGAGCGCGCCGCATAGCATACCGGCCAATAGAGAGAACACTGCAATCCCAATCACCACCTTATGGTCCATGTTCCCGTTCAGTACGAGGGGAATTGAGTTCGCTGGAAAGAACCATGCGAATGTCTTCGATGTCCACAATGTCAAGATAAGGGCTACGACGCCTGCGACGATGGAAAGCACCACGCCCTCCAGCATCATCTGGCGCACCAGCTGCATGCGATTGGCCCCGAGAGACTGCCGGATCGCAAGCTCGCGCCGCCGGGAAACGAACCGCACCAGCGTGAGCGTCGCGATGTTCGCGCTGGTCAGCAACAGCACCACGCCGGCGAAGGCCAGCAGAATGGGCAGCGTCGCCGCCATATATCCGTTGGCGCCGAATGGAGAACGCCACATGGGATCGAGCGTGATGCGGTTATCGCCGAGATGCTGGTCAGGATACGCCGACACAATACGGCGCATCACGGTGTCGAGATCCTGGGCTGCCTGGCCACGGCTCACACCGGGCCGCAATCTCCCTATTACGATTAGCCAGTCCGAATCGCGATGGGTCATCCGCCATACATCCGTCCCGAGGGGATCGAGCGTTACCCACAGATCGTCGCGCAGTCCGGGCGCTGCTCCGACAAACCCTTCCGGCGCCACACCGATCACCGTCACAGGATGCCGGGCGACCTCGATCGACTTGCCCACAATTGCCGGGTCTTTGGCATAACGCGTCTTCCAGAGCGAGTAGCCCAGGACCACGTTGGGAATTGCACGGGCCTCCTCTTCCGGCAGAAAGAAGCGCCCCAGCACCGGCTTGATGCCGAGCACATCGAAGTAATTCGCCGACACGTTCGCAATATAGACACGCTCCGGCTGTGCACCGCCAGTCAGCGCGATCCAATCGTTATGATAGGCAAGGATTCCGGTCAAGGTGCGGTTCTGCTCGCGCAGATCGCGATAGTCGAGATAGCTGAAAGGCGGAGTCGGAGAGAAGTTTCGTTCCCCCCGCTGCAGGCTAACAAGATCGCCTGTGTCCCGCGCGCCAGGAATGGGACGCAACATTGTGCCGTCGATCCAACTGAATACGGTGCTGTTGGCGCAGATAGCTACCGCCAGCATCGCCGTCGCGGTGATCGTAAAGCCGGGGCTCTTGCGTAGTTGCCGTAACGCGTAACGGACATCCCGGCCTAGTTGTTCGAGCCACGCCTGGCCCCACATGTCGCGCGTCACATCTTGCACCAGGAGAATATTTCCAAATTCCCGCGCCGCCGCTTGTCGCGCCGCCCGTGCCGTCTCGCCTCGCGCCACTCGATCTGCAATCGCCATCTGCAGGTGCGCCTCAATCTCTTCCTGCAATTCGCGCTTGCGCCGCTGAAATCCGAAGCTCGGGAACCAATTCATGACTCACTCTCCTCCGGCTTGACGTACATCACCGACCCAATCGCTTCGACAATCCGCTCCCATCGGCCCAGATCCGAGGCCAACTGCTTTTTCCCCTTGGCCGTGATTCGGTAATATCGGGCTTTTTGCTTGCTTTCTGACTGCTTCCACTCAGACTGCACCCAGCTCTGACGCTCCAACCGATGGAGAGCCGGATACAGTGATCCAGTCTCCACCTGAAGCACGTCTCCGGATCGCAAACGTAAAGCCTGGACAATGCCGTATCCGTGCTGCGGTCCCCATTGCAGGGTCTGAAGAATAAGCATGTCGAGTGTTCCCTGCAGCAGCTCAATCCTGTTCCTATATTGGTCCTTTTCGTTCATAGATGTAGACAATCTACTCCTAATGGAAGTAGATTGTCTACCTCATTTTGTATACCTCACCGAGCAGCCTTGCCCACTCAGTAGATTTAAAGGCACGTCAGTTCTCAGGACGAGAATTGGTGATTTTGCAATGGCGCTCAATCGCCGGGTCGCTCGTTGACAGCTGATCCGTACCGAAATGTGTGCCATGGTGACTGGGATGCCGGATCCGCTTCACAGTTGGGGCTCCAGTCGCAAAGGGCGGTCTTGGGTACTGATCCGCCAGAACCGTATTCCTCGCCTCAAATGTTGTCCTGGAAGAGTGCAAAGACCTGTTACAGCAGACCGGAAATCCAGAGCTGTTCGATTGGGACAAAACCGGACGAATTCAAATGAATGATCTTGAATCGATGTCTTAGATTGACAACTCTGAAGAGATAGAAAGAGAGAATGGAAACCGGCTCTGCATTCGGCAATGTCGATCGTGCATCTTGCTCTCTCCCTTCATCGCCGCAAGCGTCGGCACGTCGGACGAATGCCGCTCAATTGCACTCCGTACAAATTGTCTTCGTGTTTTTACGCCGGCCTTGTGAAAGAGATCTTGAATAGCTTGCGGCATCCCAACATTTGCCGGGAAGCAGCCACACTTTCTGCTAGCATCGGGCGCCGCGCCATTCGATGCCTGGTTCTTGGAGCGGTTTCGCGCCGAGCATAGTACCGCGGTCCCTGCCTTGCTGTCCTACCGCTCCATCCGCGACTATTGCGCTGACATATGGAAGATCGTGCCCGCCTAGGCACAGAAGTAATCCAGAAACCCTGGCAGATTCCAGCTCATTCAACTTCAAGTGACGCAACGAATGCCGGTTTTTAAGCGGCGTTCACGCGATTGGGCGCAGATTTTATTCTGCAGCCTACCAATTCTGCGATAGGATTGCCGGGAGTTCGCTTGTCCCGCTCGTTCGACGCTGCATCGGTGTGTTCCCCCTCTGAAGGCACCTGCAGAACCGCAAAGGAAGGATAGGTCACATGAGCTCTCGCCGCTCTTACCAGCGTGCCGTTTCCTCAATTTCTCACTTACAGCTGAAGGGGCATTCGGCTCAATGGTCGGTATGGACTCTTCTCGTTTCGATCTCACCCATCGCGTTGCCCCTGACCCTTCTCAGCCCGGAAGCTAATTCGCAAACTGGCCAGTGGACTTGGAAGAGCGGAAACGGCTTCGTCGGAGCCGCGGGTGTTCGTGCCGCATTACCCACCTTCAACATTTTTGCTGGTACTTACACAACCTCTCAAACTGTGAGAGTGGCCGAAACAGCCGCCGGTGCAACGGGCTATTACTCACTCGACGGCTTTGCGCACACCTACACCCACGACAACGCCATCCGCAAGGTCGTTCAACCTGCGGAACCGTAGAACTCGGCCTGGCCAGGGCTGCGATTGCGCCGCCCCCACAAGCCCCACAATGAGATGTCGATTGGAGGTCTCTTCAAATGCTCAAATCCCGCCTATCTTTCTTCGTTGCCGCTCTTATGGGAGTAACCTTTGCCGCGACCGTTTCCGCGCAATCGGGCACCCCAGCAAGGGAGTTTTTCATCTCGACCATTGCCGGAATCGGCACCTTTGGATACTCGGGAGATGGAGGCCCGGCACTGGACGCCAAACTGAGTGGACCCCACGGCGTTGCGGCAGACGCGCTGGGAAACGTGTATATAGCCGATACGTACAACAATGTCATCCGCAAGATTACGCCGGCGGGCATCATCTCTACCGTGGCGGGCAATGGCCACCAGGGATTTGGCGGCGACTTTGGCCCGGGAACCAGCGCGGAGTTGGATTCGCCCTTTGGCGTGGCCGTGGACGCTGCTGGGAACCTGTATATCGCGGATTCCTCCAACGAGCGCATTCGCAAATTGAATACGGCTGGAACGATCACCACTTACGCCGGAAACGGCACCGACGGATACTCAGGCGACAACGGCCCGGCCACAAATGCCGAGTTGAATTTTCCCACCGATTTGGCCGTTGATAGCGCGGGCAACCTCTACATCGCCGACTTCGACAATGCGCGCATCCGCAAGGTGACACCTGTGGGGACCATCACGACCGTGGCCGGTAACGGCGTAATCGGGTATTCCGGCGACGGAGGAGCGGCCGTGAACGCCGAACTGAACATCCCTCGCGGCGTTGCAACGGACTCCGCGGGCAACCTGTACATCGCCGACAGTGGGAATAAGGTAATCCGCAAAGTGGACATCGGCGGCATCATCACTACCATCGCGGGTGGCCCGGCCGGCGCCAGCAATGCGTGCCCGGGGCCGAACGTGAGCTTGAACTTCCCGACAGGCATTGTCGTCGATCCTTCTGGGAATCTGTATTTCGCAGACCCAAGCGAGGAAGCGATCTGCCAACTGACGCCCGACGGGACCCTCTCCCTTGCCGCTGGCGATGGCCAGTTCGGTCATTTGGGAGATGGCGGCCCGGCAATATTCGCCGAATTGGAGGACCCCGAGTCCCTGGCTGCCGATTCGTCAGGCCGGATCGACGTAGCCGACTATGCTTACATTCGCAGGCTGACTCTCGATGCGAGCCCCATCGCTGCCACGCCGACGATCAGTCTGGCTTCGGGAAGTTACAACAGCCTGCAGTACGCCACACTCGGCGACACCACGCCGAACGCGGTCATTCACTATACGCTCGACGGCTCGACCCCAACTTCGATCTCGCCGGTATTTCAACTTCCAATTTACATCGGCGGAAGCATTACCTTGAAGGCCGTGGCCATCGCCACCGGGTACGCGTCGAGCGAGGTTGCTATTGGAACATACGACGTCACGCTGCCGTCGGCGACCGCTCCGACCTTCTCGCCTTCTCCCGCCAAATACTTAGGTTCGGTCGCGGTCACGATCGGTGACACCACTCCCGCCGCGGTCATCCATTACACTCTTGACGGCTCTACGCCGCTATCTTCCTCGCCGGTGTACACCGGACCACTGGTGTTGTACGCGACCACCACGGTCAAAGCGATTGCCACCGCCGGCGGCTATTGGAAGAGCAAGGATGTGGCGGCGCAGTTCGTCGTTGTTCCTTATGCTCCGACTCCGGTGATTCAGCCTGGCTTCGGTTATTACCCCGCCGGAACGCTCATTTCGATAACCGATCCCAATCCTCACGCAACCATTCGCTACACCACCGATGGCTCCACGCCGACAACAGCCTCCAGAATGTACACGACGCCGTTCCCATTAACCGGACCAATGGTGGTAAAAGCCATCGCCATCGCCACCAACGACCTCACCAGCCTTGTCGCAGTGGAGCAGTACGGACTTCAATAAACCATCTCCACGTTTGCCGGTGTGTCGGGCGCCGCCGGGATCATGGCAACGCATCAGGCAGATAAGTTTCGCGCCAGCTGGATGCAGATCAAGGCAGGCGAGCGCCTTCCCTGGTCGAAGGAATTCTTGGTCCCAAATTAGGAACGGTAAGTCGCCTTCCCGCAACGCTTCCTTGGTCACGACGCCGGTCCGCGCGATTGCGACCCTCTCCTCGCACCATTCGGGGTGCGACCGGGTAAAGCCCCAGCGTAATTCGGATGTTGACGTGGCGCGCCGAGCCCTGTGCTACCCTCACATCCGCGCCGCTGGCCCCCAACAGACTGGTATACGATCTGCGGAATGCGTGCCATCCTATCGTCTTCCAAACGCCGATTCGCCGCGCTGTCGGTTTCAGTCGGCGACTCAGGCGGGAATCCGGCCAATACTTGTCTCAAAGTTGTTGACACGCTCCGAAGGCGCAGTTCTCTGGAAGGAATTTATTGATTTTTGTGGACACCGGTGCTCCCCTTATTCCAGAATTCAAAGACAGTAGTCCTTTGCTGTTATTGGAATGAATTGGTTCAAGGTTGATAAGAGAAAGAGCATCTGGATCTCATGTCTTTTCAGAGTTCTGCACGAAGGCCAGCGAACAAGAATGCTCGTAACCGCCAGTTTCGGTGGCAATTAAGATAAGGCCCCAGTTTAAGGGATCGAAATAGACCGGTATCCCCCGCCGTTCGCCTGCAAGCGACACAGTCTGTGCATCTCGTTTCAAGGACTATTGCGCGTCCTTGTCGATGAATCGGGCCAGACAGCCCCGTGCCCAACCACGCTTATCGAGAGTCGTGTGTGGGACGGCAATCCTTCGAATCGCCTCTGACCAGCTTTTACCCGGATACTGGCCTCCTTAAGTTCCCGGCTTGGAAGGCAGGTCTTTCCGCCTATGTTTCGTAAGACAAGAGATCGGTCTATTGCAATCGTGCTGTTTTTCGGCAGCATTTGCGGTGCCCAGGAATATCGTTTCCGCGAGTTCGGAAATGCCGAGGGGCTCAGCAATTTGGCAGTTCGACAGGTCTATCAAGACCACGTGGGATTTCTTTGGGTCAGCACCGAGAACGGCATCTTCCGCTACGACGGCGACCAATTCGAAGCATTCGGTCCGACAAAAGGAATTCCAGTCAACTCGGGCGTCGCATTTGGCGATGCTCCGGACGGGTCGCTTCTGGTGGGTGGAAGCATTGGTCTTTTCCAGTTGCGCGACAACCACTTTGAGAAACTTGGCACAACGTTCGAGACAGTCGGTGGCACGCAAGGCATAGCAGCGGATGGAAAGGGCCGTACCTTTCTCGGCACAAATGAGGGTCTGGTCAAGCTCTTTTCCAAGCCCGGTCAAATTGGATTTTCCATGGACAGAGTTCCGCAGGCTCCGGGGGCCTCGGGGCCTGAAGTCAGCAGTGTCTTGGTAGATGGCAACACAGTCTGGTATGGATGCGGTAGTCAATTGTGCCGGATGGCTCCGGCAGGAGTCCAGGTTTTTGGAGAAGAGAGTGGTCTACCGAAGCAGCAGGTCAGAGCACTCACAAAGGACGGGAGCGGCAACCTCTGGGTAAGGGCAGCAGTAGAGGGCCTCTTCGAACTGCCCGCCGGGCAGACCCGATTCCGAAAAGCAGAATTGCCGGTTTCCTCCGCAACCGTCGTTGGCGCACCCACTGTGGACGGCGCCGGACGGCTCCTCTTGCCAACGCCGGGTGGATTGTTGATTCGGGATGGAGACAACTGGAAGCAGATCGATCAGTCCCATGGGCTGCGCGGCGCCGTCTATTCCGTCTTCGAAGACCGACAGCATTCTCTGTGGATCGGACTCGGCGGCAGGGGCCTGGTGCAATGGAGCGGCTATGGCGAATGGGAAAACTATTCGAATTCCAGCGGGCTGCCGAGCGACATGGTATGGGAGATTCGCCAGCAAGCCAATGGAACACTTTGGGTTGGCACGGAAGGGGGGTTGACACGCGGAGTGCACAATGCCCAGGGTATCCGGTGGAGCGAGGTTGCGAATCTGAAGGGCATTCCGGTGCATGGGTTGCAGTTTGGCATGGACGGCGACCTTTGGATTGGCACCGAGACAAATGGTGTCGCCCGGTTGAATCCGCAGTCGGAACAGGTGAAATGGTTCGGCGCAGGGCAAGGACTGACGGGCAAACAGGCTTACACATTTTGCCTGGACCATCGTGGCCGGCTCTGGGTCGCTACCGAAGCCGGACTGTATGTCGCCGAATCCCCTTACGAGAGGTTTTCACGCGCGAGGGAACTTCCATCCTCGCGCATTTGGGTCGTCCGCGAAGGGAGCGATGGCACTGTCTGGGCTGGCGGGCCAGATGGGCTTTTCGCACTCATCGCCGGGCACTGGAAGACTTTTCGTCAATCGGATGGGTTAGGCGGTCAGTCCGTTTTATCCCTCGGAGCAGGGGCCAATGGAACGATGTGGGTTGGCTATCTCTTTGGCGGTGGAATCGATCGCGTCCATCTCCAGTCCGAAACTCTGATCGTTGAGAAGGCAATGCAGCGGCCGGGCATGGAGGGGAAGGTCTATTTTCTGGGGATCGATCATGCCAACAGACTCTGGGCCGGGACCGAACAGGGGGTGGATGTTTGGGATGGAGCCCGCTGGAGCCACTATGAGATGAGCGACGGCTTGGCATGGAACGACTGCAACCTCAATGCATTTTTCGCCGCGTCGGATGGATCTGTCTGGATCGGAACCGGCGGTGGTCTTTCGCATTTCAAGTCTCGTCAAATGCCAGGTCCTCCATCTCCGATTCAGGTCGTCTTCACCCATTTGTTGATGGGGCAGAACGAGGTCTCCGGATTGCGAGCACTGCCTTCCGGGTTCAAGACCAACTCTCTCACAGCCAGATATTCTGCGGTGAATGCCTCGCGCCCCAACGGAGTCACTTTCCGTTATCGCCTTTTGGGAGCAACTTCCAACTGGAGCGAGACCAACCAGCGCGAATTACAATTTGCGCAGTTGGCCCCTGGAGACTATCGGCTGCAAGTCGAGGCAAGCAGCGGCGACCGGAACTGGAGTGGGAACACAGCCGAGTTCGCTTTCAAGATTCCAACTCCGTGGTACTTGCATCTTTGGTTTCTCGGGCTATGCGTGCTGACACCACCTTTCGTGGCGGGATCCTTTTTGCACCGGCGAACGGCTCGTCTTGAAAAAGAAAAACGGGATTTTCAACAGCTAAAGGCAGCGCATGACGAAATCGCGAAACTTGTCTACTATGACGCGCTGACTTCCCTCCCTAACCGCCGATTGCTGATGGACCGCCTGGAAGAGTCTTTGGCCTCCTGTGCGCGAGGAGGACAACTCTGTGCTTTGTTATTCGTCGACCTGGATAACTTCAAGACGTTGAACGACACGCTTGGACACCAAACGGGCGATCTGCTTCTTCAGGAAGTTGCACGCCGTCTTTCTTCCACCATCCGCGCAGGCGAGACGGTGGTGCGATGGGGAGGGGACGAGTTCGTCGTCATTCTGAAAGAAAATGCGCTGATTCCCGAGAGGGTTGCGGCGCGCGCGGAGACCGTCGGGCTCAGGATCCTTACGCTTGTCAATCAGCCTTATGTTCTTGGCGAACATCATTGGATGAGCGCCGCCAGTATTGGAATCACGGTCTTCGGCGACCGTCCGGTATCGACAAATGAGATTCTGAAACAAGCCGACATTGCGATGTACCAAGCCAAAGCAGCGGGACGAAACACAGTTCGTTTTTTTGCCCCAGAACTGCAGGCCGCGGTCGACGCCAGAGCCGCTTTGGAGTCCGATCTACACGAAGCGCTCAAGACTGAACAGCTTCAACTCTACTTTCAGCCTCAACTCGAAAACGGAGTTGTTTTTGGGGTGGAAGCTCTGGTGCGCTGGAATCATCCCCAGCGCGGAATCCTTTTGCCGGAAACATTCATTCCACTGGCTGAGGAAACCGGCCTTATCAAACTGCTGGGAGATTGGGTGCTGGACGCCGCTTGCAAGCAGATCGCCGCCTGGTCGCGCGACGCAGTGACTGCTTCCTTATCGGTTGCGGTAAATGTGAGCGCACTGCAGTGGAGACAACAGCATTTCGTTGAACAGGTGCTCGCAACCTTGAAACGTACTGGGGCTAATCCACTCAACCTCGATCTCGAACTCACCGAAGGTGTTGTGGTAGACGACGTCGAAAAGGTGATTGTGAAGATGACGCAGCTCCGCGATTGCGGCATCCATTTCTCCATGGACGACTTCGGGACGGGCTATTCCTCGCTGTCTTATCTGAAGCGTCTTCCCTTGAATCGACTGAAGATCGACCAATCGTTTGTCCGCGATCTTCTGGAAGACACCACCAGCAGAGCCATCGCGGAAGCGATCATCTCCCTCAGCCGATCCTTGGGCTTGTCTGTCATTGCCGAAGGACTGGAGAGCGCGGAGGAGGAGAGAGTGTTATCCCAGCTCGGCTGTCACGCATTCCAGGGCTTCCTGATCGGCCAACCCCAGCCTCGGGAGGAGTTCGAGCGTTGGTTCCTGAAGCGTACGCAGTTTTCCGTGAAGAGTGATGGATACACGAACGCTTGAATCCGTGGCAACCGCTGCGGCATTCGATTCAAGATTGCCTCATTCTTCGGCGCACGCGACGCATTACCAGCTCTCGGACAAAGCCGATGCAAATGCCTCAGGGGATGATTGCGCTTATCACGGAAATGGCGATAGTCAAAGCGCTCGGGTAGGGGCCGGTGGCATCGATACTCGGAGGGTAAGGACCAGTCGCGTGCATTGCATGGGCGGAGAGTGACAGGTTGAGCGCGAGCGACAGAACAAACAGAGACTTCTTCATAGTTACCTCTTAGACGAATGTGGATTGGAGAGATTTGCCGAATCGACTGCTCAATCACCAAGGCAAAGAAGAAGTTACTTTCCGGCAGAACAACTCTATCTCGACTTTAGCGCACTGCAAAGAAAACAGGAATGAATCCTGAGACCAACTGCGACATTCGCAAATGCTCAAAGCGCACAATTGGAACCCTTCCCAATTGGGCTCGCTGCTTGACGATTCCTTGCAAGAACCTATGCCATAGAGTCCATGGCGCACGTTCATTGAGCACAGGGCGCTATTAACTAAGTAAAAGACAAATAACGACTATTCGTTCAGGTTGAAAGGCGCGGCAATGTCATGCCATCCATTCGCCCCAGTTATTAAGTGCCGCTAAACATTAGACCGCTCAAAGAATCATCCCTTTGCAGGAATCGGCGCATCACCGGTTGCGCCGAAGTTTGGCTCTGCGCAAGAATCTGTAAGGAGCGTTGTTCTGCCGGCTTTTTGAGATTTGGTGTTTTTGGCTACACTTGTAGGCATGAGGGAGAACGACTGGACACGCTTGCTGGGCTGGCCCGGCTA
>Ga0181520_10003411_pt1 | contig 27984 bp, 24 predicted proteins | sample PEATcosm2014_Bin_29_FD_132451 | JGI IMG/M metagenome (GOLD analysis project Ga0181520, IMG submission 132451) | Peatland microbial communities from MTU Mesocosm Facility, Houghton, MI, USA - PEATcosm2014_Bin02_30_metaG | ecosystem: Environmental > Terrestrial > Soil > Wetlands > Peat | place...
CCGCCGCCGCCGCCCCCTCCGCCGCCCCAACCCGACGACGGTATGAAGATCGGTCCGCCGTAACCGCCGCCGCGGCCGGGCCCGCCGCCGCCGCTGTGGCGCGAAACGTACCAGATGAAGAAGATGACCAGCAGGAAGAAGAATATCGGAATGAGCGGGTCGGCCGACTGATCCTCGGTGCGGACTTGTGCCTTGCGTTGCCACTCGGCGCTATCGCCATTAAGGATGCTGATGATGGCGTCGACGCCAGCTTCGATGCCGCCGGAATAGTCGTTGGCCTTAAACCGCGGAACGATGGCGCTCGAAATGATCACCGAACAAAGTGCGTCAGTGAGCGTGCCTTCGAGGCCATAACCGACCTCGATACGCACCTTGTGCTCGTTGGGCGCGACCAACAGAAGCACGCCGTTGTTCTTCTTTTCCTCGCCAAGCTTCCAAAAGCGGAACAGCTCGTTGGCGTAGGTCTCGATGTCGCCGCCTTGCAGCGATTTCACGGTGGCGACAACGAGCTGGATGCCGGATTTGTCTTCGAGGTCCTTCGATTTGGCCTCGACCGAGCTTTTGCTCGCCGCCGTCATGACGCCCGCCTGATCGACCACGCGGCCGGTCAGTGCCGGGAAGTCGAGCGCAAAAGCCAGCGACGCAAAACAAAGTATCGCGAACGCTGTGAAGGAGGCGGCTTTTGTCACCGTCCGGCCCGGACCGTTAGAATTTCACCTGCGGCGGTTTATCCGCACCCTCGGTCGCCGTGAATTCCACCATCGGCTTATTGCCGGAAAACACCGTCTTCGCCCACAACACCGTTGGGAAGGTGCGGAGCGACAGATTATAAGCCCGCACCGCCTCGATGTAGTCGCGCCGCGCCACCGCGATGCGGTTTTCGGTGCCTTCAAGCTGTGACTGCAACGCCAGGAAGTTGGCGTTGGATTTTAGATCGGGATAATTCTCCGACACCGCGAGCAACCGGCCGAGCGCCCCGGTGAGTTGGTTCTGCGCGTCCTGGAACGCCTTGATCTTGTCCGGGTCGCTCAACTGCGACACATCGACCTTGACCTGCGTCGCCTTGGCGCGCGCTTCGACCACGCCGGTGAGCACGCTCTTTTCCTGCGCGGCATAACCTTGAACGGTTGCCACCAGATTGGGGATCAGATCGGCGCGGCGCTGATACTGATTTTGAACGTCAGCCCAGCGCGCCTTGGCGGTCTCCTCCAGTGTCGGAATGGTGTTGTAGCCGCAGCCCGACACCGTCAAACCGATGCCGAGTAGCGCCAAACCGAGCGTGATCCTGCGCATGCAATTGCCGAACATGATATTCATTTTGCCCTCGAGTGTTGCCGACGCGCGACGCGCGCCTCATACTTCAACTGGTTCGGTGCCGACGATTTCGATGCCGAAACCGGAAAGACCCACATAAGTCATATGGCGCGAGAGGCTTAAGAGCCGGATCGACGAGACGCCGAGATCTCTGAGAATCTGCGCACCGAGACCCACTTCGCGCCATTGCTGGCTGCGCGCCTCGCCGGAAGCCGTCTCATCGGATTTCGGAATGGCGATCACCGGCACGCCGGCGGCGCCGTCGCGCAGCACCACCAGAACCCCACTGCCCTCGACCTTGAAGCGTTCAAGCGTGCGGCGGATGGCTTTGGCGCCACCGAAAACATCGAGGATGAGGTTGGCGCGATGCAGCCGCGCGAGCACGTTTTTGCCGTCGCCGATCCGGCCGTAGACGAAGGCCATATGGTAGAAAGGATCGAACGGCGTCTGAAAGGCGTATCCGGTCAGCGTGCCGATTTCGGACTCGACCGGAAATTCGCCGACCCGCTCGATCAGCCGCTCGCGCGCCTGCCGATAGGCGATTAGATCGGCGATCGAGACACGTGCCAGCTTGTGGCGCGCGGCAAAGGCCGCGATCTCCGGCCCGCGCATCACCGTGCCGTCGTCATTCATCATTTCAGCCAGGACGCCGACCGGCGGCAACCCCGCTAGGCGGCAAAGATCGACACAGGCCTCGGTGTGACCCGACCGCATCAACACGCCGCCTTCCTTGGCCACCAGAGGAAACACATGCCCGGGTCGCACGAAGTCCCCGGATCCCATATTGCCGTTGGCAAGCGCGCGCACCGTGTTGGTGCGCTCCTCGGCTGAAATGCCGGTTGTCAAGCCGTGGCGCGCATCGACCGAGACGGTAAACGCGGTGCCGAGCGGCGCGTCGTTGCGCGCCACCATCGGGTCGAGATGTAACCGCCGCGCTTCGTCCTGGGCGAGCGGTGCGCAGACGATGCCGGAGGTATGGCGAATGATGAAGGCCATCTTCTCGGGCGTGCAAAGCGAGGCGGCGACGAACAAGTCGCCTTCGTTTTCGCGATCGTCGTCATCAGCCACGATGATCAGCTCGCCGCGGGCAAAGGCGGCGATGGCGGCCGAAATGCGTTGTTGCGCGCTGTCCATGTCCCGGTTCGATCTCTAGCGCCGCGGCGGTGAAAACGGCCATTTTGGCGCTTCACCGACTTGGCCGCGATGGCGCAGATAATGATCGGCGATGACACATGCCACCATCGCCTCCCCAACAGGCACGGCGCGGATACCGACGCATGGATCGTGGCGGCCGGTAGTTGCGATCTCGGTGTCGCGGCCGTAGCGATCGACCGTGCGCCGTGCTGTCAGGATCGACGACGTGGGCTTGACGGCAAACCGCGCCACCACAGGCTGCCCAGTCGAAATTCCACCGAGGATGCCGCCGGCGTGGTTCGACAGAAACGACGGTTGGCCGTCGTTGCCGGCGCGCATCTCATCGCCGTTTTCCTCGCCGGACAATGCCGCGGCGCCAAAACCGGCACCGATCTCCACGCCTTTTACCGCGTTGATGCTCATGAGCGCGGCGGCGAGATCGGCGTCGAGCTTGCCGTAGATCGGCTCGCCCAGTCCCGCAGGAACGCCTTCGGCGACAACTTCTATGACGGCGCCGACTGACGAGCCGCTTTTGCGGACGCCATCGAGATACTCGGCGAATTGCGCGGCCTTCCCGGCATCGGGACAGAAGAACGGGTTGCGCTCGACCTCCGCCCAATCCCACCGCGCGCGGTCGATGTGCTGCACGCCGATTTGCACAAGCGCGCCGCGCACTTTAAGGCCCGGCACAATCTTTCGGGCGACTGCGCCGGCAGCCACCCGCATCGCCGTTTCGCGCGCGGATTGCCGGCCGCCGCCGCGATAGTCGCGTACGCCGTACTTGACGTCGTAGGTGTAATCCGCGTGCCCGGGTCGGTATTTGTCCTTGATATCGGAGTAATCCTTGGAACGCGGATCGACATTGTCGATGACGAGCGCGATCGGTGTGCCGGTCGTCACTTGCTCGCCGCCCGCTTCGTCCAAAAACACGCCGGAAAGAATTCTGACCGCGTCCGGCTCCTGGCGCTGCGTGGTGAAGCGCGACTGGCCTGGCCGACGCCGGTCCAGATAGGGCTGGATGTCCTGTTCGCTCAAGGCAATACGCGGCGGGCAGCCGTCAATGACGCAGCCGATCGCAGGCCCGTGGCTCTCGCCGAAGGTCGTCACCCGGAAGGAATGTCCAAACGTATTGAAAGACATGATCGAACGACTTGATCGAAGGTATTCGTAAGCTTGCCGGGCGATATGCCGACATCTAAAGGCTTAAATCGGTTCGGCCGGCGCGCGGGTTTGGTAGCCCGAGGTCCTCCCGTGGGTCAAATGCTCAAACGAGGATGACGTCGCCGCTCGTTCATTTCGCATTCATGTCGCTGAACGCCGATTAATGGAAAGCTGAATAACCGTTAAGCTACGGAAAAATCAGGACTATTTACGATTTTAATGTTGCGGCTATGGGCCGACTGTGGCATCGTGATCCCGGCAAGGGGGGCGAGGGCGTTAGGGACCGAGACAAAGCCCGCGAAGCTTGAACTCAACCCTGCCGTTGGATCATCACAGAGAAGGAATTCAGATCATGGCCAAGAAAAAGAACAAGAAGAAAAAGTCGAAGTAAATGACGAATACGCGAGCCTCGTATCGGGGCCGCGCGTCAACTTCGTTAGACCAACGAAGCGCCTCGAGCGGTGTTTCGTGACAGCGGCTGGACCAACGTCCGGCCGCTGCTGTTTTTTTGCGCTGTGGCGCAGCGGCCTCACACGCAGCGGGCGCTAGACCATGATCCGATCGGGTCAAGTCGGATCATGGTCTAGGTTCTTCGGCGGCGCATGGTCTTTTCGGAAAACCGGTATCCACTTTTCCGGATCATGCGCTAGAATTTGAAATTGATGCCGCCGCGAGCGAGCAGAACGGACGCCGGCGAAAGCGAAGCGCTAAATGAGGCTGCCGTTGGGCCAGTTTTCGTAGTTTGTTGCGCGGTAACCGTCCCCTGCGATGAACCGAGATCGATAAACAAGACCTCGCCCTTCAACAGGACGTTGTTGGCGAGCGCGTATTCGGCGCCGGTGCCGACCGCCCAGCCGACCATCGATTTTGACGATGAGCCGGCAAAACAGCTCGAGCCGGCGGCACCGCACGCATAAGAGTAACGGCCGGAGGTCAGCAAGCCGCCGCTGCCGACCGACGGCAAGTTGAAGGACTCATTGACTTGGCCGAACGCCAATCCGCCGGTGACGTAGGCGAGGACTGGCGCGGCGGGAACGATGCCGACGCGCGCGCGCGCCGTGCCGAACGATTTGATCGACTGATCGACGTTCATTGTCGTCAATGCCGAAGTTGAACCGACATTGCCCAGGTGAAACGGCGAATAACCTTGACCGCTGAAATTGGCCCATTGGTAATCGGCCTCGACGCCCGCCACCCAGATCGACGTGAACTGCCAGTTGAAACCGGCCTGGCCGCCGAACAGCGGCCCTTTAATTCCGTAGTCGGTTTGCGGAATGCATTGGCCGCGGCCCGTGCCGCCGCAGGTGCCGGCTTGTGCGGCCGGATCGTTGGCAGCGTAGGTAGCCGTCGGGCTCGACCAGCCAAAGCCACCGTTGGCGCCGACATAGATACCGGTCCAGTTCAGGAAACCGGTCGGCGAGGTGATTACCACTGCGGGCGCCGACGTCATTTCGCCGGCACGCACGCCGGCGCAGGCGAACGCACCGACAACGAGCAACGCAACGACGCCACTGACGCGCTTTTTGCTCACGACTGCCCCGCCGATACACCGACAGACCCGTGTATCGGTATCCGAATTCAGACGCCCGGATCCCCAGATGGCAAGCTAGGGCATCTGCGCAGACCGCGCAATTGAGGCAATGGGCGCGGGTGCCGAGGCGTTATTCTTTGCTCACCGCGATGTCCGGCGCGTCCGGGTGCTTCATGCCGACGATGTGGTAGCCGGCATCGACGTGATGGATTTCGCCGGTGACGCCGCGCGACATGTCGGATAGCAGATAGGCGCCGGCTTCGCCGACGTCCTCAATGGTCACGTTGCGCCGCAGCGGCGCGTTGTATTCGTTCCAGCGGAAAATGTAGCGCAGATCGCGGATGCCGGCGGCCGCCAGTGTCTTGATCGGACCGGAAGAGATGGCGTTGACGCGGATGTTTTTCACGCCGAGATCGGCCGCGAGATACCAGACCGACGCTTCCAGGGCGGCTTTGGCAATGCCCATGACGTTGTAGTGCGGCATCCACTTCTCCGCACCGTAGTAGGTCAGCGTCAGCATCGAACCGCCGTTCGGCATCAGCTTTTCAGCGCGCTGGGCGATCGCGGTGAACGAATAACAGCTGACCAGCATGGTCTTGGTGAAATTGCCCTCGGTGGTGTCGACATAGCGTCCGTCAAGCTCGTCCTTGTCGGAATACGCGACCGCGTGGACGAGAAAGTCGATCGCGCCCCACGCCGATTGCAGCTTGGCGAACGCCGCGTCGATCGTGGCCGGCTCGGTGACGTCGCAGTGACCGACGACAATGCCGCCGACTTCCTCCGCCAACGGTTCCACCCGCTTGCGAAGCGCGTCGCCTTGATAGGTGAACGCGATTTCCGCGCCATGGCCGCGGCAGGCTTTGGCGATGCCCCAGGCGAGCGAACGCTGGTTGGCTACCCCAATGATGAGGCCGCGCTTGCCGCGCATAAGGCCCGAGACTTCCGGCATTCCCTGACCCCGCTCAGCGAACTTTAGCGTCGTGGCCTCCTATGGCATAGGGCTGTAGGAGCCATCAAGCAGGGCCTCGCGTGCTTTTCGAACGCTAACCCTGCGCAGACCTTGGCGGCGCCCAAGGGTCCCGCTTAGGCGAGACCAAACCGATGAGCGACAGGCTCGCCGGCGCCAGGAGCAGCAGCGCAAGCGTCATCGGGCCGGCCAGTTTTACCCAGTTCCAAGGCACCTCGAGCGCGATCATCGATAACCAGGCGACTATGGTCCAAGCGATCATCGGTACGGTGAGTACTTCCTTGCCGAGACGCCGCCAGGCCTCGACCAGGAACACAGTCATCAGCGGCAGCGCATATGTGACGTATTGCGGCCCGGCGAATGAGATCATCAGCGGCGTGGCGGCAAACAATACGGCGCCGGCGACCAAAAGCGGATAACCGTTGGCGGGCTGCCTGCCGCGCAAATTCCAAAACCCGTCGCGACCCAGGATCAGGACCGCGAGGACGACCGCGGCGTTGAACAGGAACTGAACGGCCGATGCCCAGGCCGGTAGCGGCGACGAATAGAAGGCTTGGCCCGCCGCAAGCCGCGCCACCAGCGCGCCGACGCCGATGCTTGAAAATCCTCCCGGCGAAACTTCACTGGCGATTTTGTTGGACATGGCGCCGCTGACGATGCCGGCCAGATGTTCGCTCAGCAGCGAGCGATAGAGCGACAGTGTCGTCGTCGGCCCAAGGCATATCGCCGGCAAAACCAGCAAAAGCAGACAGCACCAGGCGGCGGCCCAGACGATGAATTTCCAATCCCGCCGCACGAATGGCAGGATCGCGAGCACGACCGGAAACAGCTTGACGGTTACAGCGAGCGAAAAGGCGAGCGAAGCTGAAACGGTGCGGTTTTCGACGTAGAAGACAAAGAACAATACCACAAGCAAAAGCAATAACGGCGCCGGCTGGCCGCGCACCAATCCGTCACCGATGAATGGCAGCAGCGCAAACAGCGGGCAAAGCCGCAACGCCCACGCCCGCTGCAAAAATCCGCCGCGCGCGACAATCGGTCGATAGCGCTCGATCGCATTGGCCCAGACATGGACCGCGAGCAACAGACAGGCCGCATTGAATAGGTACCAGACCGTCACCGCGGCAGGGAAAGGCAGCGCCCAGGAAGGCCGCGGAAAGCCCGGCAGCGGGTTCGCGAAAGGCCCCATGAACAACGCGAAAGTCGGCGGATAGTGATAGGTCCAGCCATGATGATCGGTAACTTCATACAGCGGATAGCCGGTCCAGACCGCCCAGCCGGCGCGAAAGAAAACCTGCACATCGCCCTGGCCCAGCGTGACACTCTTCCAGACCACGATCGGCAGGAACCCGAGCATCAGAAAAACGACCACGACGATGATCGCGAGGTCGCGCAGGCCCGGCCGCGCGATGGAGTCGATCGCAAAAACGTTCTTGGTCATGGCGGGCTTGCGTACGCTGAACGGTTTTGCAGGTAAATACTGTGCGTTACCTCGAGATGTGGGCAACACGGACCGCAAAACGGAGCGGCGCTTGCAACAGTAACAGCCGATCGGCGTGTCTTACGAATCCTTGCGCGGATCGTAAGGCTTGTCGCTCTGCCACGTCTTCATCAGCGCTTCAAGTTCAGGATCGCTTTTTGCCGGCAGAGCAATCTGTACGGTGGCGAGAAGATCGCCAGCACCCTCTTTCGCCGGATAGCCCTTACCTTTGAGGCGGAAGGTGCGGCCGCCGCTGGTGCCAGCCGGGATCGTGAGCTCGACCGGCTTATCGAGCGTCGGCACCCGCACCTTGCCGCCGAGTACGGCTTCGTAAAGCGTAATCGGCAAAGCAAGTCGAATATCGTTGCCTTCAATTACGAAAGTCGGATGCGGCGCGATCGAGATGGTGATCAACAGGTCGCCGGTTCCCCCAGCTCCGGCCATACCTTGACCGCGAAGCCTGATCTGCTGGCCGTTGGCAATGCCGGCGGGAATTTTGACTTCGACGTCTTTGCCGTTCGGCAGGTGGACGCGCTGCGTGGCGCCATGCGCCGCGTCCGGTAACGACACAGTGAGCGCGGCCGTCACATTGGCGCCGGGCCCAAATTCCTCGGCTTCAAATCCGGCGCCTTGGCGCGCTCGCGCGCCGGCGCCGCCGAAGGCTTCCCGTAATATGTCCTCAAAACCGCCAGCCCCCGCGGCGCCGGCGCGACCGCGCCGGGTGGTGCGGGTAAAACCGTCGGGGCCGTAGCTGAACGTCTCGAATCCTGATTCCGGGTCAAATCCGCCGCCGGGTTGCGCACCGGCGCCGCCGCCGAATCCTTCATAACCACGGAACCGCGGTTTGCCTTCGGCATCGATCTCGCCGTTGTCAAAGGCTTTGCGCTTGTCCGCCTCGCCGAGGATCTCGTACGCCGAGTTGATTTCGGCAAAGCGCGACGCCGCCTTCGGATCGTTCTTGTTGGCGTCGGGATGCAGCTTTTTTGCAAGCTTGCGGAACGCGCTTTTGATCTCAGCCGCGCTCGCCTTGCGATTGACGCCCAACACCTCGTAGGGATCACGCATCCCCAATAAACTCCGCTTCAAATTTGGGCCGGCCCCGCCCGACCCTGCACCACAATGTGGGAGTTTATTCCCGCTCCTGCAACGCAAACCTGCGGCTGTCGGCGCCGTCGCTTCGCATTCAGCCTTGCCTGAACGGCTTGAGGCTTTTGACCTCCCACTTGCCGTGCGCGGTCCGGCAAGCTTCGCCCTGCAGCCAGGCTTGCTGCTCGCCGTGAACGTAGCTCGCGAGGAAGTCGCGGCAGGTGAAAGCGCCGTCGGTATGCGCCATGGCGAGCGGCGTGATGTTGCCGCCGGCGCCGGTCGTCGGATTCTCCCAGGGAATGCTGGAGTCCTTGCCGCCCCGGGTGATCGCATCGGCCGCGGCTGCCCGCGCGTAAGCCAGATCGGCCTCCGACCAGGTCGCGGCATTCGACGCCTGGACCGGCGCGGCATGCGCGAGCGAACCGGTCGGCTCCGCTTCCGCTTCGCTTTTAGAGAACATCGTCTCGAGCTGGTAAGAGCAGCCGCCTGCAGAGAAGGCGATCGCGATCAACGCGGCGCTGGCCAACCGGCTCCCAGGCCAACATAGGCGGGCCGCCCCGGTTCTACTATATAGAGACCGGCGGCCCTCTTCCCGATTGCCGCACGCGAGCACCCGGTACCCCCACGAAGATGTCCGACGCAGCGCCCATAGAACACCCGGGATGGTTAATAGGCGGTGACTTCACCGAGGTCGACGAGCCGTTGCGGCTGTTTACGGCTTGGTTCGAGGAGGCTAAACGCGCCGAACCGATCAATCCCGACGCAATGACGCTCGCGACCGTCGACGCCAACGGCATGCCCAACGCTCGGATGGTCTTGCTGAAGGGCTTCGACCAGCGCGGTTTTGTCTTCTTCACGAACCTCGACAGCGCCAAGGGCCATGAACTCACAAAGGCGCCGAAGGCGGCGCTGACTTTTTATTGGAAGACACTGGCGCGTCAGGTTCGCGCGCGCGGGCATGTCGAAGCGGTTTCGGCACAGGAGGCGGACGCCTACTTCGCCACCCGCTCGCGCATGGCGCAGCTCGGCGCCTGGGCGAGCAAACAATCGACGCCGCTGGAAAGCCGCCTGGCGTTCGAAAAGGCGGTCGCGCTGTTCACGGCGAAGTTCGGCGTCGGCATGGTGCCGAGACCACCACGCTGGTCCGGTTATCGCGTGGTGCCGCAGGAGATCGAGTTCTGGCAAGAGCGGCCGTTTCGATTGCACGACCGCGTCCTATTCCGGCGCGAACAGACAGACGCACCGTGGAGTAAGACGCGTCTCTACCCATGAGAACGGACCACCCATCATGCCGCTGAGCAACCGGCCCGGCCGCACACTCCTTCTCACCGGCGCAAGCCGCGGCATCGGCCATGCAACGGTGAAGCGTTTTTCCGCCGCCGGTTGGCGCGTGCTGACCTGTTCGCGCCATCCCTTCCCGGAAAATTGTCCGTGGGAAGCGGGCCCCGAAGATCATATCCAGGTCGACCTCGCCGACAGCAAAAATACCGATGCGGCGATTGCCGAAATCAAGCAGCGGATCAACGGCGAACTCCACGCGCTGGTCAACAATGCGGCGATCTCGCCGAAAGCCGACGGCGGCAAACGCCTCGATACGATTGCAACTTCGCAGAACGATTGGCACCGCGTTTTCCAGGTGAATTTTTTTGCCCCGATGATGCTGGCGCGCGGCCTCCTCGATGAGCTCAAGGCCGCCAAGGGTTCGGTGGTCAACGTCACATCGATCGCCGGCTCGCGGGTGCATCCGTTCGCCGGCGCCGCCTACGCGACCTCGAAAGCGGCGCTGGCGTCGCTTACCCGCGAAATGGCCCACGACTTCGGCGCGGTCGGCGTGCGCGTCAATGCCATTGCGCCGGGTGAAATCGACACCGCCATGCTGTCGCCCGGGACGGAAAAGCTCGTCGAGATGATCCCGATGCACCGCCTCGGCACGCCGGACGAAGTGGCGAAAATCATCTACGTGCTGTGCACAGAGACGTCCTCGTACGTCAACGGCGCCGAGATTCACATCAACGGCGGCCAGCACGTTTGATCGCAGACCCGCGTGGTCGCGGCGAAGCTCCAGGAGCGAACCATGACGGACCTACGCGCGAAGGCTTTCTCGCTGAGCCGGCGCGGGCTCATTGCCGGCGCGTTGTCGGCTTCGGTCGCCGCGCACGCCGACGAGCTTGCGCATCAGGACGCGCCGGGCTCCGCCGAGGCCGCAGGCGGCGCAGCCAACTGGGTGCTGTCGCTAGCGCTGCAGGCCGCAACCTACGCCGTGCCGATTGTTGCGATGTATAACCTGCGGGCGACGACGGCTGTCGGGCCCAATGCCAAAGTACCGCCCAACGAAATCTGGCGGGTCGACAACATCGCCAGCCCGGAGATCGCCGCCGAAGCGGGCTACGTCACGCCAAACGTCAATGTCATCTATGGCTTCGGATTTCTCGATTTGCACGAAGAGCCGGTCATTCTCGTCGTGCCGGATTCCAATGGCCGTTACTACATGGTCCAGATTGTCGATATGTGGACCAATGCGTTCGCCTATGTCGGCGGGGTCGCGACCGGCTACCAAGGCGGCATCTACGCCTTGGTCGGACCCGGCTGGCGCGGCGATTTGCCGGTTGGCGTCACGCGCATCGATTGCCCGACGCACTGGGTCGAAATCCAGCCGCGCGTGCATGTGAAGGACCAAAGCGACCTTCCCGGCGCTCGGGACGTACTGCACGCGATTAAGGTGACTGGGCTCGCCAAATACACCGGTCGCCCTCCACCCGACACCGTCACCTATCGCTACGACGCACCGAAGATCAATACGAAGGTTGCTTCCAGCCAAATGCAGTTTGTCGATCCGCTGCAGTTTTGGGAAATCTTCTCGTCGGCCATGAATGAGAACCCGCCGCCGGAAGAGGAAATCGATTTAGTCCTGCCGCAGTTCAAATATCTTGGCATCGAGTTCGGCAAGCCGTGGAAGCGCGAGGATGTATCGGCGCCGATCCTGCAGCAAATGACGCTGGCCGCCAAAGCCATCGGGCCGACGTTGATGTCGCTGTTGCCCGCGCTTGGCCATCCAGCCAATGCCTGGATCATCCCGCCTCCGAATGTGGGACTGGCTGGAGCGGACTATCCTTCGCGCGCGATCGTCGCCGTGTTCGGCTTGACGGCCAACACGCCGCAGGAGGCGATCTACTACACCGCCGTGACCGACGGCGCCGGTCAGCCGCTGACCGGCGCCAAGCGCTACGCAATGACGTTCCAGGAGCGGACGCCTTGCATCAAAACGATACCACCCGGCTTCTGGTCGCTATCGGCATACGACAAGACTACAGGCTTTACCGTCCCCAATCCGATCAATCGCTACGCGCTGGGCAGCGACGATCAGCTGAAGCGAAACCACGACGGGACATTTACGCTTTACCTGCAGCGCGACAATCCGGGACCGGACAAGGAAACCAATTGGCTGCCCGTCGCGCCCGGACCGTTTTACCTCATCATCCGCGTCTACGCCCCGGTGCCTGAAATCGCCGCAGCGTTAAAGGAACCGGCGACCTTTGCAGGACCCCCGCCGCTGCTGGCGGTCGGCTGACAAAGCGCATGATCCGGGAAAGCGGAAGCCGGCTTTCCGAAAAGATCATGCGCCAACGAAAAACCTGCCCGCGCTTGGCTTCGGTCCAACGCCGAGCGCACGCATTCGCCACGACAATTTGATCGGGCGATCGTCGTCAGCACAATATTGTTACCCAGCCGACCCTTTGAAGAAAATAGAATTCTGCGAGTCGGGCTTGCGAAGGAGCATCGTCCCGTCGGCGGACGTTGCCCGGAAATTGAGCGATAGAATGGACGAACGAACGAAGCCCGTTTCGGTGCAGACGCTGGCCGCTCGGATTGGCGGTCATGAGTCGTTGACCAATGCGGTCATCCCGCCAATCCACATGTCTGCGACCTTCCTGCGCGATGCGGATAACGGTTATTCCGCCGGTTACGTTTACGGGCGCACCGACAATCTATCGGTGCAGCAGGCCGAGCGCCTGATCGGTTCGCTGGAGGACGCTGAGGAGGCGCTCATTTTCAATTCCGGGATGGCGGCGGCGACCGCGGTCATTCTGGCGCTGGAAAAGCCGACCCACATCGTCGCCTCGCAGGTGATGTATTGGGGCTTTCGCTCGTGGCTCCTCGACATCGGCCGCTTCGGCCATCGTGTGACCTTTGTCGAGACGTCTGATCTGGACGCGATACGACGCGCGATCCGGCCGGGGGAAACCGGCCTCATCTGGGTCGAGACCCCGAGCAATCCGCTGTGGACCATCACCGATATCGCGGCGGTCGCCGCGATCGCGCACACCTTCGACGCCGTGCTCTGCGTCGATTCGACCGTCGCCACGCCGATCCTGACCCGGCCGCTGACGCTTGGCGCCGATATCGTAATGCATTCGGCGACCAAATATCTCAACGGTCACTCCGATCTTATCGCCGGCGCCCTGTGCACCGCGCGCAAGGATCCATTGTGGACGCGCATCGGAAAAACCCGCGGCCAACTGGGCAGCGCGTCGAGCGGCTTTGACGCCTGGCTCCTAATGCGCGGCATGCGCACACTCGACGTGCGGGTGCGCCGGCAATCGCAGACGGCGGCGGCGCTGGCCGCGCGGCTCGCCACCCATCCCGCGGTCTCGGCGGTGCTTTATCCGGGCCTCGAGACGCATCCCGGCCACGACATCGCGCTGCGGCAAATGGCCGGCGGCTTCGGCGGCATGTTCTCCATCCGCATCAAAAACGGCGAAGCCGCCGCCATCGCGGTGGCTGCATCGGTGCAACTGTGGCAGCGAGCGACATCGTTCGGCGGCATTGAAAGCCTTATTGAACATCGCGCCTCCATCGAAGGCGAGGGATCGCCCTGTCCGGACGATTTGCTCCGCCTGTCGGTTGGGCTTGAAGACGCCGACGATCTTTATTTCGACCTCGCCCACGCGCTCGCCACCGTCAGCTAGCCGCGCTTGCGAACGCCCGTTGGCTGCGCTACCCACCGCAACAGTATGAGTTCAGAGCCCACCGACTATCTGCAGGCGACGCCGTTCGTCGATTGCAACGATCCGGCCATCGGCGCTTTTGCCGAGACCGCCGTCGGCAATGCGCATAGCGCAAAAGAAAAGGCGATCGCGCTTTACGCAGCCGTTCGCGACCGGATCCAGTACGATCCCTATGTCGACGTGATGGATCCCGCCACCTAGCGCGCCAGCGCCGTGCTGCGCGCTGGCAAAGGTTTCTGCGTCGGCAAATCGTCGGTGCTCGCGGCCGCGGCGCGCTTGGCCGGCATCCCCGCCCGTCCCGGCTACGCCGACGTGCGCAATCATCTGACCTCGAAGCGGTTGCAGGACCACATCGGCGATACCTTCTACTGGCACTCCTACACCGAGCTGTTTATCGACGGAAAATGGATCAAATGCACACCGGCGTTCGACAAGGCGCTGTGCGAACGAGCCAAAATCGCACCGCTCGAATTCGACGGCATCGCCGACAGCCTGTTTCACCCCTTCGATGCGGCCGGCCACCGCCATATGGAATATCTCAGCGACCGCGGCGCCTTTGCCGATGTGCCGTTCGCAACGATCGTCGCCGACTTTCGGAAATTCTATCCGAAGCTCGTCGCCGCAAGCCCGAGCGCCGCAAGCTTCCGCGACGAAGTCACCACCTGATTTTTTCAGCGCGCGTTGATAGCCGACGGGGCCGCTCGTCGGTTAATTGGACAAAAAGTCCACGCGCGCGGTCTCCTCGAGCACCGCTTCGGGAATACTGTGGCGCACCGATTGCTCGCGCTCTTGCGCATTTTGGCTCGCTTGCAGGTAGGCGCCGAGCCGGCGCGCACGTTCGATGATGCGATTGTTTTCCGGCAGGCGCTCGGCTTCGAAGCGCCGCAACGCCGTTTCAACATCGTCAACCGCAAGCGCGGCAGCCAGCGCCGCCGCATCGTCGGTCGCTTTTGAAACTCCCGCGCCAACATGCGGGCGGGCCACGAACGCGGCATCGCCGATGATGGCGACGCGGCCGAAGGCCATGCGCGGGCTGGCGAGGTCATAGATCGGCTGCAGCAGCGGCTCGTCGATCAAACGCACAACCTGCCGCAGTTGCGGCGCTAATAAACGCTCGGCCGCAGCACGCATGCCGGCGATCGCCCCGCGACGAATGAGCGTGGGTGGAATCGAGATGTGATGGACGGTTCCTGTCTCGTCGGTGAGCAGTGACGGAAGCTCGTTAAGCTCATGCGCTGGCCGGTACCAAATGACGTTGAAACGCCGTTTTCCAGGCCGCAGATCATTGTCCGGACCGGCCACTGGGTAGCCGAGAAACTGTTCGCCCGGCGGCAGGCAGAACGTCATCGCCTCGAACAGTTCGCGATGGATCGCGCGCGGCAACTCGCTTTCCGCAATCATGCCGCGCCACGCCACGTAGCCCGCATAGCGCGGCGCGATATCCGGCAGGCACGGCTGCCGCACGGTCGAGCGAAGCCCGTCGGCGCCGATGAGCACATCGCCAGCCGCCGCACTGCCATCGCTGAAGTTGGCGATGACGCGCTCCCCGACCGCCGCGAAGCCCTCGAAGATCTTTCCGCGATGATAGCGGTCGGAGGCGAAGGCGGCACGCAACAACCGGTAGACACGCTCCCAAGCGGTGAACACTTGCGGACAGACGCTGGTCGCGACCACGCCGCCGTCGCGATCGAGCATCTGGCGCCGCGCGATCGTGACGCCGAGCTCGCGGGTATCGAGCCCGAGTGCGTCAAGCTGCTCGATCAGCGTCGGTTGCGCCACAATCCCGGCGCCGCGTCCCGCAAGTTCGCCGGTCACGCGCTCGAACACCTCGACTTGCCAGCCGCTGCGCTCGAGCATGATGGCGGCAAGAAGCCCGCTCATCGAACCGCCGATAACCAAAGCGCGCTTTTGCGACATTGCGGCACCTTGCAATGCGCTGAGACTATTTGCCAACAGCCGGGCGCGTTCGGTATGGTGCCGACAATCGCGGGAGGAGCGCCATAGCCCTGACAATGTTGGAGAAAAAACGCAGCGACCCAATGGCGTCATAACCGGCCAACGGCGCGCAGGGCAGACTTTAGGCTCGTCGCCGATGGACCTCGTCTAAAAACAATCTGGGGAACTTGCCGGCACGTCGTGCGGGCGGCCAAGGCTTAGGGATGATCTTTTCATTCGATCTTCTGATCAATGCCGTGATTTCGGGCATTCTCATCGGCGCGTTTTATGCGGCGGTGACCTCCGGCATCACGCTGTCGTTCGGCATTCTCGACATCGTCAACATCGCCCACCCCGCCTTCATCATCCTCGGCTCCTACGTCGCCTATATCGTCAACGCCACTTTCGGTCTCGATCCGATCATCACCGCCATTTTGGCGACGCCGGCGTTCTACGCGCTCGGTTCAGCGATCTATCAAATCTATTTTGTATCGTTCGAGCGCCGCGGTCAGGAATCGATGCGCGGGCTGGCATTTTTCTTCGGGCTGTTGTTCATCACCGAAGTCACGCTCGTTCTCTATTTCGGCGTCGATTACCGCTACGTCGAGGCGCCCTATATCGGGCCGACCTTGCATTTCGCGTCACTCGACATCCCCATGCGCATCCTGGTGCCGAGCCTGGTGTCACTGCTGCTGATCGCGGTGCTGCAGCTTTTTTTGACCCGCACCTTCGTCGGCCGCGCCATCATGGCGGTGGCGCAGGACCAGCTTGCGCTGCGGCTCTTGGCGGTCGACCCGATCCGCATCAAACGCATCGCGTTTGGCATCTCGATCGCGACCGCCTCGCTTGCCGGCGCCTTCCTGATCATCATCCAGCCGGTCGAGCCGTCGGTCGGACGTGAATATATCGGCCGCGTCTTCGCCATCTGCGTGCTCGGCGGCATGGGGAGCCTGCCGGGAACCGTGATCGCCGCCATGCTGGTCGGCATCGTCGAGAGCCTGACCGCGACTTTCTACGGGCCCTCGTGGGCGCCGGCGGTGTCGTTCGGGTTCTTGTTGTTGACGCTGGCGGTGCGGCCGGCCGGCTTGTTGGGACGCTGACCGTGCGCACCCCCGTATTCTTTGTCATTTGCTTGATTGTCGGCGCCGCCGTTTATGGCGCCGCCGTGGCGCTCGGCAACGACTATTATTTCTTCGCCGGCTACGTAGTGCTGCAATACATCGTGCTGGCGACGGCGTGGAACATCCTCGGCGGCTATTGCGGCTACGTGAATTTCGGCTCGGCGGCGTTTTTTGCGCTCGGCGCTTACTCCACCGTCGCGATGCATCGCATCTATCCGGTGCCGATCCCGATTCTCGTCGCCATCGGCGGAGTGGTGTCAGGCGCGGTCGGCTTCGCCATGGGGTACCTGACGCTGCGGCTGCGCGGCGCCTTCTTTGCCATCGCGACGCTTGCGCTCGCGGTGGTCCTGCAGACGCTGATCGTCAACTGGGATTTTGTCGGCGGCTCGCGCGGCGCCTATATCGTGCGTCCGGAATCGATCCCGCCATTCGGCAGCTACATAAAATATCTGTTCTTTATCATGATTCTGCTGGCCGTCGGCGCGATCACGATAGCCCGGTTGATCGAGCGCTCGCGGCTCGGCTACGGCTTTGCCACCATCCGCGACGACGAACTGGCGGCGGAAGCGACCGGCGTGCCGACGCTGCGGTTAAAGCTCATCGCCACCACCATTTCCGGCGGGCTGATGGGAATGGCTGGCGCACCCTTCCCCTATTACATCGGCTTTCTGCAGCCGAGTTCGGCGTTTGGCCTCGATTATGCCGTCAACTCCATCGCCATGCCGCTGATCGGCGGCACCACGAGCTGGGTCGGCCCGCTGATCGGCGCCATCCTGCTTGGCTCGCTGCAGCAAATCGCGACCGTGACGATTTCGTCGGCCGTGAATCTGCTGATCGTCGGCTTTTTGCTGGTCGGCTTTGTGATCGCGGCGCCGAACGGGATCATCGGCTTGGTGAAGTTCGAGCGCCGGCCGCCTCGCCGCACCAACGGCAAACAAGTCAGCGCGGATGCGCTTGGGCCGGCGCCATGACGATCACCGGCACCGAGGCTGCAGGCGCGCCGCTGCTCGCCGTCGATAGCTTAAGCAAACGCTTTGGCGGCTTTGTCGCGCTGCAGGGCATTTCCATTGCGGTCAATCGCGGCGAACGGATCGGACTCATAGGGCCCAACGGCTCCGGCAAGAGCACGCTGGTCAATTGCATCTGCGGCACCCTGCGGAACGAGGCCGGCTCGGTTTCGTTCGACGGCCAGGCGCTCGACGGCACCAATGCCCACCAGCGCACGCGCCGCGGATTGTCGCGCACCTTTCAATTACCGCGGCCGTTCGCCAGTCTGAGTCTGCTCGACAATTTGCGCATTCCGCTGCTCTACGCCGTGGCGGCGCGCGGCCCGGGCCGTTCCGGCTCCGCCATCGAGGAGCGCTGCGTCGAACTCCTGCGCGAGGTCGGCCTCGACAGCAAGGCCAAGCGGCTGCCGCGCGAATTGACGCAAGTGGAAATGCGCAAGCTCGAACTCGCCCGCGCCATGGCGGCGGAGCCGAAGCTTCTGATCGCCGATGAATCGATGGCCGGCCTCACCCACTCGGAGGTCGAGGAGATCCTGAACCTGCTCATGCGCTTGAACGCGCAAGGCGTCACCGTGATCCTGATCGAGCACATCATGCGCGCGGTGATGAGCTTTTCGCAGCGTCTGGTGGTGCTGGTATCGGGGCACAAAATCGCCGACGGCCAGCCGAATGCGGTGATGCGCGATCCGGAAGTGGAGAGGGCTTACCTTGGCCAGTAGCCTGACCATTGCCGGCATTCACGCCGCGTACGGGGCGGTGCGGGTGATCGACGACGTCTCGCTCAAGATCGGCGGCGGCGAGACCGTGGTGCTGCTCGGCACCAACGGCAATGGCAAATCGACGCTGATGAAATGCATCATGGGCCTTGTCCGGCCGAGCGAGGGATCGATCATCGCCGAAATCGACGGCGTCCATCACGATCTCGTCGGCCGAGCCACCGAAGAGATCGTCGATCTCGGCATTGCGCTGGTGCCGGAGGGACGCCGCCTCTTCCCCAAACTCACGGTCGAGGAGAACCTGCTTCTCGGCGCCTTCCGCCGCACGGCGCGCCGCGAGCTTAACCGCAATCTCGAAGTTTGCTTCGAAACCTTCCCGCGGCTGGCCGAACGGCGCAGCCAGCTTGCCGGCTCGATGAGCGGCGGCGAGCAGCAAATGCTGGCGCTCGGCCGCGCGCTGATGCTGGCGCCGAAAATTCTCCTGGTCGACGAACCGTCGGTGGGCCTGGCCCCGATCCTGGTCAGCCGCACCATCGACGCGATTGCCGAGATGAAAGAGCGCTACAGCCTCACGGTGTTGATGGCGGAGCAAAACTTCACCCAGGCCATCCGCATTGCCGATCGCGGCTATGTGATCGTGCACGGCAAGATCGCCTTCGAAGGTGGCTCGACCGATGAGCTCAACAACAACGATTTGATCAAGAAGTTTTATCTGGGTTTGTAGTCGCGAACTTCAAAACGCGGAGGGCTCGAACGTGACTGGCCAAGATCGAAGCGGCGCGCTCTTGAACTACGGTACGATCAAAGAACTCGTCGCCGCGCTTGCCGCGGGCAAGATTTCCGCACTCGAACTGACCGACCACGTCATTGCCCGCATCGAGGCAGTCGATCAAAAGCTTAACGCCGTCATTGTGCGCGATTTCGAGCGCGGCCGCGAGGCCGCGAAAGCGGCGGACGCAGCACTCGCCCGCGGCGACCGACGGCCGCTCCTCGGCATTCCGATGGTGGTCAAGGAATCCTTCGACGTCGCCGGTCTGCCGACGACATGGGGCCTGCCGCTGTTTAAGGGCTTCGTGCCTATGGAAGACGCGCTCATGGTCGCTCGCGTCAAGAAGGCCGGCGCCGTCGTTCTTGGCAAGACCAACGTGCCGCTGTTTCTCGGCGACTGGCAGAGCTACAACGATATTTACGGCACCACCAACAATCCCTGGAACCTCGGCCGCTCGCCGGGCGGTTCGTCCGGCGGCTCGTCGGCCGCGCTCGCGGCCGGAGTCGGGCCGCTGTCGCTCGGCTCCGACATCGGCGGGTCGCTGCGCATTCCGGCGCATTTCTGCGGCGTCTACGCGCATAAGCCGACGCTCAATCTCATCCCGGCGCGCGGGCACGGCATACCCGGCATGGTGATGCGGCAAAGCGATCTCGCCGTCGTCGGACCGATGGCGCGCACGACCGCCGACCTTGAATTAGCGCTCGACGTGACGGCCGGACCGGACGAAACGCGCGATGGCACCGGCTATCGCCTTGAACTGCCGGCTTCCCGCCACGAAAAGCTCAAGGATTTTCGCGTGCTGGTGATCGACGAGCATCCATTGCTGCCGACGGAAACGGCGATACGCACGGCGCTCGACGGCCTGACGCAAGAACTGGTCAAAGCTGGCGCCAAAGTGGCACGCTCCTCGCCGCTGTTGCCGGACCTCGCGAAGTCCGCCCGCATCTATATGCGGCTCTTGATGTCGGCGTTGTCGGAGCGCTGGCCGCCGGACATTTACGCGCTGGCGCAAGCCGACGCCGCCAAGATCAAGGATGACGACACCAGTCTCAATGCCGAGCGCTTCCGCGGCATGGTCATGAGCCATCGTGACTGGGCTGCCGCCGACGTCGAGCGGATCAAGCTCCGTCAGCAATGGGCGCAGCTGTTTCGTGAATGGGATGTCGTGCTCGCCCCCGCTTCACCGACGACGGCCTTTCCGCACGACCAGAAGCCGATGGCCGAACGTCAGATCGATATCGACGGCCGGCGCTTCAATTATTTCGACCAATTGGTATGGCCCGAGATCGCCACGAATCCGGGTCTGCCGGCGACGGCGGTGCCGATCGGCGTTTCCGCCGACGGCCTACCCATCGGCATGCAGATCGTCGGCCCCTATCTCGAAGACCGCACCACGCTCACCTTTGCCGAGCTCGCCGAGCGGGAGTTTGGCGGTTTCGCGCCCCCGCCCGGTTATGCCGACTGAACTTTGAGAAGAAACATGATCTGGAGCGTGTGTAGACTCCAGCATACTTTGAGGAATAAACACCTTCTGCAGCGTGACCGGAATTTGGCGGAACATCTGGTGCTTGGGCAAGTGCTCAAGTAGCCTGAATACTCCAGGATTTTTTTGATTCGACAATGCAGGCGCGGGCACTAACGATTCGGCTGGTGCGACTAGCAATGGCCGCGTCGTTGCTCGTTCCCTGTCTGCTTTTCGGTTTCGCTAGCTGGAGCAGCTACCGCAACACTAAAGCTTTGACTGACGAACGGCTCTTGCGGTCGCTCGACGTCGAACAAGAAGGAGCCTCGAACACCCTCCAGCTGGTCGATCTGGCGCTGGACAGTACAGCCGATCTGATCGCCGGAATGTCGGATGAGCAAATCCGGGCCAACCAGGAACGGCTTTACCGCGAGACCAGCGGGCTGGTCGGCAAGATCGCTGCCATCCAATCGATTTGGATTTATGACCGCCAGGGCGGCGTCCTGTTGTCATCTTGGATGCAGCCGCCGCCCAATTCGAATTTCGGCGACCGGGATTTCGTCAAGGCCTATGCCAACGGCAGCGACGGAACCTATTACGGTCAAGTCTACCAATCGTCGTTCAATGCGCAGCCATTCTTCACGGTGAGCATCCCGCTCAAGCAAAATGACCGATTCGTCGGCATCATCGAGTGCTCGGTACTGCCGAGCAGCTTTTTCAGCTTCTTCTCGTCGATGGCCTACACGGAAGGTCTCGAATTCGCACTGGTCCGCAGCGACGGCATGATGCTGGCGCGCTATCCGAAGGCGCCCGCAGGAGCACCCGACCGGCTGGACGAGCGCTCAGGTTTTCACCGCTCGACCGCGCAATCACCGGCCAGCGGCATCTATACCGCGACCTCTCCGATCGATCACGTCGAGCGGCGTTTCGCTTATCGCCACCTTAACGGCACGCCGCTCTATATCATCGACGGCATCGCTACGAGCGTCGTCGCAAGCGAGTGGATGTCGGGAATGGCGGCGCATTTGATCTACGGCATTCCGGTAACGCTCACGCTTTTTCTGACGCTGTTCTTCGTTCTGCGCCGTACGCAACGGCTGTACGCCGAGATCGACCGGCGCGCGGGCGCCGAAGAGGCGCTGCGTCAATCGCAAAAGCTCGAGGCGCTGGGACACCTCACCGGCGGCGTCGCCCACGACTTCAACAATCTCTTGACCATTATCATGGGCAACCTTGAAATGGCTCAACGCTCGCTGGAGTCATGGACCGACGGCGCCCAGATCAAACTCGCGCGACGGCTGGACAACGCCATGCAAGGCGCGCAACGGGCGGCAACGCTGACCAAGCGGCTTTTGGCCTTCGCGAGGCGCCAGCCGCTCAATCCGACCGCACTCGACGTTAATCGCGTGCTCAACGGGCTTTCGGAGTTTCTGCGCCGGGCGCTTGGCGAAGACGTGTCGCTTGAAATCGTCGGCGGCGGCGGCGTTTGGCCGGTCGAAGCCGACGCCGCCGAGCTCGAGGCGGCTATTGTCAACCTTGCCGTCAATTCCCGCGACGCCATGCCCAGCGGCGGCAAGCTGACCATCGAGACCAGCAATGCTTACCTTGACGACTCTTATTGCCGTAGGAACGCCGACGTCCGCCCCGGGCAATATGTACAGGTCGCCGTCAGCGACACCGGCGCGGGAATGACCAAGGAGACCCTCGATCGCGCGTTCGAGCCGTTCTTCACCACCAAGGAATCGGGTCAGGGCACCGGGCTCGGCCTCAGCCAGGTTTACGGATTCGTGAAGCAATCCGGCGGACATGTGAAGATCTACAGCGAGCCTGGCGAGGGCACGACCATCAAAATCTATTTGCCAAGACTGGTCGGAAAATCCTTGCCGGCGGCGGAACCGAAGACATCGCTAAGCCGCGGTCGCGCCGGCGAATGCATCCTCGTCGTTGAAGACGATCCTGAAGTGCGCGCCTATGTGGTGGAAGCGCTCGGCACGCTCGGCTACGAGGTCCTCGAAGCGGGCGGCGCGGAGGACGCGCTTCGTGTGCTCGGCGAGAGCGCCGCCGTTCAAATGCTTCTGACCGATGTCGTTATGCCCGGCATGAACGGCCGCAGCCTCGTGGCAGAGGCCGTGCGCCGCCGGCCGGACTTGAAAGTCCTGTACATGACCGGTTACTCGCGCAACGCCATTGTTCATCAGGGGCGCCTTGACCCCGGCATCGAGCTCTTGCAAAAGCCGATCACCACCGAACAACTCGCCGGCGCGGTTCGTAAAATTTTGGACGCGTGAGCGGTGCCTGCGGAGTCGGCCCGCGCCGCTTCACTGCACCGGGAAATCGAAATAGGTGTCCGGAAACGGCTCGCCGCGCAGCGTGAAATGCCACCACTCCTTCTCGTAGGGGCGGAAGCCATAGCGGCGCATGGCGGCGGCAAACAGCGCGCGGTTCGCTTTGGCCTGCTCGCTGATGTCCGACGCGGCGTACCACGATCGCGGGCTGAAGAAATCGAACGGCGTGCCCATGTCGAGCTCGCGCCCGTCCGCGTGCGCCAGCGTCAGGTCCACGGTCGAGCCGCGTGAATGGCCCGAACGCGACGAGATGTAGCCGTCGCGAAACAGCGTGTGCTTGTCGACGTCGGGATAGAACTCCGCTTTCGCGGCGGTGTCGGAAATATCCCGCGCCCATCGCTCGAAATTAGCCACCGCCCGGGTCGGGCGATAGCAGTCAAAGACTTTCAGCACCAGGCCCTGCGCCGCCACATCCCGGGCCACTGCGGCGAGCGCGTTCGCAGCCGCCGCCGTGAGCAGGCAACGCGGCGCGTCATAGCCGTCGATCGGCCGACCGACGAAGTTATGTGCGCCGGCGTAGCGCGCTTCCACAATCAGCCCGGGCACGACGGTCGCGGCATCGACGAAAGCGGCCGGTCGTTCTTGCGCCGCAACCGCGCCGCCAGAGGCGGCAATCGCCGCGGCGAGCGAATAGCGAATAGCGAGCAGCGAATAGTGAGAGCGGCGCTGTCTGTCGGGTTCCATTCGCTATTCGCTATTTCACGACTTCGCCTTTGTTGACACACTCATTGACTTCAACGGTCACGTGCGAAAGTCCGCTTAAGCCTTCAAGCCGCCGCTTGTAGACCACCGGCGCTTGCGGGTGGTCGGAGACGACCGAGGCGATCACCGCAACATGGCCAGGGCCGAGCTGCCACAAATGCAGGTCGGCGAGCCGATCATGATCGACCTCTATTCGCTCGCGGATGCGACCGGCCAATGCCGGATCAGGCACAATGTCGAGAAGAACGCCGCCTGCCGAACGCACGAGGCTGTAACCCCAAGACAGGATCACGATCATGCCGATGAGCCCTACAAGCGGATCCATGAAGGTCCATCCGAACGTCCACGCGAGAGTCAGACCGGCGATGGTCATCACCGAGGTCAGTGCGTCGGCCAGGACGTGCACATACGCGGCCCGGTAGTTCGAATCCTGGTGATGACCGCCGTGATCGTGCGAGTGGTCGTGATCGTCGTGGTCATGATCGTGCGCATGGCCGTTCCCAAGACCGCGCCCGTGATCGTGCGTGTCGCGTAAAAGCCAGGCGCTGACGAGATTCACGCACAGTCCGAGTGCGGCAATGGGCACCGCCTCGCGGAAATGGATGCCGACGGGATGTAACAGGCGCAGTACCGATTCGTAGCCGATGCCAAGCGCAATCATGCCGAGGATGATGGCGCTGGCAAACGCTGCAAGTTCGCCGAACTTACCGGTGCCGAGCGAGAAGCGCGGGTCATCGACATGCCGGCGGGCGAACAGGTAAGCAAGCCCGGCGATCGCAAGCGCCGCCACATGCGTCCCCATGTGCCAGCCGTCGGCCACCAGCGCGATCGAGCCAGACAGCGTACCACCGACAATCTCGATGACCAACATCGCCGCAGTCAGCGCCACCACGGTCCAGGTGCGCCGCTCGCGCTCACCGTGATGCTCGCCCAGAAAGGCGTGGCCGTGGGTCCATTCCGTCATGGAGTGCGAATGCATGTTCACCCCGCTTCGCGAAAACCACAGCAGAATATGGTGAAACGCCGATGTTACGCTATTGCACGCCGTTGCCCGGCTAAAAAACCGCCCAATGGCGGCACCGCTATACCGAAATTAACCCGCCGCTAACCATATACCCGGCAGATTTTGCCGGGGAGGTATCCTTCGTTTCAACCGCACCCAGGGGGCAGCCTTGGACGCGAGTGCCGCTCCTTTATTCCGCGCCGGTGGCCCGACAGCCGCGGCGCACAGTTTTGAAACACGACAACGTAACAGGCGGGGCAGTTCAAGTAGCATGACCGACACAGCTTCGGCGCCGGGCGGCGAGGGATTGTCGCTGACGCGCCTCGCCGATCTCGGCACCATGCTCCGGCGCAGCGATATCGGCCTGGCGGTCGGCATGATGGCCATTCTCGTGGTCCTCATCCTGCCGCTGCCGTCGCTGCTGCTCGACTTCGCACTCGCCATCTCGATCACGTTTTCGGTGCTGATCCTGATGACGTCGCTGTTCATCCAGACGCCGCTCGAGTTTTCCGCATTTCCGACGGTGCTGTTGATCGCGACCATGCTGCGGCTCGCGCTCAACCTTGCTTCGACGCGACTGGTTCTGGCGCATGGCCATGAGGGACCGGCCGCCGCCGGTCACGTCATCGAAGCCTTTGGCTATTTCGTCATGGGCGGCAATTTCGTCATCGGCATCATCGTTTTCACCATCCTGGTAATCGTCAATTTCGTCGTCATCACCAAGGGCTCCGGCCGCATCGCCGAAGTGGCGGCGCGCTTTCACTTGGACGCCATGCCTGGCAAGCAGATGGCGATCGACGCCGACCTTTCCGCCGGCCTGATCGACGAGAAGGAGGCGCGGCGCCGGCGCAAGACGCTGGAAGACGAATCCGGTTTCTTTGGCGCCATGGACGGCGCCTCCAAATTCGTCCGCGGCGACGCCGTCGCCGGTCTGCTCGTCGTCTTGATCAACGTCATCGGCGGCATGGTTATCGGCATCATGCAGCAGGGCCTGAGCTTCGCCGAAGCCGCCCACGCCTACACGCTCCTGACCGTCGGCGACGGCCTAGTGACACAAGTGCCGGCGCTGATTGTGTCGATCGCCGCGGGCCTTCTCGTTTCCAAGGCTGGCGTTGCCGGCGCCGCCGACAAGGCGCTGCTCAGCCAGTTTTCCGGCTATCCCAAAGCGCTCGGCATGTCGGCGGCCGTGATGCTGGTGATGGCACTGCTGCCGGGCATTCCGATGGTGCCTTTTCTGGCGCTCGGCGGCGGCATGGGAGGCCTCGCTTACCTGATCGACCGCCGCCACAAGCGTGCCGCCGCGGTCGAGACCAAGAAAGCTGACGCCGAAAAGCCCCCGCCGGCGGAAGAGCCGATGTCGGCAACGCTAAAGATGGACGATCTCAAGATCGAGCTTGGCTATGCCCTGTTGCCGCTGGTCAACGCCACCGACGGCAGCGACCGGCTAACGGAACAGATCAAGGCGCTACGCCGCTCGCTCGCCGCGGAGATGGGCTTTGTCATGCCCGCGGTGCGCATCCTCGACAACGTGCAACTCGACGCCAACAGCTACGTCATCAAGATCAAGGAGGTCGAGGCCGGCACCGGCAAAGTCTGGCACGGCCAGTACATGGTCATGGACCCAGCCGGCAAACAGGTCACCCTGCCCGGGGTACACACGACCGAGCCGACCTTCGGCCTGCCGGCGACCTGGATCGAAGCTTCGCTCAAAGAGGAAGCTTCGATCAAAGGCTACACCGTCGTCGACTCAGCGACCGTGCTCGCCACCCATCTCACCGAGTTGATCAAAGCCAACATGTCGGAGCTGCTGTCCTACGGCGAGGTGCAGAAACTGCTCAAGGAACTGCCGAAGGAGCAAGGCGAGCTGATCAAGGACATCGTGCCTTCGCAGATCACCATTTCCGGCATCCAGCGTGTGTTGCAGATCCTGCTTGCGGAACGGGTGTCGATCCGCGATCTGGCGACCATTCTCGAAGGAATCGCCGACGGGCTTGCGGCGACGCGCAATCCAACGATGCTCGCCGAGCATGTGCGCGCGCGGCTGTCGCGCGCGCTGTGCGCGCAACACACCAGCCCCGCCGGGTATCTCCCGATCATCGCGCTTACGGCACGTTGGGAGCAGACCTTCGCCGAGTCGATCGTCGGCCAGGGCGACGACCGCAACCTTGCCATGCAGCCTTCGAGGCTCACCGAATTCATCAACGCGGTGCGCGAAAAATTTGAACAGGCGGCGCGCGACGGCGAGGCGCCGGTGCTTGTGACGTCGCCGAACATCCGGCCGTTCGTCCGCGGCATCGTCGAGCGCTTTCGCGCGCAGACGAGCGTACTCGCCCAATCGGAGATTCACCCGCGGGCGCGGCTCAAGACGGTGGCGAGCATCTGAAGGCCCCCATCTACGCAGCGGCCGACAAGCCAACGACCTTGTGCTTCTCAATCAGCTGCGCGACCAACCCTGTACGTTTGGCCTGTGCAACGAAATCGCGCAGGAAGGCGGCACCGGCCAGATTACTCTTCGCCATGCCGATCGCCTGTTGGACTGTGGTGAAGTTGCCGGAAAGAATGCGCGCGCCCGGAGCCTTTTTGAGGTATTGCAGCAATTGCTGCCGCAGACCCGCGAGCGCATCGAGGTGTTCGGCGAGGAACTGGTTGAGCGGGCCGTCGGCGCTGTCGGATCGCACCAAGGTCGCTTGTTTGATATTGCGATCGAGCCACAAGTCATAAGCGGCGCCGCGGCGGACGGCGATACGCGCGTCCGCGCGGTCGACATCAGCGGGGTTGTGGCAGGGTGAATCCGCGGGCACGAGATAGGTCGCTTCGATCCCGCAATAGGCCGGCGTGAACGCTATCTTCTCAGCGCGCGCCGGCTCCGCGGCAATCAAGCCAATGTCCCAAGCACCGGTGCCGGCGGCGTCAGCGAGCAGCGACGGTCGATCGAACTTCACATAGGCGACGGACACACCGAGCTGCCGCGCGATCTCGCCCGCCATGTCGGGCGCAACGCCCTCCGGATCGCCTGACGCGCCAACGCCGGTGACCAAAAGCCCGTTGCTCATGTTGATCCCGGCCCGCAAAACGCCTGTCGGAGCGAGCTCGGCAATTATTTGGCTCATGCCGGAAACCTCTTAAGAGCCCATCCGGGAAGTTTGGATTCATGATGAGGCGTTTGCAGCAAGGCGCCTGAGCATGATGCGGATCATGGCGAGGCGGACGAAGGCGGCGACGGTCATAGCGTAACGCTCGAAGTC
>Ga0181520_10003412_pt1 | contig 27980 bp, 28 predicted proteins | sample PEATcosm2014_Bin_29_FD_132451 | JGI IMG/M metagenome (GOLD analysis project Ga0181520, IMG submission 132451) | Peatland microbial communities from MTU Mesocosm Facility, Houghton, MI, USA - PEATcosm2014_Bin02_30_metaG | ecosystem: Environmental > Terrestrial > Soil > Wetlands > Peat | place...
CCTGGTCAGATTCCCTGCTGTTTTGGATTGCATCCCGCGTATCCCTGCTTCTCCGCCAAATGCCAGAGGAGGTCAGCGGCGGCGCGTCTTCGGCATCTTCATTCAGCCGCCCCGTGATCGCGGGATCCATTGGACGCAAATCTTCGATGTTTGACATCGATGCCTCCAGGGTTCAGAATTCAGCGTTTCGAGGAAGTCCCTGGTTTGATTGCCGAGCTTTGGCATAGGATTACGAGCAGCTCAGCCACTACAGTATCGTGCTGAGCGAAGAAAAATGCAGAAGTTCATTAAGAATTACAAAATTGATCCCAACAGAGGACGTGAAGATCAGCGAGCCTGAAACGGGAAATAAGCAATCCTGGCCGGGCAGCGTGAATCGATCCTCCGCAATGGGCAAGTGCGGACGGGGAGAGCCCGCGCGCGCGCCGGCCGGGAGGCCGGCGCGCCATTCGATACCTCGGTCACAATGCCCCTAGTTGACCAGACGCGGCCTGGGCGTGGCCATGAAGGTGCCCCCTTGCAGCAGGGTATGCATCAGATCCCGGGCGATGCGCGGGTCGGGGTCCATGCTGAGCCCGGTGAGCGAACGGCCGATCAGGCTCTCGGCGGGGATTCCGGACTCGCGTTGCAAAGCCTGATTGACGCGCACGATGCAGCCATTTGCATCCAACTGCACCATGGCCGTGGGCGCTTGATCAAACGAGTGCGCCTCATCGAGAGTCTCCTCGATGGCCTGGGAGCGCATGCGCTCGGCGGCGTCGCGCAGGGTAAGCACAAAACCCTTGCGCCCGCCCGACGAGGCCAAAGGCGACACACTCAAATCCACGCGCAATTTGGAGCCATCGGGCTGGGTCAGACTCCAGCCAAACTCCTCGGTGGAGATGGCATCCTGCTGCTTGCTGATGCCGGCGAGCGGATTGGCAGGAGTCTGGTTGGCGTCGGTGAGGGTGAGGACATCGCTGAGCGAACGGCCTTTGGCGCGGGAGAGCGTCCAGCCGGAGAGCGCCTCGGCGGAGGGGTTCATGAACTCGACCCGCCCTTCGGCAGAGAGCATCAGCACGCCTTCGCGCATTCCGCCCACGGTGGCCTGCAGTTTGCGATGCGCCGCGCTCTGCCGCTCATCTTCCTTGGCCTTGTGCAGCGCGACTTGCAGCGTCGCCTTGAGTTCGCCGCTCTGAAAGGGCTTGGTCAAGTAGCCGTAGGGCATCTCTTTGGCGGCGCGCGAGATCGTGCTCTCATCGCTATAGGAGGTCAGGAAGATCACGGGAATGTGGTAGGCGGCGCGCAGCAGGCCGGCGGTTTGAATTCCATCGACGCTGCCCACAATGCGCACATCCATCAGCGCCAGGTCGGGACGGTGAACTCCAGCCGCCACCAGCGCTTCATCGGCGCTCTCGGCCACGCCCAGCACCTCGCACCCCAGTTGCTCGACCTCCTGTTTCAGGTCCAATGCAACAATCGGTTCATCTTCAACAATCAGCAGTCTACCCTTCATGGTCAACCTCCTCATTCTATGGAACTATCAGCCCTCTTTCGGGAGTCGGCCCTTTTGTCCCACGGGCGCCGCAACCACACTTTCATGCATACGCTATCGTCCATTCATTTAAAAACCTTAGCTGCAAAACGAGCGCCGAAAAAATCTGTTGTCATTAAAGTTTTCAAAAATGTGCGAAAATAGCGCGAAGAGCAGCGGCTTTCCCGCGTACGACCCTTTGGAATCCCTGTTCATTTTGCCTATGAGCCGCGCCTCCCACTCTCGCCGCGCAAAATTGCCGCGGCCGCGCCGCGCCCGGTTGCTGCTGGTTTGCGCCGTATCTGTGGCCATTTTGCTGCTCTTCTTGCGATTGCTGAACTTTGTTCATGGGCACGGAGCGAGATACTCGCGATGAGATGCCTCAGCTTTGATGCGGTCGAGACGGCGGAGGCGCGCGTGTTGATTCTGGGCACGCTGCCCAGTGTGAAGTCGATCGAGGCAGGCGAATACTACGCTCATCCTAGAAACTGTTTTTGGTGGATGATGGGAGAGTTGATCGGCGCCACGCCGGATCTGGCTTATGCGCAGCGGCTGGAAATGCTGCGCCGGAGCGGCATTGCGCTGTGGGACGTTTGCAAGACAGCCGAACGCGCTGGAAGCAGCGATGCAAAGATCTTGATGGAAAGCGTGGAGCCGAATGACTTCCGCCGGTTCCTCGCAAGTCACGCGCGCATCGAATTGATCTGCTTTAACGGCCAGCCGGCGGAGAGGTTATTTCGGCGCAAGGCACTGCCGCTGCTCGCTGAACGGCCATTGATTCCTCAGCGGGTGCTGGACTCGACCAGTCCGGCTTGCGCGCGAATTACAAGGGAAGAAAAGCTGGCTCACTGGCGCGCGTCTTTGGAGCCATTCATTGGCTTTGGGGAGTGAAAACCTTCCCGCAGGGGCTAAAGCCCCGTTGATTCTGGAACTGCATCGGCACGACTAATGTCGTGCCCTTATTACAAAACAGCCTGTTGTTGAGTTTTTCGCAGCCTGTAAGGTCGTGCCCGTTCAAAACCTGACTATCGTTACAGGCTGCCAACCTTCTCAAGTTATATGCTGCCAACCTTCTCAGCGCTGCAAAATCTTTCCTACATAGACTCCGTATGGCCCAAGTTGAATGGTTTGCAGCGACTCAGGCTCCGCCGCGCCGGGGGATTTCAACAGCGTTTTGAGTTTGCCATTGAAGCCGGGAACGGTTAATGCGACCGTCTGCGGCTGGGCGGTAAAGTTGACGCTGACCACCACGGGCGGGCCAATAGGCGATTTGCGCATCCAGCTTAGGACTTTATCGTTCTTTGTGTCCAGCATGGTGTTGCGGCCGCGCGCGAAGGCCGGAACCGTCTTTTTGAGACGGATCACACTTTCATACCAATTGAGCAGCGAGTTTGGATCGCGGCTCTCGGCGGCCACATTCAGCGTAGCCGCGCTGGGCGGCACGGGCAGCCAGGGCTTGCCGTGGGTAAAGCCGGCGTTCAGGCTCGCGTCCCACTGCATCGGCGTGCGCTCGCCGTCGCGCCCCTTCTCGCGTGGCCAGCCGGTGATGCCGATGGGGTCTTTCACATCTTCCTTGCGCGTGGGCGGGGTGGTGAGCATCCCGATCTCATCGCCGTAATAGAACTGCGCCGCTCCCCGGCTCAGAAACAGCACCGCGGCGAGCGCGCGCTGAATCTCCAGGTCATGCGCGCCGTCGCCATAGCGGGCTTGCAGGCGCGGATTGTCGTGGTTGTCAAAGAGCAGCAGCGGCGTGTGATCGCCGATTTTGGTCTCCACGTCGTCGATTTTGGCGCGGAAGGCAGCGACATCCAATTTGTTGATGAAGGCCACCTGCGTATCCATCGGCAGTTGAAACTCCGGCTTGCCGGCCGGTCCATACATCTTGGCCAGCTCGGCGACGTTGGGCAGATAGGTTTCGCCGATCAGCAGGCGCGCGCCGGGAAAGGCCGCCGAGCTGAAGGTATCGGCGTGGGCGCGCATCTCTTGCATCACTGTATGCACGCCGGGCAGGTTATCGACCTTGGAATCGTTCAACACGGGGTCGCCGTAGGCGTTGGTTAATGGCTGGCCGTCCTTGTCCTTGAGAGGCTCCTCGTCGGCCAGGCTTGGATCTTCGTAGAGCGCGGTGATGGCGTCAAAGCGGAAGCCGCCGACGCCGCGCTTGAGCCAGAAGCCGATGATCTCTTTGAAGGCCTCATGCACCTTGGGATTGTTCCAGTTCAGATCCGGCTGCTGAGCATAGAAGCGATGGTAGTAATACTGGCGCGTGGCCGGGTCCCACTGCCAGGCCGAGTGGCCGAAGAGCGACTCCCAGTTATTGGGCGGCGCGCCGGGGTCGGTCGCCGTCTCGCCCTTGCCATCCTGCCACATATACCAGTCGCGATAGGGATTGGTCCGCGAGGAGCGCGATTGCTTGAACCACTCATGCTGATCGGAGGTGTGGTTCATCACCATGTCCATCAGGATGCGAATCTGGCGCTTGCGGGCTTCAGTCACCAGCCGGTCAAAGTCGGCCAGGGTGCCGTACTGGGGATCAATTTTTTCGTAGTCCGCGATGTCATAGCCGAAATCGACTTGAGGCGAGGGATAGCAGGGGGTCAGCCAGATGGCGTCGACGCCGAGCTTTTTCAGATAGTCCAACCGCGCGGTGATGCCGTTCAGATCGCCGATGCCGTCGCCATTCGAGTCCTGAAAGCTGCGCGGATAGATCTCGTAGATCACCGCGTTCTTCCACCAGTCGCGCTCGGCTGTGGCGGCAGGGGCAGCGCTGTGCGGGGCGCGCCGCGCGGTTTTGGCGGCAGGCTTTTGCGCGGCAGACAGGAGCGCGGCGGCACTCAGCAGCAGAACCAAGGCGAGACGGAGAGAGGAAAAAACTCGAAGCATTGCGGTCTCCTTCATGCACTTCGCTGGCTGAGGGATAGGCAGCGGTCATGAAACATCGCCTGATTATAAAGGAAGACGAAGAGGTTTTTCCCGCGCAATCAAGGCAAGGCCGGGAGCCGCGCGAAGGCGAACACGGAATCGGGGCTGCAAATAAATTCACATAAATATGCAAAAAAGGCTTGCGCGGAGCTGCAAGGTTAGGATACTAATGGTTTGTTGACTGTTGCGATGTGACACAGATCACATTGGTTGTCTATTTTGAGGATATTCAACGTCGCACGCGGCGGGGGCCAGATTTCCTCCTATCCAACAATGGTTCAGGCTGGCAAAAATCCTGCTTTTCGGGTTGGAGCGCAGTTTTGCCCGAGGTTTTTCCGGTCTCAAAATTGCCCGTCATCCCAACTACCCACAGCAACTTCCCCGGAGGATTCAATGACCTCGCAAAAGAGTTTAGGCATTCTTGCCGTATTGATCTTCACAGCCTCGGCGGCATGGGCCGCGCCGGCTGCGACGAATATCCAAGCCTGTGTGAATACAACCACGGGCGCGGTGCGCATTGTGGCTTCCACCTCGCTCTGCGTGGCAGGTGAAGTGGGCACAAGCTGGGCGGTGGTTGGCGCGCAGGGCGCGACCGGTCCGCAGGGTCCACAAGGCCCTCAGGGAGCGCAAGGCCCTCAGGGAACGCAGGGCCCACAAGGAACACCAGGGACTCCAGGGACTCCAGGTGCACAGGGAACACCAGGGGCACAGGGAGCACAAGGCCCTCAGGGTCAAACTGGACCACAAGGTCAACAAGGCCCACAAGGGCAACAGGGTCCACAAGGCGCATCCGGCACGGCGGCAACCGTCTCTATTGGAACGACCATGACCGGCGCATCAGGCTCGAATGCCAGCGTGAGCAACTCGGGAACCAGCAGCGCGGCGGTCTTGAATTTCGTCATTCCCCAGGGCCCCGCCGGCGCGCAAGGCCCCACTGGATCGACTGGCGCACAAGGCCCAACTGGCCCGACGGGCGATACGGGCCCGGCTGGTCCAACTGGCCCCGCCGGTCCGACTGGATTCCTCTTCACGATGAGTTTCGATAATCCACTCAGTAACGGTCCCTTCTATCTCGCTCCAAACAATACGGCGTCCTTGGACCCTACCAACAATGGCGTCTATGATTCAGGTGGCTACTTCAATGGCGTTGTTCTTCCCGCTGCATGCACGGTAAGTTATCTGGAAATAGGAACTTACAATTACTATACTGATGCGGCCGACTCCTCGACATTTACGGTTCTGAAGAATGGGGTCAGCACTTCCATGGCATGCACGGCTGCAACTCCATCCGGAGGCAAGGCTATCTGCAGCGATACCACTCATACTTTTTCAGTGAATGCCGGCGATATTCTCACCCTTGAGTATACACAGACAAATTCTTCACCCTATGTGGCGATATCGACCGCATTGGCCTGCCTGTAACAGGAGGGTATGGGGCCTTTTTTATCTGGCATCAGGGAGGCGCTGCGGCGCTTCCCGGCACAAAGCGCTTTTGTCGGCAAACTGGCTGCCGCAAGCTATTGTTTGCGGCTTGAAGTGAACGCAGCATCACCAAAGGAGAAGAAGCATGTCAGAACCGTTTTTGGGTGAGATCAGAATGACAGGATTCAATTTTGCTCCGGTCGGCTGGGCATTGTGCAACGGGCAAACCATGTCCATTTCGCAAAACACGGCGCTGTTTGCCCTGCTGGGAACCACCTATGGCGGCAACGGTGTTTCCACTTTCAATCTGCCCGATCTGCAGGGGCGCGTGCCGATTCATCAGGGCAATGGGGCCGGCTTGAGTCCGTATGTGATTGGCCAAAACGGCGGCACGGAGAACGTGACGCTGCTCAGCAATCAGATGCCGATACACAATCATCTGGTGAATGTGAACAACGGCCCAGGCAACAGCGCCGACCCAACGAGCAAGATACTGGCCGAAACCGCCACTGATGCGCGGCCACCGGCTCTTACTCAAACGTATACGTCGAATGCGTCGACCGGCACGCTGGCGGCAACCGCTGTTTCCACGGCGGGCGGCAATCTGCCGCACGCGAACATTCAGCCGTATTTGACGGTGAATTTCATCATTGCGCTGCAAGGCATCTTCCCCTCGCGGAGCTAAGCTGCGCAACTGGTGAGCGAGTCAATCCACTTGAGAAGGGGCGCATGCATCCATCCGCCGAAGACAAAACAGCCCGTTGCTTTCTGAGACCCGCGGAGGCGGAGGACGAGGAGTTTCTCTTCCGGCTTTTTGCCGAGTCTCAGGAGCATCTGGCCGCTTTTAAGCCGAATGCGGAGCTTTACATGTCGCTGATCGAAATGCAGTACCGGTGGCGCAAGCAGAGCTACTCGAATGGATTCCCCAACGCGGTGGATGCGATTCTTTGCCTGCGGGATGCGGCGCGCGGCTCCTCGCCGGTGGGAAGAATTTTAGTGGACTGCCAGCCGGAGCGCTGGCGGATCGTCGACATTGCGGTGCTGGGGGCGCATCGCGGCAGCGGGCTGGGGAACTGGGCGATTCGGCTCTGTCAGCAGCGGTGCGCGGCGGCCAAAGCCAAGCTGTCGCTGGCCGTGAGGCCGGAGAATCGCGCGCGGCGGCTTTATGAACGGCTGGGCTTCAGCACAACGGAGGAAAGCCTTTTGGCGGTCGAGATGGAATGGGTTGCACCTTTTTCGCCCGCGGCGGAATCCAAGGATGAAATGGAGTTGGCGCCGGTAACGCGCACGCTGGTCTCTCGCGCAAGTCAGAATGCCGCAGTTGCCCTTGAGATCTTTCAATTGCGCTTTCCGGGCATGGCGGCAGGTTCCAGCCCGGTCACTTAACCTTATTCAACTGCTGGTTGCATGCAGCCGGCAGGAATGGTTTTCCCTAGATTGGCGGCGACACAGGAAAGGCCGCAAAGGACGGCATCAGGAGGCAAGCATGAAGAGACCATTGTATGTATTGTTCGCATTGGCACTGGCCATACTCTTTTCCCCAGCGGCAAGGGCTGATTCGTTCGACTTCACATTTTCGGACGACGGCGTATCCGGCTCCGGCACATTGGTCGGCACGTATGAGGGCGCCGGCAATCCATGGCTGATCAACAGCGGCAGCGGCACATTCTCCGACCCTGACGATACCGGCTCCATCACTTTGATCTGGAATCCCAATGGTCCTGGCGGCCCTGCCAATGGCGGGGTGGGTTGCCCGTTGGGAGTCGGCTGCATCGGATACGACGATCTCTTCGACCTGTATCAGAATAGCGGGGCTTATCTGGACGAAGCAGGCCTGCTCTTCGAATTCGGAAGCGGGGACTATCTCAACCTATTCTTCTCTTACTCGATTGGCGGTGGTGGTCCCAACTACTACGGATGGTACGACAGCCTGGGCAATGGCGATTACGGATTTGAATCGGCGATGGGAAGCTTTGACATTACGTCGTACGATATTCCGCCCGAGGAGATTCCGCCTACACCCGAGCCGGGCAGTTATCTGCTGCTGGGAACGGGGCTCTGCGCACTGGCGGGCCTGGTTCTGCGCAAACGCCTGGAACCCGCGCTTAGCCGATAGATAAAAGTGTTGGGCGCGCCTCACCTTTCTCGCGGGAAGGGTGAGGGGATGCGTGAATTCATATCATAAAAAAATTCCGGTGGCGGCCTGGGATTCCCCAACCAGGCCGCATTTTTTTATGAACAACCGCAAGCCGCAACTTACCGCTTTCCGCTGATCTTCAAGCGGTCAAATTGGATGGTGAACTCCGGCTTCTCGCGCGTTCCGGCAATCTGAATGGGCACCTCGGTCGCCACGCCATCTTTCTTGAGCAAGCGGTCGGCTGGACTGAGCAACAAGCCCTTCCATCCGCCCACCATCTTCGAGATCGGCGCATCCAGCTTGGCGGCGCCGTCAAAGTTCAGCGTTCCGCCCTCCATCCCATAGGCGCCTTGGAGTTGAATCGCCGCGCCCGGCACGGTGAAGCTGAGGGCGGGCAGCGTAATCACCCCGCCGGCCAATTGAAAGCTGCTCTGCATGCTTGACAGGATGCTCGATGGATCGACCGACTTCAGCTCCTCCGGCCGCCCCTGCCCGCGCAGGCTCAACTCGGCAATCCGCTGCTGAATTTTGCCGCTCGTGAACTGCGCCCGCGAGAGTGCAAACCATCCATCCATCTTCAGCCGCTGATGCACCGGCGCGGGACCGGGCGGAATAAGCAAGCTGGTCTTCATCGCCAGGTCGCCGGTCAGCAGCACATTGTCTGTCTTGCTGCCAGGCGCAGAAAATCCTCAATCCGTCCGCGCTCGATATTGACGGTGAGCGCAATGTCGTGGCCATTGTACTGCCGCGCGCCGTTGACCACCGCTGCCGGCAGGCGCGTAATCGAGCCCTGCGCGGTAAAGCGCGAACGGCCCAGCGTCGCCTCTACCGGCTCGAGCCAGGTGTCGCCATTGGTCCCGTCCACCTGCGCATGGAAGCGCGTAGTGAGCGCGACGGCGTTGCCAAAGTGGGTCAGCCGGAAGTCGGGCGTCCGCGTCTCTCCGTCCACCGTCAGATCGCGCAGCGTGCCCTGAAAGCGCCCGGTGGAGTCGAGCGTTCCGGCAATCCCTTTGAAGCTGGCCAGATCGGCGCGCTCCAGCCGGTACTCGCCTTGCAGCGGCATTGCGCCCAAATCCACGGCCGACCCGCCGATATTCCAGGGCGCAAAGCTGCCGGTGGTTTTCACCGTTCCTCTGGGCCGGGGATTGGTCAACTCGGCATCGAAACCAATTGCCTCGCCTTTGGCAATGCCGGTCAGCGTCCAATGGGCGATGGCAAACTCGAGCGGCAGCTTGCCCGGCTTGTCGGTTTCCATCTCCAACTCCGCGCCGGTGCATTCGATCTTGTCCACTTCAAAGCTGACCATCTGGGCGCCCCACCCTGGCGGCGCACTGGTTTTTGCCGGCGGGGCAAGATCGGTAGCTGGAATTTTTTCGCTTCCCGCGGATAGATGCGACTTGGGCGGGATATGAATGTTCAGCCCCTTCAACTCGACCACAGAGATATGGATCGGCACACCGGGACGGTAGCGCAGCGGCGCATGAAAGCGAAACTCATCGAGCCGGATCAGCGGCTCGCCCTGACCAGCTGGAACCGTAACTCCCACGACGTGAGCCGGCGGCCAGATGCGCAGGCCTTTGCCCTCCGCCCAAAGCCCGTTCACCAGTGAAATATGAAAGCTATCCAGTTCGACCCGCGCATGGAAGCGATTCTCGAGCGATTCGACAATCCGCGCTCGCAGGAACGGCTCCGCGCGCCGCAGCGCAATCTCCACCGCGCCGGCCGCGACAATCAAAGCCAGTAGCAAGCCGCCCGCAACCCACTTGACCCATCGATGCCTGCGCCAAAACGATCTCTGCCCGGTCAAAGCCGCCTCCTGTTTGTTCATCATTGTCGCAGGATTGACCGGGAAGAGTCTCCGGCGAATTTGGAGATCATTGATCACTGCCTCCTGTATTCTTGAATCAATTCTTGTTTTGTGGAATGGAGTCCATTCATGAGAATCAGCATGGCGCTGTATTCAATCGCCTTCTGGCTTGTACTGAGTTTTACAGGCGCGGCGCAGCAACCGGGCGCTGAAGCACCTGCCTCGGTTGTGGCGCCGGTGCATCCGATTACCGAGGCAACACTGCGGCGCTACTTTGAGGCTTGCCACTTCGATGTGCGGAATCGAGAGTCATTGGAAGCACAGTTTGAGGCGCAACGGCTCCAGCTTCCCGCATGGTATCCCAAAGCGGTTTGGGATGAGATCGTGAAGACCATCGAAGAGATGGATGTGGTGGACATTGCCTTGCCGGTCTATCAACGATATATCTCTGAAGAGGCTGCTCAAAACGCCATTCTTCTCTTTGTGACTCCCGAAGGCCAGGCCATGGTCAAGAAAGTATATGACCAGGCAATTCAACATGAGAGCTCCGGCGACTCCGCATTGGAAGCGCGAAGAAAAGCACTGGCGGCTTTACAGGATGAAGAAGACGCAAAGATTCACAAGATGCTCGATTCCATGACCCCTCAGCAACACCGGGCGGTTGAGGCCTTTGTGCGATCTGAGGAGTGGAAGCGGATGAACGCGAACTCCGGCCAGCTAGCGAAGGAGTTCAATTCGGTTCTTATTGCCAGACAGGAACAGATCGCGAAAGAGATCACGCAAAGCCATCAAGAAGAGTTTGCAAAAGCGATTCGGGAGTACCGAGCAGCCCATCCGGATGCGAGCGATTTGCCGCAGTAAATCATCTTTTTCATCCATTGCACGACCGGCTCGTATGCCGCATCACGAATCTTCGGAACTGATGCTCAGTACGCTTTCAATCTGGCGGAAATCCAGCGGCTCAAGCTTACACCCTCAGCCGTCGCGCGCAGTCTTTTAAGCGGAGGCTATCTGGCTGAAAATCTCGCTGAGGTTGACATAAAGGGATGTTCCCTTGACTTCCAGACGCTCGGCCTCCATCCAATCTTTTTCCGAACATATACGACCGGTGCGCGTCTTGGGATCGATGATCCAAACTGTTTCTACTCCCATCTCGTGATAATCCCGCGCGCGTTCCTGCGTGTCGGAATAGCTATCGTCGGGAGAAAGAATCTCGATCACCAGCAACGGTGGATCGATCAGCACATCTGGCTGGGCTCCGGCTGTCAACACAACCAGATCCGGCACGCGAACCCTGCTCTTCGATACTCTAATCCGCTGTTCCGTGCTGCAGGTGATTCCCCATTGCTTCTCGTGCATGAAAAACCATGCGCCCAAAATCAATTGCAACCGTGCGTGCTCCCACTTGCCCACGTTGCGCTCCCTGATCTCTCCATCCACGTATTCGCGGTCCGGCCTGTAGCTGATGCCGAGATATTCTTCGAGCGGAATGAGTGAAATCGTCGCCATATAGTCAACGGTAGCACAACTTTCATTGAGCCGTAACAGCCCTTTTCACTGATCCCTGATTTCATGAAAGACAGGTCCATGCCGTAGACTTGCAGACACGGATGAATGCGCTGATTGAAAACCTTGTAAAGCTGCAAGCGGTGGAGTTGGAGCGCACGCGCCTGACCAAGGCTGCGCGCGCGCTGCCTGAAGAGGTGGCGCAGGCGGAGGCCGCGCTGGCCGCCGCCGAACGCCAGTCGGCCAAGGCGTCGGACGCGCTGCGGGCGGAAGAGTTGCTGCGCACGCGGCTGGATCGCGAGATTGCCACGCATCGCCAGAAGGCGGCACGCTATCGCAGCCAGTCGGACTCGATCAAGACGCCGGAGCAGGCCGCTGCCGTGGAGCACGAGTTGAGCTTTGCCGAGAGCGAGGCGGCGCGCATTGAAGAAGAAGAGTTTGCCAGCATGGAGCGCACCGAGGCTCAGGAGGCGGCGCTGGCTGCGGCGCGCGCCGAGGTGGAGCGGCTGGCATTGACGCTGGACAATACCCGCACACGCATCCAGACTCAACTGGCGGAGGTTGCCCGCGAGCAGGCCAAACTGACCGTAGAGCGCGAGGCGCTTCGCCCGCTGATTGATCCGGAGATACTGAACCGCTTTGACCGGCTCTGCGGCTCGCGCGGCACCGGGTTGGCCCGGGCGGAGAATCAGCAGTGCACCGGCTGCCGCATGGGCGTTCGCCCGCAGACCTGGAACCAGTTGCGCGAGGGTGAGTTGCTGACCTGCGACAGTTGCTTCCGTCTGCTGTATTGGGATCCCTCGATGGCTCCCGCGCCTGATCCCGACGCCAAGCCGAAGCCCAAGCGCAAGGCGGTCAAGGCCGAGCCGGAAGAGTCATTCTAACTGGCAGGATTTTCAATCAGCATTGCAATCTCTTCGATTGAAGTGAAGTAATTTTTCTTGCACAGGCCGCAACTTTTTTATGGAAACGGTGTCGAACCGACTGACGCAGGAGTGTGAGACGGGCTTGTCATCCTCACGAGGCCATGGGCACTTGAAAGCCGCGCGATCTCCATTGCTTGCGTAATCCGACGTTCGCGAGTAGAGTTCTCGGTTCCGAATACTGTCCGGGGCGGGGTCCTCGCTTTCAGGAGATCTGAGATGAAAAAGCTTCTTTTCTTTCTTGGCGTCGCAGCCATCATCTCTTCACTGCTCACCGGCTGCGGCACGACATCGCAAACATCCTCCGGCTCGGGTGGGGGTCAGAATACACCAACTGTTCCCGTCTCACTGACCATGACCGACGATCCACCCAATGGGGTTTCGGTTCTCTTCTTTCAGGTCAGTCTTACAGCCGCCTCGCTGACGCCCGCAACCGGATCGCCGGTATCGCTGATCTCGACGCCAATTCAGGTGGACGTCACCCAGCTACAGGCGCTCTCCGCCTTTCTCAGCACGGCGAATGTGCCTGCCGGCAGTTACACCGGCTTGAATCTGACCTTCGCTTCACCGCAACTGCTGATTCAAAACAACTCCGATTTATCCATTGCCTCGACGTGCGCCATCGGCAGCACCTGCCTGCTTACGCCCACTGTGGACGACTCCGCCGAGGTGAGTCTGACTGCGTCGCCCTTCCCAGTGACGATCTCCGCCAATTCACCGCTGGGCTTTCTGATCGACTTCCACCTGAACACCATCATTCAGCCGGATCTATCGGTCGATCTGAATGCGACCGACGGCGTCACACTATCGCAATTGCCCTCGTCTTCGCCTTCGCAACCATCGCGATACGGCTCGGTGACGGGAACGATTGTCAGCAACAACGTGAGCCAGAACCAGTTCACCATGCAGACGGCATGGGGTAGAACCTATACCGTGGACACCAACAGCGATACGCAGCTTTTGGATTGGCCGCCGTGCGTCTCGCCGGGTGGTCTTGCTTGCCTTGCGGCCGGCGATATTGTCCAGGTGCAGGTTGCCAGCGTGGAGAAAGATGGCGACCTGCTTGCCGCTTCGGTCAAATGGCTGCTGAGCAGCGGGCAGCAAACCGCAACCGGCACCATCGTCGGCTTCACTTCGTGCCCGTCCACCGATACCAACGTCCAGGAATGCATCGAACTAATTCTGCACAATAATCCCACCAACAACCAGCAGTTGCCGCTGGGCGGAGAGGCGACTGTGGCCATTGCCGACGGAGCCACTTTTTCGATTGACGCCAGTGGCTTTACTCTGCCGGCCGGGGCGATTTTTACAGGGCTCTCCACGCTGGCGATTGGCCAGTCGGTGCAACTGAACGTGGTGGCCGGGACGCTGACAGAGGCCAACTCGACGACCTTGAGCCAATCGGGCTGGAGTCCGCCATCGAGGATTTCATTCACCACCAACAACATTCAGTTGGAGCCGAGCCAAATCTCGGGTACAGTGTCCGATATCGACGCGCCGAATTTTACGCTGAACACCTTCCAAAACTACTTCCATCAGGGGGCGTCCTCCGGCATCAGTGTGCAGACCACTGCGCAGACTACGTATCAGAGATTCAGCACGGACAACTTCTCCGGTTTGGAGGACGATGATCTGGTATCGGTGAACGGCTGGCTCATTGAAACCGATAACGGGCAACTGGACCCGGCGATTACCCCGCCTTACGTGGTGGCGGAGACCATTACCCTGCACTCGGACAGACATTTTTAATTGCGGCAAGAGGTTTGTCGCAACCGGAAGAACTGAAAGTTGCGGCCTCATTCGGAAGCACTCCGGATGAGGCCGCTGTCTTTTTCCGAAGGCTGCGTACCCCTGGAGTTGGCTGCTACCCTTTTGTCAGGGGCTTTTTCCCAGGAGGGGGACAGTGCAGCGGATTTGCGTGGATATGGACGAGGTGATGGCGGATACTCTGGCCGAGCATCTGAGCCGCTACAACCAGACCTTCGACGAAGAGGTGACGGCCGGCGACCTGGCCGGCAAAGGCCTTTGGGAGGTGGTCCCGCCGGACCGGCAGCAGCAGTTGCGCGCCTTCCTGGACGCGGAGGATTTCTTTGAGGATCTGGCGGTGATTCCCGGTTCGCAGGCGGTTCTGGAGGCGCTTTCAGCGCGCTATGAGATCTTTATAGCCACGCAGGCCATGAGCGTGCCCAACTCCCTCGGTCCCAAATACCGGTGGCTGCAGCGCCACTTTTCCTTTATTCCGCCCCAGCATTATGTCTTCTGCGGCGATAAATCCATTCTCCGCGCCGACTACCTGATCGACGATCTGCCCAAGAATCTGCTGCGCTTTGAGGGGCAGGGGCTGCTTTACTCGGCGCCGCGCAATCTGACCGAGACGGCTTTCCTGCGCGTGAACAACTGGCAGGAAGTGGCGGATTACTTTGATGAGATTGCTTCGCGATAGGGGAAGATGCGTGGGCGAGGACGCCCACGCTACAGCCGGTCTGGAGACCGGCGCTACAACGGGTATGGGATTGCGCTACCGGTTTCTTCCACAGCATTTGATTAAATGGGATGGGGCGTGGTGTTGCGGGCGTCGGAACTGTTATCCTCTTTATCTTTGAATGATTTGCCCTCTCCATAGGCGAACTTCTTGTAGCCGGAGCCAACCTTGCGGATGGCATCATGCCAGCCGTCGTCCCAGGTGATCTGGACTTCGCCGTCGACATACTCCCATCTGCCGTGCGAATCACCCAGTGTTTTGCGCGCCGCGCCATCGTCATAAAGCGTGATGTAGAAGGTGCGCCCGTTGCCGTCGCCAACCTCCCACTTGCCGAGGAAATGCGATCGCGAGGGCATTTGCGTGCTGCTGGCAGCCGGAGCGGAGGCTGCGGGGAATTCCACGCGTTCGATCTCGGAGAGGTTGAAGCTCTGCCGGTGTCCGTCTTTGAAGACGATGACCAGCGTGGCTGGAGTGCTTTTGGGGGCTGCATGAACAAACCCGGCTGGAAGCGCGAGACAGATGACGGCGGCGAAAGCGGCAGCTCTAAGCTTCAAAACCATGAAATTCTCCTCTGGACAAATGACACTGGGGCGCGCCGCAACTTTGGCTGCGCAATTTGAATCTACGCGCAGGAGCGGCCAATGGTTCCAGATAATTTGCAATTGCCTCATGAAATCGACGGTTAGGAGGGGAAAAATCAACGCTGGTCCTTGGACTCCCTTCGGTCGCTCGGAATGACAGACTGATGGAGCTTCGGAGCGCCGACACGCGGCGCGCGGGACTACTGCGGAAGAACTTCGATTCCGGTCACGGTTGCATAGCCATCCACGGGAACAAAGCTGAGCAGCAGCTTTCCCTGGGCATTGGGCTCGAGGCCGGTGAATTTGCGTGTGACCACATCCTCGGTGCGCGCCTCCTGGGCCAGGTCAAAGTTTTTGAGCAGCGCGTTGCCGTTGCAAAAGAGATTGAAGACGTGGGCGACCGCGGCCCTCGCGTTGCCCGATGTAGAGTCGGATTGGTCCCAGTTTCCGTGGCGGGCGGCGAAGTGGAGCAGGACGGTGTACCTTCCGGGCGCAACGGGGATGGCGTAGGAGAAGTTGCCCCAGCGCTCGGTTTCGTAGAGCTCCGGATCGTCGGTTCCGTTGACCGGAGCCGAGTAGTTTGCCAGTTGGCCGCCCAGGAAGTAGTTGTCCGGACTCCACCAGTGGCTGTCGTTGGAGTAATAGGGATTCTGGCGTGCGAGCAGGCGCACCGGCCGGATGTGACCGCGGTATCCGGGCAGAATCTCAATAGCCGAAAGAATGGCCTGCTTGCCCTCGTCGCCGGCAAACTCGAGATGCAGTTGCCCGTCGGGCGCGGGCGCAATGCCGGGAAAGACTTTGACGTCGGCGGTGCGGCTGGCTCCGGCGTCGGCCACAATGTCGAAGCGGGTGAGCAGCGCCTTGCCGTTGGCGCGCACGGAGAGGATGCGGCTGCCCTCGCCGCCGCCGCCGGGCAGCTCCTGATCAAATTCGGTTTCGGCAAAGTGCAGGCGCAACTCATAGACGCCCGGCTTCAAGGGAATGTTGTAGCGGAAGCTGCCCTGCCGGCTGGTGCGATAAAAATCGGGATCCTGGGTGCGGCTGATGCTCTGGGCATTGCTTTTGACCGCAGTTCCGCCATCGAACCAGGCGTCGGCGTTCCACAATTTGCCCGCATGATCGACAAAGCCACGGCTTGAGCCGGCCAGGATGCGAATCTCTTCGCCGACCGGCGGACCAAGCTGCGACTCCGCGCCCTGCACTGTGGAGGAATAGGATCCTTCGGCTGCCGGCGTTTGCTTCATTTGCCTGCGAACCAGCCAAGTGACTCCCAGGCCAATGGCCAGCACGGCCAAGGCGCCGGCGAGCCAGAGGATGCGATGGCCGGAGAGGCTGGGCCAGCTGCGCGCTTTGGTTGCGGCTACAGCAGAAGCATCGCCCACGGCAGGTGTAACCGCCGCCGGTTGCGCGAGGACAGCCTTGAACTCCGGAACGTATTGGCCCAGAGGGATGGTGATCTGGAGTTGATGCGAGGCGCCATCGCCGGCATAGTACGCGGCCAGACGCTTGCGCAGACGGTTGGCCTCGACGCGCACAATCGAGTCGGTGTTCTGATCAAAGGATTCTCCGCGGCGAAAGACCTCGACGCCGACCGAGTACTCTTTGATCTGGCTGGCTTGACCGGCAAAGAGCCGCTCGCACAAATAGGAGAGCAGTTGAGCGAGCATCGGCGCACGCGTAAAGTGCTCCGAATGAAGCACCACGTCCAGCTCAGCACGCTTGGCTTCCAATTCGACCGGCTCTGTGCCTGCAATGGTCATCGAATCCTCACTCGAACTGATTGTAATGGTAACCCGGCATTTCAATATCGTGGAGTTTAACGGGCGGACGGACAGGCAAATCCCCGCTGGTAACGGTGGTTAACCCCCGCCGCCGTGGCGTTCGGCAGGCAACAGCCGTCTATTCAATGAACTGAGAAACAGGGTTTCCACCCTTCCGGCGGTTGATTTAACCCCCATGCAACCGGCAGGTAGCAGGTATAGCATTGTGCACACATTGGGAGCGGTTTCAACTTCAATCATTGCAGGGTGCAGATTGGCGGTGTGGATGCGTTCTCCGCAAACTGCTGGAACCATGGGAGAGGTGAAGCATGAAAAAGCTGATGATGATGCTGATGGCGGCGAGCTTGCTGATGGGGGTGACGCCGCGCGCAATGGCCGGGAGCACGACACAGCAAGACAAGGCGGAGGCAGCCCGCAAGGCTGAAGAACGAGGAGACATCTCGCGCTCCAAAAAAGAGTTTGCGGTGGCGGCTGCCTACTATAAGGTGGCGATTCGCTACTCCGGCCAGGATGCCGGCCTGTACAACAAGCTGGGAATTGTTCAGCTCCAACTGAATAACCGGGGCGCGGCGCGCAAGGATTTTGCGCAGGCCGCCAAGCTCGACCCGCAGTTGACATCGCCGATCAACAACCTGGGCGCGGTTGCACTGATGGACCGCAAGTACAAGGTTGCGGCAGACTACTTCAAGCAGGCGCTGGCGATGGACGAAACGGTAGCCTCGACGCATCTCAATCTGGCGGAATCATGGATGGGAATGGGTGAAGTGGACCGCGCCATGACCGAGTACACCCGTGCGCTGGAGCTGGACGCCGACATTTTGACCAGCTCGGACACGGGCGTGATCGCTCAGGTGGCGACGCCGCAGCAGCGCGCCCGCATTGCTTACCTGATTGCCAGAGCGTACATGAAGCGCGGCAATGTGGATGGCGCGCTGGCCTCGCTGACCAAGGCGCGGGACCTCCACTTTTACGATCTGAAGCAGGTTTACACCGACAAGGAATTTGCTCCGCTGTGGGGCGATCCGCGCTTGACCAAGATCGTCAAGCGCTAAGCGGACAGATGCAAGAATGTCCGGGTGCTCCATCCTCGGCCAAGTGCGCGAAGGATGGAGCGCCCAGGTGTTATTTCCGTTCAGGATCAACCGGGTTAGGTGAAACTCGCGCCGTTCGCAAGGGCAGCGGCGGGGGTGCTTGGTGCATGGTGACGATGATCGCTTTGGACGGCTTCAGACCGGCGCATTGGTAGGAGTGCGGCGTACTGGCGTCAAAGTAGACCGCGTCGCCCTCCTCCAGTGTGCAGCACTGCTCACCGTGGTGAAGATCAAGCACGCCCTCCAGCAAGTAAAGAAACTCGAAGCCCGGATGCAGATGCGGCGCGGGCTTGGAATCGATAGTGAGCGGGATGAACTCGGCAAAATAGGGGTCCATCGGCCGGTCAGGAACCAGGTAGCCCAAGCTCTCGAAGAAATACGTCGGGAACTCGACGCCGGTCTGCGGCAGGCGGACCCGCTCCTTGCGGCGGTGAATGCGGAAGACGGCCGAGGCGTCGCTCTCAAAGAAGTACGAGAGATCCTTGGAAAAGACCATGGCGATGCGCGCCAGGTTGCGCAGGGTTGGCACCACGCGGCCGGTTTCAAGCTGCGAGAGGAAGCTGGCCGAAAGGCCGGTGAGCTTGCCCAGCTCGACCAGACCCATGGACTTCTTCAGACGCAAGCGGCGGATGCGGTCGCCGATGCACTTGTCGGCAATCACGCGCGCCGTGGTTTCAGCGTCCACTTGCGACATTTGCGTCTCTTCGCTGCGAACTGGGAGTGACTCGGTCAAGGGAACCTCCAGCCAACGTACGGAGTGAGCGCATCAGAGAAATGTTGCGCACATCAAAAACTATTCTCATGCTACCAAAGGTAAACACTCACTGCAAGAATGAACTCAACCTGCAAACAATGCCCTATTGCGCATAATGCGCTTTGTGGCATAATCGATGGATGGCCTGGTCCGTTTACTTCCATCCGAAGTTCAAGGCAGAGTTCGACGAACTGACAGAGGCCGTCCAAGACGGGCTTGTTGCCTCTCTCGCACCTTTGGAGGAGTTTGGACCGGCTTTGGGGCGGCCTGACGTAGATACGCTGAAGGATTCCCGCTACGCCAACATGAAAGAACTTCGTTTCCGTGCTGGTGGAGGCGTATGGCGGGTCGCATTCGCCTTCGATCCCCGGCGCAATGCAATTTTACTCGTCGCTGGAGACAAATCAGGCGTGGGCGAGAGGACATTCTACGTGAGGCTGATCGACAAGGCCGACAGACGGTACAGGGAACACCTCAAGGCACTTGAAATAAAGGAGTAATTGTGATGTACAGACCCATTCCGCTTGAGGAAGTGATTGCCGCAATGCCGAAGAAGCGGCAAGATGCGATTGCAAAACGGGGCGCTGAGTTGGTGGCCAAGGTGAGGCGGCGCATGACGCTGGCGGAACTGCGCAAGGAGCGCAAGATCAGCCAGGCGACGGTTGCCGAGGCGCTGGGAATCGGCCAGATGCAGATTTCGCGGCTGGAGAAACGGAAGGATCCGCGCCTCTCCACGATGGCGCGCACCGTGGCAGCGATGGGCGGGCATCTGACGATGATTGCGACCTTCCCGGATCAGGAGCCGGTCGTGCTGATGGCTTCGCAGTTTGCGGAGAAGAAGGCCCGGGCCTAAAGCCTACGCTCTTCGGGGTCTCGATTCAGGGGGCTGAAGCCCCCTGCTCCCTCCGGACAACTGCGGTGCGGAGACTGGTCATCCAGGCGGGCGCGCTTCGCATATGGAGTTCGTGGATTGTCCCAGTTAAAATTGCAGAAACTAGGGCCTTCGGTAATTTCTATCACGGCTTGATCGTACGCTAAAAGAACACTATATCGTTTATATTCAAGAGCCTATACGGGTTTCCGCGTCCATCAGATTGAAGAGAATGTCGTTGATGCGTGTCAGGTGGCCTTCGCCTTTGGAGCGGAGCCATTCGAGCACCTGCGGATCAAGGCGGACGCTGACCGCGACCTTGCGCCGCGTGCCGCGCAGCCGCACCAGATGCGCGAGCTGCTCTTGGCTCAGCCGCGGAATATCCTCGTATTCCTTTTCAGGTAAATCGAGTCCGGCAGCCTGCGCAGCGCTCGCTCTGCGCACGGCTTCAATCTCCGATTTACTCCACTGCCTGTTCCTGATATCTTCGGAGGTCATGCTTGTCAGCCCGGCGGGCCGAGATAATCCGGATGATTTCTTCACCATGGCTTTCCTCTCTGTATACATGTACGACCAGCAGAACGGCTCCACTCCTGGACAAACGGATATGCTGCCCAGCGCGTGCCATCTCTGCTCACCGGTTTCGTCAACCCGGTCCAGTTCGATCAGCCGCCGCTCGTCCTCAAAGACCAGTGTGGCCAGTTCGAAGCTGATTCCTCCGTGCTTGCGCTGATTCTGCCGGTTCTTTCGTTCATCCCATTCGTAGCGCACAATGTATATACGTATCATATCACAATACACTTGTCGCAGGAAATATCCCTTCAACAGAGCCATACTGAGAAACCTGTTCCGGTACACTGAAATGTTCCCCATTTTGCAGTTCAAGCCCGCAGGAGGCGCTTATGGCATCGATTGTTTTACCGGCATCGCCGAGTGAGTCGCGCGGCGGGCGGTTTGGCGTGTATGGCGGCCGCTATGTGCCGGAGACGCTGATGGCGGCGCTGATGGAGCTGGAGCGGGAGTACGATCTGGCGCGGGCGGACAAGGCCTTTCAGGCGGAGTTGGCTGACCTGCTGCACAACTACGCCGGGCGGCCGACGGCGCTCTACTATTGCAAGCGGCTGACCGAGCAACTGGGCGGGGCGAAGATCTATTTGAAGCGCGAGGACCTGCTGCATACCGGTGCGCACAAGATCAATAACGCTCTGGGGCAGGGATTGCTGGCGCGGCGGATGGGCAAAAAGCGCATCATTGCCGAGACCGGCGCGGGGCAGCACGGGGTTGCTACCGCAACCGTGTGCGCGCTGCTGGGCCTGGAGTGCGTGGTCTACATGGGCGATGTGGACATGGCGCGGCAGGAGTTGAATGTGCTGCGGATGAGGCTGCTGGGAGCCGAGGTGCGTGGAGTCTCGTCGGGATCGAAGACGCTGAAGGACGCTATCAGCGAGGCGATGCGCGATTGGGTCACGAACGTTCGCACAACCTATTATCTGCTGGGGTCGGCGCTGGGGGCGCATCCGTATCCGACGATGGTGCGGGATTTTCAGACGTGCATCGGTCGCGAGATGAAGGAACAGATTCTGGAGCGCGAAGGGCAGCTGCCGACGGCGGTGATCGCATGTGTCGGCGGTGGATCGAATGCGATTGGGGCATTCTTTGAGTTCTTGGGCGACAGAGAAGTCCGGCTGATTGGCGTGGAGGCCGGCGGGCGCGGTCGCAAGCTGGGCGAGCACGCGGCGAGGTTCCAGGGCGGCGAGCCAGGCGTTTTGCAGGGAACGTATTCTTATGTTTTGCAGGATGAGAATGGGCAGATTGCGCTGACGCATTCGGTTTCAGCCGGCCTGGATTATGCGTCGATTGGGCCGGAGCACGCGATGCTGCATGATTCTTGCCGAGCGGAGTACGTTGCGCAGGACGATCAGGCGGCTCTCGACGCGGTGGTGCGCCTGGCGCGGACGGAGGGAATTTTGCCGGCGCTCGAAAGCGCGCACGCTGTGGCCGAGGCGCTGCGGCTGGCTCCGACGATGGATTCTCGTGACATACTAGTTGTGAACCTTTCCGGGCGCGGCGATAAGGATATGGGGATTCTGGCGCGGGAGTTGAAGATTCAGGGGGCGTGAAACTAGGGACTAAGGGACTGAGGGACTAAGGGACTAAGGGACTCATTAATTTTATGGCGATAAAGTTTGAACACAAACCGGGGCTGGTGATTTATCTGACGGCGGGCGATCCGAGCCTGGACGCCACGCGGGAGATTGCCATTGCGGCGATTGACGCGGGCGCGGAGGTGATCGAGCTGGGCGTACCGTTCAGCGATCCGCTGGCCGATGGGCCGGTGATTCAGCGGGCGATGGAGCGGGCGCTGGCGCTGGGTGTGAGCTTGCGGGATGTGATCCGGCTCGCAGGTGAGATTCGCGCGGCGCGACCGGCGGCGGGGCTGGTTATTTTTAGTTATTTGAATCCGATTTTGCGCTATGGACTGGCGAAGTTTGCCGATGACGCGAAGGCCGCGGGCGTGGATGGCGTGCTGGCTACGGACATGATTGTGGAAGAGGCGGGTGAGTATCTGGCCGAGATGGAGCGGGTTGGATTGCAGCCGATTTTTTTGATTGCGCCGACCTCGCCCGATGAACGAATTGAGGCGATAGCCGCGCATTGCAAAGGATTTATTTATGCCATCTCGCGGGTGGGGATTACCGGCAAGCAAGCGGCGATGAGCTCAGACGCGGCGGCGCTGGTGGCGCGCATCAGGCGATGGTCGGGGCTGCCGGTGGCCGTGGGGTTTGGCATCAGTACCAGCGAACACGTTGCGCAGGTGGCGGAGTTTGCAGATGCCGCGGTTGTCGGCAGCGCGATAGTCGAGCTGATTGAACGCTCGACACCGGACGAAGCGCCCAGCGCAGTGGCTCGATTTATCAAGGGCCTGCGCGGCTAGAGCGCTGGCCCGGTAAACGCCAAAGACAGCTATCAGCTTTCAGCTATCAGCCTTCAGTTTAGGCTGTGGCGAGGGCGAATCCGTTGCTGGTTGAAACAGTGATATGAAACTGATAGCTGAGAGCTGAAAGCTGATAGCTGTTAGCCGACACGAGGATGAAATGACGCTGGAAGAATTGCGAGATCAGATTGATGAATTGGACCGCCAGCTTGTGGAATTGCTGAGCGAGCGGGCGCGCGCGGCGAAGATGGTGGGCCACTTGAAGGCCGCCACGTCGCTGCCGGTGTACGAACCGGCGCGGGAGAAGACGGTCTACGCCAACGTGCGCGCGGCCAACAAGGGACCGCTGCCGGACATCGAACTGACGCATATCTACGAGCGGATCATCGACGTGATGCGGGCCTTGCAGCGGGACGAGTTGGCTTCGGAGAGGCATGCCCCGGAGGTTGATCCGGGCCTCGACAGCGGCGCTGAAGCGCGCGAGATTGGGAAGAAGCAATGATTGTAGCGATGCAGGAAAAGGCCACCGAAGAGCAGATCGATGCGGTACTTACCGCGATGGTGGAAGCGGGCGTTGATGTACACCGAACCACCGGCACGACGCAAACGATTCTGGCGGGCGTGGGATCGACGGCGAAGATTGACCTGGCCAAATTCGAAATTATGTCAGGCGTGCTGTATGTGCACCGCATCACCGCGCCGTACAAGCTGGCGGGGAGAGCCTTCCGGCCGGAAGGCACGGCAGTCGAGTTTGCCAACGGCGCGAAGATTGGCGGCGAGCAGGTGGCGGTGATCGCCGGACCGTGCGCCATCGAGAACCGCGAGCAGATCTTTACCATTGCCGCGTGCGTGAAGAAGGCGGGCGCGGGATTTTTGCGCGGAGGAGCATTCAAGCCTCGCTCATCGCCGTATGCCTTTCAGGGGCTGGGGATTCCGGGCTTGCAGATGATGCATGAGGCGGCGCAGGAGCATGGGTTGCTGACGGTCAGCGAGGTGATGGAGATTGCGCAGATTGAGCCGATGCTGCCGTATACGGATTGCTTCCAGGTAGGCGCGCGGAATATGCAGAACTTCAATCTGCTGCGCGAGCTGGGGCAGGCGCGCAAGCCGGTGCTGCTGAAGCGCGGCATTGCGGCAACGATTGAGGAGCTGTTGCTGTCGAGCGAGTACATCATGGCCGGCGGCAACTACGACGTGATCTTGTGCGAACGCGGCATTCGGACTTACGAGACGACGACGCGCAACACCATGGACATTTCGGCGATTCCGGTGCTGCACAAGCTCTCGCACCTGCCTGTCGTGGCCGATCCTTCGCATGGAACCGGGCGCCGGGATATGGTTCCTCCGATGGCCAAGGCGTCGGTGGCCGCGGGAGCGGATGCGATTCTGGTGGAGATTCACCCCAATGCCGACAAGGCCGCCAGCGACTCGGCGCAGACGCTGTATCTGGAGCAGTTTGAAAAGCTGATGGTGGATCTGCGGGTGATTGCCGGGGCGGTGGGACGGACGCTGTAGAAGCGGAGTTAGTGGATTTTTATGAGTGAAAATCAGCAGGACGACTTGGTCAGATTACGCGAGATGTACGTCCAGAAGTTGGGCGTTGGGCCGTTTCCTACCGAAGAATGTTTTGCTGCGAGAATCCACGGCAAGCTTCACGGCAAATTGGTGTTGTACCTTGATGACATCGCCGGAATAGCATCCCATGGAGTGAAGCTTGCCGACCTGGAAGAATTGAGAAAACTTGAATTTCAGAAGTTGGTTGCTCGTAGTTTTTGGGAGCAAAACCCGAGTGCAAGGCAAAAAATCACCTTGAAAAAGACACCTGTGCTCTTCCAATTATTGGCAGATACCGAAGAGGCTCGATTGCTTATCAAGGAGTATTTCGGTAACTAGGTCCGTGACGAGAAGAAGATCTTCAATTGAATGAGCGAACGTGGGCCAGGAGGCCCACGTTATAGCCGACCAGGAGGTCGGCGCTACATTCTGATCGGCGATCCATTCTGATCGGCAGGGTTCGAGGAGGGGATGTGGGTTTCAATCGCAGAGAGTTTTTGGGCGGTGGCATCTCCCTTCTGGCTTTTGCAAAGCTGTGCGCAGCTCAATCCGGTCCAAGTTATTTCAAAGGCAAGATTCCCGACGGGCCGTTTTGGCCGGATTGGGAGTCGTTGAAGTCTTACCAGACTCCCGAATGGTTTCGCGATGCGAAGTTCGGCATCTGGGCGCACTGGGATCCGCAGTGCGTGCCGGGCCAAGGCGACTGGTATGCGCGCGGAATGTATTGCCAAGGGCAGCTGCAATACGAGTACCACGTCAAGCATTACGGCCATCCGTCGGTCTTTGGCTACAAGGACATCTGCCATCTTTGGAAGGCCGAGCGATGGGACCCCGATGCGCTGATGCAGCTTTACAAAAAGGCTGGAGCGAAATATATGGTTGCGTTGGCCAACCATCATGACAACTTCGATTGCTGGGATTCGAGATATCAGCCGTGGAATGCGGTCAATGTTGGCCCCAGGCGGGACATTGTGGGCGGATGGGCGCGGGCGGCGCGCGCGCATGGACTGCGCTTTGGCGTCAGTTATCACGGCACGCCGCATCGCACGTGGGATGAGTTCCTGCCCGTCCGCTACGGGAGCGACAAAACGGGGCCGCTGGCGGGCGTTCCTTACGACGGCAGGATGACCAAGGCCGACGGCAAAGGCAAATGGTGGGAGGGCATGGACCCGCAAATGCTGAACGGCGCGCCCCACCAGAAGAACTCGCCTTGCCCGGAGTTCGTCAAGCAATTCATGCTGCGGGTGCAGGATGTGATCGACAAGTACGATCCCGACACCTTTACCTTTGACGACAACCCGGTCTTCGATTTCGATGACGGCGGGCCTGTTCTGGACCTGAAGGTTTGGCTCGGAATGCCCGACCTTGCGCCGGTCATTATGGCCTATTATTACAACGCCAATATGCGCCGCCACGGCGGAAAGCTGGAGGGCGTGCTGGACCTGAAGAGCGTTCCGGAGCCGATTTGGGGAACGATGACGCGGGACTTCGAGGGCGATTCGGCGCGGGGCCTGCAAGAGAAGCCGTGGCAGACCGAGGCCTGCATCGGCAACTGGCATTACCAGCGATCGATCTTTGAGAGCCACACCTACAAGACCGCGGCGCAGATGGTACCCGTGCTGGTGGACATCGTCAGCAAGAACGGCAATCTGCTGCTGAGCATTCCGCTGCCGGGCGACGGTATGCCGGACGACGACGAATTGAAGTTTCTCGACGAGCTTGCCCAGTGGAATGCGATCAACGGCGAGGCCATCCACGGCACGCGCCCCTGGCGGGTTTACGGCGAAGGCCCCACGCAGACGGGCGCGGGCGGGGCGTATACGCTGGAGAAGCATAGCTACGCAGCGGGCGACATTCGCTTTACGCAAAAAGGCGACGCGCTCTATGCCATCGCTTTGGCTTGGCCGGGGGATGGCAAGCTGACGGTGAAGTCGCTGGGATCGAACGCGCCGCATTACCCCAAGCAGATTGGCAAGGTCGAGCTGCTGGGCTACAACGGCGATCTGCAATGGAAGCGCGATGGGGATGGAGTGAGCATCGTACTCCCCGCGCAAAAGCCGTGCGAGTATGCGTGGGCGTTCAAGGTGAGTCAGGCGTAAGCACCGATTGGGCAAGTCTATAGGTGATTGCCGGAGTAGTTGGTTGGAAGTCCTGGAGAATTGGATTGGAAATGCAGTCCGTTGATTGATTGACTGACTGATTGATTGACTGACTGATTGATTGACTGACTGACTGATTGAAGGGTACGGGCTTTAGCCCGTACATCAACCGGGCTGTTAGAATCTGGGCTTTAGCCCCTGAGGGAAATCGGCGAATCGTGTTCACATTCCCTCAGCGGCTAAAGCCGGGAATCATTGGCGACTATGAATGTACGGGCTAAAGCCCGTACCCTTCATGGAATTGCATCGTTTTTTAGGTTGCGGAATACTCAATCGGAGACAGGTTTTGTAACAGGGCACGACTTTAGTCGGGCCGAAAATGGCACTTAATAACGGTCGGGCTTTAGCCCCTGTTCGGAGGCAACCATGTTCGATGCTGTTGCAGAGTTTATTTCCGTAAAGCAGGAAGATTCGGCGGAGTTTATAGAGAAGGCGCGAGCGATTGCCGTTGGCGTTGCTCAGGAATATGAGCCTGCGCGCCTCTATGTCATCCGAATTGACAACTGGTTTGGGCCGAAGTGGATGCACTTTGCAGGAAAGTTCACTGTCGGAACGAGCCTTCGCGGTTTCCATACTGCTGCTATCGGCGTTCACAAGACGTGCCTGCATGTGCCGCCGTTTGTTCCGCATCGCGTCGTTGCTGAGCGGGTGTTTGTTGGGCCGGATTTTGAAGAGACGGTGGCGGCAGCACCGCTGCATATCGAGATTCCGAGCAAAATTGCTTTGCAAAGGCGTATTGCCGACATTGACAAAGAGGCGGCATTCGTTTGGTTTAGCGGAGAGTCTGAAACAAAGAAGCGCGGCTCGGTGATGGTCTATCTGCCGGTTGCTTCTGATTCGCCATCACCAAAACGGAAAGACCTAGGCAACAGTGGAGCATTCTATATGGGCTTCTCAAACAATGAAATCAGTTGGGAGCCAGCGATGCTACGTGGAGTTTCGCGTGGCGAGGTGGCACATTTTGAGGAGAGTGGTCGAGCTTTGGCTGATAACTTGCTGTCCCTCAGGGGCTAAAGCCCAAAATTTTTTTGTAGCTCTATCGGCACGACTAAAGTCGTGCCCTGTTACAAAGCAAGTTGCGTTATGAGTTTGTTGGAAAGGTAAGGAAATTATTGGAGCAAGACTATGAAATTGTTTTGGACCAAGGCAAGGAAAAGATGATCGAACGCATCGCAATTTTGGGTACCGGGCTGCTGGGCACGTCGGTGGGTCTGGCGCTGCGGGCGTCGGGTTTTGGCGGCGCAATAGTCGGCTGGAACCGGGGCGCGGAGGGGGCGCGGCTGGCGCTGGAGGCTGGCGCCATCGACGCGATTGCCGCTGATCCGTTGCAGGCGGCGCTTGAGAGCCAGGTCGTCGTGCTGGCGGTGCCGATCTACGCGACGCTGGACCTGATGGAGAAGCTGGCCAGCGTGCTGGGCCCTGAGCATCTGGTGACCGACGTCGGCAGCACCAAGGGAACGATCACCGAAGCGGCTGGCCGGCTCTTCAATACGCCGGAGCGGGCGGCCTTTCTGCCCGGTCATCCGATGGCCGGCAAGGAGC
>Ga0181520_10003413_pt1 | contig 27973 bp, 24 predicted proteins | sample PEATcosm2014_Bin_29_FD_132451 | JGI IMG/M metagenome (GOLD analysis project Ga0181520, IMG submission 132451) | Peatland microbial communities from MTU Mesocosm Facility, Houghton, MI, USA - PEATcosm2014_Bin02_30_metaG | ecosystem: Environmental > Terrestrial > Soil > Wetlands > Peat | place...
ACGATCCATCGACGCCCTATGGAAGGAAATCGGCGACCTGCTCAATGCCGTTACACCAAGCGAGTGTTCAAACTTCTTTGCCTCATGCGGATATGTAAACACTTAAATCGAAAATGCTCTAGATAAACTCCTTATAGGCACTCCGGACCCGAACCGGTCACCGCACCCTCTCGCGGAACGGGCTGTATTTCCTCAAAGCACGCAGTTGGCCTTCCTGCTTATAAAATGTTTTTAAAGTTATAAGCTTTCGCACAAAAACCAGACTAAACTTCCGATATGGATCCCCGAACCAACCCGTTCGCCCCGGGCGCAGGCTCACCTCCGCCGGAGATGGCTGGCCGCATGCCGATCCTCGATCATGCCGGGATCGCCCTGGACCGCCTGCGCAATGGACTCCACGCCAAAAGCATCATCCTGGTTGGCCTGCGCGGCGTGGGCAAGACGGTGGTGCTCAACAGGATACACATGCTTGCCCAGGAAGCCGGCTACCAGGCGGCCTTCATCGAGGCGCACGAGGGAAAAACGCTTGCGGAGCTGCTTCTGCCCGCTCTCCGGCACATTCTCTACTCCCTCAACCTCAAGGAAAATGTGAGCGAAAAGACGCGCCGGGCGTTGCGGGCGCTGCGCAGCTTTCTCGGCAGCCTGGGGCTGAAGGCCAAGGCCGGGCTGGGCGACCTGGAGCTGGAGCTGGCCATCGATCCGGAGACGGGACTGGCCGACAGCGGCGACTTCGAGGCCGATCTCTCCGAACTTTTGCAAGCGGTGGGCGAGGCTGCGGCGGATCGCAAGCGGGCCATCGCCTTGTGCATCGACGAAATTCAGTACCTGCAAGAGAAGGAGTTCGGTGCGCTGATCATGGCCTTGCACCGGGTCTCGCAGCGGCGTCTTCCCCTGGCGCTGGTGGGGGCGGGACTTCCCCAGGTGCGCGGCCTAGCCGGGCGCTCCAAATCGTATGCCGAGCGTCTTTTCGAGTATCCCGAAATTGGAGCGCTCCAACCCTCGGACGCGACCGAGGCCCTGCAGATTCCCGTGCGCAACCAGGGCGCGGAATTCGCTCCCGACGCTCTCGACGCGGTCATCGAGGTCACCCGGGGCTATCCCTATTTTCTGCAGCAGTGGGGCTATGAAGCCTGGAACCTTGCTGAGGGGCCCACAATCGAACTGGCCGACATTCATCGCGCCACAAAGCGGGCCATCCGGCGGCTGGACGAGAGCTTTTTCCGGGTGCGCTTCGACCGCCTGACACCCAAGGAGAAGGACTATCTGCGCGCCCTGGCCGAGATGGGTCCGGCGCCCCATCGCTCCGGCGAGATCGCCGCCCGGCTCGGCGTCAAGATTCAATCGGTGGCGCCGGTGCGCGACGCCCTCATCCGCAAAGGCATGATCTACAGCCCGGTCTACGGCGAAACCGCCTTCACCGTACCCCTGTTCGACGAATTCATGCGCCGGGCCATGCCGTCGGCTTCATAAACGCGCCTGCATTGTGCGTTGTCCGCACCGGCCACCGATCCGCCTCTACTGCCGGAGGAAGGCCAGCAGGTCGGCGTTCACCTGGTTCTTGAGGGTCGAGCACAGCCCGTGCGGCGCGCCCGGATAAACTTTCAGCGTCGCCCCTTTCACCAGCTTGGCCGTGAGCAGCGCCGAGTCGCCAATGGGCACAATCTGGTCGTCGTCGCCGTGAATGATCAGCGTCGGCACGTCGAACTTCTTCAGATCCGCTGTAAAGTCGGTTTCAGAAAAGGCCTTGATGCAGTCCAGCACGCCCTTGAATCCGGCCTGCATTCCCGCCAGCCAGAACGATTCCCGCAGACCCTCTGAAACCTTCGACCCCGGCCGGTTGGCTCCGTAGAATGGCATCGACAAATCTTTGAAAAACTGCGAGCGGTCGGCCAGAACTCCGGCGCGAATGTCATCGAACACCTTGAGCGGCAGTCCGGCGGGATTAGCCTCGGTCTTCAGCATCAGCGGCGGCACCGCGCCGATCAGCACGGCCTTGGCCACGCGCTTGGTACCATAGCGGCCGATATAGCGGGCCACTTCGCCGCCCCCGGTCGAATGGCCAACGTGGACCGCGTCCTTCAGGTCGAGTTCCTCGGCGAGCGCCGCAAGGTCGTCGGCGTAGGTATCCATATCGTTGCCGCCCCAGGGCTGGCTCGACCGCCCATGGCCGCGCCGGTCGTGGGCGATGGCGCGAAATCCGTGCGCAGCCAGAAAGACCATCTGGTCTTCCCATGCGTCCGCGTTCAAAGGCCATCCGTGACTGAAAACTACGGGCTGGCCCGTGCCCCAGTCCTTGTAATAAATGCGTGTGCCGTCCTTGGTCGTAATCCTGGGCATTGAAAGATCTCCTTGTTTATCTGGGGTCGCCTCGTTCAGGAAAAGGGCAACGGTTGGGGGTGAAAAGTCGTGCTGCGCCTACAAAAGCCGCAAAGCCCGCACGCCGGATCTTTTCCGATTTGTTGAATCGCTGTTCGAAGGGCCTGTGTCTGTGATGGCCCATGTTCACAAGGCGTTGCCCGCGTTCTCATACCCCGGATTTTCTCGCCGCAACGCCCCTCCATGCCGCCCCGCGTGTCACAATCCGCTTTGCGATGCCGCCAGCATGTGGTCTTCTAGTAGTACCCGCCTATGCTCAAGCGACTCGAAGGTTACTTTGAATTCACGCGTCTGGGAACCAACTGGCGCACCGAGATTCTTGCCGGCGTCACCACGTTCCTGACCATGGCTTACATCGTGCTGGTGAACCCGGCCATCCTGGCCGCTGCCGGCATGCCCCTGGCTGCTGTCACGGCGGCCACCTGCCTTTCTGCCGCCTTCGGCTCGATCCTCATGGGCGTTGTCGCGCGCTATCCCATCGCGCTGGCCCCCGGCATGGGACTGAACGCCTACTTCGCCTACGCTGTGTGCATCAAGATGCATGTTCCCTGGCAAACGGCCTTGGGCGCGGTCTTTCTTTCCGGCGTCATCTTCCTTGCGCTTACCGCGGCCGGCATCCGGCAAATGATCCTGCACGCCATTCCCCACGAGCTGTACGCCGCTGTGGCCAGCGGCATCGGCCTGTTCATCGCCCTCATCGGCTTTCGCAACGCGGGCCTCGTTGTGGCCGACCCCAACACGCTGGTCAGCCTGGGCAACATCCGCAATCCCACCACGGCGCTCGCGCTGCTTGGCCTGATCCTGATGGTGGCTCTGGAAGCGAAGAAGGTGCGCGGGGCCATTCTGATTGGCGTGCTCTCGATCACCGCTATCGCCTGGACCATGGGGCTGGTGCACTGGACGCCCGCTCCCGGCGGCTTTGCCAGCCTGGGCGCCACTGCCTTTCAGCTCGATATCCGCGGCGCCCTCAATAAGGGCCTCCTCGAAATCATCTTCGTCTTCTTCTTCGTGGACCTGTTCGACAACCTGGGAACCCTGGTCGCCGTCACCAAAAGGGCTGGGCTGCTGGCGGCCGATCACTCCATTCCCCGTCTGAATAAAATCTTGTTCGCCGACGCCACCGCCACCGTCTTCGGCTCAATGACCGGAACCTCGACCGTGACCAGCTACGTGGAGTCCACGGCTGGTGTAGCCGCCGGCGGCCGCTCGGGCGTGACCGCCATCGTCACCGGGTTGTTATTCCTGTGCGCCATCGGCGCCGCTCCTTTCGTCGGCATCGTGCCCCCGGCCGCCACTGCGCCGGCATTGATTTTGGTGGGCTCGCTTATGCTTTCCACCATCGTTGAGATTCGCTGGCACGATCCGCTGGTTGCGGTTCCCGCATTTCTCACCCTGGTGCTCATTCCCTTCACCTACTCCATCGCCAACGGCCTCGGCTTCGGCGTCATCGCCTGGGCGGTGCTCCACCTGGTTACCGGCAAACTCCGCAAACAGGACTGGCTGCTCTATGTGCTGGCCGCGCTCTTTCTGGCCCGCTTCATCTACCTGGGTTCAAGCTGACAGGCGAGCCGCCGCGGAAGCGTCAGCGCCGCTCTTGCAGCGCGTTTCCAGACAGAGTCCTGCTGTGCCGCGATAGCCCAAAAGTCGTAAACTCTTCCCATCGCACCCCTGTACTATGAGTGGTAGGCTTGCGTGAAATTCTCGAGAACGCGTCCAGCAGGCTGAATTCGCGCATGGAGCGCATCGCGGCAGTTGCCCGGACGCCCTGCACGCAAACGAATCGACTTGTGAAGCGTTCTGGGTGCACTTGAGAAGGCACTTGAGCACTGCCGGAGAAGTGAATGAAGACGACGTTGAAACTATGGAAGGGCGAAGCAAAGCGATTGACGCCGCCCCGGCTGGCTGCAATCGCAGCAGCCTCTCTGGCGCTGGCGCTCGCGCTCTCGGCCTGCGAAAACGTAGCCAGCTTCACGCAGCCCAGCCTGGTACGCGTCATCGACGCCTCCTACATCGCTCCGGCCGTCAACGTCTACGTTGAAAACGAACTGCTTGCCGGAAACATCGGGCAGGGAAGCATCACTGCCTATGGCACGCTGCCGGCTTCGAACGACGCCGTCATCAAGGTAACTGCGGCCACCGGCGGCGCCACGCTGGTCACCGCGAACGGAACGCTGCTTGGCGGCCATCAGCACTCGGTTTTTCTCACCGACAACGGCGCCGCGCCCACCAGCTACACGGTCACCGTGCTGGAAGATCAGGACGTGCCGGCAGCCGGCGATCACTCCGCCTTCCGCTTCCTCAACCAGGCTCCCAAAACTGGCGCTGTCGATGTCTACATGATGCCCAGCGGCGCCACCCTGGCTAACACCGTTCCGATCGTCACGGCGCTGCCCGTTGGTTCCACCGCCGGCTACATCAGTTTTACATCGCAAACCGTCACCATGGTCATTACCCCCACAGGGACGGTCACGCCCAAGTACACCTCCACTGCTCTGGCTCTGACCGGCGGCGAGGTGCGCACGGTGCTGATCGTCGATACCCAGTTGACCTCGAATCCGCCCGTCGAAATCTTCATGGCCAACGACGTGGACTAGGAGCGGTTCCCGCCAGGCGGCTTCAGGCTCAATTTGGGACCGCGGGGCTTTGCTCATGTGCCGGGCGCCTCGCAGCAACCGTCAGCGCGCGTATACTCGTCGGCAAGGCAAGACCAAATCATGGACCCCGAATCGCTCTTTCTTCCGAACTCCCTCCAAAGCGCAGCGATCCTTACCATCGTGCTCGCGTTCGCGGGCTACCTGGTCACGTTCATGAGCACCCGCATGATGGCCCGTCGCGCAGACAGGCTAAAGCTGGTGAACAAGCGGCTGAATGAGTTCTACGGCCCGCTCTACGTCGCTTCCCAGGCCGGCAACATCGCCTACCGGTCCCTGCTCCAGAAGCAGGGAAAGACGCAGAGCTTCCCGATTCTCGATTCGGAGATGAAGGAGTGGGTGCTGTGGATGACCACCATTTTCATGCCCCTTAACGACATTCGCGAAAAGATCATCATCGAGAAGGCCTACCTCATCGTTGAGGAGCAGATGCCGCATTGCCTGCTGGACTTTGTGACCCACGTGGTGGGCTACAAAGCGGTGCTTTCCAAGTGGTCGGAGGGCGACTACTCCGAGCGCCGCTCGACCATCGGCTGGCCGCCGGAGTTCGACGCCTACGTGGAACGCTCTTATGCGGCGCTCAAGGCCGAGCAGACCCGCCTGCTGCATAGCCTCACCTGGCGGCTCTTTCAGCGGCTGCTCCATCGCAAGTTGAGCTGAAAACAGGGAACAGGGAACAGGGATTAGGGAACAGGGGCCGTCCCAGGTTCATCCGGCGCTTCGCTCACACGGCCACGTGCAGGGCCAGGTTCTGCCACAGGCGCAGGGCCGGTGCGGCTTGGTTGATGGTGTAGAAGTGCAGACCGGGCGCACCGTTTCGTAAAAGGGTCTCACACAGGCGGGTGACCACGTCCAGGCCGAAGTCGAGCAGTGCGGTGGTGTCGTCCTGGAGTTGCTCCAGGCGCAGGCGCACCCAGCGGGGCAGGTCGGCACCGCAACTGCTACAGAAGCGCAGGGTATTGGCGTAGCTGGTGATGGGCATGATGCCGGGCACCACCGGGATGCCGATGCCTGCCTTGGTACATCGGTCCATGAAATCGAAGTAGGCGTCGGCGTTATAGAAAAGCTGAGTCAGCGCCCCATCCGCGCCCGCCTCCACCTTGATGCGAAAGTTCTCGAAGTCCACGCCCGGGCTGGAAGCCTGCGGATGCATCTCAGGGTACGCGGCCACTTCGATCTTGAAAGCGTCTCCGTGCGTCTCGCGGATGAAGCTGACCAGTTCGTTGGCGTAATGAAATTCCCCGGGCGCTGCGGGGCTCATGGCGGTGGCCGGCAGGTCGCCGCGCAGTGCGACAATGCGCTTCACGCCCGCTGCGCGGTAGCGATCGAGCTGTGCGGCAATGTGCGCGCGCGTCGACCCTACGCAGGTCAGGTGCGGCGCGGCCTCCACGCCGGCGTGCTCCACCACCTTCACCAGCGTCTCGTACGTGCCGTCCTGATCCGAGCCGCAGGCGCCGTGGGTGATGGAGAAATAGTCGGGTCCCAGCGCGGCGAGCTGGCGAATCACCCCGGGCAGCTTCGCCGCACCTGCCGGGGTGCGCGGCGGGAAAAGCTCGAACGAGAAGCTCAGCGGCAAAGCCATGCGTGAATCCCTCTAGGAATAACCAGAACGGTGGGTGCCCCAGGTCTCGGGGTCCCCAGCGACGAGGACCAGTCGCTGGGGACCCCGAGACCTGGGACGCCATAACCGCTGAATCCGAGAACCGGCTACTGACCCCTGTTCCCTGATCCCTGTTCCCTACTTTTAGTACCGGTAACTCTCCGCCTTGTACGGTCCTTCCACCGGTACGCCCAGATAGTCGGCCTGTTTCGGCGTCAGCGTGGTCAGCTTCACGCCGATTTTTTCGAGATGCAGCCTGGCCACTTCTTCGTCCAGCTTTTTGGGGAGCACATAGACGCCCACCTTGTAGCTGTCCCGCTTCTCCCACAGGTCCAACTGCGCCAGCGTCTGGTTGGCGAAGCTGTTGCTCATCACGAAGCTCGGGTGCCCGGTGGCGCAGCCCAGGTTCACCAGCCGTCCCTCGGCCAGCACAAAGATGCCGTGCCCGTCGGGGAAGGTGTAGAAGTCCACCTGCGGCTTGATGTTCAGCTTGCTTACGTTCGGCTCCTCGTTCAGGCGGTCCATCTGGATTTCGTTGTCGAAGTGGCCGATGTTGCAGACAATGGCCTGGTCCTTCATCCGCTTCATGTGTTCGAGCGTAATGATGTCGGTGTTGCCGGTGCAGGTGACGTAGATGTCGCCGCGTCCCAGCGTCTCCTCGACGGTGGTCACCTCGAAGCCCTCCATGGCCCCTTGCAGCGCGTTGATGGGGTCGACCTCTGTCACGATCACCCGCGCACCCATGCCGCGCAGCGAATGCGCGCAGCCCTTGCCCACATCGCCATAGCCGCAGACCACGGCCACCTTGCCAGCGACCATCACATCGGTCGCCCGCTTGATGCCGTCGGCCAGCGATTCGCGGCAGCCATAGAGGTTATCGAACTTCGACTTGGTCACCGAGTCGTTGACGTTGATGGCCGGTACCAGCAACGTGCCCTGTTCCATCATCTTGTAGAGCCGGTGTACGCCTGTCGTGGTCTCTTCGCTAACGCCGCGCCACTCCTTCACCACCTTGTGCCAGTGCTGCGGGTCGTCAGCGTGAACCTTCTTCAAGAGATCCTTGATGACCTGCTCTTCGTGGTTCGACGCCGCTCCATACACCCACTTGTCGCCGTCTTCGAGTTCATATCCCTTGTGGATCAGCAGAGTCGCGTCGCCGCCGTCGTCCACAATCAACTGCGGCCCCTTGCCGCCCTTGTGGCTGAGAGCGCGAAAGGTGCAATCCCAGTAGTCTTCGAGCGACTCGCCCTTCCACGCAAACACGGGAACCCCGGCAGCGGCGATGGCCGCGGCAGCGTGGTCCTGCGTGGAGAAGATGTTGCAGCTCGCCCAGCGCACTTCCGCGCCCAGGCTCACCAGCGTCTCAATCAGCACAGCCGTCTGGATGGTCATGTGAAGTGAGCCGGTGATGCGCACACCAGCCAGCGGCTTCGCGGCCGCGTACTTGTTCCGGATCGAAACCAGCCCCGGCATCTCGTGTTCGGCGATGGTGATTTCCTTGCGGCCCCAGTCGGCCAGGGCCAGGTCGGCGATCTTGTAGTCGGCTGCTGTAATTTCAAGAGTTGAAGTGGACATCCGGGTTCTCCTTTTATCGTCCTATCGTGATATGTTGATATGTAACAGAATCCAGCTATGCCGTCAATTGTGAAAATCCTGCGCGTCGTGGCCGATCCCAACCGGCTCCGCATCCTGCTGCTTCTCAAGGGCGAAGAACTCTCCGTGGCCGAATTGCAGGAGATTCTGGTCATGGGCCAGAGCACCATCTCCACGCACCTTTCGCAGTTGAAACAGGCCGGCCTCGTCGAAGACCGGCGCACCGGCAAAAGCAGCCTTTACCACCTGACCACCTCCGCTGGGGGCGGCATCTTCGCCAGCCTTCTCTCCGAAGCGCAGGAGGAGATCGCCGAAGCCGCGCCGGACCAGGCCGCCATGCGCCGCGTTCTCCGCAAGCGCCAGGACAAGATGCGCAGCTTCTTCGACAGCGTGGCCGGACGCCTGGGAAAGGACTACGTTCCGGGCAAGTCGTGGAAGGGAATGGCCGAGGCGCTGTTGCGGCTCATGCCTCCCATGGTCATCGCCGACCTGGGCGCGGGCGAAGGAGGCTTTGCTCTTCTGCTGGCCGAGCGGGCCAAGAGGGTCATTGCCGTCGACACTTCAGCCAAAATGATTGAAGTCGGCCGCGAAGAAGCGCTCCGCCACGACATCAAAAACGTGGAGTTCCGCCTCGGCGACATGGAAGAGGTTCCCATCGGAGACGCTGAGGTGGATCTGGTTTTCTTTTCGCAATCGCTGCATCACGCCCTGCACCCCGAGCGCGCCGTCGAAGAGGCCGCAAGAATTCTCGCGCCCGGCGGACGCATCGTTATCCTCGACCTGGCAAAGCACCGCTTTGAAGAAGCGCGCGAGTTATACGCCGACGAGTGGCTCGGTTTCAGTGAAGCGGAAATGGAGTCGATGCTGGAAAAATCCGGCTTCAGCAACGTGCAGACGTCGGTGGTCCACAAGGAAGCCGAAACGCCGCAATTTCAGACTTTGCTGGCAATCGCCAACAAAGAGGCGTGACGCCTTGGGACGGAAAGCCGCGATTGAAGCATCTCGCGAACCTCCTGCAATTCAAAAGGAGGGTTGCGCAAGTGAACAACGCGGTGACAGTTTGAGCAAAGTATAGCGAGATCTTCCAGCTTGGTCTCAGTAGCTTCCTCAAGTTTCGAGATCGGGACCAAATGATGAACCTCACAATAAGCGCTAGCTGAGCGCCCGTAAGTTTGACGAAAGGAGAAGCCGCAAATCTCGCAATTGAGAGATGAAGCGTTCTTCTTTTTTAGCTTCACAATCGACCTATCGCGCTCTTTGGATAGGTGAAGTCTCAGATACTTTTCGCCTTCAACCCCCACCCGCAAGGTATGAACATCAACGTCTGGGGATACAAAGCGAACGACCTGCACATATCCAGGGATCGCCGAAATCCCCGGCTTTTTAACGGAAACTTGATTCATATCTCTGTAAATCTTTAGCTGTGAGCAAGCAAGATATTCTTTCTCTGTAGGAAACAAAATATACCCGTTGTGGTCAAACAGCGCACCTGGAAATCGCTTCAGACAGTGGTACCAGTGTCCATCGTGAATGTATAGCGCGTGCGTGGCTCCCACATTCCAGCGCTTATTAAGCTCAGCGCCCCTGTTACTCGGACCTATCGCCATCAGACCTGCCTTCCTGTATATCTGACCATGGTATACTAACATGGGTCAGTTTTGTCCCCGATCCTGCGGTTCAAATTAGCATTCTAAGCAATAAAGACGGAGGTCTTATGGCAGACGAGTTTTTCATTGTTAACCATCCAAATGGGTGGGCTGCGAAGCGCCCTGACGCCGAACGATCGAGTTTCGTGGAACCAACTCAAGAGGCGACTATCGCCGATGTGCGGGAGTCGTTTCCAAATGCGATTTTGCACGTGCAGGATCGCCACGGAAAATTCCGCCGTCTGACGCCTTGGGACCCCGACTGAGTTCTCACGTCAAGTCAGGAATCGATTCCTTCTCCGCCTCCAGCAGTTGCCGCTTGCGTTCCACACCCCAGCGATAGCCTGTGAGCGAACCCGTGACGCCGACGACCCGGTGGCACGGAACCACAATCGCCACGCGGTTGGTGGCGCAGGCGCGGGCCACGGCGCGGGTCGCGTTGGGGTTGCCCAGTTCGCGGGCCAACTGGCTATAGCTGCGCGTCTGGCCGCGGGGGATAGCGCGCAGAGCCTGCCACACGCGCAGTTGAAAGGCGGTTCCGCGCAGGTCGAGGGGCAATCGGGAATCGCCGTTGGTCGCGGGTTCCCGTCCATCCCCGGCAACCACACTCAGCGCCGCCTCTACCATGTTTGCCAGCGAAGGATCGCGCCGTAGCGTCGCCAGGGGAAACTCCTCGCGCAGGCTGGCCTCGACCTCGGCCCTGGTGGCCGCAAGCGCCAACCAGCAGAGTCCACGCGCTGTTGCTCCCACAACGATCCAGCCAAAGGGTGAAGACGCGGATGCGTAGCCTATCTGCTCGCCTTTGCCGCCCTGGGCAAAGCGGGCGGGCGTCATGCCCAGTTGCGCGCCCTCATAGGCGCGGCTCGAAGAACCAAATCCGGCTTCATAAATCGCGTTGGTCACGGTACCTCCCTGCTTGAGCGCACTGCGCAGCGAGCCCGCCCGCAGGGCGCATTGATACTGTAGTGGGCTCACGCCCATGGCCTTCTTGAAAAGCCTCTGCACGGTGAAGGGGCTTAACCTGGCAACGCGCCCCAGTTCGGCCAGCGGAACGGCGCGGTCGAGATGGCCCTCAATGTGTTCTCGCACCTTGTCCAAAGGGCTGCCGCACGCAGTGCTCGGGCGGCACCGTTTGCAGGGACGAAAGCCTGCCGCCTGCGCCGCCTCCGCAGACCGGAAGAACCGCACATTGGCCCTGAGCGGCAGCCGGCTTGTGCAGCTCGGACGGCAAAAGACGCCGGTCGTGGTCACCGCGTAGAAGAAGCCTGCTGCCGGGTCGCGGCTCAAGATCTGCTGCCAGGCCGCTTCGGGGTCGATGGCCCGCGATGGAGAAGTATCGAGATGGGCTGGCTCTGCGAGTTGGGGATTCCTGTTCACGAGAACCATGGTCGCCGATAGGCACGGTCTTCCGCTATCCGGTTCTTGCGCTCAATTCGAAATTCGTGTTGTTCGCCCCGTCAACACAGCCTCAGCCCGTTCCAAATCCGCCTCGGTATCCACGCCGATCGTGTCTCCCGGCGCCTCGGCCACATAGAGCGCAATCCCGTTTTCGAGCAGACGCAATTGCTCCAGCCGCTCAATCCGCTCCAGCGGCGAGGGCGGCAGCGCGGCAAACCGCTCCAGCGCGGCCTTGCGATAGGCATAAATCCCCAGGTGTTTGCGGTAGGCGCTGAATCCCGCCCCGTCTCGGTCGAACGGAATGGTTGCGCGGGAAAAGTAAAGCGCACGGCCGTCCAGCGCCGTAACCACCTTGACGGCGTTGGGATCGGCAAACTCCTCTGGCGGGCAACGGACAGCCAGCGTAGCCACCTCGACCTCCGGACGATCAAAAAGCGCGAGCAGCGGCGGGAAGAAATCCGCGGTCAAAGTCGGCTCGTCCCCCTGGATGTTGACGTAAATGTCTGCTTCGATTTGGCGCGCCACCTGCCTCACCCTGTCTGACCCGCTGGGGCACTCGGCCGAGGTCATGGCTACGGGAATACTGCGCTGGCGGCACGCGGCGGCCACTTCGTCGGAATCCGTGGCCACCACCACCGGATCCATCAGCCCGCTGTCCGTGGCTGCGCGCCACACCCACTCCACCATTGGCTGGCCGGCGATCATGCGCAATACTTTGCGGCTGAGCCGCGTGGAGCTGAGCCGGGCCGGAATGACACCGGCGATGCGAAACGTATTCATACAGGCGAGTTTACAGGAGCGGGAAGCCGGACTTCATCTTCAACTCCGGCTTGCCTGCCAACGTGCAACCGGCTGGACGAGCGCTGGGTTTGACCTTCAATCCTGCCACCCGTATCATCAAGATTGAGAGATGGGCGCGGATGTGTGCCCGTCCGGCCCTGAATGGCCGTTCCGTCCCGTGCCCATGGGACGCCCTTCCGGCGGAGTAGCTCAGATGGTTAGAGCGACGGATTCATAACCCGTAGGTCGGCAGTTCGATCCTGCCCTCCGCCACCAATAAAATCAACGACATACGCTGGGATCTTGGACTCAGCTTCACCCCCTTCACCCCGAGGTTGCGCGGGGGTTGCGGATGGTTGCTGCGCAGGAATCTGCTTTTTCTTGGGCTTCTGATCAAGGCGGTCCACGTAGGACACGTTTGCGCCCGGAATCAGGTGACCGTAGGTGTCCACCGTGACCTGGATCGAGCTGTGCCCCATCTGCTCCTTCACATATACGATGGACGCTCCACTCTGGATCAGCAGCGATCCAAACGTGTGGCGGAGATCGTGGAGCCGGATCTTCCGGATTCCAGACGCCGCCAGAACCGGAACGAAGTAGCGGTGGTAGAGATTGTCGGGGTCAAGGATGCTTCCGTCGGGAGACGCAAACACCTGCTCCGTTGAGATGTCCGCTTTCCCCGCCAGCTTGGCGGCTCTTTGCCGTGCATCCCGCATATCGACCAAAGCGCGGCGGAATTCGCGTGACATATCAACCCGCCTCGTCTTCCGGCTCTTTGTGGTCGTGTGCTGCCGGTGATCCTCGCCACCTCGGAGCCGAGATCGGCTTCTTCAGTGTGCTGCATACGTGGAACCAGCGCCTGCAGTTTCACCCGCATGCCCACTGCATATTAGCCGCCGGAGGGCTGTCGCCGGACCACAGCAGGTGGATCAGTTCTTCCCGGCGCTTCTTCCTGCACATCAAGGTTCTCAGTCGCGTCTTCCGCGGCAAGTTCGTCGCCGGCCTGAAGACCGCCTTCAACTCAGGAGATCTCCATTTCCACGGCACCCTCCAGTATCTGGCCGACCCTCGCGCCTTTCGCGCCTGGCTGCGCACTCTGTTCCGCCAAGACTGGGTTGTCTATGCCAAGCGCCCCTTCGGCGGGCCCGAACACGCACTGCGCTATCTCGGCGCATACACCCATTGCGTTGCCATCTCCAACCACCGGCTCGTGGCCCTCAGCGATGGCCAAGTCACTTTCCGCTGGCGCGACTCCGCGCATGGCAACAAGAAAAAGCTGATGGCGTTGCCCGTCGACGAGTTCCTGCGCCGCTTCCTCTTGCATGTGCTACCTCGCGCTTCGTGCGCATCCGCAACTTCGGCTTCCTGGCTAACCGCCAACGCGCCAAGCTGTTGCCCCTGTGCTTCCAACTGCTACGCCGCTCCACCGGAGACGCACCTCCAGCGGTCACTGCATCTGCGACTCAACCCAACCCATGCTGGCGGTGTCCGATCTGTGGCGGAGCCATGTACATGATCGAACGGATCTCTGCCGCCGAACTCCGGCTCCGTGCTCCACCGCAAGCTGTCAGGTGTGCTGCATGAGCGGGCTCATCAAAACGCGCTCCGCCGGCATCCTTCGGGATGAACAGCCCATCTCTGCCTCATGTCCGGATCAAACCTCCCTGCACAAGGCTGGAAGTAGCACCTGGGCGCCGCTCGGCAACCCGATTCCGCAAGCCTCATGCACCGACAGGGCTAACGCAAGCATCGATAACGGCATGTGCTCATCGGATCAGCAGCTGTGGCACATTCAATATACATAAGTGCCTAAGGACCGGGGCGGCTTCCTTCAAGTCGCTGTATCTGAAGCGCCCACCCGGAAGCCAAGTCACCGATGCGTCCCCGCGTGGGCGCTCCAGATACAGCCCAAAGACTTTCCGTTACGTATCGGGCCTGGCACTCCCATTTCCGGGTGCAGCGTCTCCCAGAGAGAAAACCCATCTCAACCACCCAACGTCACTTGACCGCCGTCGCCATCCACCGTGATGCGCTGCCCGCTGCGGATGCGGCGGGTAGCCACGCCGGTTCCTAGCACGGCGGGCACGCCGTATTCCCGCGCCACAATCGAGCTGTGACTCAGCGGGCCGCCCACATCCGTAACGATGCCGGATGCCATGGCGAACAGCGGCGTCCATGCCGGGGTGGTGATGCTGGCGACGAGAATATCGCCGGGCTTCATCAGCTCGAACTCTTCGGGACCGTGAATCACGCAGGCTGGTCCGGTTACCCTCCCGGGGCTGGCGCCAACTCCCTTGATCGTGTTGCCTGCCGCCTGGTTGCTGCGCGCGGGCATCCAGCGGCTGAGGTCGAGGCCCAGGATGCGGGCGCCGCCTTTCAACGGCAGCGCAACCGGCGGTGTCGCGCCGCGCTCCCGCTGCCATGTTTCGCGCCGCTCCGCGATCGCACCACGATAGTCTTCCACGGGCTGACCGCCATCGAGCAGGTGCGCGGCCGCCTCCACCTCGTCCCACTTCAGCCAGAACACCTCGTCGCGTTCCGCAATTGCGCCCGAGACCGTCATGCGGCGTCCAACTTCGCGCAACATGCGGCGCAGCATGGGCCATCCCAGGCCAACATCGGCGAGCGAGTCCTCGCGCAGTGGCGCCGAGCGCTGCGCCCAGCCGAGCACGCGCTGGAACACGCGCCGGCGCAGCCCACCCAGGCGCGCGAGCAACGATGCAGCGGCCTGATCCCGCGCCGCTGCCGCTTCCGCCTGCCGCTCGTACGGGTTGCGGCCTTGCCCCGCAACAAAGTACCTGAGCGTTTCGAGCAGCGCGGCCGGGGCGTCGGCTGGGACGCTCTGGGCGAAATCCAGGTCGTAGACAGCGTGACCGAAATGCTCCAGGTGTTGCGCGAGGCGCGCGCAGAATGCGCGCCAGCTTTCTTCGTCAGCGATGGGCGCCGATCGTGATTCGAATGCCGCGGCAATCTCCTTGCCGCTGGTTCGCGCAAGATAACCGGCCAGTTCAACCTCGGGGCGAGCCCACATCGCCAGATCGTAGAGCGACTTCTCCGCGCGGATCGGCGCGCTGTCGAAACCCAGCAGGAACATCAGCGCGGGCGGGTCGTTCTTGCGCTTGATGAGGTGGTTGTACACGGGGGCAAAGATGGCTTCGCTCAGATTGGGCTGTCCCAGTACGAGTTGGATGCACACATAGTAGCTTGCCGCTGCCTCGACGATCCGGTGCGCGCCGGCGAGCAGTTCGCACGCCGGCGTCGCGGCCAGATCTCGACCGGTCCACTCGCCGGTTGTCCTCGCGTAGTGGGGGCGCACATCGTCGGCCCAATGCGCAACGGCCGTGCGCAGCAACCTGGCCAGGGTGCGTCCGCGCATCATCATGGCGAAGAACAACCCGACCGTTTGCCACGCGTTCAGGTCCATTTCGTAATAGGCATAGTCATGGACGGTCAACAGCGCAATCGAGCCGGACTTGAGCTTCAGCGACTGCGTCATGATCTGTTGTGTTGCCTTGCTCCACAGCGGCAAGGCGAGCGTCGCGAACAACGGTGAGAGCGGCTCGGGCAGCAATTCGGCCACGCTTTGCCGGAAGTAGCGGGCTCCTGCGCGCGGCGCTGTCCATTCGAGCAGCGCGCGTGGCGAGGACAGCGCGGTCACCGGCCGCGCCTGCAAGATGAAGATCCGCCCGTCGCACAGGGCCCATTCAATATCCATGGCCTGGCCGTAGAGTTGCTCAATCTTCACGCCCAATTGCGCCAACTCCGCGGCCTGTGCCGGGTCCAGCGCGGCTCGCTGGCGCTTGCCCTCGGGGACTGGCTCTTCGCGGGTACCCAGTTCCAGGCGCACGGTCATGACGTCTTTGTTGGCGATTTCCCGGGATCGAATCTCTCCCGTCTGTTTGTCGAGGACCATCGTATCCGGCGTAACTTGGCCACTGACGATCGCCTCGCCCAAGCCCCAGGCCGCATTGATCATCAGCTCGTCGCGCGCGCCCGTCATGGGATTCACGGTGAAGAGCACGCCCGCGACCTCGGCCGCAACAAGTTGCTGCACCACCACGGCGATGCCGACCTCCTCCGGCCGGATTCCCTGTCGCAGGCGGTAGCCGATCGCGCGCCCCGTCCACAGCGACACCCAGCACCGCTTGACTGCCTGGATCACTTCGTCGCCGCCACGCACGTTGAGGTACGTTTCCAGTTGGCCTGCGAACGACATGCCGGGCAAATCTTCCGCTGTCGCCGACGAGCGCACCGCCACGGGGACATCGGCGCCCAGTTCGGCGTACGCGTGCCGGATGGCCGCGGCGACGTCGCCGGGGATCGCGCCCTGGGCGAAGAGCGATTGAATCTGAGCAGACGCGCGGTCGAGCGTGGCGGGGTCACTGGCCTGGCCCTGCGCCGCGGCAGACTGGATGCTTTCCCCGAGATGGTTCTCCTCCACAAACCGGCGATAGGCGCCGGTGGTGATGTGGAAGCCGGGCGGGACGGGCAGCCCGGACGCAACCATCCGCGTCAGCGATGCGCCCTTGCCGCCAACTTGTTCGAGTGAGGCTTCCGGGCGATCGAGTTGGAGAATGAAGGGACAGGGCTGAGGTAAAGTCATCTCCGGTTTCGCCCCTTTTCAAAGCCCGTGACCCATGACGCCGATTGCTGCCCGCCCTCGATTCCGTCATCCGCGCATCGCGTCCGGACTTCGCTGCCATAATACTCGCAACTCCTTGACGTCATGTTGCATTTGTTGTGGAGTCTGGAGTTCCCGCATCGCAGGCCGGCAGGAGCGGCCAAGTCTGCCGCGCGATGCTTGAGAGAGCGAATCAGTACCCTGAGTTACGGTTGCCGGGAACAGCCGAAGCACTCATCCATCTGCGCATGAGTCACGCCGAATCCCGGTCTTGCGCGATTCGTCCCTGCAACGCGGTTCCCAAAGCGGTCTATTGATGGCGGGCTCGATCCGGGGATTTGCGTCGCCATGGCGACATCCCGGGGACCGGTCTGCCGACAGCACCTCGAGTTCGCCGACATACCCCGGGAAAAACAGCCAGAACCGTCCAAGCGAATTAACATCCAGCAACCCAGTCTCGGAGTAGAATCGCCTGTCGGCAGCGAGGCTGCCGTCCAGCGTGGGAGAACGAACATGCCCAACGTGCTCATCCCTACACCGCGGGGCCAGATGCCTGCCTGGTTCGCGGTCCCGGCATCCGCGGCCTTCGTCCCCGGCGTCGTCGTTCTGCACGACGTTCTTGGCATGAGCCAGGACCACCGCAACCAGGCCAACTGGCTCGCCGAAGCTGGCTTCCTCGCAGTTTCTCCCGACCTCTACTATCAGGGCGGCCGGCTCATCTGCATCCGGCAAGTGATCCGCGATCTGACGGCCCGGACCGGTCCCGCCTTCGATGACGTTGAAGCCACCCGAAGCTGGCTTCTCGCTCAACCTGGCTGCAATGGACGCATCGGCGTCGTCGGTTTCTGTATGGGCGGTGGGTTCGCCCTCCTGCTCGCCTCCGGACACGGTTTCTCCGCTGCCAGCGTCAACTATGGCGGCCCGCTTCCCAAGGATGTCGATGATTTCCTCAACATGGCCTGTCCTCTCGTCGGCAGTTACGGCGGCATGGCCAAATGGGAGCAAGGCGTAGCCGATCAGTTGGCGAAGGCCCTTGATCGCGCCCTCGTCCCCCACGACGTGAAGGAGTACCCCGAGGCCGGCCACTCTTTCATGAACAACCACCGGGGCTACCAGTTTTTGAAAGTGCTGCGGTTCAGGGCCGTCGGCTACAACGAATCTGCAGCAATGGACGCCCGCCGCCGCATCGTGGCCTTCTTCCACCTGCACCTGGAAGGCTCAAGACCATGAATTCAGGGCATGAGCAGGAAAGCCACAAAGAGTGGGGCGATTCCGGCGGTCTTTGCCGCGTTGGTGGAATCGCCGCCCTGCTTCTCATCATTTACTCGCTGGCGATGATGGTTCAGATGGTTGTCTTGGGCGGCCAGCCCGCATCCGCCGCTCAGGCTTTCGACCTGTTGCAACACCACCGGGTAGTGGGCCTGTTGCGTCTCGACCTCCCAACCGTCGCCGTCCTGCCACTCTACTACCTACTGTTTCTCGGCCTCTTTGCGGCATTGCGCAAGCGCGATCACGATACGGCCCTGCTCTCCACAGCGCTTGCCTTCGTCGGCGTAACGCTTGTGCTGGCCACGCCAACGGCTTTATCGATGCTCTCGCTCAGTGACAAATTTGCCGGGGCATCCAGTGACTCCATGCGGAACCAACTGCTGGCCGCTGGAGAAGCGATCATGGCCGCCGACCTCTGGCACTCGACGGGCGCCATCCTGGGCGGAATGCTTCTCCAGTGTGGCGCGGTACTGATCTCGGTGGTGATGTTGCGCGGCGATGTCTTCAGCAAGACGACGGCCTGGCTGGGCATCGTCATGCACGGGCTCGATCTGGCCCACATCGTCGGCGGGCTTTGCCTTCCAGTCTCCGGCGCGATTCTCCTGGCCATCGCCGGCCCGCTCTATCCGGTCTGGTTCTTCATGGTTGGCATCAGACTGCTGAGGTTGGCATCGAGCAAAGACCGGGAGCATCGAGAAAGGTAAGTGCCCATTCCGCAAGTTCTTCTCAAGGGGGGACTTCAACCGGCAATGCTCTAGAGCGGAGTACCGGCAATCCTCCAGCCAAACCGCTCGGAGGGCCTGGACATTCATTCTCCATTCGCCAAGCGGTTGAAAAAGAACTCCGCCCACACTGCGTTTGTTCAGAGGGGAAGCCACCCCCCTCACAAACGGGCAGTGGAACCCGTTCCCGGAATGGAATTTGAATCCAGGCCGGGCTTGGAGATTTCCTTGCTCAGGGGCGTAAAAGGCACCCCGTCCTGCCTGCAAATTGCTCGAATGGCGGGCCGCGCCGTCATGGGACCCGAGGGAAGGCCTCCGCCGGGCATCACCCACTGGCCTGCCATCAGGAAGCGGCTCAATCCTGGGAGGGTGTTGGGCAGAAGCTTGAAACTCGCGCCGGGCTCAACCAGCCAGCCCTCCATCGTCCCTTTCCAATTGCCGGTGTAGCGATAGACCGTTGCCGGCGTGGAAACATCGATGACCTCGACGGCTTCGCGCACCCCTGGCACTTGTTTCTCCAGGACGCCGATCACGGCGTCGGCGACGCGTTGTTTCTGTGCATGGTAGGTGGCAGGATCGCTCTGACGCAGATCGGCCCAATACTTGAAGTTGCGTGTCGGAAGAACGCTCGTGACGGCGGTTTTGCCCGCAGGCGCGAACGTTGGATCGAAGTGGAAGAAGCGGAAAGGGACGTTGTCGAGTTCGGTGCCGGGATCGAGCACGATGGGCGAATCGAGAATGCGGGTTGTCATCGGAGGCTGGCTGCTCAGATCCAGGGCCACGCCGAGCGACACCTGGAGGTAGGAAGCGAAAAGCTCCCTTTCGTCGTACCTCTTTCGCGTGGCCGCATCGACGTATTTTCCTCCCAGGAGGTCAAAGATCGTGGCGTGGCCATCGGCCGCGGAGATCACCCAATCGGCCATGATATGCTCACCGCCCGCCAACTGCACGCCCACCGCAGTATCGTTCTCCACCAAGATGCGCTCGACTCTTGCCTGGAAGCGAATCTTCCCGCCCAGGCTCGCGATCTTGTCTTCGATGAGGTGGATCAGCGCCTGCGATCCTCCGATGCAATAGCCCGCATTCCGCGCGTTCATCCAGGCCAGAGAGAGAATCATCGCGATGGCGGACATCTTTCCGATGTCCCCGTTGGAGAAGAAGCTCCGCAACAGCGGATCGGAAAAGCGGCTGCCGTACTCTTTTCCACTCATCTTCGACAGTTTGCCGAGCAACGGGAAGATGGGCAGGTCGCGGAGGATGTTCAGCCAGTTATCGGCCAGGCCGCCGGAGGGGTCCAGCACCTTGAATTTGCCGAGGCTGCGCACAGACCGCGCAAGATCGCGAATCGCGACGGCATCCTGGGGAGCGCGCCTGAGAAGTTCCGCCTCCAGGCGGTCGACGCCGGTGTAGATGCTCAGGCTGTCGCCGCTCTCTGTTTCGATGCGCACAAACTCTTCAGGATTGATAAAAGTCATCTTTTCGATGTCCAGAATTTCCCGCCATTGTGCATGGAACTCCCCGTCTGGGCGGGAACCAACCAGCCAGTGCAGGCAGGTTTCAAAGGTGTACGAGCCGCGGCGCCAACTCATCGCCAGACCGCCGGCTATGTCGTGCATCTCCAGGACTTCGACCTGGTAGCCGCACTTGAGCGCATAGACTGCGGTGCTGAGCCCTGCAATGCCACTCCCGATGACCAGGATCTTTCGGCCATTCTGCTTCATCTTTGCACCCCTGTCCTGCCGGGTAGGCCGGCAACGATCACCCGATGCATTGTCAGTGTCAAGATTGAGGGGGCAGGAATGTTGCGAGGAAAATCGTTGCGATCTGGACCAGCCCAGGCTTGCCACTCCCTTTCGGCGAATTCTGACTCCACGGGAACGCTTGCGCTGTGACGCAAGATACATATCCGGGGCTTGAGCGCATTGTGTCGCATCCATCGCACGGCTGCGCCCGCATGAATCACAGGAAGTAATTCCACATCAATAATTTACGAACATCTTGCCGGATGCATGACTGGCAAACGCCGATGGGACCCAGTTATGTTGGGAGTCCGGCCTGAATATTCCATCCCGTCATGCAGTTCGAGTTGCGCTGGGCTGAATCAACGAGGCCAAGAGCACAGCCACAATTTCCACCAGAAAGACGCCGTCAAACGTTCCCGCTCCGCAGATCTTGCTGTGCCAATCGTCCGTTGCTATGAGTCAGGATTGAGGCAGACGTCAGAAACGACCGCCCCCGAAACAATGGGGGCCGGCACCCCAAGCCGGGAAGCACGGCGACGAGACAGATAGCGCCCGAATCGAGAGACGACAAGAATGGCAGCGGCGAATCCGAGAATGAGGAAAAGGCCGCAGCCGGGTGAAGCGTTCATGGTCGAGGAAACCCATGACCGGAGTTGTTGCGGTAGGAAGCGGCCGGCAGCAAGATAGAGAATTGCCCAGAGTCCGGAAGCGATTATGTCCAGCAGCACGAAGCGCAGCCTGGAAAGTCCAGAGAGACCGGCGAGAGTTGCGGCCAGATTGGGCCCGGGAAGGAAGCGAGCCACAAGCATAGCCACGGCGCTGTGACGGGCGAACAGGTGTGCGATGCGAAAGGAGCGCGAATCTGCCGATTGCAGGCGCTTGAAGGCACGGCCTGGATTCGATTTGTGATTGCGTCCCAAGTCGAACCATGCGCAGTCAACAAAAACGCAGGCCGAGACCGTCACAAACAACGCCAGAGGTATCCCCACCTTTTCGCTGCCAGTGAGTGCTCCTATCAACAGCAACATCGGAGCACTGGCAATCGGTATTCCTGCCTGCCCGAGGATGACAGTGACAGCCAGCACTGCGAGAGGATGGCTAGTCAAGAAGTGATCCACGGGAATCATCGAGCGCTCCTATTCCATTGCTGCACGCGCCGTGCAGACTGGTTGAGAATGTTGTGGTGGGCTCGTGTCGATTCCGCTCTTCGGCACCAACGACCTGGTTGATTGCGCGCATGCGCGCATCGTTGACGTCTTTCGGCGATCTTTTTAAAAGCAGGGCACAATCCAGGATGGAATATCTCTCAAGGACGCAGATCACAAATACAAGGCGATCGAAGTCAGGCAACTCCAGAATCGCGAGGGAGTCCCGCAGTGCTTCTATCCGATACTCGCTGGGCTGCAAATGGAAGTCAGGTCCAGCTTCGCTACAGACATCGTTGGGCATCCCGTCTTCCGTTTCTAATACCAAGCGGATCGCATTGCGGACCACCATCCGGCGCGCCCAGATAAGGGCCCATTCTTTTGAAACGGTGCTGTTTGCAAAGCACTCCCTCATGGCAAGGATGAGACAGTTCTCCGCCTTTTCGGCATGGGCGGTAAGTTGCAGCGACAAGCGAAAGAGGTCGGTCATTTCTCTAGCAAATAACTTTTGGAAATCGTCTGTTGTCGCGTGGGTGTCTTCTTCAATTAATCTGAACTGATTGCTGTGGAACTGGAGCGCGCTTTTCATCTCTTCTCCTTCACGCTTGCGAAAAGGACGTAGGCTGTCACTTCTGCTAATTCACTTTCGCAATATTCCGAGAAGCATTCCGAGTGCCAAACCCTTCGGCCTGCAAGTCGTTGATTGGGAAAGGAGACTACGTGAGTCCTAGGTGCATTGTCGAAACTGGCGAAACTTCTTCGACACGCAGATTGTCGAAGCACATCGAAAGCAGAACGATCTCCGTTCAGGCGCAAGTCGAGCCATTGGCCTGGATAGGTCGCCAGCGCAAGCAGACTCTGGTTGCTCATTTTTTGTTCGGGTTAACCCGACGGAGACGAGGCCGCACGATCAGAATCAGTGTGTTCGCTGAACATGACACCTTCTTACTGCCAGCACTCCCAGCACGGCAAAGACCGATGCGAAGAAGAACTGTGCGACTTCAAAATGCAAGCCTGATTCTGTTGACACCATTGCGAATTGAGCAGAGTTGTTGAACAATCGAATCGACACCGAGACAACATTCAGATAGAGAACTGACACAATAGAAAATGCGAAAACCGAGCGCCACAAGCCAGCAAGGCAAAACTTGCGCCATGCAAGAACGATGGCTCCCGTGCAATAGACCGACAGCATGCAGATTCCCTGGATCGGCAAGAGGTGACGGGTTAGAGGCAGGAGGCCGGTCACACCTGCAATCAGGCTGTATCTCAAAAAACGGGCCACCCGATCGCCGCTGAGTGTAACCTTCAGAACCCCATGCAGAACAATTGCGCCGGAACCGATTGCCAGCAGACCAAGCAGAACGTGGATCCACCAGAGAATCTTCATCTCTTTCCTCCCGCGTACGTCTTCACTCTTGCTTCGACATGCATCACGCCTTCTCTCCTCCGCTCGTTCCTTTCGCGAGCCGCGATCGTCGAGACAGGTGTTTCACAACCTGCTGCATAAAGACTCCGCTCACGCGGAATCTGGCGCCTTGATCCATCAGAGCCAGCAACACATCTTCCCCATCAGCGCTGATGGAGGTCACACTCCGCAAATCGATGATGAGTTCACGATGGTCACGATCAACTAGAGCTTCCTGGCTAATGCTCTTCAACTCGTTGGTCCAGGGCGCAACGAGCTTTCCCTCCAAGACCAATTGGCGCTTGCGATCGTTTTCGATAATGGAAATCCTCAACATTCCAATTCCCCCTTATCTGAATGCAATCGCCGCGCCAAACGCATGGAATTGATATATTGTGTGTTTTCAATAATTTGACAAACTCATGGCCGATCAAGAGTCGAAAGTGTCGTCGACAGGACGACGTGCACTCCTGCTTCGATCCGAGCCTCATCACGGCTTGATCGGACGAAAGACTGTCAACTCACTTGGTTTTCGCTGGAGGATACGGGTCAGACGTAATTGTATGGATTGATGCCAAGCTTCTTCATACGGGAGATGAGGGTGGTGCGGCTGATCCCCATGCGCGCCGCGGCTCCCTCGGCGCCTCCGACTTTGCCTTTGCATTCGGTCAGTACGCGAACGATCTCGCCATGCTGCTTTCTGGAGTGCTCGCTCTCAGGGCTCTTGCCCTTCAAGGAAGCAACCGTCTCCCTGACGATTCGTGCAATATCGTCTTCCGATCTTGAAGTTGAGGCCGGCACCGGTTCGTCCTTTTGGGGTTTGCGAAGCTCCCCAAGCGGAGCCTCGAGTGACTTGCCGCGGGTCAGAATTACGGCACGCTCGACAAAATTTTCGAGTTCGCGAATGTTGCCGGGCCAGTCCCAGGCCGTGAGCCCCTTCATCATGGATACTGGAATCGCGTCGATGCGTTTTTGCATTTGCTTCGCACACTTCTGCACAAAGTAGCCAACCAGCAGCGGAATATCCTCCCTGCGATCTCTTAGGGGCGGAATGCGGATGGGAAACACGTTCAAGCGGTAATAGAGGTCATTGCGGAACTCCCGGTCGGCAACCATCTTTTCGAGGTCGCGGTTGGTGGCCGCCACAAGCCGCACGTTTACTTTGCGGGTATGCGTGCTGCCCAGCCGCTCGAATTCGCGCTCCTGCAGGACGCGCAACAATTTCGGTTGGATTTCGCTCGGAATGTCTCCCACTTCATCCAGGAACAACGTGCCTTGATCGGCGAGTTCCATGCGGCCGACCTTTTGGCTGATCGCGCCGGTGAATGCTCCCTTCTCATGCCCGAACAGCTCGCTCTCCAGCAGGCCGGTGGGTATGGCGGCGCAGTTCAACTTCACAAACGTCCGGTCTTTGCGCCGGCTGCGTTCGTGGATTGCGCGCGCGATCAGTTCTTTACCGGTTCCGGTTTCGCCAAGCAAAAGAACAGTGGAATCGCTCGGGGCGACCGTCTCAACTAACTGCAAAACGTGCCTCAGAGCTGGGCTGCTCCCGATGATCTGCTCGAAACCCATCTCACTGCGGAACTCCTCCTCGAGATAGAGCTTCTCCTCGGCGAGCTTGTTGTTCAGCCGGGTAATCTCTTCATAGGCCAGAGCATTTTCGATTGCGATGGCAATCTGGCCGCCTACCTGGCGGAGAAAGTCGATCTCGTCGGCATCGTATGGACGTTCTGCTGTTCGCCCGACTCTCAGCAGACCCAGAGCGCGGCCGCGGTTCACAAGCGGAATATTGCAAACGGTCTTCGGTTCCGTGAGCAGCGCATTGTGCGCTTGTACCTCGGGGCCGAAGTCGTCAGGGTTTGAGGTATTTGCGATTGTAGGCTTGAGAGTCTCGAACGCTATTCTTTCCGGCCTCGCCAAACTCAACAACTCGCCCTCTCTTATGATTCCTGGACTATCTGGAAGATCAAGCGCATATATTTTGAGTTTTCCCGACGCCTCGTCGGGCAATCCTATGCCAACCAGATCGCCGAGCATGATTTCGCGCAGATTCGCGGAAACCGCTCGTACGACCTCCCATACGTCCAGGTTTGACGTGATCTTGTTGGTCAAATCCAGGAGCAACTGAAGTCGTTTGTTCTGACATTGTAGATCCGATTGTGCGGTCAGGTTTTTCATCGGAGAACCTTATTGGTCAGACTCCTTTATGCGCACTGCAGCTCCTCAGCAACCCCAGGCGAAGAGCATTGACCTTTCCGTAGGGTACCTTACGAAAAAGCCACGTGACCAGCGACCCTTTCCATATCCTGGCGCTTTCGCGTGCCGGTCGCTTCCGACTGGTTTTTCTGGATGCAAGCGTAGGGGCTAAACCCGCGGTCGTCAAGGGGCACAACCTGAATTCGCGGTCGTTCCTTGCTGTCGAACTTGCATCGACAATTGCGACTCTCGACAACTTCCATCCCGGGATTGTCTTTTGCACCCACTCATTCTAATGCAATTAGCGGTCCATTCCGATTTGGCATTCCACCTGCGAAGAAAGGAATGTCGGCGGCGGTCTGTTGAAAGCGCTTTGGCCCGGAGCCGGACAGGAACACAACTCCAATCCGGATGGCAAGGCTGCAAAAGACGCGCGTGAGTTTGGGGTGCGGAGCATCCCGTGTCGGACCAAGATCGGAACAATCCTAATTTCTGAAAGGTACTTTGATGATTACTTTCTGTTGCTCTCGTGAAACCGTGTCCCCGCACGTTAAGAGGGCTATTGCGGTTGTCTGCGCATCAATCCTCCTGCTGGCTGGATGCCAACGCAAGCCGGAGGTAGCTGCAGACCAGCCTATTCCCGTGCGCCTGCAGCTTCCCCGCCATGTCCAGCAGCCAGTGTCGGTTGCAGTCAGTGGATCAGTCGAGGGAAACATCACGGCGCTAACCGCCTTCCAGGTGGGCGGCCGTGTATTACACGTCTATGTTGAAGAAGGTCAACGGGTGACGAAGGGCCAGCTTCTGGCCGACCTTGACCCCACTGATTATCGGAACGGATTCAATGCTGCTGTTGGCGAAGCAGACGCAGCCAGCGCCGTGAATGCGAAGGCGAAGGCAGGGCTGAGGCAACAGGAACTGGAGCAGGCGCACATCGATTTCGATCGCTGGCAAGACGAGTACAACCGCATGAAGTACTTGTACGAGCACAAAAGCCTGCCGGCAAATGATTTCACGAAGATCGAAGCTGGATTCAATGCGGCGCGGGAACGCTACGACATGGCGAAGAGCGGAACGCGCACCGAAGACAAGCTAGCCGCCTCGGCGCAGTACAACGCTGCAACTGCACAAATGCAGGAAGCCAAAAAACGGCTTGCCGATTGCCAGTTGCGCGCGCCGATTGCCGGTTTCATTGGAATGCGTCAAATCGAAGTTGGCAATACCGTCGCTCCCGGTATGCCGGTCATCTCCGTGGTCGATCTGGATCCCGTGAAGGTGAAGGTCGGAATTCCGGAATCGCAAGTCGGACAGGTGCGCGAAGACGACCGGGCCGAGGTTTCCATCCCTTCGCTCAACGGACAGCAGTTCGAAGGGCGCGTCGAAGCGATTGCCGCGGCTTCCGATCCTGCCTCACGCACATACGTCTCGAAGATTGTTGTTCCGAACCCCACGCATCAATTGCGTGCAGGCATGGTCAGCGAAGCACGTCTGATCGGAGATGCCCAGGTGAATGTAATTACCCTCCCTGGTTCGGCAATCGTCCGGGATGCGCGTGGAGTCACGCAGGTCTACGTCGTGACTTCGGGCCAGAATCGCGCCTACGGTCGCCGTGTCGAAGTCGGCTCAATGATCGGAAGCGAAGTGGAGATCCGCAGCGGCCTCACGGGCAATGAGCAGGTCGTAGTGGATGGCCAGAATTATGTCCGCGAGGGGTCGCCGGTGAAGATTGAAGGAGGCAGCCGATGAATCCGGTCCGCGCTGCTTTGCGCTACCCCCAGGTAACGCTGTTTCTGTCTGCCGTGGTCTTCCTCCTTGGTGTCTATTCCATGGTGAGAATGCCGCGCCGCGAGGATCCGAAGATCACGATCCGAACCGGCATTGTTGCCGCCATGTATCCGGGCGCGACCAGCCAAGAGGTTGAAGACCAGGTCACGCGCAAGATCGAAGAGCATCTATTTCACTTCGAAGAGGTTCGCCGGGATAAGACCTACTCGACCACTCGCAATGGAATGGTGGTCATCAACGTCGAACTGAACAAATCGGTCACCAATGCGGATCAGTTCTGGTCCAAGCTGCGCCTCGACCTGGCTCTGCTCAAGGCCCAGGAATTGCCCGCTGGCGTTCTGGGTCCCATGGTGGATTCGGACTTCGGTGACACGGTTGCGGTCCTGATCGCAGTGCATGGCGGCTCGTATGGGTATCGCGAGCTGAAAGACTATGCCAGGACGGTTGAGGACGGTGTTCGCACCCTTCCCATGGTATCGAAGATCCATCGCATCGGCGACCAGCCGGAAGCCATCGAGGTTGACTCCTCCAATGCTCAACTTTCCCAGTACGGGGTCACTCCGTTCCAGGTGATGCAGGCTCTCCAGGGACGGAACACGATCGAGTATGCCGGCCGCGTCTCTGACGGCAACAACAAGGTTCCAATTCAAGGGGACGATCGGCTGCACACCGAAGCGGACATCGGGAAGCTCATGGTCGATGTGTCGCATACGACGGGCCAGCCGGTCTACATTCGGGATCTGGCAACCATTCACCGGACATACAGGGATCCGGACAACTACGTGCGCATGAATGGCGAGCCCTCCATTCTGCTTTCGGTTGAGATGCACGAAGGCAACAATATTGATGACCTCGGCAAAGACCTGAAGGCCAAGCTGGCGACCATTCAGGCGGGTTTTCCGCCGGACGTCAAGCTCGATCTGGTGGCCAACCAGCCCAAGATGGTGCACGAGCGCGTCCAGGACTTCATGAGGGAGTTTGGCATCGCGATCATTGCCGTCATCCTGGTAACGATCATTCTGCTGCCTCTGCGGGTGGCGCTGG
>Ga0181520_10003414_pt1 | contig 27962 bp, 21 predicted proteins | sample PEATcosm2014_Bin_29_FD_132451 | JGI IMG/M metagenome (GOLD analysis project Ga0181520, IMG submission 132451) | Peatland microbial communities from MTU Mesocosm Facility, Houghton, MI, USA - PEATcosm2014_Bin02_30_metaG | ecosystem: Environmental > Terrestrial > Soil > Wetlands > Peat | place...
CCGTCGGTTTTGGTGGTGGCGCTTGTTCCGGTGCCATCCGTAGCCGTAACGTTGGCATTGGCTACCATGGCGCCAGATGGGTCGGCGGCGTGGCCCCGCAGTATCCCCGAAGAGACTTGAGTAAACCCCCAGCCTGTTAAAAACCAAATACAAACAATGGCAGAGAGCAACAGTCCCCGAGTCGCTGCACACGGCTGAGTCTTCATCGCGTCACCTGTCTGAATGCAACCCTCGTTTTAGCTGATTCGTTCAGTCAGGAAGGAGCAGAATACAAATCTTAAGAGCGAAATCAGAGATCATCGCGAGCCGCTCCAAAGCGCTGTGCCGCTTCGTCCATGCCTATCGTTCGTTGGCTCAGACTGCCGCCGAGTCGCGCCCAGATGTCCCTCCCTCCCCTGTTGGAACGCGATGTGGACTCGTAAGCGGTCTAGCGGTACAGTCGCAAATCGGCCCCGATGTCACGCTCCTTGCCTACTCACGCCACCGTACCCTGCTGCCTAAACACCCAAAACGCATTCGCGCCCACATACGACCGTGTTCCGCTACTGGAGTGCCCCGGCCAAGCAAGTACTACATTGAGCACATTGCTCCACCATGGTACAACATCTGGATTCAATGAATCACCTAGTCTGACACTCTCCTTGAGGAACAGTTATCGAGATGCTCCGACAGCTCACCTCCATCAACACATCAGCACTCTGAGTGACGGTCGACCGATGTGATACAACCACTAAGCTTCTGTGCTGCAACCATGCCCGGACGTTAGCAAGCACAGCCCTTTCGCTCTCAACATCTAACAGTCTAGTTGCTTCATCCAGAATCAGTATTTCGGGACCCGCAAGACCTGTCCGCAAGGCTGAACACCTAACGTCGGCCTCTGCATAAAGCGATCTAGGTCAGTCTGGTTTGGCTGTGGGGTTCGGTTGCCATTAAGGCCGTCTCGATAGTCCTCAGCGGCAGCAATAGCGATAAGGGGGTGTCCAGCATTGGCAAAGCACCATAGCTGGCATACCATTCCGCCACTCTTTCACTTTTGGCATCAATGAGAAGCGCTACACCCCCAACTTCTGCAGAGGCTGACAGGCAACGTCTGCCCGCCGTAAGCAGCAGCTGGCCACCAAGGCCCTGGCTTTGTACGTTTTGATCCACTGCCAAACGGGCCAACCGAAACGCTGGAGTGTCATAACGTGCCAGCCCGCGTCGTACGATCTCCGGTGTTCTCGCATATTCGACGGAGGCGGGACTCAGACTGTAGAAGCCGAGTATGGTTTTGTGGTCGGCGTCGTTGATGGCAAGGAAGGTTTTCGCGCCGCCCAGCTCGTGGTTTTTACGGGCGTAACGGCGTAAAAACTCGTTTAATGCTGTTTCGCCACAATCGAAAGCTTCGCGATCATATTGCTTGCTGATTGGTACTTCGTGCCATGCTGCTACACTCAAAGCTGTGCGGGGTTGCGCACAAGCTTGTCGGCGAAATCAAGCACCTGCTCTATGTCAAAGTTCTCCTGTTCCGCCTCTCGCAACTGTTCTTCCGCAGCTTCGGTTTCCTGTGTGAGTCTATCCACCTGTTCGTCGTAGGTGCTCTGATTGATTCGTTGGTAAAGAAACGCATCCACGAGACGGTTCTTCCGATCTGTGAGGTCAGCAAGACGTCCTCTCGCGGTCTCGATCAGCGAGTTTGCATCTGCCTGCTTTTGGCCCCATGATTGACGTACGATTTCCTTGAACAGACGCATATACTTCTGCTGCGACTTTAGGCGTTCAGTTAACGCAATAAACTCCTTCTCGAGCTTTTCCTTTCGAATATTCACGCATTTGCATTTGGAGTTTCGGCACCGGTAGTACGGGTAACGCTTTGTCCGGCCTTTTGACCAACTCCCTGTCAATGGCTCACCGCAATATTGACAGCATACGAACACCCTTAAGGGAAAATCAGGGTTATTGCGATCATGGGCGATAACGGTGAGTCGTTTGCCTGTTAGTACGTCTCGGACATCATCGAATGTGCTCTGCGACACTAGTGGCATAAAGCTCCCCTTTTCCTTGATGTCCCAGGATGGAATGCAAACCCATCCGGCATAGATAGGGTTTTGGAGAAGCCTTTCGAAAGTCTGAGGGGTGAGTTCGCGCCCGTTGTGTGTCCTAAGTCCCAGCGCTGTGATTTTCCGAAGTACTTCACTGCGCGTATGCGAGCCACTCGCATACAACTCAAAAGCCTTTAAAATGAGCGGAGCACGAACAGGGTCGGGAATCAGATTTGGCGCGTTCTGATCACGGACGTTTAGGTAGCCTATTGGAGCCTTGAATGGGAAGCGGCCCATAGACGCAGACTTCTGCATCCCAAGCTTTGTGCGCTCGGACTTGCGATCGTTTTCGAATTGATTGAAAGCACCTGTGATGTTGCTAATCAATTTTCCCGCGGCGGACTCATCCACGTTTTCCATCACAGAACGCAGGCGAGCCTCGACGGTCCTTCAGAATCGTGGCGCGAGCAATTTTCCGGGCTATGTCGGTGTGTTGTGCAAATTACTTAGCGCCAAAAAACGGGTCATCAGATGAAGCAGCCGAAACTGTCTCCGAATCCTTGCTCCACTCGACCATCCGGCCAGACAACGATCGGCACCAGTTTTCCGTATTGGCGCGCTTCGTCGAGTGTGGCCTGGCTGAGTTCTACGCGCCGCTCGTCGTAGATAACCCCTTCGGAATTCCACTTCTCCAGCAGCTTGACGCAGGAGGCGCAGCCGCGAATCGTATATACGATTGGAATTTTGCTCTGGTTCGCCGCTGTTCCGCCCAGGGGCGTCATGCCGCCCCCGGCAGGTGCAGCGCTGTCGCCAACAGTTGGCGCATTTCCTTAACAGCATCCCTTCGCCACTGATCAGCATGCGGCTCAATTCGTGAGATGACTTCCTGAAGAAACGCTTGCCGCATCCCTTCGCCACTGATCAGCATGCGGCTCAATTCGTGAGATGACTTCCTGAAGAAACGCTTGCCGCTGCTCAGCATCTGAGATGTTTCCAAGGGACGCTGACGATGGCAGCTTCAGCTTGGTTCTCGCTTGTTCCATGGCAAGCGCCAGTCCAGCATGCGCACTCGCAGATCGTTCTGTGAAATGGGCAATGTATTTTGTGGCGGTTGTATAGAAGACAAACACGGGAATGGCACGCGATTTCCCGTTATTGCTCAAAAACTCGTCCATGATGTCTGGATTCTCATCACGAAGGAAAATTCGCAATTGGATCCCAGCCAGCTCCGCAATATGTACCGCGGTCGGCAGCTCCCGATAGACGTCTCCGCACCAAGCTTCCGCAATCGCTAGCAGCTTGCGTGGACCATTCGGTAGCTCGCTGAGCCTTCGAAAAAAGATCCGATCCTCTTCCGTGAGCACTGGGTTCTCGTAGTTCTTCTCGAATTTGTCACGATTGACTTTAGCGCTGGCCAGGAAATCGGCCCAGCTGAGCCCCTGCTCAAATCGAGTGGAAGTAACAACCGTAGTTGCAGTGGACATGCTGGTCACTTCTTCGAGTATATTTCGCTTTCGGGCGTGGCACAATCTAGTGCGGCCGTTGCAATGTTGATTCAGGACGCACTCTTGGCGTCGCAATTCTTGCTCGATAATCCCATCCGGGATGTTGAATGTCTGTGTCTCTCGTGCTCTGAAAGGATGATCGCCTCCACGCGATGAAGTATCAGACCAGCACGTTTATTATCGCACCGGACAGCTGCATCACTCTTGCGCTGAAGGTGTCCGGCCAGGATGCAACTCCTGGAAGAACGAATGAAACTCGATGGAGATATTGGCAACATTCTTCGCCGGGATAACAAAGAGAGATGGCCGAGTAACTCCCTCCATTTTTTCACCCCCCCTTGCGGCAGCCAGCTTTGCCAATTCTTCCACGTCTCCAAAGGCAAGCGCCTCGCCAGGACATGTGGCCACACAAGAGGGTTGCAACCCCAGCGCAATACGGTCGGTGCAGAGATAACACTTCTGCATCTTGCCGTTATGCCCATACTGAGGCGCACCATAGGGACATGCCTTCCGACAGGCTCGGCATCCTATGCACTCCTCGGAGTCAACGACGACAACTCCATCCTCTTTGCGTTTACTAATGGCAGTAACCGGACAGACTTTGGCACAGGCTGGATCTGCGCAATGCATGCAAGAAACGGAGAGCGAAGTATTCACGACCAATGGAAACTTACCCGCCCAGCGATCAAGTACCCGCCGCCATCTGGGGCCAAGTTCTAACTCATGTGTACTCTTGCAGGCGACTTCACAGGCATGACACTGCACGCACCGGCCAGCGTCAAAATAAAACCCTAGCTGTTTTGACATATGAAGATCTCTTTCTCTCGTCTGGCCCCGCCGCAAACATTATGCTTTGCGAACCTGCACGAGTGTCTGACTAGTCATGGCAGTAACCAGCGGATCGTAAGCTCTCTTGGGATCTGTGCTGTACATGCTGTTCGTGTTGGCACCGCCCTCCAGCACGGGAAGATTTGTTTTTCCCAGCTCAGCGCATCCCTGCCACCAGCCATGCAGCGCCATCACCGTATCAGGGCGAATCCCCGGGTTGACATCAGCTTTGAGTGTGATAGAGCCGTGAAGCGATTCAACGACTACGGCGTCACCGCTAACTATGCCGCGCTCCGCTGCCGTCTCCGGATGAATCTGCAAGGTCGGATCGGGCATGACCTCGCGCAAATAGGCAACGTTGCGCAGCCATGCCGCGTTGTAAACCTTGGAGGTATGGAAGTCGGAGAATGTCAGTGGATACTTGGACAGCAACTCGGGCGTGGCCGTCGGACTCTCTGGAGGCTCGCGCCATTCGGGTAGAGGATTAAAGCCCAATTTTTCAAAGGTCGTGTTATAAATGGCGACCTTGCCCTCTGGAAGATACGGCCCTTTATCGAGGCGCGTGCTGTGTGCGGTAAAAGCTTGTGCGTAGTTCTCATATACGGGCGGCTTGCGCGGCGGTGCAAAGCCCTGCTTACGCTGGCGTAGCTCTGCGTAGGTAATTCCCATAGGTTTCAGTTGTTCATCCATGCAAGCTTCGATACTTCCGTTCCAGAAATCCTTCCCGTAGCCCATGCGGACGCCGAGATCAATCCAAAACTCATAATCCGACTTGTAATCTCCCAGCGGCTCTATGACCTTATTGCGCGCGGCAACCGCTGGGCCGAAGCCCTCAAAGGGATGATCGGTCTCGTACATTGTGGTAACAGGAATAACCACATCGGCATAATCGATTTCAGCGGTTCGAGTCACGTCGATGACTACAAAGAAGTCTACCTTCTTGAGAGCCGCAAGCACGTTGGCGGTGCCGCGAGTTGAAACCGTTGGCTGCGTTCCGGGAGCTATGATGGTGCGAATCGGATACGGCTTGCCTGTTAGGACACTCTCAAAGACACGATAATAGGCTGTGGAAGTTCCCTCGAAGCCGGGCTGAAAAGCCTTAGGAAATTCGGGACCTACAATCTTCTCAACCCACTCCTGGGTGTAGCGTTCGGAGAGTGTAAAGCTACTTCCGCCGCCCCCTCCGCCAAAGAAATTGCCGTTCAGTAGGTCGCCGCCCTTGCGATCTAAATTCCCGGTAATTGCAGAAAGAATGGCGATGGCGCGCACGGCGTCATTGCAACTGACGGCGTGTTCCAATCCGTTGCCGACCTCGATACAGGCAGGCTTGGTAGTGGCGTAAAGACGTGCAAAATCTCGTGCTTGCTGGGCCGGAATGCCCGTGATTGGCTCGGCCCACTCCGGCGAATACTTCCTGACGTGCGGAACGAGACGATCGAACCCATAGGTCCACTTTTCGACAAAGTCAGTGTCGTAAAGCTTCTCTTCGATGACAACATGCAGCAAAGCGAGGGCGAAAGCGGCATCTGTACCGGGACGAATCGGAATCCAGAGGTCGGAGTGAGCAACGTCAGGCTCCATCGTCGGCTTGATGGCGACAATTTTAACGCCACGCTCCTTAGCCGCGATCAGAGAACGGACCCCACCTTTTGAGCTTCCGGCATAGACTGGCTGCTTGGCCCAGATCACATACAGCTTTGTATTTTCGATATCCGGCGCTGGGTGCGTGCCTACCGTGTAGGAAAACGCGAAAGCCTTCTGTATCGCGCAGATGCCACTATGTCCGTAGTTAGGGCTGCCGTGAGCTGTGAGAAAGCGGTAAAGATATGTACTGTAGGTACGGTGCGCGGGTGATAATATCGCGAGCGACTCGGGCCCGTATCTCTTCTTTTGCTCCTTTAACTTGTCGGCGATTAGATCCAATGCCTGATCCCAACTGATTTTCTCGAACTTTCCTTTGCCGCGTTTGCCAACACGCCGCATTGGGTATTTCAATCTCTGCGGAGAATAGACCCATTGCGGAGCTGCGTGCGCTTTAGCACACAGTTTTCCTCGATTGAGGGGAGCATCCTTGCGCCCTTCCACGCGAATGAATTTACCGTCGCGCACTATGGCGTTGATCCCACATCCATAACTTGGACCGCACATCGCACAAAAGGTGGGAATTGCCATCTCGCTAGCGGGGCCCTTGATGGTGTCGATTGGAGGTTTGGCTGCAGCTGCAACCAACGGCGTTTCTTGAGCGGACGCCGCAAACACACTCAGGGTGCCTGCGCCCGCTAAAGCGGTAACTATGCCAGCCGAACCGCTGCGAGATAAGAAATCGCGCCGAGTGAGAGGAGGCTTTTTATTATCTTTCATACTATCTATCCCCGCGTGCAGTTGTCGCACAAAATAGATAAAGGCCCACGCCGAAAAGCTGGCAGTGGGCCTTTATGAAAACGCGTTCCTTATTTTCGAAACGTCACGTCGTCCATACTTCGCCCAGCTCCAGTTCCACATGGAGAGGACAGCAACAGGCCAACATGAGCATGGAGATCATGACGCCCATCCTACACGCAATGTTTGAACCCGGTCAACACGAATGTTCCCGCCGGACGACTCTCATTATCAGAGGTAAGACCGGACATTCGTTCCAACCTGAAGGTAATCGGGCGTATCCGCACGCGACGAATGTTTGTAACCGGATTGCCAAAACATGGATCGATACATTATCTCGCAATACGGGTATCTCCAGCCTTGCTTTGTACTTTGGTGCTACCGGCTGCTCAAGTCCTGTCCGTTGACTACTAAGCGGTTTCGCGTGGATCGGCTTTCACCAATGCTGGTTACGTAGATGGCAGGGCGCTCGTGCAGAGGGCAGGAATTCTCGCATGCCCCGCAACCGACACACTGCTTTGGATCTAGATGTGGCTGCTTGACGGTGATCGAACTGCCTTGAGAATTAACGACCTCCGCGGATTGCATGTAAATAGCTTTCGGAATAACCGGGCAAGCACGTTCACAGACCTGGCAGTCCGTTGCCATAGCCCAAGGCAGGCAGCGTCCCCTGTCATAGAAGGCTGTCCCTATTCGTATAGGCACCACTGCAGAGCTGGCCTCAGCTTTCCAACCCTTCTCATGTGAAGTAATGCGCGTGATAGCGGCAGTCGGACAGACCTGCGAGCAAAGCACGCATTCGGGTGCGCACGACCCGACCCGCGGCACCACTAGAGGAGTCCAAAGCCCCTCGACCCCAGCTTCGAAAAGTGCAGGCTGAAGGGAATTGTTCGGGCACATCTTCATGCAGTTACCGCAGCGGATGCAGTGTGAGAGGAAATCTTCCTCCTCCAAAGAACCGGGTGGACGCAGTAAACGTTCGTGATTCTCCGCTGACAACTTAGTGGAACTGCGGAGCAAAGGGAGGATCACAATTCCCGCACCCAGACTCGACAATGTCTGACGCCGGTCCAGGTTAGGCCCTGAGATTTCTTGTGAACGCTCGAGCCCGAAACGAAAAGCGAGACTGTTGTGTGGGCAGGCATTTACGCAATTCAAGCAGAGATGGCATTCCGACTTACGCCACATCGCCCCTTCGATAGGATCGTCTCCCCCCTGGCAGTGCTTCAGACAGAGATTGCAATGGTTGCAGGCGGCAGAACTCTTTCGCAGTCGGAGAAATGAAAACCCGGAAATCACACCCAGCAACCCGCCCAAAGGACATAAGGCCCGGCACCAAGCTCTTGTCACCAGAAGGTTGGCGGCGAGAATCGCAATCATGATAAGTCCGAATGCAAGCGCCTGGCGGAAATGCGGCTGCGATTGGCTCTGGGCAACCGCGCGCATAAGACCATAAAGCATCTCGCCAACGGACTGAAGGAGAGGCGATGAGCTAGACTCCAAAGGCCGAGTGGCATTTTGATTCAGGTACCCGTATGCGGGCAGAAACGAGAGTCCCCAAGAGCGCACCAAGACCGAGAATGGATCCAGCCATCCGATGACTCCTGTTCCAAACAGGGCACCACAAAGCCCGGCGGCGAGAACATAATACTTCAGTGTCTGCCATGATTTATATCGGTTTGCCTCAATTCCCGCTTTGCCCCGCTTACTCGAAGACGGAACTGCGCTAACCAGATGGTTCAGCGTTCCCATCGGGCAGATCCAACTACAGAAAAAGCGCCCCAGAAATAAGGTGGGCACAAAGATCAGGAGCGCCAGCCACAAGCCTGAGTTCAATCTATGACTGCCAAAAAGATTGGAGACCGCGATTAGCGGGTCAAGTTGAAAGAACAGTTTGACCGTGTAGCAAAGCGGCCCAGAAGACTCAAGGCTCTGCAATGGTGCATCAAACTCGGTACGCAGCAAAAGATCGAGAAATAACAGCAGAAATCCCGCTTGCGATAACCTTCGTAACCATCGTAACTTCTGCGGCACGGAAATCATCCTCCTGACGGTCTTGTTTTTTTTAAAGATGTCCTGATCTCATGACCGACCTCTCGAGACATCCGGGTGGCACGTGTCAGCACATATGTAAGTTACAAAAAAAGGAGACTAACGGATGCGGCAACAACAATATGCTTCCAACGCAGACGGTTGGCAGGTGAGTCGCGCAAGGTAAATGGTGAGATCCATTTAGTGATTGAAATTAAACCACGATGATAATGAGTGTCAATGCAGAGCTTCCAACGGCGCCACAGAAACACTTCTCTCGTCGTCTGAACATCTGAATATCCAAGTAAATTCCTTGTTCTTTTTTGTGGGTTATGCAAAGTAAGTCAAAAGTAAGCCATTGACAGTGTCTGTTGAAGCTGACAAACTGCAACAATGCGTAACGATCAGACCATTTTGTTCCACTGTTGTTGCGGCCAAAAAGTAGCGGCGGGCCGATTCGTTGTGCGACGCAAGTATTCTTGATGCGTATGGTGCTGGATTGAAGGCCCGCTAGCCGGTTAACCGGAGCGGGCCTTTTTGTTGGCCCGCGGGCCCGCGGTATTCCTTATCTGAGAATTGTTTGTCTTGCGCAGAGAAGCGGATAGATGCTTTTCGGCGGCGAGCCATTCACCGAGTACGGAACTGGAATGGGCGCAACCACGCCCTTCTTGTTCTGTGAGTTGAGGGCAGGCCGGCACCCGCCCTCAACTTAATGACATGACTCCAAAGATGCTAGAGATTGGAACAGCGATCGCCGAAAGCCCCACTGCACATTACAATCGACGACGCTTATTTGGAAAAATGGTTTTGACAGCAGCGCGATATCGGGTTACTTTCACATATGGCTTCTTACCTCCAGATCGGCGGATGTTGTGGTTGTCACTGTAGTGGCAGGTCTTGGAGCGGTGGAGAAGCCATGAAGCGCAATTGATTCAGTCCTTATACGATCAATAGAAGCTTTTTAAAGGGCCGCCGCCAGAACAAACTGAGGTGGCCTTTTTCATTAGGTATAAAGTGGCCGGACTTGTTCCTAATGTGATTAATGACGCGCGGGTTGTTGCGTCTGGAGAGAGATGTCATGAAAGTAGCTTCCCGGCAGTTGTGCCAAATAAGTGTGCCATCTGCAATTACATGCTTTGATACGACCCTACGGACAAGTGCTGTAACCGACCGTTTTGCCACGCATATTGCGTCTTCCCTCCCGGAAACTACTCATAGAACCTGCGCCGCCTGTCGTTGTTGTTGAATGCGCGCCAGAGGGATGTAGTATCCCTCTCCCAGTAAAAAGCAAACAAACGAGCTAACACGGGAATCGTAATCGCCGCCCGGCCGTTCCCCGTGCGTCCGCTTGTTGGCGTTTGTAAACAGGCAGTTTGGCGGCTTCTTTCAACATAAGGAATGGCAGAAAGCGTTCGTTTCTTCTGCCTCTGCGACATACACGGCGGATAGCTACGGCGGGCGTCACAAACAGCGGCGTCGCTGCACTACTGAAGTATCACTATCTTTTCGAGAGAGGTCTTAGTATGAAGTTCGCGATATATCGAGCACTCGCATTACTAGCGCTGCTGACAAGTTCGGCGTTGGCCCAACACACATCGATTAGCGGCAAGGTAACTGACAGTTCCAGAGCTGTCGTAGTCAACGCCAGCGTGGCGGCAACGCGCACTGATGGTGGAACGGGATACAGGACTGTCACGAACACGAACGGCGTCTTCCAATTCCCGTCCATAGTAGCTTCAAACTACGTTGTGAGTGTTGAAGCTGTTAATTTCGCAAAGGCTGAAAAGAGTTTGACAGTGCTGCTCGGCCAGGAGCTGAGCTTGGACTTCAACATTGTGCCTGCGGCAGCACAATCAACGGTAAACGTCAGTTCGGCGGTAGAGTTAATTGATACAACAACTTCGCAAGTTGCCGGCAACGTCGATCCTGTGCAGACCAGTAAGCTTCCGCTCAACGGAAACAATTGGATGCAATTGGTGCAGGTTGTGCCGGGAATCCGCGTCAACGCCATCGACGCCGCACCCCTGGACCAGAACAGTACCGGAACTTTCCAGATCATCCTTGATGGACAACAGGTAACGCAAACCAACGAGTACTCATGGAAGGGAGAACCGGAGTATAGCCGTGACGCTATTGCTGAATTCCAGGTTGTTACCAACCGCTTCGATGCAACCCAAGGACGCTCTTCGTTGCTCGTAATCAGCGCTCAAACCAAATCTGGAACTGATTCCATCCATGGCGGAGCCTTCGGCTATTTCCGTAATGACGCCTTTAATGCAGCCGATCCTATTGCTCACAAGGTGCTACCCTTTTCCGATCAACTCTACGGAGGAACGATTGGCGGCGCGATCCGCAAAAACAAGCTCTTCTACTTCGGATCTTACGAGGGAGAGCGCAATCCCACCACGTCTGTGAGTAATCCGGTTGGATTTGCCACGTGGAGCGAAACAGCGATCATCAACACCGAGAAATACCTGGCTCGTTTTGATTACAAGCTCAATCCAAACGACAGCTTTTCACTGCGCCTTGCTGCACATACGTATCACAATCCCGCCTACGGCGTCAGCGGCACCACCAATCCCAGCAGCCTTGAGAACTGGAGGGGAAATTCATACAACACACAACTCACCTACAATCACATCTTCAGTTCGAGTCTGGTCAATGAAGTACGTGTCGCAGACAGTCATAACTACTACGGACAGGATGTCCTCTATAACGCGCCCCAGTTGATTTTCCCCACAACCACCGTCGGAGGCGATATTTATGCTCCGACCAAGCAGAATCAGGAAAATCTGAGTTTTCGCGAAGACTTGTTTTGGCTACGTGGCAAGCACAGCATCAAAATCGGGACCGAGTTGATACGCGTGCTAGAGCACGGAATTTACAGCATGCAGCAGAACGGTCAGGCGGTTCTAAGTGCCGCCCCCGGACAAGCGGGAACGGCGCTGGCCGGACTCACCTGGGCATCGGTATTTCCCAATCTCTTTGATGCATCCACCTGGAATCTCGCTGCGCTGAATCCCGTAGCGACCAACTACACTCAGACCTTTGGTGACCCCCATTTCCGGGTTCCGCGTGAGACGTTCGCTACCTGGATACAGGATGATTGGCGGATATCGCGACGGTTCACTCTGAACCTTGGCCTCCGTTATGACAATGACTTTGGGGTGTTTAATAGTCACGTAACTCTCCCTTCAAGCTGGGGAATCAAGCTCCCGACCCATGGAGACAATGACGAGTTCGGGCCGCGCGGCGGCTTCGCCTGGGATCCTAAGGGCAACGGAAAGACTTCGATTCGCGGTGGCGTTGGTCTGTATTACGCCGACATCATGGGTGTCTTTACCAAGAAGTCGGAACTTGTGAATGGACTGACTTGGGTGACACCCTCAATCGCAGCGACACCGGGGAACCCTATCGACTTAACGAATCCGTTCGGTGGAACGACAGCTGCGACGATCCGGGCCAATCCTCTCGCCTACAAACAGGCGCTGATGGTGCTGTCTCCCAATATTAGGTTCCCGCGGACAGTACAGGCGTCCATCGGAGTTCAGCGTGAGCTGCCTACCGGAGTCACGGTCTCGGTCGATTATCTGCACGACCGCTCCACGCACTCCCCCATCGGCCGGGAGTCGAATGTGTATCAAGATCCCGCGACGGGGTTCAATCTGAATCTCTCGACAGCAGGCCGTCCGAATCCTCTCTTCGGTTCCATCACTGAGTGGTCGACGCCGTCCCAGGTTGGGGACATCTATGATGCGTTACTGATTAATGTGCAGAAGCTTCATTGGCACAAACTGAGCGGCACGCTCGCCTATACGTTCTCTCGTGAGAAAGACAACGACAGCGAAAACAATCCATTTAACTTTGCGGACTGGGGGCCGTCAGTGAGTAACCAGACGCATACTCTCAATCCCACCGCGAGCTATCAATTCAAGTGGAGCTTCCGCAGCAGTCTGGTCTATCACTACGGGTCCGGAGCAAATTTTGCGACCTCTGTAGGTACCAGTCCGACAGGACTAGGCGCCAACGGTGTGGCCGCATTAGCCAACCGATCATATTGCGGCGCGGACGCAACCTATACGGGTTGCCCTGCGAAACGCGTAGTAACCTACAACAACCCGATCAATAATCATCTGGATGCAGCGTCGGGTCTTGATATCACCAACCGGGATTCACTTGTGGGCCGGTCCATCCAACGGGTGGACCTCAATCTCGCCAAAGACATTACCCTTACGGAACGCTTCCGGGCCACGCTGCAGGTTGAGGCATTCAATGTGCTCAATCACGCCAACTACGGAGCGTATACCACCAGCATCAACAACCCCCTCTATGGTCATCCGGCAACCTCGACAGATCCTGCATATTGGCCTCGCTCTCTGCAATTCTCGGCAAGGTTAGCCTTCTAGTTATAGGGCCCTGGCTGTCCGGGATTTCACCGGACAGCCAGGGCGCTAAGATCCCGTGCTGTTTAGAAGAGCAGGCAACAAAACGTGTTGTACATACGGAGAAGTGCAATGACCATCAGAGATTCACTCAAGGGAGTTTCACGGCGATCGTTCCTGAAGGTAGCGGCTTCTGCTTCGGCAGTAGCGGTGGCGGTGCCCGCAGCCGTAACACTCGAGCATCGCAGCCAGGAACTGGAGATCGAGCACCGAATTGTCCGCTTTTTGGAGGATCAGCTCAGGACAACTACGCAATATGTCTTTGACCAAACGCCTGGGGCCAATCCGAAGCCGTATCTCAGTAACGGACTTCAATATACGCAGTTCAACGTCAACAATGCGCTCGATAACGTACGGCTTTTCGACGCTCCCGTGGTGGCCTTCGCCTCGGCCGCTGACCCGCTTTTCAATGAATTAAAGAAGCCAGAAGTGGTCGGGCCCAACCACCTGAGTCCTCAGGAATGGCTGCCCGGAGCAAAGACAGTCATCTCGTTTTTCTATCCGTTTACGGAGGAAATACGCGCCAGTAACCGTCAAGCTGGAATTCCGTCGACAAAGTGGATGGCCGGTAAGGCTGCGGCGGAGGTGTTCATTCATACCACGAATTATGAGTTGACGAAGTTCCTAGCCGGGCTGGGAGCCGCATCCATCGTTCCCGATCATGATCCACGGTACAAGATTGTGCATAACGGCGCCATTATGATTCCCGGCTGGTCCGAACGGCACGTGGGCTATGTGGCCGGACTCGGAACCTTCGGCCTGCACAAAAGCCTGATCACCGAAAAGGGATCGGCGGGTCGTATGGGAAGTGTAATTACCACCCTGGATCTGAAGCCGACTGCCAGAGCGTACAGGACCAAGACTTCCTACTGTCTTTACTATGTCGATGGTTCTTGCGATGCGTGCGTTGGCCGTTGCCCTGGGCATGCCGTTGCAAAGACGGGCAACAATCAGGTGTCTCTATGTCTCAAGTACGCCAAAGATTTTGTGATCCCGTCGATTTTGCCAGTAATCTTCCGCGGAGGATGCGGGAAGTGCATGACCTCGGTCCCCTGTGAAATCGGCATTCCGGCAAAGATTAAGAGATCAGCGTAAAGCATCGGGTCGTACTCCAGAATGCTGCAGATATGAATACTTGTTGTGTGAACAGAGAGGCGCAATGGATATCAGGAATTCACTCAAAGGAATTTCGCGGCGGTCGTTCTTAAAGGCGGCGACCGCTGCTTCGGCGGTGGCCGTGGCAGCGCCAACGGCTGTGACCATCGAGCATCGCAGCCGGGAACTAGAGATTGAACACAGGATCGCCCGCTTTCTCGAAGATCAGCTTAAAACACTGTCACAATTCGTTTGGGAAGAGGCGCCTGGCCCCGTGGAACATCTGGGCAACGGGCTTCGTTATTCGCCCCTGAACGCCAACAAGGCATTTGATAACGTTCGGCTCTTTGATAGTCCCGTGGTTGCTTTCGCCTCTGCAACTGACCCGCTGTTCGAAGAACTTAAAAGGCCAAATGTCATTGGTCCCAACCATATGAGCCCTCGGCAATGGTTACCGAATGCGAAAACGGTAATTTCGTATTATTACCCACTTTCGGAAGAGATCCGAGCGAGCAATCGGCAGGCGGGGATCCCATCGATAATGTGGCTGGCCGGAAAGGCTTCAGCGGAGGTTTTCGTCTACAACACGAACAAGGCCCTTACTCAGTTTTTCGCCGGACTGAACGCTACCTCCGTGATTCCAGACACCGACTCTCGCTTCAAGATGGTGCGGAATGGCAATACATTACTTCCCAGCTGGTCGGAGCGGCATGTTGGTTATGTTGCTGGCCTTGGCACCTTTGGCCTGCATAAGAGTCTGATTACTGAAAAAGGGTGCGCTGGCCGTCTAGGGAGCCTAATTACGACTTTAGAGCTAAAGCCAACCACGCGTCCCTATCGGAACAAGAATGCGTATTGTTTGTTTTATCTCAATGGTTCATGCATTGCTTGCATTGATCGGTGCCCTGGGCATGCCGTCACAAAGACTGGTAACAATCAGGCCGCCATGTGCATGAAATACAGCAAAGAAACCGTGGTTCCGGCCATTGCGCCCTTGCCCTACAAGGGAGGATGCGGAAAGTGCCTCACGTCTGCTCCCTGCGAAATCGGCATTCCTAAGGGAATCAAACGGCTGACCTAGAGAAGGTCACAGAAGAGACAGAAATCGCAGCGTGATTGTCTGGAAGGAGCGAGGTAAAGAATGGATCGTAGAGATTTTATAAAAGCAGGCATGAAGGCCGCTGCCGGTGCGCGCTTGATTGGCACCGCGATGGCGGCAGGCGCATTTTTACCCGAGGAAGTCTCGGCGCTGAAGGGTCGCGCGTCACGCGTTACGGTTTCAACCCATGAACACTATGGAGACATCGAGGAGAGAATTGACCTTCCAGCTAACTGGGATGTGCAAGTCCAGTATATGGCTGGTCATAACGCGCCCGTACTGACTCCCGAACAGATTGTAACCCGGTTACGATCTCCCAATGGCACACGTCCTCTGCGGGAGTTAGCCGAAGGCAAGCGTTCGGCAGTAATTACCTTTGATGACCTGACTCGTCCAACTCCAACCTATGCTGTGGCGCCGCTGGTAATTGAGGAACTTCTGTCAGCGGGTGTGCCCGCGGAACGCATTTACTTTCTAAACTCCTGCGGCACGCATCGGAATCCCGAGCAGGATGAAGTGGCTCGTAAGCTCGGTCTCGACTTGCTCCGAAAATATGCGTGGGCGAATCACAACACCTGGGATAACTTGCGGGATGTTGGTGCGACCGCGCATGGCAACGTAATCAAGATCAACCGCACGTTCTTATCCGCCGACCTTCGCATTACCATCAGCGGAGTTAAAGTCCATGGCTTTGCCGGATATGGCGGCGGTGCTAAGGCCATCTTACCTGGGGTCGCCGGTTTCGATTCGGTCCTCTACAACCACACGGTGGTGATGAAGAAGCTAAGTCGGCCAAGTGCAGGTGAGATCAGTTTATTCAAGAATGAGGTCAGAGCTGACATGGACGAGGCAGCTCGTTTGGCTAATACCGACTTCAGCGTGCAGATCGTTTATAACGGAAGGCGGCAAGTCTGCGGCGTATTCTCGGGCGATATAGTGGAAGCACACCGCGATGCGTGCCGTTACGCGGTAAAGCATTATCAGACCAAGCGCGTGGTCAGGCCCGATGTTGTAATCTGCAACAGCTATCCTCAAAGTACGCAGGGCGGGCTAAATAAATGGGTTTCCTCTGTGCGCGAGGGAGGCACGAGCGTGCTGGTCGTGCAGCATCCGCAAGGACTCAGTGCAATGCATTATTGGGAACAACACATGGAAGGCCAAGGAGGAAAGACTTATCTGGATACATTGGTGACCCCACGGCCTTCACTTCCTGGCGACGTCAAGTTGATCGTTTACTCCCAATACATTGACAAGCGGCAAATGATCAAGTTTCCTAATGGGACCGCGTTCGCTCTGACTTGGCCCGACGTGGTTCGGCAATTGCAGTTACGCCATAAGGGAGACAGCCGCGTCGCGGTATATCCGTATGCGGCCATTCAGCATGAGGAGACCAAACTTGACGGATAACACCCATCCTGTGCGGCTAATTGACGATTTTATGCCGAGTTGCTTCTAAGCTCTTGCGGCAGTCAAATCGTGCGAGGGGATGCGGGATGAGTCCTTTCTACTTTACCCGCCACTACCGCGGTTCTTGTGATGGAGTAAGCGTTGATGGAAGTCGTTCACATCTATATCTCCCCGGGGCACAACTTCTTCGGGCATCACGGTCAGCCCGCGGGGCGAAATCCTCTATTCGAACTCCGGGAGGTAGAGTGCGTCGCAGGCCGAGGAGTGCGGGGAGACCGCTTTTTCGAATTCAAACAAGACTACAAGGGACAAGTCACATTCTTCTCTTGGGAGACATATCGGGATCTCTGCCAGACATTGCACGTAGAGAATATATCGCCTGGGGTCTTCCGTCGCAACGTCATCACACGTGGAGTTGAACTGAATTCTCTAATTGGCAAGGAGTTCGAGATACAGGGAGTACGCTTTCTCGGTGTCAGCGAGTGCTCTCCCTGTTACTGGATGAATGAAGCTTTTGCACCGGGAGCCGAAAAACTTCTGCAGGGACGAGGCGGCTTGCGGGCACGCATATTGAGCGGGGGAAAGCTACAAGCAACTGCCGGCGTTGTTTTGGAGAAGCGAGCATGACCATGTTACCGCCTCAGAATACACGCCAAATTGGTGAAGCACTACGTAGGAGCGGAGTAACTCGCCGGGAGTTTGTGCATCTTTGTTCGACGCTGCTACTCGCTGCCCCGGTGGGGCTTGCGCTAACCTCTAACTCACTGACTCCCGATGAGCTTGCATCGAATATTGGTAAAGCTTCGCGCTTACCTATCCTCTGGCTGAGCCTCCAGTCGTGTACGGGGTGCAGTGAAACTCTATTGCGCACATCGATGCCGGGAGTCGACGAGCTCTTTCTAAACCTGATCTCGCTTGAATATCATCAGCTACTCATGGCAGCTTCGGGAAAAGAAGCAGAGAAGACTTTGTCGGAGGCAATCAGGCGGCATGCCGGACGCTATCTGCTCATCGTTGAGGGTGCAATCCCCGGAGCAGGACAGGAACATTGTTTGAAGATCGCAGGGCATCCGGCAACAGAGATTTTGCGTAAGGCGAGCGCAGATGCTGCTGTTGTTATAGCTATGGGTTCCTGCGCTTCGTGGGGTGGTATTGTTGCGGCAGAGCCGAGTCCAACTGCGGCTACCGGCATTGCTGAGCACGCTGGTGGCAAATTGCTCATTAATATTCCGGGATGTCCGCCGAATCCCTATGTCCTGATCGCAACTATTCTCGAATATGCCGTCGCAAGCAGGTTTCCGGCGCTTGACGATCAACACCGTCCTCTTTTTGCTTTCGATCGTTTCATTCATGAACATTGCCCACGTCGCGGGCATTTCGAAGCCGGACGCATTGCGCGCCACTTCGGTGATGCTAAGCATAGAAAGGGTTATTGCCTTTTTGGTCTCGGCTGCAAGGGGCCCATCACGCACGCCGCCTGCTCTACACGGCATTTCAATGAGATTCCGGATTGCTGGCCGATCGGAATTGGCGCCCCCTGCTTCGGATGCACCGAGAGCAAGATCGCCTTCCGCATGCCTGTATACCAGCTCGTCATACTGGAAGAGGATCCGCTTTAGCTTTTTCCCCTTGTGCACCAAACACACCCGTAGTTCTGGGTTCGGGAGCACGTGTCGCTTGCTACGGACGGGTTCTGTGGCAAGAAATTCAATAAGGAGCTTCATGATGATAAGACAGATACTGCTTGTGATTGCGCAAGTCTCGTTGCTAACAGGTGCCTATGCTGCGAGCACGGACAATTCCTACGTACAAGGCATTGAAGCCAGCCGGCAGCAGAAAGAGGCTGCCCTCAAATCCGAGCATGGCATCCTGTCATTTGTCAGCTCCTACCAGCTTAAGGAGGGAAAAAATCGGGTCGGCTCACAGTTGTCGAACGAGATTCGTCTTCCTGCCGATTCGGCACCGGCACAGATCGGAGAGTTTGCGTTACATAACGGACATGTAACCTTCACGTCATTGCAGTCAGTCACGGTCACGCTGAACGGCAAACCGGTGAGTACGGTAGAACTTAAATCGAACTTACCTCACACCCCGGTCCAGCTTGCGGTTGGGCGCCTGCTCCTTATTTATTTTGGGAACGATCAGGAACACACTGTGTTTGTCAGTGATCCCCGCAGTCCGCATATCTCGAACTTTGGCGGGCTTGACTGGTATCCAATCGATCCGGCGTGGAGAATAAAAGGAACGTTTGTCCCCCGTCAGAGCGCGTGGAGGATCAAGTATGAAAATGCTCTGGGCGGCCGTAATAGTGCAGATAGCGCAGGATATGTGGTCTTTACGAGAAACGGTCGGGAATATCGGCTGGAAGTGGAGGGTGGCACCCACGGTTTGACCGCTCTGTTTTCTGATGAAAGCAACGGAAAGACTACCTTTGGAGGAGGCCGATCGCTGGAAATTGAAAAAGGCGAAGGAGACACCGTGGTCCTTGATTTCAATCAGGCCGTCAACAAACCTTGCGCGGTAAATCCGTACACGGCATGCTCGCTCGCTCCGTCGCAGAATCACCTTGCATTGAATATCACAGCGGGCGAAAAGAAACCGCGTATACAAGTCGCCCGGGTGGCAACAGCACCCAAGAAAATTCGATAGCTAGGAGCTTGCGTATTCATGAAAATTACAAGTGTCGATATCTTCCGTCTTACCAGTGGAAAAGCAGCAATCGCAAAGTCGTCGTGGAATCCCATAGCCGTGCGTGTCAATACCAGTGATGGCCTATCCGGCTACGGTGAAGTAGGCCTTGCGTACGGCCAGGCGAGTAACGCTGCCTACGGCATCGTGCAAGACTTCGCCGAACTTGTCATCGGTATGGATCCCATGAAGAACGAACAAATATGGGAGAAGCTTTTCCGTAAAACATTTTGGGGGCAGGGCGGCGGTACGATAATATTCGCAGGCATAAGCGCCATCGATGTCGCTCTTTGGGACATAAAGGGAAAAGCATTAAACGTACCCTGCTACCAGCTATTGGGTGGTAAGACCAACGAAAAGCTAAGAGCTTATGCCAGCCAGATTCAGTTCGATTGGGGCTCCAAGGCTTCTGCCTTGATTCACCCTGAACAGTATGCGGACGCTACCCGGAAGGCCATGGCGGACGGTTATACATGCGTAAAGGTCGACCCTATTGGATTTGATGTGAACGGCCAATGGATGACCTGGAAGACAACGGGAATTCTCCAACGCGATCTGGTGAAGATAGCCGTTGAACGAGTACAAGCCATTCGGGATGCAGGAGGTCCTGACCTCGACATCATCATCGAACTCCACTCGCTTACCGATACGAACACGGCAATTCAACTGGGAAGGGAATTCGAAGCGTTGGAGTGCTTCTACTACGAAGAGCCAGTGATGCCATTGAATTCTGTTTCGATGAAAGAAGTAGCAAGGAGCGTACGCATTCCGATTGCTAGTGGCGAACGGATTTATACACGATGGGGTTACCGTCCATTTCTGGAAGACCGCTCGCTGCAGGTGATCCAGCCAGATCTTGGAAATTCTGGAGGCTTGACGGAAGGAAAGAAAATCTGTGATATGGCGCATGTCTATGATGCCGTTGTGCAATTACATGTATGTGGGGGACCGCTGGCGACAGCTGCCGCCTTGCAACTTGAAGCCGTCATCCCCAACTTTCTGATCCACGAGCATCTAGCTTCCGCTCTCATCCCAGAGAACATCAGACTCGGCAAATATAACTATCAGCCAAAGGATGGCTATTTTGAGATTCCGGATCTTCCCGGAATAGGGCAGGAGCTGAGCGATGAAGCGATTAGGACGGCTATAACAACGGTAGTGAAATAAGCGCACAGAGCATGTACCAATGAATTGAAAAGTGGAGAGAGTATGGATGCGGTAAGCTTTGTAGATCTATCCTCCGTTGAGCAACTTGCGAATCGTACGATTCAGCGCGTTAAGTGGCGCATTATTCCGCTTGCGTGTTGCCTATACTTCTTCAACGGAGTGGATCGTTTTAACGTTGGCTTTGCTGCATTGGGAATGAACAAGGCGCTGCACATCACCAGTGTGCAATTTGGTAGTGTTGCGTCGATGTTTTTTATCACCTATCTCATTTTCCAAGTACCAAGCAACATGGCATTACAACGCATCCAGGTGAATCGATGGATCGGGTTTATTGTTTGTGGATGGGGTATCGTCACTGCGTTAATGTTTTTCGTTCGCGGGGTGTCGGACATCCTGATTTGCCGTTTACTCGTGGGAATATTTGAAGCCGGATTCTTTCCGGGTATGGTCTTTTACTTTACAAACTGGTTTCCACGCAGGGTCCATGCCAAGGTTATGGCCCTGTTTATGATGACCAACGCTATATCCGCAGCGGTTACCGCTCCCATTTCCGGCTGGATTGTGGGGCAACAGTGGTTACACCATGATGGGTGGAGATGGTTATTTATCCTTGAAGGTATCCCCACCCTCTTACTCGGAATACTCGCATGGCTGCTTATTACCAATACCCCATCGGATGCCATGTGGCTCGACGATAAGGAGCGAAGCTGGCTGGTCAACGAGTTGCATGGAGAGAGAAAGAGCAAGAAGGAGACCGTACCCGCCAGTTTCTCGAAAATCATTGCCGATAGAACATTGTGGCGGCTGGTTGGAGTCTACATGTTCGCGCAGGGCGCATCGCAGGCTGCCCAGCCATGGTTGCCCGGAATTTTTAAACATCTTGCACTATCAAACACTCAGGTAGGCTTCGTTATGGCCGTACCCGGTGTGTGCGCTGCTGTCGCTATGCCGTTGTGGGCCTCCCATTCAGACAAGATGAGCGAAAGAAGATACCACGCAGGCAGCGCTGTCTTGCTTGCAGGCGCTGCGTTTCTTTTAATGTTGGTTCCTTCTTTGCCATTAAAGATCGTATGTTTGGCGCTGTTCGGAATTGGCTCCTTGTCCTTTTGGGGGCCGTACTGGGCGCTGGTCGCGAATCTTCTCTCTCAGGAATCGCTTGCCATAGGGATCGCAATCATTAACTCGGGCTCCAGTCTTGGTGGATTTGTTGTGACCTATGCGCTGGGGCATATCATCGGCAGGTTCGGCACGAACGGAGTATTTATCTTTGAGGGATGCCTGTGCGCACTGTCCTTCCTAATCGCGATGACGTTACCGGCGCAAAACTCTGGAAAGCTCAAGATGCAAGCAGCTAGTCCGCGATTAGAAGACGTTACGGTCCCGCAATCGTAGCAAGAGCAAGGTGAGCGTCGAGCCCAACCCATCTTATCCGTTGCCACCCTTCTGGCCGGGCCTGCCATTGGAGTGGTTTTGCTTGATTAGAAGGAGTGAGGAAAAGGAGCGCCTTGCGCTGTCAGCAAGAATACTGCAATTACCGAACGGGCTGAACGCGCAGTTTCGCTAGGTATGGGCTTTACGGTGCACTCTTTAAAGGTCGGCCTTCTCTAAATCCTCTTTGATCTTTCCATCGCCGCTGGAGCCATGCGCGCGAAGGTGAACGAGATGCTTGTAATCTGGATGTGATGGATCTTTTTCAATTATCTCGCGTTCCTTGAGATAGAGGCGAATATTAGTACTGCCATAGAGCTTGCGATCCTCCCCGACCGGGCATACTTTGCAGCACACTCCGCATGGCCAACGGTTTTCAGCCTTTAACTCCTGGTGAATATGCGTGCATTTGATGGCGTCGAGTTCAGCAATTCGCGAGCCCTCTTTCGTGCTCATCGCTTGCGCCGGACAGAGCCTTCTGCATACCTCGCATCCCTTGCAGAGATCTTTTTCAATCATGCGATCGCCAGTGATGCGAACCGATGAAAGAACGGAAACATACCTTGCCCGCGGCCCATACTTTGGGTTCAGCAGATTGTGGCTATAACCGATCGTTCCCAACCCTGCGTACTTTCCTGCATAGACCTGGCTGAAACTGGCTGGCATCTTCTTCAGCAGGATCTCCAGACTGCCATAACCATCACGCGGCATGAAAATGGAAGCGAGCCCGAGATTGTTGAGATAGACAGCGAGCCTGTACGCCATCTGATCGAGCAGCACGTTCGTTGTGTCGTACAAGACGGTGTGGTTGATCGACGGCGTGCTCTCCACTATCGGCAACAGCATCGGAACGCCCAGAACGATCACGGTTTCGGCTTTATTCCAGATCGTATGGGGCCAATACTCAGGCTTCAGTTCGTTGTATTCGCGCCAGCGCGAGACAGGAGCAAAGCCGACCAGGTCTGCACCGAACTTTCGTGCTTCCCGCACAATCCTCTTCTTCAGACTTGCTTCGTCCATTCCCATTACTACCTCGACTCTCTGCAACCTGCACGTCGTAAGTCCGCGAGATCAGACCTGAATTGCATTTTCGGCTTTTGCAACACAACCGGATCCGCAGGCCGCAGTATCCTGGTCGATCTCTTCAAGAATCTCGGCTTTTATACGAGTGAACTCATAGCTGGAGCGATCTCGTGGACGCGGAAAGGGAATCGAAAGTTCGCGCTGGATGCGTCCCGGACGCGCCGACATAACAAAGATCTTATCGCTGAGATAGATAGCTTCTTCAATGTCATGGGTAACTAATATAGCCATCGTATTTTCGCGCTGCCATATCGCTTCCAGCTCCCGTTGCATACGCATTCGAGTTATGGCGTCCAACGCTCCCAGAGGTTCGTCAAGGAGCAAGACTTCCGGCCGATGAACCAGTGCGCGCGCAATCGAGGCTCGCTGAGCCATTCCGCCGGAGAGTTGGTGTGGATATGCATTCTCAAACCCGCTTAAGCCAACTAATTCCAAGTGAGCCCGAACTGCGGCATCTTTGTTCTGCGCATCAGAGCCGGGCTTCCATCCGAATCCGACGTTTTCTCCAATGGTGTACCACGGTAGCAACCGATGCTCCTGAAACACGATGGTGCGATCCGGGCCAGGGCCGGATAGAAGCTTTCCTCTGAGCGTAATCGATCCTTCAAAATCAGTGTCGAGCCCGGCGATGATGCGCATGAGCGTAGTCTTTCCACATCCACTGGCACCTACGATGGAGACAAACTTCCCCTGCTCAACCGTCAGGTGAATGTCTTCAAGCACTGCAATGTTTCCGTGCCGGCCGTTAAAGGTCTTTTTCAGATGAGTGACTTGCAATGTGGAATCGGAATTGTCGCTCATAACACCACAGCTCCTTGATATTTCTTTGACTTATCGCCGCACTATGTCTTCTTTCCATCGAAATAATCTATGTTCGATGGAGCGGAGCACCAGGTCTACAACGAAGCCGACGACACCGATTGTGACGATCACCACAAAGAGATGGTCTGTCAAAAGCATGTCCTGACTTTGCTCGAGGAGAAAGCCCAGGCCACTTCGCCCGCTTAACATCTCTGCCGCTACGATCATCGCCCAGGCGAGACCGGCGCCAAAGCGAATGCCGACAAGAATCGTCGGTGCCGCGGCAGGGAAAACGACTCTTCTCAGCATCTGTGTGCGAGTAAAGCCGAACACCTGTGCCATCTCGACGTATTGAGGTGGAACATTCCGTATGCCCTGCAAGGTATTGAGGAAAACCGGGAAGAACACCGATTTGGCGATGACCACCTCCTTCGCCAGATCGCCAATCCCAATCCACAATGCGATGAGAGGAAACCAGGCGAGTGCCGGTACCTGGCGAAGAGCATTAAGCAGAGGATTGATCATCCGTTCTACCCAGTGCGATCCGCCAGCGCCAATTCCGACAGCAAGCCCCAATAGAATCCCCCAAAAACATCCGCGAACCACAACCGATAAGCTGGTCAGTAGGTCCCGGAGGAACCCTTCGCTGACCACCATTCTTTGAAACGCGGTCAATACTGCTAAGGGAGATGGGAGGAAGATCGGTTTGACAAACTGCTTTTGCGTAGCCCAGTACCATATCGCCAAGATAATGAGCGGTAACACTGCTCCTGCCGAAAGACGGGCTATCCTATCGAGCGCAGTCGTGATGTTCCTGAGCCACCCAGTACTGTGGGTGTCAGGGACATCACGACCTATCACTGCGGTAATTCTCTGCGTACTCATATACCTTCCCACCGAATTGGCGGATAACGTAGACCGATTAGGTAGCAACTATTATGTGAAGTTGTGTTTCTACTTATAGATCGAGTACTGCCCTCCCTTAAAGAAACGCCGATCAACAAACTGAGTGACTTCCGCATCGGAGAGATGCTTGCTGATCAGGAAATCGTCACCGTTGTCGATCGCCCATTTCTGGAAGCCAGCAATCGATTTTACGATCTTATCCGCGCTCGGCTCGCCGGCCAGATAGGCGTACGACGATGAGTCCACAATGTCGAACTTGGCGACTTCAGGCGTTTCTCGCAGTTGACGGGCAATGATCTCAGATGCCTCATCAGGATGTGCGAGAATCCATGGTACTGTCCGTTCCCGGGTTTGCAGAAATGCTTTTACTAGGAGCGGATGCTGTTCGGCAAAAGAGCGGATGACGAAGTAAGACACTCTTCCTCCACCTGCGACGTAAGCGCCCTTGGGATCGTTTTGTGCGATCTCCTTTACCAAACCCTGCGAATAGAGCGCTGTAATGAAGGGAATAGACGGGTGAGCAGACAGGACGTCGATGCGATGGGCAAGCAACGCTTGAACGCCAGCTTTTCCCTGCACGCTGACAAAATGCACTTGCCCGGGCCTCAAATCTGTATCGAGCGGGACGCCGCCCTTCTTCAATATCTCGTATGCGGAAAAATACATGCAGCTAACACGCCACGAGCCAAGATTCTTGCCCTTCAAATCCTGAAGGTTGTTGATTGGCGCATCCTTGAGCACCAGCAAAACGTTCTGCCGGGGGGAAACGCGGCTGGCTTCCCAGATCACCACTGCATCAAGCCCATTGATTCTATGTAACAGAGCGGGATACTGCATACGGCTCGCAAAGTGAAGGCCACCCGTGTAAAGCAGCGACGCTTCGACGCCGTTCTTCGCACTACTCACGGCGCCTTCGTCGACCAGTTCAGTTTTCGCGCCGTATCGCGCGAATTCCTCCTGGAGCCAACCCTTTTGCGCGGCTACTGCGGTCCACTCCATCAGTGGAATCTTCGCAACAAAACCACGGTCATTTTCCACCGTGGGCGGTCCTGCGGCGACTGCACTCTGCGCCATCAGGAACGACACCAGGATCATTACGAGGAATACGAGCCTCTTTGGGTAAGTAGGTACCATAACACGGTTGTGTTCCGCAGGACTGAAGCCTTCCCCTATCGCTTCAATGTCAAATTTCATGTGAGCGTCAAAATCCAGTGGTTCTGCCATAGTCGTCGCACCTCGTCGTAAGATCGTCTTTTTGCAATTCGCCAGCTTTGCTGGATGACGGGCGCGCAAAACAAAAAGCCCGGCTCCAGCAGTGCTGGGCGCGGGCCTTGTATACTTGCAATCTTTTTTGCTAATTCATTCCGATTGCTTCACAAGTTCTCCACCCTCCAGCGCGCATACACGGGCGACAACAAGCGGAATTGGCGAAGTGAAGCATGCAGAGAACTATAGTTGACGGTTGAGCTGAGGTCAAGCAGGGATAACACCGAACTCACTCGTTCATCATGCACTTACGAATGATCTGTCCCGCTCGCCGATGCGCGCTACTCCCAGAGCGCCTGTTTCAGATCGCGGCAAAGGTCGTCGGGATCATCCAATCCAATCGAGGTGCGGAACACGCCGTCTCCGGCGTAACTGCGATAACTCTCTTCTGCCGAACCTGCAAGGCTAAATGAACTGCGCAGAATGTCTTCGGTCGGAATGTAGTAGATTATGCTGCGTTGCTTGCCGAGCGAAACGGCGTAGTTAAACAGCTTGGCGCGTTGGGCAATCCGGCGGGCGGCAGCCATAGCATCGCCTTTTACCTGGAACGTCAGCATCCCCGAAAAGTTTGCCATCTGCCTTTTTGCCAGCTCATGCTGAGGATGCGACGGCAGCCCCGGATAGATCACCCGCAGGATACTCGGATGCGATTCCAGAAATCCAGCCACCTTCAATGCGCTTTCCGCATGAGCACGCATGCGCAAGGTGAGCGTATGCAGACCGCGCCGGATCAGCCAGGCATTGAATGGGCTCAGTGCGCCTCCAAAGTGAATCAACGCATGGCGGCGCAGCTCGGCCAGCGGTTCGCGCCTGCCAATTACAACTCCGCCGAGCGCGTCGCCGTGGCCATTCAAGTACTTTGTCAGCGAGTGAAGAACCCAGTCTGCGCCCAGTGTAAGCGGACGCGTAGCTACCGGCGTCGCCAGCGTGGAATCCACCACCAGTTCGGCTCCGGCCTTATGCGCGAGTTTTGCCAGGGCTGCCAAATCTGTCAGGCGCAAAATGGGGTTGCAAGGCGATTCGGCCCACAGAATACGCGTGTTTGGGCGGATTGCCGCATCGACGGCTTCCAGGTCTGCGAAGTTCGCACTCGTAACCTGAATGCCAAATCCGGGCAGCGTGTCGCGCGCCAATTCGGCAACGCCGGCATAGCAGACGTCGCTGAGAACAAGGTGGTCCCCACTCTTCAGCTTTCCCAGCAGAAGCCCGGACGCGGCACCCATCCCGCTCGCAAAGCATAGCGCATCCTCGCCATCTTCCAGGCTCGCAAGCTTTTCTTCCAGTCCACGAACCGTCGGAGTCGACCACCGGGCGTACAAGTAAGGATCGTTCTCCTTCATGTCCACAGCGGAAAAGCCCGAACTGTCCGGATCGGTTACAAAGTTGGTGGACAAGATCAACGGAGTTTCAACCGCCTTCGTAGCCGGGTCTGGCACCTCGCCCACGTGCAGGGCGCGCGTCCTCAGTGCAAGCTTTCTCTCTTCTGACATCCAGACTGCCTCCGAAGTCTTTGAGTATGTAATTATTGCTATGCGATGTTCGTGACCATTGCGCTGTTCTATGGGTTCCAAAACAACATTTTATAGCTTCGCTTTATTCCTCTGTTCGGATCGTGAGTTATCATTAGTTCCCTTCAGTCAGGAGTCCCTTTGAAGTGATGCTGCTTCCGGGAGATTCACAACAACAGCCCGCAGTCCCTAAACAAGGAGAAGCAAAATGGAAATGGAAATGTCTATGGAAATGCGTCGATGTATGGAGGATTGTCGCAACTGCATGGCTATGTGCATGGAAACCATGATGCAGTGCATGAACAGCG